>Ga0316193_10004067_pt1 | contig 10712 bp, 7 predicted proteins | sample MerIslsedime2_MG_FD_207735 | JGI IMG/M metagenome (GOLD analysis project Ga0316193, IMG submission 207735) | Coastal sediment microbial communities from Maine, United States - Merrow Island sediment 2 | ecosystem: Environmental > Aquatic > Marine > Coastal > Sediment | place: USA: Maine... | reverse complement strand
AGGTAATCCCAAGAATTGAATCCCGGATTTGATGTATTCTTTAACGACATTGGTAAAAACAAATACCCGGTACTGATCAGGCTTGAGGTTGTACGCTCCTGAAAGATAATCCGCCCTGTGGATGAGGACCTGAGTTTTGCCCGAACCTGGTGGCCCAAGAATGACCCTGTGCTCATTGGGGGACATTTCAACCACCCTTAATTGTTCAGGCGTTAAATCGAGCCTCGGCAATAACCAAATACTCATGGCGTTTCCTTTTTGACTAAATCACCAAGGATGCTGGGTCGCAGAATATCATCGTCAGGCGAGCTTCCATCTTGGAGGCGACGTTTGTCGTTTTCTTTTTTCGCCCGTTTCACATGTTCATCATCATTTATGAGATTTGCTGCAGTTGTGTACCATCCCAGTTCCCAGTCATCCAAGATCTCTGGAGGGTCGAAAGCATCTACGGCTTCAGAGAGTGTTTCCTGCGTCTCTTCTTCGATTTTAAGGGATTCAAGGCACATTGCTTTCAGTGTTAAATATGGTCCTTTTTGTCCGACCTTTTTTATTGCCTGGTTTATGGTATTAAGAGCCTCCTTGTGTTTCCCCCTTTTCCTGAGACTCAAGGCCAGATTGAATAAAGGGCCGCCCCATGTCGGCGTAGCTTTATCAGCTTCACGATAGGCTTTTTCAGACCGCTCGTGATCTCCCAACTCATCATAATAAATGCCCTGCAAGTTCAAGATTTCGGCATCTGCTGCCTGTGTTTTCATCAAGGCAATGCGTAAAAAATCCAAGGCTTTTTCGCGCTGATTCAATTCGGCATACCATCGGGCGATCCGGACAAAGGTGTCCCTATCTTCCGCGCTGCCGCCGCCTTTATTTCTTAATACTTCTTCGGCTTCCTCTATTTTCAGCCGAATAGAATGAGGATTGAGAACATTAATCAGGGGATTCTCCGTTACCAGATCGAGTACATCATCAGGATGTTCCGTTAAATAAGCCCTGCACCGAAACTGCTTACCCGCCGTCAATTGATATTCCATTGTAATTTCGGCACCGGGAGACGCGCTTTCCGGAAGTTTCCACACCTCGTTGAAAATCGTTTGGCCGTCAGCCTGACCGATGACCTCCATCCGAAGCTCATCAATGAAAAGCCTGCCTGAGGGGACCATAAGCTTAACTTTTGCAAAGGAGCCGTCCGCTGGAAATGGGAGCTGCGTTTGGGATGGAATTAACGTAAAATGCCTTTTATCGGTTGTGAGCAAATCGATCCCCTCGTGGAGCACAGGCTGGATCAATGGTTTTCCGGTCAGATGCTTAAAAAGGGAATTCCAGGCCGCACCCCTTGAAACAGAAGTTTGCATATCAAGGGGATCAGAAAAGTACCCGACAGCACCTTTCTGGAAAAAGCTTTCCACCGCCATTTTCGCTTGGGGTATCAAAGAACTGCCGCCGACCATGAGGCAAAAATCGATCTCATGCGGGTCTTTTCCGGCTCTGTTGAGAGCATCCAGTAAAGGTGAAAAAATGGACTGGGTTAAGTGAAACTCCGTCTCCCGCACATACAGAGAGTCCCGGTCAAGAAATGGTGCAAAAAGCGTTTCAAATTGATCTGCTGAAAGCGAAGGGTTGCTCAACTTAAATTCCCGTTTCCCCAAACTGCAGTTTATGGCAGGCTGTTTGGCGATCAGGGCGGACCTATCGGTCTCACCATACCGGCCGAACTTGATTAAACGGTCAATTTCTTTGCATAAAGATAACTTCAGGGCTTCTGCTTTTCCCAAAAGTTGTGGCTCCAACCCTCTTTTCTTTTGCGCCCATGTGAAATCCAGCGGCACGAGATTGTTTTCTTGCATCAGGTCCGGGATTAACACCTCATGAACGATAGCTGTATCAATGTCCCCGCCTCCAAGTCGATGATATCGCGATACGGACAGCTCGCTCATCATGATTTTGCGGATATTCAGTTCGCCTGTAATTTCAACGACCGATACGTCACACGTACCCCCACCGAAATCAAAGACAACACTCAGAGTCGTTTCACCAGGCCGGACCACGCTTTCATTACCTTTGGTAACGATGTAATCGATGAGGGCAGCCGTCGGCTCATCCAGTAAATCATCATCCTGTAATTCCAGCCCTGCATATTGGCAGGACAGTAGGGTATCTTGTCGCTGGTTTAGCTGGAAAGAGGCGGGAACAGTGACCGAAATTTGATTGTAACTGCTGTTTGAGGCGCTCTCTGCGCCACATTTTAAAAAGGAAAGGATAAAACCTGCTATTTTAGAGGCGTGATTAAAACGCTCTGGCGCTCGAAAATATGTTTTTCGGAGCCCCATGTCATTTTTGGTTTCGTAAAATAAATTCTTCTCATGAATCAGGTTTGCTTTCTGTAAAAACGCGCGTAAACGCTTGGCACCTTCACCAATCCATACCTCTTTATCTGGAAGCTCTACCAGTATTGAAGGAACCAATGGGCTTGTATATTCGCCAGCCTGCGTTGATTGCGTCAGTTCGAGTACGTTGTACACGGGCGTTTTGCCCGGTTCCCAAACCACCTCAGATACGGTGGAGTTGGTGGTGCCTAAATCTATTCCCAACGCCCGAATCTGCCGGGCGCTGCTGTCTGTCGGTAGAGCGATGAACCTTTCTATCTCGCCCATTCAACCTCCGTTTGCTTGGAATTCAATTAACTGGATTTGAAAATAGAAAGAACGCACGCTAGTCAGACCTTGCACGGCAATATCTGACGAGAAGTAACTCCTTTTGATTCAAAGCTAATTTTGCGCTCTATGCAACGTCCCTGTGAAATGGTTAGCTTTTCAGATTTGGATATAGCATCTCTTTTAAAATTCTATCCAAATCAATGCCTCTTCGCTGAGCTTCGACAACCAGTTTGAGCGTATTTCTGGACAGGAGCATTCTCTCAAAAAACAACCTCGGCCCATCAGGAAGGTCCTCAATTTTCCCGCCCTGAAGTATCTGGCTGACGCTCATAATGCCACTGTCAATGAACCTAGCCAGATAATAGGGTGTAATCCGCTTTTTGTATTCACCCTTTTCGTTCTTGGTTATCATTTCCGTTAGACGGGATTGATGAAAACCGAGTTGTTTGGAGATCGAGGACAGCTGTCTCTTGGCTCTGTATTTTCTAAGTATCTCCCTGATTTTGGGGGCAAATTCCTCTAGGGCATCGATTTGGGATTGATTTTCAATGTAAGCGGAATTATCTTTTTTTGGCATCTGCCTAGCTTAGCAGCTAAACATCCACCCTGTCAAAACAAATGTTGCAGGTTGTGCAAATATTTATATTATTCCGCGTTTATCCGGGCTAATGTCATGAATTTAGTAGGATAGCCCAACGTATCGCTAACCCGAATACCAGGTCTTTGACTTTGTCGATATCCATTGATTCTTCCTATGAAAGATAGCTCAGAGCCAGATCGTATGCTTTTTTTTTAGAGCAGCGCCTGTGCCGAACAAATTCGACGCAATATTGTTTCCAGAATTTTTCTCGTGATGATCGATGAATTCCAAGACTGCGTTGAAAGTACCCCACAGCGAACCTTTGACACCTTTTATATCCGAACCTTTCCCGCTTTCATTTAGATGGTTGATTTTGCTATGTGCCTCTTTGGCTTTTCTAACACGCACCAGATATAGTTTCTCGACAAGGCTGTCGATATCGGCCCTGGTCGGTCTTGTCGGCTCCGGAATTAGATTTTCAATGTAGGCCTTGATCAAATCAACGTCGAATTTCCTATCCAGCATTTTCTTATATTGGGTTTCAAGATCATCGGCTGCCTTCAGCGTATCGGCAAAAAACGATTCGACCTCTTGCTTCAGCTCGTTATAGTTTCCCTGGTGCGCTCTTTTGGAAAAGGTCCTCTTGTCCTTTTCCTTCAGAGCCAACGAGAGGGTATTTTGACACACGACCCTCAAAGTGGTTAAACGAAAATCGATGGCGATAGAACCGTTGTGGCTGTTCGTGAAAAGAGAGTATGTCTTCACCTTAGCCTTTACGAAAGAAGGTGTTGAAACGTCAATTAATAAAACAGAAGCAACCGTACACCAAAAGATCGGTTTGGCGATACTTGGCGCATCTCAAGAAGACGATGTATTAACATCCAAAGAAATTAGAGAAAGGGTGCACAAATATTATCCAGATATTCCTGCCGGCAGCATCCTGCCTTCAGACTTATGTTGCAATATAAAAAATGAAGATTCCAGCTCAGGAATCCTTCATATTTTTGAAAAAGTTAGCCGGAATCGGTATAAAGTTTTACCACATCATATAATAAAGAAATTTTTGTAATAATAAATTTTCTCTAATCCTAAACATTTGCAATTTTTGCCCTGCCGAATAACTGGGGCCAGCCTGCAGAATTTTCGTTTAACACTGACCTTTTTGAGCTAATCCTTGATGAATTAAAACAGGATTAAACCATATGGATAAACCTAAATTAGTAAAATCTATCAACGACCTTAAGAAATTGTCAATTAACGGAACTCGATTTTTCATCTCTCTTGGCGGTATTTTACGAAGCAACAAATTCGTAGAGTGGCAACCAAAGAAAAAACGATTTTACGTTATGAATGAAATCGACGGCACCGAGCAAGAGTTAAAACCAAAAGAATTATACACCGACAGTAATATCGGCAAGGCGATAAAGACAAATAGGTTTTATGTAGATTAATTCAAAGACTCCAGAAGGCCCCAACTTGAACGTCGGGGCCGGCGGGGCGACCCACCCACCCCCGCTCCGCCTCTGTTTAACGCCGGCGGATCGGAAAAAAAGAATTATATAACTTGGCAATATCTAGCCTCCGGCGTTGCCGGAGGAAAAAAGAGGGAAGAAATAAAAAGACTTGGAAAAAAACGTCACAAAAAAGAGCCGACACATGCCGACACGAAAACATCCTTTAGTATATCTTGCGAAATAACTTCCTATTTTCTATTTTTTATATTTCTTAAAAGTATAAACTGCAGTAGCAGCCAAAAGAAAAATTGCAGGCCATTGTTCATTGCGCTGATCTGCGTGCAAAATTCAGCACGAATCCATACAACTTTACCTTTGCAAAGGTTGCAACAAGACCTTCACCCCCAAGGTCCTCAAAAGAAAACAATACCCGCTCAAGGTTATCTTCGACGCCATCAGTTTCTTTAACTTGGGTCATACCAAGGCAGATACCTGCCGGCTCATAAAGGATAAGTACGGTTTTAACATGAGTCCGGATAGTCTTTCTGATTGGATTAATGAACTTGAGCCTCTTTGCCGTTATGCCCGGCTCCGTAATCAACTCAAGCGCGAATATGTACCAACGTAACTAATCCAAACCTCAATCCTCAACCACCAACAGGTTTATTATTTCCGTTGCCACCGTACAAAATTGATCCACCTCTTAGACCAAGGTAAATTCAAACAACCTCGCTATCAGGGTCTAACTAAATATCTGGATTCAGTCATCAATGATTATCCTCATAGCTTATTTCAAACCGAAAAGCGTTCATCCCAAACCAAAGCAAACTTCGATTTCAGCGAGGTACAGATCGAAGCAAAACAGAACCAGGCTACCCGCCTGGCCCAACTAGTCCTCCAAGCCGTGACCGATACTCGGATGCGCCACGAAGCCCTCCAGCAATTCATGCTTGTCAATGATTCTGTTACCGTTGCCATGGAGGTGCCAATTTATTATGATCTTTTAAATGCCTCATCCGCTTGCGGTGAGGTAAATACGCGGAAGAGGGGTTTGGGGGGAAACTACGTGTCCCCCCAAATATAAATCAGATTTTAATCCGTTTTGATACCCCGTCCGCTTGCGGCGAGGAGATTCATTTAAAACCTTTCGACCTGGATCATTTCTCCGGTAATTTAAACTTTAAAATTCCCCTTAATCTTGATAGTACCCTGACCGGCCATATTGACATCCTTCAAATCCGCAATGGTCTGGTCCACATTCTTGATTTCAAACCAAATGCCCGGAAGGAAAAACCAAACACCCAGCTTATGCTATATGCCCTTGCCCTGAGCCGGTTAACCGGCCTTAGGCTCCTGGACTTCAAATGCGCCTGGTTCGACGAGAGCAACTATTTTGAATTTTTCCCACTTCATATAGTTCACAAATTACGAAAGAAGCGATAAATTATTAATGCTCTGCGTATTGAATTTTTATCTCGCCCCCGTGTTACGTCGAGGCGAGATTTTTTTAGTGCATCTAAATTTGTTGACTTGCCTGCCAGTTTATAATAATTTTACTCATAGTTAACACTACATAATTAGGGGTATTTATTTTGACCTATCGAGTAATAAAACGCATTAAGGGCCGTCAGTACATATATGAACAAAGCAGTTACCGTGTTGGAAATAAAGTTAAAACCAAATCAAAGTATATAGGCCCCGTCGATCCACGTGGCGCCGGAGGATCAGTTCAGACGGTAGCCCCCAAAGAGCCTGAGCAAGCAACTATGGAGGTTGGGAAGTATAAAAACGCTCAGGAGTTCGCGGCAAAGTTAGGATTGGAATTTGAGCGCCCCCGGGAGTATGGAAATGTAAGCGTAGCCTTAAAACGATATCCGGACGGGAAAAATACCATCAAAGTACCAAAAAGCTTCAACATCGACTCTCCTAAAACCCAAAAATTAATATGGCATGAGATCGGCCATTATTTCGATGAAGCCCGGTATCACGGCGGTCGGGGCCAAGTGAACGCATTATACACCACCGGCAAATATTCTACCCCCAATAAAGAGATATTACGAAAGCACACGGATTATATAAACAAGGATAGGATCGTTCCGGAAATAGCAATTTCTGTCAGATACAAGGGCGAAAGATTCAAAGACCTAAAAGATCTTTTAAGAGCGAAAAACGTAGACAGCGCGTTTAAAGAAAAAATAAAATATATAGTGGCCAGACAAGAGGCAAAATTTCAGGATTATCTAAAACAGCGCATCGAATTATTCGCCGACGGATTCGCCAATTACGTGGAGAACAGATCCCTAATAAGCAATGAGGCTCCGGAATTAGCAAAGATTTATGACGATGTATTCAAAGATAGAGAGGAGTTAAAGGATTTCTTTACACAGGTTAACACTACAAAAAAATGGCCTGACACTCAAGACAAAAACAAACACCTGCCCCAAACTCCCAAAACAAAACCCCTCAATGACCGAATCAAGGCCGGCAAATCAGATTTTTATAGTTCTCAAAAAGAAGAAGTTGATTTATCAAAGCCACCCAGCATTGTCTTAAACAAAAAACTATCGCATCGGAGTCACATAGGCGAAAAAAAAGAGGAATATAGGTCGACCAAAAGCTCTAAACCGCCTTCTAAGGACAAAGTCGCATATCGGTCAAAGCTTGATATAAAGATTGATTTATTCCTCCATGGTATTAATGAAGATTCCATTATTGAAGAACAAAACAGCGTCTTCAATAAAATCGCCGAGAAAGGCATCAATGTTAACGGTTTCCCTCAAATCCTAATTAAATACGGCAAGGGAGTTAACACTACAAAAAAAGGTATTAAAAACAGAAAATACGTAGTCACCCTACCCAAAGAAGGAGGACGATATAAATTCAGGCGGGAAGTTTCAAAGGCGCTGGTCAGAGCGACTCTGGACCATTTAAAAAAACAACAACCGGACGTTTACACAAATAAGATTAAGGATGTGTTCAAGCCGAGCTACAAAATCACCCAAAAAGCCCTGGCATCATATTTAAGAAATAGCCGGGATAAAATGAGAGGATCTAAAATTTCGGTACTCAAAAGATGGGGTAAATTTTCACCTCTCTACGGTAGCAAATTAAAACCGGTTTCCTTTGGATTGGTTGATAATACCTGGCGTCCAGACTGGCAAGCCGAACTGGCCGGCCTTGTGGCCGAGATACAACGCAAAGGTATTAAAAAAGCCAAGGTCCGTTATTTGCAGGAGAGGAAAAAAGCTCAGACATCATACCGATATTTAATAAGGGATATGGCGAGATCGCCTCTTTTCCTGAAATTCAATATAAACCATATGAGACAGAGAGCACGAGCCAAGGCAAGGATCAGAGCAACCAATGAAATGATAAAAAAACTTAAGGCCCTAGAAGATACAGATTTTATAAAATTCTTCACTGGTTAACACTACAATTTTTAGGTAGTTTAATTGGCGCTTTAGTTGTCGAAATAGATCCAGTAAAAACAAAAAACACTCAAATCAAATGAGTGGTTTTTGTAAACATCAACCAAATCACTTTTCCCATATTGCCCAGCAAGATTTTACTGACCATATACTGACCAAAAAGTGATAGAATATGATATTTTGTGATGGGATTTAATGCCCGTTGAAAATGCCGATTCTTTTTTAATATTCGCTAAAATTTGCTAGTACTAGCGACGAATCAGGATTTCCTCTTTGCGGTTCCGATTCCCGTTACCCGCTCAAGACATAAACAGATCTCTATGAGGTCTGTTTTTGTTTTAGATTGGGTAAAAAATTAGCTTCTTGAGGTCTGACAGAATTCAAGATCTCAGTAAATTTTTTCTCACTACTGACCATATACTGACCAAAATTATCCTGTTTTGATGAATCCAATAATTCAACCGCATCGCTCAACGCTGAAGGAGACAGATGCGCATAGCGCATGGTGGTCTGAATGTTAGAATGTCCTAGGAGTTCCTGAACTGCCTTGAGATGCGCCCCGACTTCGATCAGATGAGAAGCGAAGCTATGCCTGAGCACATGCCATCCGATCCTTCTTATACCGGATTTCGCACAAGCTTTTCTCAGCTTCCGGTAACAATCCATATTCTTGAGATGAACACCCGGTTTTACCGAGAAGACAAAGCCTGTTTCATGTTCACGTCCCGCAAGTGTCGAGTGGAGTTCGGTGGAAAATGGCACCGTTCTTTCTTTGTTACTTTTAGGCGAGACGAAACAGTCGTGTCTGTAAGCTGAACGCCTGACGGTGAGTGTCCGTTTTTTCAAATCGATATCACCCCACTTGAGCCCCCTAAGCTCTCCAAGTCTGAGACCGGTTTTAAGTGCGGTCAGAATCATATCATGCCAAACGCCTTCAGCGTTTTTCAATAATAACCGGCTTTCTTCCTGGGAAAGGAAATCGAATTTTTGCGGCGGAACCTTCAGTTTTTTAATTTTCGGCAGCCCCTCAAGCTCCAGCCACTCCTCTGCTGTTCGTAAGCATTTGGATAGCACAGTAAGGTGATTATTGATGGTTTTATTCGTCAATCCTTTCTTTATCTTTTTGGCCTTGTACCGTTCAATGTCAATGCCCGGTATCTTATCTATGCGGCTCTTGCCGAAAAATGGCACCAGGTGAGTCCCCAGGACATATCTCTTTCCTCTGATCTCAGACGGCTTATTATTATTCTTGACGTAGATCTCGAACCATTCCCATGCAAATTCCGTAAACGTCGGTCTGACTTTCTGTTTGGGTTTTTCTTCACTCAAGCTTTCGCCGCGCGACAACTTACCCCGACACAATGTTTCATAGGCCAAGGCCCCCTTTCGCGTGTTATCTGGACTCTTTTTCCGATAACGTTTATGGTTGTATCGGATATCCACATACCATTTACCTGTTTTGTAATCCTTATATACGCACATATTATTTTAGACCAAAGAATCAATACGATTTTTCTCGATATACTGGCGTACATCATTCTGGTTAAAACGAAGGCAACCGCCGAACTTGTAGAACGGGATTGCCCGGCCATCAACTAATCTCCTGACCGTGGGCTCGGAAATACCGAGCAAGCTGGCCAGCTCTTTGAGATTGACGAACTTTTGTTGTGCGTTTTGATCCTTTGGCATTTATTTAATTATCAATGAGCAATATGGGTAGGATTATTTCCTATAGGTCATATTGCTCATTTTATAATTAATTCGAGCGTTTGTAAATACTTAGAATAGTTGATTTTAATTTAATGCTAGCTAATTTTTGTCAGTATTTTCGCTTTTAGGCTATTATTAAATTATAACATTCTGATATTGATTACATGTCAAACAGACATTAAGAATTTACAAAGCTATAATGGCGCTTAAAAACTTTAGACCCTATATTTCCGTTAGCTTCGGAAATCTAACTCTCTCAGAGCTTCAATTTCGCGCGATCTCGGAGTTGCACATAGCAAGGCATGTCTTTTTTGGACCGAAATCAGCGAGGGGTATCCCGCCAGAGTGATAGTTTTTTTAACTTCTCGAATTCGGCTTGTTGTTTTTTTGGATTATTGATCGTTGCGATGGCTCTCAACTTCCGCTCGGTGAAATATTTTATTTGATCCGGATTATTTAGATTTGTTATGTAATCTCTGATTCCGGGAACGAGTTTCAAGAGGTTCATGATTTGTGTTATCCTTGCTCTTGAGGTTTTTTTCTTTCTGGCCAGTTGTGCCTTTGTTAACCGCTTTTGGGTCATGATTGATCTGTATGCCTCGGCACGGGCTAAAAGTTTTAATATATCGTCCCTTTTCTTGGGTCTAACACGGACCTTTTTTTCTTTATTACCATGAAATAACGAGGACTTAAAGGGGATTGTTAACTTGGGCCAAAAGGTTAGAGTAGCGCCTGCTTTGGGGAGCCCGAAACAATCGATTTTTCAAACCTCTGATATCAATCCGTGGCAAGAAGAATCGTTATGTATAGATAAGGAGCCTTTTATAGGCTCCTTATTTTTTTGAAGTTGTGATATTTTTCAAAATTTTATTTTCATGATGATTTGTTT
>Ga0316193_10004064_pt1 | contig 10713 bp, 5 predicted proteins | sample MerIslsedime2_MG_FD_207735 | JGI IMG/M metagenome (GOLD analysis project Ga0316193, IMG submission 207735) | Coastal sediment microbial communities from Maine, United States - Merrow Island sediment 2 | ecosystem: Environmental > Aquatic > Marine > Coastal > Sediment | place: USA: Maine... | reverse complement strand
GCCCGATCTCCGTACCGACGATAAAAGAGAAACTTTTAGACTCTGTTGCATAACGGATCATGCCCGAAGTGCTGCGAATAACATCTGCCAGTTCGAGGACTTCCGGCCGGCATTCAGGATGAGCCATGAAAACAGCGTCCGGATATGCCTTTCTGGCATTATGTACATCTGCAGGTTTGAGTCGATCATGGGTGGGGCAATATCCATCCCAGGTGTGTACCTTCTTTTTGGTCTTCGAAGCAGTGTACAGGGCGAGATTCCGGTCAGGTGTCATGAGCACCTCATCGGCATCCAGGCTGTTAACAATATCGACAACGTTGGCCGATGTACAGCAAATGGTGGAAAGTGCCTTGACCGCTGCAGTTGAATTGACATAAGTGACAACCGGCATTGCCGGAAGCCTTTCAATCATGATCTGAAGACCCTCGGGCTCGATCATATCAGCCATTAAACATCCGGCATCTTCACGGGGAAGGAGCACCGTCTTGTTCGGAGACAATATCGAAGCGGTTTCCGCCATAAAATGAACCCCGCAAAAGACGATGACTTCGGCATCGGTCTGGGCGGCCTTGATACTCAGCTCCAAAGAATCACCGCAAAGGTCTGCCAGATCCTGAATTTCCGGGGGCTGATAATTATGCGAAAGCATGATAGCGTTTCTTTTTTTCAGCAAGTCTCTTATCTTTTCCTTCATTCTACAGTTCCCCTAATATTAAAAATTCTGGCACAGGCGCCGCCCCAGAGGGTTCTGCCCCGGAGGGAGGACCAGGTTTTGGTTATCCCCCAGAGGGGATTTGCTTTGTTGAATGTTCATTTTAGAAAATAGGAAATAGGAATTAGAAAACAGATAACCGCAAATGGACGCAAATGAACATAAATATTATTATTTTAATTCGTGTTTATTCGTGTTCATCCGTGGTTTCCCTTATCCTCTTTCCTCTTTTCTCTTTCCTATTTAATGATATTTCTCATAGATCTCACTGCTCATCAAGATGCAGCACCTCAATACCCTCAGAGACTTCAAAGCTAAACAAGGAATCATCGAGATTCTGTTTAAGCTGAATATTGCTAAAAACGATCCGAGTTTCATCACCGTATGAATTATAGGTCAAAATCCTGACAACATCAAAAGTTGTTCCTGAAATCCACAGGTAGATTTCCACAATATCGTAGGTTTTTTCTTTGGGTAAGAGCTTGAGGACAAAAAAACCCTCTTCAGTCTCTTTTTCAAGAACCATATTGAATTTTTGTCTTATCACCTTCATATCAGAAAGGAAACTGAATCCTTTACCGCCTTCAAAAAAAGAAGGAGCCTTTCCAATCATCACCTGGTTGTCTTCAGGTCTAAATACCCACAGCGTTTTGCCGTCCGTAATAATCATTTGTCGGTCAGGTGTTTCATATTCCCATCTCATTTTGCCGGAACGTTTGAAAAATGCTCTCCCCGATGCACTGTCTGCTATTTCCATGGCCTTTATTGTCGAAGTTTGGGAGAAATATGCAAAAAAGCCTGACACAGAATAATGCGTCTCAACCTTTTTAATAACCTCATCCAGGGATAAACGCGACGCATCAGGGATAGATGCTGTTTTAGATGACAAATTAGATGCCAACGCCACCTGTCCACCAAAAAATAAAAAAATAAAAAGAAGACATAAAATTCTTTTAAATTGCATCAACGAATCTCCTCATTCGAATTCGATATTAAAATATGGGTGCGAAACTTGAGTTATTATTACAAGCCATCTCAAAAATACATCTAACGCCCAATTACAGCGTTGCAAGCCTCTTCAAAATGCTCACATACTTCCTCTTGTATGCTGCGCTTTTTCATCGGCTCGCGCCTTGTCCTTGAACGTAATCTGCATTTTTGAGATGGCTTGTAGCAAAACACCTTAATTTTCCCGATGAATACGGGATAAACAGGCATTTTAGATCACTTTAGATCACTTCACACTTTTTTAAGTTAGTCCATCACCCCATATTTTTTAAGCTTTTTGTGAAGTGTTTTTCTGGTAATACCCAGACGTCGTGCCGCCTCGCTTTTATTGCCGGCCACAGATTCCAGCATGCGCAATATAGCAGCCTTTTCCACCTCCTCAAGGGGTATGTTGTCCATATTGTCAAAATCAGATGGGGCTGGAGCCGGTTGCTGTAACAAAGGCTGTAAAATGGAAAAATCCTGATCATCAAGATAGTCTGTTCGGGCCAGCACAACCGCTCTTTCAACCGCATTCATCAGTTCGCGGACATTGCCGGGCCAATCATACCGAATAAGCAGGTCCATTGCTTTGGGTGTAAACCCTTTTATCTTTTTTTTGTTTTTGTCGACAAATATTTCCAAAAAATACCGGGCAAGCAAGGGGATGTCGTCTCTTCTCTCCGTAAGCCGCGGGATTTCAAGACTCACAACGTTCAAGCGATAATACAGATCCTCGCGAAACAGCCCTCTGTTTTTCAGATCAACAAGATCTTTGTTTGTGGCAGCGATGACCCGAACATCCACAGATATGACTTTTTCACCGCCCACACGGGTTAACTCTCTTTCCTGTAATACACGCAAAAGCTTAACCTGCATGGTTAACGGCATTTCACTCACTTCGTCAAGGAAAATACTTCCCTGGTTCGCCTGATAAAAACGCCCTTCTTTTCTGCGGTCAGCGCCTGTAAACGCTCCTTTTTCATGCCCAAAAAGCTCTGATTCAAGAAGCGTTTCAGTAATGGCGGCACAATTAATTTTTACAAAGGGACCGTCTTTTCTCGGGCTGTTATGATGAATCACCCCGGCAATCAATTCCTTGCCTGTTCCGGACTCGCCGGTAATCATTACGGTGGCTTCGGACGGGGCTACATGGACCACTGTTTCCAAAAAGCTTATCATGGCAGGACTTCGACCGATGATATTTTGCATATCAAAATGTTTACCTAGACTTTCTTTTAAAAGACGATTCTCCTCTTTAAGCCGAGTGTGCTCCATCGCCCTTTCAATGGTCAGCCGCAACTTGTCGAAATCAAGAGGCTTTGTAAGATAATCATAAGCGCCCTTTTTCAGAGCCTCAACAGCCGTTTCAACCGAAGAATACGCCGTCATGATCGTTATCGGAATGGCAGGATTAAACGCTTTTATCCGCTCCAGTGCTTCGAGACCTGAAACCTTCAGCATTCTGACATCCATCAAGATCAGATCAAAGGGCCGCTCTTGAACCTTCTCAATGGCAGTTGAACCGTCATCCGCCTCAATAATATCATATCCCCACCCCCCAACAAGGGTTCTCAGCATGGTGCGATGGGCGTCGTCGTCATCAACGACCAGAACCGTTTTTCTATTTTTCATTGTTCATCTCTTGTTCCAACATAGGATAAAAAGATCGTAACGTCTGTTCCCTGTCCTAAGTGGCTATCAATTGTTATTTCCCCGCCATGGGCTTCCATAATATTGTGAACGATGGCCAACCCAAGACCGGTGCCGGATGCTTTGGTGGTAAAATAGGGATCAAAGATGTGGGAGAGATCCTCTTCCGTGATACCTGTTCCGGTATCCGACACCTTGATCTCTATCCCATTTTTTTTCGAATTTTTGGCAAGCGTAACGGTCAGGCTCCCGCCATTATCCATGGATTCAATGGCATTTAAGTAAAGATTCAAAAGGACCTGGTTGATTCTGTCCGAATCAATTAAAATCTCGTCTATTTCAGAATCAAAGTCGGTTCTAATGCTGATGTTTGCTTCCGACGCTTGTCTTTCAATCAGTTTGAGAGAGTCCTTTAAAAACGCTTTAATTTGAATCGATTTTTTCGAAACGGATATGGGTCTGGCAAACTCATGGAGCTGGCCCACAACTCTGTTCAACCGATCAACCTCTTGAATCATGAGGTTTGAGATCTGTTGATTTTCAGGTACATCATAATATCTTTCTTTGAAATACGTCGCAAAACCTTTAATTGAACTTAAAGGATTACGGATCTCATGAGAAACACCTGCTGCCAGCCTACCCACTGATGCAAGGCGCTGACTCCTTGCAATCTCTTTTCTTAAAGAGCGGACTTCACTGAGATCTTTAAACAGGACCACATATCCAAGAAATGTTCTGTCCTCATCATTGAGTATTGTGGCGCTGATTTCCAGGGGAATCACCTCTCCTTCCTGTACGGTACAATCAATCTCTTTTTCCACAACACCTTTGTCCACATTTAGGTTTTTTAAAAGGTGCCACAGCTGAGCCGGAAGCACTTTTCCGGCATTTTCTCCAATCACTTCTGCGGGCAAAAGTTTTAAAACAGATCCAGCCACATTGTTCAAGGAGGTTATCCTTTGATTGTCATCCAGCGCAACGAGGCCGATGGGCATATTTGTCACCAGATTGTCTGAAAAAGCTTTTATTCTGGAAAGAGACAGTCGGGTCGCCCGGTAACTCTGAGCCAAAAAAAGCAGGATAATACCGGCAAATCCAACCAAAAGAAGGATAATTCCCATTATGACGGTATGACGGGTATCCGTCCGGGTGGCATCTTCAATTGACGTCATGTCAAGTCCTACGAAGATAATCGGAGTGGGAGGAAGAATGTCCATTCTTTCATTCATTCCCCGTTGAAACCACATGTGCATCATCATGCGGCCGCTCCCCATGTCCGGTCCTCCTTCCACAGGTGAAAATTTACTAAAAACTTCAAATATGTTTTTACCGTCGGGACTACGGACAATTCGCCACTGAACCGTTTCAAGGTGTGAGATTTTTTTGAGGTTTAATCCTCTTCCATGGTTTTGACCAATATATCTTGGGTTATCATGGGCGAGAACGATCCCGTTTACATCGGTGACCAAAAGGTATCGAATATCGGACTGCTGGGCAGTCTCGGTAAGAAGTTTCTGAAGCTGGAATTCATTCCAGCTCATCCCCATTCCTGTTCGTGTTCCAGCCTCAAAGGACCGGATCAAAGCCGCACCTTTTTCCAGCAAAAGTCGTGCGCTGTTTTGATTCTGGCGGTTTATGTTCTGTATGGTCATAAACGCGAAAATCGGAAATAAAACCACCACCGCGCCGATAAATAACCAGGGAGGCACACCGGTCCAAAATCGATTATGTTTATTTCTACCCTTCATGATGATATTTATTAAGCAAATCCAATGCCACAACTTAGGCAAATTGGAGAAGAGGGTCCTTTGTAATTCTTTAGCATTTCACTCGAACCCTTGAATCCTTGCCTGTCGGAGTGAAATGGAGATCCCGTTATCGGGGCCCTGTTAAATTCGTAGACCATTTAACCGGGGACCCCTTGCCTGCCCAGTTAAATTTTTCGAAGAAAAGGAGCAGGGCGAATTTAACCGGGGCACCCTTTGGGATCACACCTGCTCAATTGGAGATGACCCACCTATTTTACCCTAATTAACTACAACTAATCGGGAGATGGTCCAAATTTTTTAATGAAGGGTGTGAAACTTGAGCGGATACTTTTTATCCACCGGGTTGATTCTACCCAATCTCATGGATACATAATATCCACCATGTGGTTCCCAATGGCAAGGCAAATTTTTTATTCGTCTGATAAATAAGCTTTTATAATTAAATTCCCCGAGCCCTCGATTAATTGATAATTAGTGTCTGGCCAGAAATGAGATATTTTGTTCAAGATCAAGCCTCCGGCCCGTGGGGCCTACGCCCCGGAGGGGCTTGTGAGAAAATTAACCACCCCGAACAGAGCACGGGATCTTCGACAGGCATATAGTTGATATTCAGAGGATTAATTTTCGAGCATAACCCCAGAGGAATAGGCTCCGCATTCCACAGGGCAGGCGCAGAGATTGGGCAAAATAACCATTTATGGACCGGCACTAACTAAATATAGAGTTGGATTAAATGCACCGGAAATTTTCGATCTCCGGGATAAAAGGCTGAATCACTTGGAGTTCATTGGGTCTTATGGGCCGCCAATCAATGGCATAAAATATTTCATTACCAAAATAAGACTTTGGCTTAAATATTGCGACATATAACGCCGGTTCATCCGGATAATGCTCGACCCAGAGAATTTCATCGATTTCCAGATTAAAGTCCCTGCATATCCGTTTGCCCAGGCTTTCAACGCAGGTTGTTTTAAAAATACCTTCTCCGGTTTGGGTAGCCACAATAGCATAAGGTCTGAGATGCTTCACATCCGGCTGGCTTATGGAAAAATTGAACAGTCTCAATCGCCATGAGCAGGCCCGGTTACGGTCAGTCCCTGAAGATTTATCTTCTCGCCTCTGCAAGCGATATGTCCCATCGAAAAGAATCAAGTTTTTGGCCCCCTAATAGATTAAAGACTTTTTACTGGGTACTTGTTCACGGGGTTTGCTTCCCCGTGTAACGATACCTGCCCGCTCGTGCCTTGCATGGCAGGCGGGTTGGCGGAGTGGCTTTGTCATTTCAATGACTTAGCAGTGGGGGAAACCGCGGCTCCCGCATGTTTTTCGTGGGAGAACGCGGAGGGGACAGGAATGTCACCGCTGCTAAGCCATTGAAATGACCAGACACGTAGCCACCGGAGTGAAACGGAGGAGCAAACCCCTTGAACACGTACTTCATCGGTTATAGCGGAATGAAGTGATTAAACAACTATAAACTCATCGACACCCGGGTTATCTAAAAAAGCGACATCTGAGAGTCTTCTTTCTTTTTCCAGCCTTTGATCGGTCCCTTTCGAATCTTTGCAAAAACACCTGGCGCAAGATTTGTATGGCGAGACCAGTCCAGCATAATCTTGGCAATGGTTTCCGAAGTGCTTTCCTTCCAGTTTTCCCCTAGCTTCTCCTGAAGTTCTTGGCCAAGCTCTAAAAGAGTGCCTCCTTTAATCTGTTTTGATTCAAGAATTTCTATGAACACAGAAAACGAGGCCAGCTGCAAAGCGCCTTCTGCAAACAAAAATGGGCGGTTATTCGGATTTTCCACAAAGGCTTTTGCTCTTGGCAACACTTTTATCAATGGCGCCTTTCTAAGAATAAACCCCAGATCTTCCAATGTTGCCAGAGCTCTAAAAATAGTATTTTTATGAAGTCCTGCCCAATTCACCCTGCCATCCTCTAAAAGGGCATGAACAAGGCGTATGGCGATGTTTTCAACAGGCGCATATTGAATTCTCGGTGTTTTGCTTCCCCGTCTTTTAGGGAGAAAAATATTGCGTACGCGAATGTCTGTTGCCGGATCAAAGTAAATGAGAGTTTTGTCTTTTTTGTTCAAAAGCGCCAGGTCGGCAGCATCCAGCCACTCGGCCAAAATGCGAGCGTGTTTTAACCAGGCAAGTCTCGCCATCTTAATAAAGGGGGACAAGGACTCGAGACGACTGGAAATGTCAACCATTTTCAGCCTGTGATTATCTTTGAGAGCTGTTAAGATCTCTGAGACCAAACGATTTTTATGTAACCGGTTCCGCAGGTGATTTCTCAACAAAGCCTCCACCTCCTGGTTGGCATCAGACATGTTAAGTTTCAGGAGAACCTTGCCTTGGCCAAATCTCACGAGTCCGAGCAGATCCATATCCTTTGCGAGGCCATAAAAAGCGAGTTCAGATAAGCTGATTTGATTTTTAAATTCGGAAACATCAAGAATGCCATCGGCGCCATGGAGAAGATTTAACGCATGGACGACCTGGCCCACGGCCGTATTAAGAAGATAATGGTCATAAAAGGGTAAATCGCCTGTATTCAAATAATCGCGAAAAATACTCCATGAAATGTCAACGATATTGCCGATTCTATTGATCAGTCCCTGATGGATCAATTTTTGAACGGCCTTTGGATCAAATATTTCCAAAGGCGCCGATGACCGCCCGGGGATTGATTTGGCAATTTGATGTAATGTGGCTCGTTCTGTGTCTGATAGATATTGAAATTCCTGCTGGAACAGTTCTTCAATGCCCAGAAGAATCCCTGGAATATCCGACTGTGGAATACCGGATTGACGTGCAACCATTACATGAAAGCAGAGTATTTTCAGAAGCCAGGGATAACCTTGTGAAAATTTCTCAAGGAAAGATTTCAGGTCTTTTGTTAGGGTCTCATCCAATTCTTTACCAAGTTTTTTTAAGAGCATACCCATTTGGGCCTTGGAAAAAGTGGTCAGAGTCATTTTTTTGCATTCATCGGCAACAGCATCAAGTTGTTTATTAGAAAATGCATGGCTCGATAAAACAAGATCCTTGTCCCACGTGAAGCCCAGAATAATATTTGTTTGTTTTTCGACGATTTTCAGAAAAAGTTTTTTAATCTGATTCAGCATATCTGGTATAAAGAGAATATCTTCAAACTGGTCGAAAAAGATGAACAGCAGTTTGTTTTGGGATTCAAGAATTTGACCGGTGTCGAGAATCACTCGTACAGCACTGCCCAATCCTGATATTTTCTTCTTTTGATCTGTTTCGACAATCCGTCCATCAAGATCCCCGAATTTTCCAATAATATATTCTATGACACGCGGAATGAACGTTGATGATGACGCTGTTCGGCAATCTACGGCAGCGGCAAAGTGCCCCATCTTTTTCAAATGTGCCACGCTCGCCAGCACCATTGAACTTTTTCCCCAGCCAGTGGGCCCCTCGAATACAATACCGCGATGTGTGGTCTGGTTATGGATGACTTGACCGGAAAACGAATCAAGAGTGCGTAAAAGGGATTTTCTGCCCACAAAGTATCGGGGGGATGCGGGGAATTGGTACTCAAAACAGGATGAACTTCCATTCACTCCTACAATTGGATCTGCATCCTGGAACAGGCCGGGCTGGAGCGGACCTGTCTTGTCCGTAAAAATATTGTCGAAATTTGCTATTGCGGGATCCAGTTTTGTCAGATAGCCGATAATGGATCGATCAGATATCAATTCACCTTTGCCGTCAAATAGTGCGATTTTATCCGGTGTTTTTCCCCCGTGTGAAATTATGGGAAAGGTCCAAAACATGCCTTTTTCCGTATAAAGCAGAATGCCCTCATCGGGTTTCCCTATATCCGGAGGTATTCGACCGGCAATCTGGTCCGGACTCACATGCCCCGGCATTTCTGAAATCGCTTTCAGAGCATCGTCTTCATCGCATAGAAAGGTTGTGACATGGGTATTATTTTTTATGTGCTCTCGATAAAATTTTATGGCCGAACCGTCAAAACCGGGCAAGACGACAAAGAGACCGTGACACCGTCTATCCTTGTGCCATTTAATCATATATCTGCCGAAAGAAGCCTGAAGGTCCCGTTCCGGCATGGGTGTTTCAGAAAACCTGCAGGCGGCATAAAACGGAAAACCTGTTTCCCTGTGTCTCCCTTGGACGTCAATTTCCATTTGAGCGGGATCTGAGTGCAGGATGTGGTCGACACGGTATCCATCATGATTCAGAACCTGGGTCATCATTTCCGCAAACAACTTGCCCCGATTCTGGGTCCGAGTGTGCTGTGAATGACCTGATGCGAATATTCTCAACTTTCCCATATCGATATTGTCTCTTTCAACCACGTTTTATCATTCCCGCAAGCTACAGCTCAAATTCCTTTTCACACTTTTCGATATTAACCATAATTCCAATTGGGCGAAGCCCCTAATTCTTCCTTTTCTAAAACTGTAGCTTTTCATAAATTTATTTTTTAACGGAAAAAAGTCCGGCAAGTATCGAGGTGAGCACCAATTAAAGGGTATCACTTTATGCGGTCCTCCAAATGTGCATTTAAGCGGGATGAATTTAAATCTTCAAGAATGAAGCATTACCTAAATTTTGAACGAGCCGGAGGCTTTCATATGCAAGGCATTTAAGGGTGAAGCCATAGTTGAACTATTGCGAGCCCTTAATAACGCGGCATATGAAAGCCTCCGGCTCGCCCTTTGGGTGAAAATTGATGAGAAAAAAGATCATCATCCGACCTGCCCGCTCGTGCCTCGCAGAGGCAGGCGAGTATACCACTCGGATAAAATGAACGATGATATGATTGTTCTTAAACCCTCTTCAATCAAGTAACCGAAAAATTCTCATCAATTTTCATGCAAGATTCAGGTATTAGTATAATGGGAATGGTTTTGTGTCAAGAACTGACAAAGGCACCCACAATGTTAATGAATGAAACGAACTATAAAACAGATTATGGATGGTAACTGTTTACTGTCCATCCATAAGTGGTAGATTTAGGTTCAGGCCAAGGCCGCAGCGATTTTGCAACCGAAGGCGTAGTATAGCCCTACGTCGAGGATTGCAAAAGAGCGAGAACGCCGGCCTGAGCCGAAAGATGCCATTTATGGATGGACAGTATTTATTGGAGGACGTTAAGACTATCCGCCCAACCCAAAGATTCCATATATTGGCGAGGAAGGTCGTCATGATCTATACCCATAATATTTGTAGCTTCATCGATCTCTCCCCAGTTGCCCTTTTCATAGGATTCTACCAGCCTCAGATAGCCGCTTAAGTCGCCGGTTCTGGATATGAGAACTTCTTTTATATTACCGGATATTGGAATCTGGGACATAAGATTTTCCATGGAATCATCCATAATAGCGTCTATCAGAGAAAATAGGCCCAATGTGAACAATTCAGATGTTTCAGCACTGCTGCCGGGATGATCTCCAAGAAGTTCACAGAATTTAGCCCTGACAAGTGAAACCCTTATCAATTCATCCGGTTTATTAGCGGCCAAACCCGCCATGGAAATCAGGGATAAAAAGCGTCTGATTCCAACCTCGCCGATCATGACAATAGCTTGCCGAAC
>Ga0316193_10004059_pt1 | contig 10715 bp, 7 predicted proteins | sample MerIslsedime2_MG_FD_207735 | JGI IMG/M metagenome (GOLD analysis project Ga0316193, IMG submission 207735) | Coastal sediment microbial communities from Maine, United States - Merrow Island sediment 2 | ecosystem: Environmental > Aquatic > Marine > Coastal > Sediment | place: USA: Maine... | reverse complement strand
ACCAGCCTGCCGTTCAGGGCGGTAATGGTTTCACTACCCTTCTTGCCGTTGTCGTCATACATGAAAATGCGCTGGAACGAGTTGTCCCGCCGCTCAAGCTTGTCAAGAATGAAGGTGCGCTTTCCGGTTTGCATGAAGACGCCTTCCTCGGCAAGGTAGAACACGTCGACATTGGCCAGGGTGTAGACCGTGGCGCGATAGGCATACAGCGAATAGGGTTGTATCCAGCCAAACATCAAGGCGGCGTTGACGGCAAGAACAACCGAAATCATGCAGACCGGACGGGTCAGTCTCCCGAGCCCGACACCGGCTGCCAGAAAAGCATCCAGTTCGGAGTCTTTCGACATTTTATTGAAGCCGAACAACAGACCGAGATACAAAGCCACGGGCGCGGCAAGCCCGATATAGTGCGGCATCCAGTACGCCAGCAGTTCGAGCACTACGCCAAAGGAATTGCGATTGCCCAGAGTGATATCCAGCACCTGCACAATGCGTTCCGCACACAGCACAGACAATCCGGCTCCCAGTGCGGTCAGCAATGGAATTGATACCTGGCGAATGACATATCGCTCAATAATCGGAATTCTGAAAATACTGTTTTCGGCGGCGTGCCGTCCTTCTGTTGCTGCCGGAGTGGTTCAGACCAAGAGCAAACCACTCTAACTGTTCAAACAGTTCATTACCGCAATTGTCAATCCAGACTATAGCTTGTTTGCGGCACGAAGCTGCACTTTTCCGTGTCCCAGCATCTGGTGTTGACGGTGCATTGCCATCTGCCGGATGTGCGGCGGATGTGATATTCATTCCAGGCAGCCGGTTCTGTGCTGCGAGCCCCATTTGATGTGGCTGCGGGCATGCCGAGAATATGGACCGGCCCGTGCCGGGAGGCCAGGGTGTTACGCATTGTGATGTGGTTGTGACCGTGAACAACCAGATCACAGCCGTGGTCTTCCAGTACCTGTTTCAGACCCATGGCGTCGGTCAGGGCCTTGCGCCGCTTGGCCAGGCCGGGCAATGGCGGGTGATGGATCATCAATATCCGGTAGAAGCCCTTGGAGCGCAGGTTTTTCAGGATGTTTGCAAGTGCATCGATTTGCGCCTCGCCCAGAACGCCTGTGGCGCGGCCGGGCCTTGTTGGGACGGCTGTTGATACGCCAATCAGCGCGATGTTGCGCCGCTGGCGCACATAGGGAAACGGCATGGCAATGTCGGCTGTCGTGACGGCTCCCGGCACCATCAGGTCTCCGGTCATGTAATCGCCCAGACGGCCCATCCCCTTATCCCATTGTACCGGCACATAGGCATCATGATTGCCCGGCACAAAGGAAATCCAGTCGGGTCTGCCAAGGTTTCGAAGCCAGCTCTCGCCATTGATGAATTCACGAGGCAGCGCAATGTTCACAAGATCTCCGGTAACCATGACATGGTCGGGCTGTGCCGCCTTGATGTCGCGTACAACCTCACTGGCAATTCTGGGATCATGGATGGCCTTGCGCCGAAACATCCAGGAATTGTAGCCTACAATCCGTTTTGACGTCATCTCGGATGCCTTGACCGGCGGCAAGGGTGCAAGGTGAACATCTGACATGTGCGCAATGCGAAAAGTCACAAAAATTGTCCGTCAGTCAATGTTACGTTCAAAAATCCGATAGGTCTTGTAGGCTTTTCCGCCAATCGCTTCTATCATGCGGCGCATTGGCAAATTGTCTTCCAGTATCCAGGACAACTCGGCATGCCGGGTGCCTCTGTTGACGTGATAGGTGCGGATAGCATCAATAACCGACATTGCAAGGGCAGATCCAACTGGAGTGCCGTGAAATTTCCTGCGCACGCCCATCAGCGGCAAGCGGACCGCTTCAGGCGGTGAAAACTTCAGGCGCGACAGCAGTTTTGCCCAGCCAAACGGCAGCAGTTTTCCGTTCAGGTCGCGGGCTGCCCGATTGATATCGGGAAGGGTTACGGCCATTGCACAAGGTTCACCCTGATAGATTGCGAACGCAATGAACTGCTCTTCAACGAGCATTTTCAGGTCCTGGCCAAGTTTTTTGATTTCCGCCTCGCTGAACGGTGTAAAGCCCCAGTTTTCAGACCATGCATCATTGAAAATATCAATCAGAATGGCGAGATCCCGATCAAGGTTCTTTTTGCTCAGTGGCCGGACTTCAAGATCACCCGTGGCGTGGACCTTGGCCAACATACCGGCCAGGCCGCGAGGTAGTGCTTTCGAGTTGTCGAAATCATAGGCCAGCACATCCTTGACGGGTGTGTATCCGGCTGCTGCAACATGGGCCTCATAGTAAGGTGCCGCATGACCCATCATGACTGCCGGGGGATGTTCAAATCCCTCCACCAGCAAGCCTGTTTCCTCATTGATGGAAAAACCGAAAGGGCCGATGGCGCGGGTCATACCTTCGGCCTTGAGCCAGTTTTCCGCAGACTTGAAAAGGGATGAAAAGACAGCGCTATCATCGAAGCCGTCGAGGAAACCGAACATGCCGGTTGCGTCGCGGTAGCGTGCGAGCCTGAGCTCATCAACCTGTGCCGAAATGCGGCCAACAGGTTGTCCATTCCGGATCGCCAGAAACAGCTGCGCCCGGCCGTGTTCAAAAAACGGATTGTGTCTGGGTGAAATGTGTTGTGATCGTTCGAAATTCAAAGGCGCAATCCAGGCAGGGTCATGAGCAAAGACAGCATGAGGTACCTTGATGAAGGCCTTGTAGTCACGCCGGTCATTGACCAATCGTATTTCAACTTCACTCATGCGCAGGCGTTTCTGCCGTTTTCCGGCGACGCTCAACCGGTGTCTTGATCTCCAAAGCAGCGCCATTTTCCACCTTGTACAGGCGGTCTGCGATTTTTGACCAGGCGGGCCGGTGGGTGATGGCGATAATGGTGAACTCGCCGGCAAGCCCAAGCGCATTGCGGCAAATGCTGGCCTCAGTTTCAGGATCCAGCGCGCTGGTAACTTCATCAAGTATCAGCAATTTGGGGCGACCGACCAGTGCGCGGGCAAGCGCGATACGCTGACGCTGGCCACCTGACAAGCGGCCACCCATTTCGCCGGCATTCGAATCCAGCCCATCAGGCAAGCTGTTCACGAAATCCTCGGCGTCTGCAAGCCGCAGCGCTTCTCCTATGTCTTCATCGGACAAGTCTGTGTTTCCCAGCGCAATATTGTCGCGAAGGCTTGAATGCAGCAAAGACAATTCCTGTGGTACGTAGCCGATGTTTGAACGCCATGCCTTCAGCGACAGTTGGTCCAATGGCCGACCGTCTATGGTGATACGTCCAGAGGCAGGTTCATGCAGTCCAAGCAGGAGGTCGACAATGGTTGTCTTGCCTGCGCCGGATGGTCCCTGCAGCACGGTGATCTTGCCGGACGGAATAAACAGGGAAACGTTTTCGACCGTGGGCTGGTCTTCGTGTGCAAATGTCACACGATCGAAAGCGCACCCGTCATCCAGAGTGATATCCTGCGCCCCGCCAACCCGTTCGGCTTCGCGTGTCAGTTTTTCCGACATGTCGTGCACTGCGTGATAGGAAGCTTCCAGTTCTGCGCCGCGCTGCAGAAACCTTTGCAGGCGCCGCACAACGGAAATGGATTGAAAGGCGATGATGCCGACCACTGTGACGCTGGCAAGTGTTATCTCCCACACGCCGACGGCCAGAAAAAAACCAGCCCCGATCAACACTGCGATGAGAACGTCATTGCCACGGTCCAGGCCCTGGGTCGATAACACCTGAAGTTTGATCGACTTGTTGAGTGCCTGGAGGTTCGTACCGAACATGGCGATGAACGGCACAGTTCGCGCCATCGACTTGATGGGCTTGATGTTGTTCAGGGCGTCGGCAACAATGGTAACCAGTTGACTGGTTGACTCGGTTTGCCGTTGGCCGGCACGGCGACTGACGGCAATCAGCTTGCCCATCCCGGCGACAATGATGGTGCCGGCAATGGCACCGGCAATCGCAAACTGGAAAGAGGCCATCATTGCAAGGGCCAGATAACCAACTCCCTGGACTACCGCAGCTACAAACTTGGCGGATTCCAGGTAGGCCTGGCCTGCACGCGTGGCGTCAACCGAAATAGTATTGGCAATTCGCCCGGCGCGATGGTCAACAAAATATCGCCATCTCGTGTCGAACATGGCATTCAGCAGGTCTTCACGCAGTTTGGTCGAAACGTTTGCGATCGAGAAACCTGCATAGGTCAATGCCGCGCCCAGCAGGATTGTGCGCACGATCAACATCAAAACAACGGCTATGGTGAATCCGGCGACGGTTTCAGGCAGCCCGGTCATCGCAAGAGTTGTATTGATAACCGTCGTGAATGCCGGAGGCAGACTGCTGCTTTCTCCTGACACGGCCAGCAGGGCAGGCAACATGGCGCTCATTGACATGATCTCGGCTACCGAAGCCAGAACCAGACAGCCAAGGACCAGCCAGGGATTGGTGCCCTTTGCAGATGCAAAAATTCGAAAAAGTCTCAGCATCAGGCAACCGTCATCATCTTGTTACTGTCTGTCAGTGGAAAACGCATTCCACCACGATTAGAGGCGTCTCGCCGCATGAGCAAGTGCGGAATTGTTCGCAGCCAGCAGATCAGGATCATTTTTGATCGAATCAACCAAAAACCCGATCATTCCTAAAGAGTTAGAGCAACATGGATTCTTGTGGACCCACATTGTTCCCGCCTGCGGGATCAGGATATGGGATCAGTCGTGTGTACTCATTTTCTCCAGCGTCTCCGCTGCGTCGCGGGTCGCCTGTTCGAAACGGTCTTCAAAGGTTTGCATGTTTTTCTGCGGGTTCTTGAAGAATGAACTTTTCTTCAGGCCCGCTACGAACAATTTGTGCAGCAAACGGGCTGGTGTCTTCATCGGCCGATCCACATGCCACAGCAGGACAACCCGTTCCTCGTCGGTATTGTTGCTCACTTCATGCTTGTAAGTGTCGTCGAAAACAAAAATCCTGCCTTCCTGCCATGTGCAGTATTCGTCTTCCACCCGCAGCCGGCAGTTCTCTCGATCTTTGGGCACAATCAGTCCCATATGGCAGGTGACAATTCCTTTTGTAACTCCCTTGTGCGGCGGGATGTGGGCTCCGGGTGCCAGAATTGAAAACCACGCGGTCTGCAAGTTCGGAATGGTTTCCAGCATGGCAGCCGTTTTTGGTGCCTTGGCGCAGTTACGGGCCAGCTTTGTTCCGAATCCGAACAGAAAGAAAGTTCGCCATTCGTCGCCTTTGGAAATGTTCTTCTGGTCAGTGGAAACTTCATGAAATTTCGGAACCTGATCACGGAACTTCAGGATCTCCGTGACTTCGCCCAACACATCGCGCCAATTATCCTCGAGCACCTTGAACTCGGGAAAATGCGCCTTTTCCAGAACCGGCGTATCACCAATGAGAGACTGCCTCGACTGAAAACCTGCTATCCTGCTTCTGAATTTACGGCCAAATCGCATGAATATTTTGTGCGCGGTTGACCTGTCCGGCTTGGCAGACGCTGTCTTGGCTGTGTTCTGGGGAGCGTTCATAAATTGCACTTTGCTTGTTTAAGTGAAAACACCTTAGATCAGGACCGTGCGGTATTGGAACCGCGAATTGCAGGGGTTTGATCGATTCTGGAGTGTTGAGGTGGATCAGGATGCTCAAAATAGGCATTGTTCGGCTCACATTATTGCTTCCGCCGGTAGCTAAAATCATGGCGTGGCGATTTTGTGATGTGTTCGCCATCCAGATGCCGTTCAATAGATGCAAGGCGGGTGTTTTGATGTTGAAATCGTTCCTGTTTCCAATTGCCAACAAGCTGTTGTTGCAGCCGGCCGGCCGGTTGATGCGCGGGATGACATTGGGTACGCGTGGTGTTGTCACGGATGGCCAGGGCCGGATGCTGGTGGTGCGTCAAAGATACAGCAATGGATGGATTTTTCCGGGCGGTGGCGTGGACAGGGGAGAAGCACCGGTTAGCGCCCTGAAGCGCGAGGTGATCGAGGAAACCGGGGTGCGGTTGAAAGGTGATGTGGTGATGCACGGGCTGTTCTCGAACCATGCCAACTTTCCCGGTGATTATGTAGCCGTTTACATTGCGAACGACTTTGAGGATGGCACATGGCAGCCATCGCTTGAGATAACCGAGCGCACCTTTCTGCATCCGTCGGACATCGCCGGAGACTGTTCAGCCTCGATGCGACGGCGTCTGGAGGAGTTGGCCGGCACGCGCCCGATATCCGAGATCTGGTAGTACCAAAGGGGTCAAGAAACAACTGCTTTGGTATAAAGCTGCCGCACGCAGTATTTGACGCTTAAGCCGACAACATGATAAGGCCTGCCATGTTGGTGTTCGCGCGGATGGACGAGTTCGTGTGACCGACCGTGACAGGTGAAGTAGTCAGGACAATCAGAATGCCCGCGAAAGTGCGTCAGCGACGATTTGATTCCAGGCGATGCGGATTTGTTTTCCGCAATGCCGGACTGTCCTCGCGCGCGCTCTGCTTTTTGCCTTAATGCAACCTGCGACCGGTGAGGAAGCTCGGTGTGAAACTCACACTGCTCAATTTCTCATTCAATCGGAAACAGGTCGATGCTTACCAATACAGACTGCATAAAACCATTCAACCATGACGATACCGAGCTTGTCGCCCAGGCCGACGGGCTGCTTGACCGGGCGTTTGGCATTGGCAGGCGAACCAAGACGTCCTATCGGCTTCGCGAAGGTGAGCGGCCGGTAGAGGGGCTGAGCTTCGGTCTTTATATTGATGATGAAACAACCGGTTCGACATTGCGGGCTGTCATCAGCTTCTGGCATCTATGCATAGGTAAACAGGGCCATCGTGCAATCATGCTTGGCCCGATTGCGGTCGAACCGCATTTGCAGGGCACCGGATTGGGCGCAATGCTGATCCGTCATTCTCTCAAACAGGCAGTGCGGCTTGAACACGACCTGGTCATCCTTGTCGGGGACGAACCCTATTATGCACCGTTCGGTTTCTCGCAGGTTCCGCAAGGACGCCTGGTATTGCCGGGGCCGGTGGACCCGGCACGTCTGCTGTTTTGCGAACTGACACCGGGCGCGTTCGACAAGGTCAGCGGACTGGTTCTGTCTCCGTCACGATTTGCGGCGAAAAGGCAAGCGTCGCCCCAGACGTGATGCAGGTATTTGTCTCAATCAGGAGCTCATCCGCTTCAGCGGCCTTCGCGATACCAGGTCAGTGAAACCAGCCCCAACAGAGCTGCCAGGGCCAGCAATGTCGCGAACATAGGGAACGCGCCTATCGACAACACCCGATAGGCATTGTTGGCCTTCAGACCGAGCCAGCCCGACCCTGCCATGGAGCGCTCTGGGTTCACCTTGGCTATACGCGGCAACGTCATGGAAGCCGGTTTGCCGTCTTCGGAAATGAATCGCGCAGACGCTTGTGTGCTGGCTGCCAGCGGGGTCAGTTTTTCGGTGGTGGCGAACAGATCCGTTGCCTCACGAGGGTCAACAGTGCCGATCGCTGCCACAGCCTCCAGCTTGCCATCAGACAACCGGTGCAGGCCTGCTTCGGATGCTTCAAGTGTGCCGCGCCAGATACCTGGCTGTACCTGTTCCAGCTTGACTTGCCGGGTCTCGCCCGATGGCAGCGTGACGGTTACATCATCGACCTGTTCGCCCATGGTGTTGCGCTCAATGGTCAATTGCGTGCCGGTCTGGATGCCGGACAGCGCTTCTTCTTCAAGCTGCGGTTCTTTCATCAGCCAGTGTGCCATTCGACGCAACATCTCGGCCTGCGGTCCGCCGCCTTCAAAACCGCGCGCCCATAACCAGGCATGATCCGACATCAGTTCCGCCACACGGCCTTCACCGACGCGCGACAGCACCATCAGCGGCCGGTCTTCCGGTCCTGCCATGACAATGTCGCCATTTTGCACCTCGGAATCGATAATGCGGAACCAGCGCCCCCAGGTGGGTTCGGTCTTGCTGGCACCCGGCAGTCCACGAACCACCGGATGACGTTCGCCTTTTTCGGTGACCCGCGCCTTGAACGGGCCGACGGTTACCTCGCCGGTCGGCATGGCAGGCAGAATTGCAGACAATGGCGTGCGGTAGATGCTGGTGGCCTGGGCATAGTCGGGCCCCGCCGCGACAAGAACGGCGCCGCCTTTTTCCACATAGTCGGCAATGTTTGCCAGATACGTGATCGGCAGAACACCGCGGCGCTCGTAGCGGTCAAAGATAATCAGATCGAATTCGTCGAGCTTTTCAACAAACAATTCGCGGGTTGGAAAGGCGATCAGGGACAGTTCGTTGATGGGTGTGCCATCCTGTTTTTCCGGCGGGCGCAAAATGGTAAAGTGCACCAGATCGACAGACGTATCGGCCTTCAGCAGGTTTCTCCAGGTGCGTTCGCCGGGGTGCGGCTTGCCGGATATCAGCAATACGCGCAGCCTGTCCCTGATGCCCTTGGTAACGATAATGGCGCGATTGTTGCGGGTCGTCAGTTCACCGGCCAGTTCGGCGGCAGATAATTCTATGATGTTGTCGCCGCCGTGGGTGATGTCGAGTTCCATCTCGGTTTCGACACCACTTTGCGCCGTCACGGTGCCGGCTACCACGCCGTCAACCGCAATGGTGATCTGTACCGGCTGGCCTTTTGCCGCGCCCTGGTCCTCGACGATGAACCGCAACGCCTGGCTTTGCCCCACAATGCCGAATTTGGGTGCCTGGGTCAGCTTGATCGTGCGGTCAATCTCGCCTTCCTTGCCGGTAATGAGCCCGTGCAGCGGCCCGCTATAGCCGAGTTGTTCCATATTGGCTGGAATGTCATGCACCTGACCGTCGGTAATCATGATGGCGCCTGCGTAACGTTCAGGCGGAATGTCGGACAATGCCTGGCGCAGGGCAGCGAATGCCAATGTGCCCTCATCAGCAGAGGTTATGCCGGAACGCACCTCGACCTGGCGCACTTCCAGGTTGGCCGCCGCGCCCAGCCGTTTGCGAAGTTCTGCTTCCGCAGCATCGGTGAGGGCGACGCGATCTCCTATGGTCTGGCTTTGGCTGCGATCTGTTACGAGCACGGCGATATCAGGCAGGTTCTCTCGCTCTTCGCGCAACAGGACCGGATTAAAGACAGCCAGCGTCAGCACTGCGCCGGTCAATGCTCTCAAAAACGCGCCGCGCGCGCGCGCCACCAGGCCGGCAAAGGCGACAATGGCAACAATAACGGCCAGCGCGATTGCCAGCCATACCGGCACGAGAGGTTGAAAATCCATGGTCCATTGCATGGCGGTTCTACTGCCCCAGCCGTTCGAGCAGCGCAGGCACGTGAACCTGGTCTGCCTTGTAGTTGCCGGTCAAGGCATACATCATGACGTTGACACCGGTGCGCCAGGCGTGCTCACGCTGGCCTTCACCGCCGGGCGATACCGGATATTGCGGGTTGCCTGCCTCGTCTGTTGCCCAGGCCGCGGCATAGTCATTTGACCCGATGATGATGGAACTGACACCATCGCTGGCGGCTGCCTTGATGCTGGCTTCACCCGACGTGCGGGCCTCGACCCACAACTGCCCGCCTGCCCAACGTCCCGGGAAGGTCTGCAAAAGGTAAAATGCCCGGGTCATGACATGGCCATCCGGCACCGGCTCAAGTGCCGGTACATCGAGCCGGTCAAGGATGCCACGCAGGGCAATCGTTGATGGCGACGGCGAACCGGTCAGGGATGCCGTGGATGCATTGTCGTCACGGGTATCGAAAAAGATCGTACCGCCGTTCTTCATGTAATCCGACAGCTTGGCAAGAAGTGCATCATCCGGCGGCTGTGCACCGGCAATGACTGGCCAGTAAATCACCGGGAAGAAAACGATGACATCGCGTTGCAGGTCTATGGCGATCGGATCTGCAGGTTCGATCGAGGTGCGCTGCTGCAAAACCCGGCTCAGTCCCTGCAGGCCCATTTTCGACGTGGCATCCACCTCCGTATCGCCGGTCAGGACATATCCGATCCGGGTTTGCAGACTTGCCTGCATGGCAAACTGTTCCGCGGCGTCGAGACCCTGCGGACTGGTCGTTTCCTGTGCAATGGCAGGCGGCGGGCCGGCAGCAAGCAATGCTGCTACGAAGAAGGCCGTGACTGAAGAGGAGAACGCAGCGCGTTTCGTCATTCTGGCCGCGGCACCGGTCAGGTACAGCATGGCCAGACAGTCGGCGATAAACAACGCCACGGCTGCTGCGAACAACCAGCCGGACAGATCGGTTGGCCGGGCGCGCTCGTAGCTTGATACGGAAAAGGACGACGGCAATCCGGTCAATGTTTTCAAACCGTCACCGGCAGCATCAAGGTTGAGCGCATGGCGGGCGCCGCCGCGGCTGTAAATGCCGGCAGGATGGTCCGGTGTGGGCTGCATCTTGAAAAAATCATCGGTTTCAACCGGAGCCGCACTGGCCGGCGGCGTGGTCAGCTCGCCAAACCCATTGAGGCTGCGAAGCGGGGTAAAGGCGCCCTGGCTGGAACTTGCCGCAGACGCATTGGCTGCGGCGGAATCTGTTGCTTCTGCGCTCAGGCTGCCCGCAGCCGGTGCAATGTCAGCAATGCGCTTGAGCATTTCCACGAACAGGCCGGTCAATGGCAGGTTGGACCAGTCAGCGTTCGCCGTTACGTGAAAAAGCACAATCAGCCCCTTGCCCTGCGCGCGCGCGGTTACAAGCGGCGTGCCGTCGTCCAGGCTTGCCCAG
>Ga0316193_10004058_pt1 | contig 10715 bp, 6 predicted proteins | sample MerIslsedime2_MG_FD_207735 | JGI IMG/M metagenome (GOLD analysis project Ga0316193, IMG submission 207735) | Coastal sediment microbial communities from Maine, United States - Merrow Island sediment 2 | ecosystem: Environmental > Aquatic > Marine > Coastal > Sediment | place: USA: Maine... | reverse complement strand
GGCATGGTCGCGACCGTGGGAGCCATGATGTACGCGACGACGATCGTCGCTCGCTCGCCAGGGGCGAGGTCGAACGGACCCGACGCCTGGTAGAACCGCGTGTCGGCGGCGGTCTGGTTCAGGTAGCAGATCGAACGTTCGGTCGTCTCCGGAATTCCCGTATCGACTTCCGGCGTGTTGTTGCAGGGGAAGTCGCCAGCCGCAGGCTCCAGATTTCCGGACAGATAGCGCCACAGCTGCTTGTCGCCGAGCGGATCCGGGAATCCGGTGTTCGAGTTGTCCGTGCCGGAAAACAGCGTCAGGCCGACCTCCTCGCCAGTCGCAGGATCGGCCGGACTCCTGAGATACTTGATTCCGACGATTCCCGGAGCGTTCGTGAAGAACGGCGGGAAGAAGATATCGGGAGGATAGGAAAACTCGGGCGCGGAGAAGCCGCCATGGTATGACATGCCGAGATCGAACGGCAGAACCGCGCTGGAGAAGTTGTTGCCCGCGTTCGATACGTCCATGTCGGTCGAGAACGCGGCGTATACCTCCGTGAACCCAATTCCACCGGCCGGGATCACGTCATCCCCGCCGAAGAACTGGAGCTCGTTGGGAAGCTGGAATTCGGGCGTGTTGGTCACGTTCTCGAACGTGTAGACAAAATACAGCATCGACTCGTTACCGGCCGGATAATTCCACGCCAGACCCCTCTGCGTGACCAGCACTCCCATCGGGTGCTGCCGGTTCGTGATCCGGGTCGGGCTGCCGTCCCAGTACTGGACCCACGTATCCTGCTGCGAGATCGCGTTTCGACCCACGAGCGCATCGTCGAACAGCTGGTCTCCGTACAGCTCTATCTGCTCTGACGCGGACGGAATCACAGCTTCCGGTGGCCAGTCCGCGATGTCATCCGGATCCAGCGAATTGTAGATGTTCGTCACGCCGGAGCCGCTGGGCTGGTTGCCCCGGGCATCGAAGAAGTAGGCCCCGACCGTGTCGTTGGCCCAGTCCTCGACCTCCGTACCCATGATCCCGCCGATCTGCAGGCCCGTGTTGTAGATGTAGGCGTTCGGCGAACCCACCGGCCAGGCGCCTCCCGCAGCGGTGGGGCTGTTGAACACATTGGCACAGACGTTTCCCTCGTTGTCGATTCCGCACTCTACCGCATTCGTGCGCAGAGTCAGGGCGGGCTCGGCAAACAGCGAGAGCGATTGCCGGGCGCTCCGCGCTCCGCTTCGCTTCGCCTCGGGGGACACGTCGCCGATTGCCACCGCGCCGGCCGCGAGCAGGAGCCCCATAAGGGCGCCGCCCGTCAGCGTCCGTCGCGCGTTTCGGCTCCGCGGTGCAAACACGATGTGCTTCATTTCCACTCCTGATCGTTCGGGTCACGGGGAGCGGCCCGCTGTCGGACCGCTCCCTCCGATTGCACCCTTGCGCAGAACGCGCTCAGAACGCGAGCCGCAGGCCGAGCCTGAACATCTGGTCCGAGGTCTCGAATCTCACGTCCTGTCCGAAGTTGTCGTCGTACCGCTCTCCGAATGCGCGGTTCTGTTCTTCGACGGTGAAGTATCCGTCGGCGTTGCCCCAGCGCTCCTCGGCGCGGAGCAACATGTACTTGTTGAAGTCGTTCTCCGGCGACTCGCCGTTGATGTCGAAGTCGCGGATGATGTTGTCCCCATCGAGTCTGTCGTCACGCAATGTGCTGGACAGGTATTCGTCCCGCTGCTGGGTGTTGAGGGTTGCCGCGGTCTCGAGGAAGACCTGCGTCGACGTCTTCAGGTTCAGCGGGTTCCTCCAGTCGAGGAACAGCTGCATGTTCAGGCTGCGTCCGAGCTGGAATCCCTTGGTGAGGCGTATGTCGAAGCCCCAGACCCAGGGGGTCTCGAGTCCACTGATCGAGCTCTCGGGAATCCCCGCGAAGGTCCCGGACGGCGGTCCGGTCTCACCGGCCCCTGCGTTGACGAGCTTCGTGAACGGAAGCCCGCTCTGCAACGTCAGAACGGTGAAGACTCCGAAGTCCTGAAACAGCGAACCGGTGATCGTACCCTCCTGCCAGTCCAGCGGGAACCTCAGACTCGTGGTTACCGCGAAGTTGTGCTTCCGGCTCTGCTCGAGCTTCAGCAGCGCCTCGGGCGGCAGCGACGGCACGCCTGTCAGGGTCTCGAGGTTCGTCGTCGCCCGCAGGATCAGATTCTCGTAGGTAAACGGATCGGAACCCGTGCCCCGCGCGTCGAGGAAGGTATAAGACAGGTTTCCGACGAACAGATTGGTGATCGCCTGATCGAGCTTGATCTCGAATCCGTTCGTCTCAGTGAAGTCGTTGTTGGTGACCACGTTCAGGAAGATCGATGCGCCTTCCCGATTCGGGTCTTCGAACGGGAGCTTCCGCGAGGCGAGAGCGCTCCGCTGCTTCTTGTTGAAGGCCGAGAGGTCGATGACCAGACCCGAACCGATCAACTGACGGTATCCGAACTCGAACACGCGGGTCGACGGCATATCGACGTCGCGGCCAAACGTGGCGTTCGTGTTCGTGTTCTTCAGATCGGTACTGTTGTCCTGCAACAGCCCGATGTTACCAGCGCCGACACCCGCTTCACCCGCTACGAACGACGCCGTCGTGTAGAAGGCCGGCGTCTGGACGAATCGGCCGTAACTCAGGCGGAACGTCGAGGTGGGCGTAACCGGGAAGCTCGCGCCGAGACGCGGGCTGAACTCGTTCTTCGTCTGGCCCTCGACGAAATTGTCTACGCACGCCATCGACGGATCGGCGGATTCCGGACCGCAGGCGTTGAGTGGCAGGTATCCGTCTTCGGCACCGCCGTAGCGGACAAATCCCGCCTTCAGAGAGTCCGGCACGTTGAACACGTAGGCCGGCGTATAGGGATACTGCGTATCCGGATCCAGGTAGTCCCAGCGGATTCCACCCTCGAGCACCAGGTCGCCGATGTCCAGGCGGTCCTGAAGGAAGGCGCCGATACGTGTCGGCTGCGCCTTCTCCGGCAGCACCACGCCCGTGTTCAGCGCGATGTTGTTCGCCGTCAGGTCGATCTTCGCGTACTCGCCGCCGAGCTTCACGCGGTTGAACCGGCCGATCTGCCAGTCCACGACCCCGCGCAACTGAATCCGGTCCTCATTGACCTTCTGCCACCCGTTGTTATCGAAGTTGGTGAACGGGTAAGCCGTCCGATACCCGTAGGGGTTGTATCGCAGGTTGTTGCTCTGGCCGGTAATGGCCTGCGCGGTCGTGAGATCCTGCCGCTGCGGGAATGCCAACATGCTGTCGCGTGGCACCGCGTTGCTGCGGTAGGCGTTGATCAACTCATCGGACGGATCGAACCAGTCAAAACCGGTAATGATCGGATTGTCCGAGCCGTACACATCCCGCAGGGCAAACTCCACGTTGCTCAACGAGAAGCCCATGAACGGATCCCGATTGTCCTGATACCAGCCATAATCGGTGAGACCATTCTGAGCCCGGTCCGTGCCGTAGCTGGCCTTCAGATCGAGCGCCAGCTGCTGATCTGCGCTCTGGATGAGCGTGAAGAAGCCGCCGAGGCTGAAAATCTGCTCGACGTTGAGGTTACCCTGGATGTCGTCGCCGTTGTAGAGCGAGTTCATGTCAAACGACTGGTCGCGACCGTACCCCTGGGTGCGATTTCGCGTGTACGAGAAATTGAGGCGGGAGCCGCGCGGCAACTGCCAGTTCAGGTTCCCCGTGAACAGGCCGACCTGGTTCCACCCGAATGGATCCGTGCGACCGTTATCCCATTCGACGAACCTCGGCGCCCCCACCGTCGTGAAGTCCTGGGCATCTTCGGCGGCCGATCCGCGGACCATGTCGATCTCGACCGGATCGCCGACCCACTCGTTCGTAAGCGAGTCGTAACTGCCCGAACAATACCCGCTGTACAGCGAGCCTTCCGGACAGGTCTCGATGCCGTTTATCACGTAGCGCTCCGGCGCGTTCTCGGTAAGGAACCGATCCCGACCCGTAAGCGTGCCGGCCATGAAGAAGCTGAGCGATCCGAAGAGCGGACCGCCGAGCGTTGCCTCGAGCCGGTTGAAGTTCGTCCTCCAGCTGTCGCTCGGGGAGAGCTGGTCGGTCTGGTACTCGACCGAGCCCGTCCAGCGGCTGCCGCCGGTCCGCGTCACGAAGTTCACGATGCCCGACTGGGCCTCGCCGAACTCCGCAGAGAACGCGCCGACCGTGACGTCCACCTGCTCGAGGGAGTTGGTCGGAAGATCGACGTTCTGTGCGGTACCCGTGCCGAACTGCCGCGTGAGCACGCCGTCGATCAGCACCGCCTCTTCATTCACGCGACCGCCACGGATCGAACGTCCGGTGTTGGTCTGGACTACGCCGGGCGAGAACGCGACGACGGACGCGGCGTTGTCGAGCGGTAACTGGTCGACCGCGTCGCCTCGGACGATGTTCTTGGTGACAGTCTGGTCACGCGGAACCAGCGGGTTCCGCTCACCCTCCACCGTGATCGCCTCGAGCTCGACAGCCGTCTGCTCCAGTTCGAAGTTGATGGTGGTTGTCTGACCGGCCAGGATCCGCTCTCCCTCAACGACTACTGCGCGGTACCCGATGAAGCTGGCCTCGATGTCCTGGAGACCGGCCGCGACCTCGTTGATGAAGTAGAAGCCCTGATCGTTTGTGAGGTTTCCGGCGGTCGAGTTCACGATCCGCACCTGGGCACCCGCAACTGGCGCACCCGTGGTGGCGTCGGTGACCCGACCCTGGACCTTACCTGTCGTCTGTCCGAGCAGCGGACTCGCCACGAACAGCGCGAGGCCTGCCGCAGCCAGGCCAGACCTGAAAGCCCCTCTCAACCATTTACGCAGCATGGATCAACCCTCCTCGGGCAGTCAGTAAAACTGTCGGCACCGGGTCAGACACGAGCGCGAAACGGGGCAGGGGCCCGCGCTTCCAACAAGAGTCCAGGCCGACAGAAACCGAAAGACAGCGTCTGGGGGAAGTCGGTGGATGACTTCCGGAGGTACGAACGAAGTAACCGTCGATAATGCCCTCCCCGTGTTCGGGGGAACCCCTCGCGGCGCCCGCTGGTTCGGACTACGCGCTCGTTCGATTCAGGAATCGTCCATGCTGGCCCGCAAAATAAGGTCCGGCGAACGAATTCCAGATCGACGAAATCAGCAGTGAGCACATCATTTATGTCCAGCGCGCCCAAGCGGCGCACGACACAACCTCGCCTGCAGGTCGGGTTCGCCTCGAACCCATCGGAAAGGGCAAAAGGGGTCTGGCATGGCATCCCTCGCCGATTTGTATATGGCCGATCCGCAGTCAACGAACGGCCACCCGCCCACCTTATCGGCCGCTCGGTGCGGTGTCAATAGCCGCGAGCATCTTCCGATAAGCCCGGAACTTCTACCGTGATCCCGTCTTACGGGCACCCGGCGGAGACGGGACGGCAGGAATCGTCGGGCGCGCTCATCGGAGTGTCAACCTCCGTCGTTCCCCGGACCGTCCCCTGTCGGCCGGGGCCCCTCGACGTCGATCTCAATGCGCACGAATCGCCGCTTTCCTCTCTGGACAACGTACGACCCCCGTGGAAGGTGACACCCGGTGTCCGCCAGAGTATCACCATCCACCCGGATCCCGCCCTGGGCGATCAGCCGCCGCGCTTCCGATGTCGAGTCGGCGAGCCCGCCTCCGACCAGTGCGTACGCGAGCCACAGCGAGCCGTCTTCTCCGGGGGCGAGCTGCACGGTCTCCATTTCGTCCGGGGCTTCCTTCAACCGGTGCACGCGATCGAAAGCATCCCTGGCGGCGAGGGCGGCCTCGGCATCGTGGTATCGGTCCACGATCTGCTCCGCCAGCCAGCGCTTAGTGGCCAGGGGATCGGTGGAGGCCTGCCGGGCCCGGAACCGTCTGTCTTCCGCCGAGGCTCCCGAAACAAGATCGATCCATTCGGTGAGCAGCGAGTCCGGAATCGACATCGTCCGCCCGAACATCTCGGACGGATCATCCGTCAGCCCGACCGTGTTGTCGTAGGACTTCGACATCTTCCGGTCGCCGTCCGTGCCGCGCAGCAGCGGCAGCAGCACGCACACCTGCGGTTCCTGACCCGCGCGCTCCTGCAGCGTTCGGCCGAGCAGCAGGTTGAACTTCTGGTCGGTGCCCCCCAGCTCCACGTCCGCTTCGAGCGCGATCGAATCGTAGGCCTGCATCATCGGATACAGGAACTCGACGAGCGTGATCGGCCGCTGCTCGGCAAATCGGATCGAGAAGTCGTCGCGCTCGAGCATGCGGGCTACCGTGTACCCCGAGGTCAGGCGAAGCACGTCTTCCAGCCCGAGACCGGACAGCCACTCGCTGTTGCGACGGATCTCCGTCAATTCCGGATCGAGCACGCGGAATACCTGGTCCTCGTAGGTCTGGAGATTCCGCTCGATCTCGTCGCGAGTCAGCATCGGTCGGGTATCGCTGCGGCCCGAAGGATCTCCGACGAGCGCCGTGAAGTCACCGATCACGAATACGACCCGGTGGCCGAAATCCTGAAACGTGCGCAGCTTGTGAATCGAAATGGCGTGCCCGATGTGCAGATCGGGCCGAGTCGGATCGAATCCTTGCTTCACGACCAGGGGCACGCCCGTGTCTACCGAGCGCTCTAGTTTCTGCAGCAGCTCGTCCTCGGGGACGATTTCCGACACTCCGTCCCGGATCCGTTCGAGTTGGTGGCGCGCCGGAGGAAACATTAGGGGTGGACGACCTGTAAGTTAGGTGCCGGATACGATCGACTGACGTCCCGGCCGGCCCTCGAGGACCCGCCGGAGAGCGCGAAGGATAGAGATGCCCACAGACGGAAGCAAGATACAGGTGCCCGGACTGGAATGGGTGAAGTCGAGTCTGCGCAGCCCGCGCGTCCGGTGGAGACTGGCGACGGCAGCGCTGGGGGTGATGGCCCTCGGCCTGGGCCTGGCATGGGGAACCTGGTCGCACATCTGTGATGCCTGCCCGTCGATCGCACAAATCTACGCGTTCGAGCCGAAGGAGGCGACGCGCGTATACGCGGCCGATGGAAACCTGCTGCACGAATTCGCCGTCGAGCGACGAACCGCCGTCCCGTACGCCTCCATACCTCCCCACGTCATCGGTGCCTTCGTGGCGGTGGAGGACCGGCGGTTCTGGGAGCACGGTGGGGTCGACCTCCGCCGGTCGGCTCGGGCCGCGGCCGAGTTCGCCTTCGCAGGCTACGATGCCGCGGGCGGCAGCACCATAACGCAGCAGCTCGCGGGGAACATCTTCACCGACGTCGTGGATCGGCAGGACATCTCGGTGCGCCGGAAATTGCGGGAGATGAAGGTCGCCCGCTCTCTCGAACAGGCCTTCACGAAGCAGGAAATCCTCGAGGCGTATCTCAACCAGATCAACTTCGACGGGGTGTACGGGGTCCAGAACGCGTCACGCCACTACTTCGGCAAGGACGTGCAACAGCTCAATCTGCCGGAAGCAGCGACTCTGGCGGCGATGCCCAGGGCTCCGAGGCGCTATTCCCCCACTCGCAATCCGGAGCGGGCCGTGCCGCGACGGAATCTTGTCCTGGACCTGATGGAGGCCCAGGGACAGATCAGCTCGGCTGAAAATTCCGCCGCCAGGGCATATCCCCTGCTGCTCCGTGACCGCGGAAGCGACGGGACTATCGCGCCGTATTTCGTGGAGTGGGTTCGCCGGATTCTGATCGAACGATACGGCACGCAGCTGTACGAAGACGGCCTGCGAATCTACACCAGCCTCGATCCCGCCGTGCAGGCGGTGGCGGATTCCGCCGTCGAGGAACAGCTCGAGTGGATTGAACAGCAACCCGGGTTCCGCGCACCGACCTACGCGGAAACGAGGGAGTGGTCGGAGGAACGGCTCGAAGGTCCCAACATGCCGTACATCCAGGGGATCTTCATCGCCGTCGATCCGGAAAACGGAGACGTGCTCGCGATGGTCGGGGGTCGCGACTTCGAGGATTCCGAATTCAATCGTGCGACCCAGGCTCAGCGGCAGCCCGGCTCCGGCTTCAAGCCATTCGTTTACACGGCCGCGATCGCATCGGGAATGCCGGCTTCGGAGGTGATTCTCGACACACCGGTAGAGTTTCCACAGCCAGACGGATCCGTCTGGTCTCCCAGTAACTTCACCAATGACTTCGCGGGCCCGCTTACGCTGCGTGACGCTCTCAGACAGTCGGTCAACGTAGTCGCGGTCAAGCTGGGGCAGAGGGTCGGGATCGAGACGGTGGCGCAGTACGCGCGCCGCATGGGGATCACTACGGACGTGCCACGCGTGCCGTCCACGGCGATCGGGGCTCCCTCGGTGCGGCCGATCGAGCTCACCGAGGCCTATACAACCTTCGCCACCCTCGGAGTCCGGGTGTCTCCTCGACCGATATTGCGGGTGGAAAGCACCGAAGGGGACGTGTTGTGGGAGGCTCCGGTGGAGCGCGAGGAAGTGCTCGACGAGAGAACGGCCTGGATTCTGGTGTCCATGATGCGCGATGTCGTGGACCACGGTTCCGGGATCAGGGTGCGGGCGCTGGGAGTTCCGTATTCGGTTCCGGTGGCCGGCAAGACCGGCACGACCAACGAGGTCACCAACGCGTGGTTCCTCGGATACACACCCGACCTGGTCACCACGTCCTGGGTCGGGTTCGACCTCCCCGCCCCGATCCGAACCGACGCCCAGGGGGGACGTGACGCCGCCCCGATCAACGCGCGCGTGCTCAAGCGGTACTACGAGATGTATCCCACGCCGGCTCCGTGGCCGCAGCCCGAGGGGATCGTCTCCCGGCGGGTGGACCGGACCACGGGACAACTTGCCGGTGAATGGTGCCCGGCAGAGGCCGTGTACACGGAGTTCTACATCCTGGGCACCGAGCCGCGGGAGAGTTGCGAAACGCACGGACCCTGGGGAACGGTCGATCCCTTGCACGGCGAGGCCACTGACACGCTCGTGGCCCCGGTCACGGAGGACTTCGACTTCTGACCGCCGGGCGGGTGGCGTTTCAGCGCGCCACCGCCCGCTTCCAGACCGGCGGACCCGGCGGGGCAGGCTGCAAGTCGGACAGCGGCAGGGCTGATTCGAGACGGCCGACAGCCCTCCTCGCGTCATCTTCCGACCGGGCGTGAATCCTGATCAGCGGTTGTTGCTCCGAAACGCGCTCACTTGTCCCGGCCAGCACCTCGAACCCCACCGCTGGATCGCCTCCCTGCCGCTCGGTGAGCGCCCCAAAACGATCCAGCGCCGCGCCGGAATCGAGCAGGTCCGCCAGCCGGGAAGCGGCTTCGGATGCGGGAGTGGCCCCGCTCCGAATTTCACGTCCAGCACCAGCGCTGAGATGCCTTCCGCGACCTCTTTCGACGCGATGATCGGCCGGGTGAACGCCTCCAGCTCCGTAGGCGACAGGCCCCGGTAGAAGACCGCCATCAGGAAGGCGGCCCTCTGATAGTCGGCGACGTTCCCGCTCAGGACCCCGTCGAGAAACCCCGCAAGGTCCCCTGCCCTGAGTTCGCGACGTCACGCTTCCGCTCGATTAGCTCGACCGGGACCATCCTTCAGCGACGCAGCCGCTCCCGCCCCTTGTCTACGGCATCTGTCAGTCGGTCACTCGTTCGATCTGCCCGGTCCCGGGCACGGCCAGCGAGCCGCTTCGTCTCTTTCGCGGTCCGATCGGCGATCCGCCGGGTCTCGTCGCGCGCTTCCTCGAGCGCCTCGCTGGCGGTCTCCGACAGTTCCTCGGCACGACGGGCCAGCTGACGCCGGGTCCGCCGACCACTCTGCGGCGCCAGCAGTAGCGCGGCGCTCGTCCCGACGAGCGCGCCGAGCGTCAGTCCGACGACAAAGCTCAGCGCATCCCGATATTCTGAATTCTCCACGATTCCCTCCTCGGTCTGGTCCGCGCGACATCGCCTCTCGGACCATTCCTCGTAGTCCGGAGCGCACGTCTCAGCACAATCTGTGGCGCCGGGCTCTGGAAACCAACCGGGTAGCGTCGGACGGCAACCGGGCGATCGGGTTGCAGGCTCTCGGGCGCCCGCTACCTTTGGTGACTCCGCCAGCCATCGTTATCCGGGGGCGGGCCGGTTGGAGCTATCGAATTGTGAGGTGGAATGGGCGAACCTGGTCTGGCGGTCCCGACGATTTCGATTCCGTGCGCGGCGTTGGAGACTCTGCTTTCCGTGACCTCCGGCGGCGCGGAGGCCGAGTTGCGTTCCGCCGGTCGCGAAGTCGGCGCCGCGCTCGCCGAGCGGATCGGTGAGTCCTTGCATGGCGCTTCTCCCTCCTGGGATGCCATCGGCGACGCGTGGCGGGAATCGGGTCTCGGGCGACTTTCCCGAACAACTCCCGGCCCGGGACTGATGGAGATTGTCGTGGAGGAATCGCGACTGCCGTTCGGTGCTCCCGAATTCGCAGCGGGATTGCTCGAAGGCCTGATCGGGAGCTTCGTGTCGGAGCCTGTCGGTGTCACCATGACATCAGTTGCCGCGACAAACGACGACACGAGTGCCGACGCTCCTGTCCGATTCACCGTCGGAGCGCCGGAACTGATCGCACGGCTCAGACCAGGCCTCGACTCCGGTCGGAGCATCCAGGACCTGATGGAGGAAGTCTGGATTTGAGGTCCGGGCAAGGCCGGATCGTGGCCCTCGACTACGGTCGCCGAAGAATCGGTGTGGCCGTGTCGGACCCTGGCAGGGTCCTGGCCTCGCCCCATTCC
>Ga0316193_10004057_pt1 | contig 10716 bp, 3 predicted proteins | sample MerIslsedime2_MG_FD_207735 | JGI IMG/M metagenome (GOLD analysis project Ga0316193, IMG submission 207735) | Coastal sediment microbial communities from Maine, United States - Merrow Island sediment 2 | ecosystem: Environmental > Aquatic > Marine > Coastal > Sediment | place: USA: Maine... | reverse complement strand
AGCAGATCCGGTGCGATCACTCCGACAAGCGCCCCGGTCCCGACGAACACCATCGCCAATCGGCTCACATCCCAGCCCCAGGTCACCGCATCCTCCCGATCGCCGCGCCCGAGAGCCTGACCTACGAGTGATGCAGCCGCGAGTCCGAAACCAACACCCGGAAGGATGGCAACCAGCAACAGCTGCACCAACACGTTCGAGGCGGCGAGTTCGGCTGTGCCGATCCGTCCGATGATCCAGAAAAACACCGTCATCCCGGTGGCGAAGAAAAAGCTCTGCATTCCGGCTGGGATCGAAAGGCGCAGCATTGACGCCATCGTCTTCCGATCGGCAACTTGACGGAGGAACCCGGTCCCCCTGGCGTGCTGAAGGGCAAGAACAATGTAGATGGCCGTGCCAAGGAAGGTCGAGATCGTGGTACCGATACCAGCGCCAAAGGCCCCAAGGGCTGGGAAACCGAAGTGCCCGAAGATCAAGACCCAGTTCAGAAACAAATTGCAGACGTGCATGATGACCAGGGTCTGAAGGTACCGGCGTGACTGTCCGATGCCGTTCCAGAAGCCGCGAAAGGCGAAGTTCATCCCGATGGCGAGCATCCCAGCCAGGCGCGCACGGAAGTAGGGCACGCCAATCGCCACTACCTCAGGGTCATCGATCAGAAACGGATAGAGCCGATCCGCGAAAAAGATCAGAATCAGCGACCAGGGAACAGCTACCAGAAGGGCTATCAGCAGAGCCGCATTCAGTCCGCTCGCGGTCTGCTCCCGGCGGCCCTCCCCGAGGCGGCGTGAGGCAATGGCCTGGACCCCGGCCGAAAGGCCCATGATGAATGCCACAGCCATGAAGTTGGCGAAGCTGCCCATGCCGACCGCAGCCAACGAGGGCGCTCCGAGATAACCGACCATCGCAGTGTCGACGAGATTCAACACATTCTGCGACGCCATCCCGCCGATGATCGGTAGGGCGAGGGCGAGAATGGTGCGGACGCGAATGCGATCGAGCATGACGCCACAGGATACGCGATGCATCGCCACTTGCAGAGGTCCGATCTCGTCCGACGGTGTGGCACCATAGAAGGAGGCCGACCGAACCAACGGTCGGACGGGAGGTCGCATGTCTCGAATCAGTTGCCTTGCCATCAGCTTCGTATTGGGGTTCACCACATTGGCCGGGTCCGTCGCTGCCCAGCAAACAGACGCATCCGACAACAAGGCGCAGGCCGTCGCTGACCGGGCGATCGCGGACCTCGCGGCGTGGGAGAACCAGAGCGCTCGCAAGTACCTCCAGAGCCAGAAAACCAAGTTTGGATCGACACCAGAATTCAAGACGGCCTGGGCGCTGCTGGAGATTCAGGAGGGCGCCGACGGCAAAAAGACCAAGGTCAAACGCGGAACGACCAGCCTCTCGAAGATGTCAAAAAACAAATCCGTCGACGCATTCGCCGCGTACTATTATGGTGAAACCCTCTACTCCCAGAACAAGCGTAAAGAGGCGAACTCGGCCTGGGAAGCTGCCGCAAAGAGCGCCGGAGCGGCCGTCAAAGCGGACCCGACCGATGCCACGTCGCATTTCTATCTCGGCGCAGCTTTGGTTCGCGCAAAGAAGTACGAGGAGGCGCGAACGGCGCTGGACCTCGCCGTCAGCAACGGCTTCGACGAGGCAATGGTCAATCACCAGATCGGGCTCTCATATCTCTTTGCCGAATCGTGGAACAAAGCGAAAGCCGCCTTCGACGTCGGTCTGACCGTCAATCCCCGTTATGCACCGATGTACTTTTGGCGCGCGATGGCGTGGGAGAAGCTCGGGCGCAAGGACCAAATGCTCCTTGATCTCGATCAGTATGTGAAGCTGGCGCCGAACGGTCCGATGGCCGGAAAGGCGCAGACTCTTTTGAAGAGCGCAGGACGGTGACATGACGACGGGCTGGCCCTGGCAGCCCAGTCGGAATGTCATCCCGAGCGAGAGAGCGGAGCGACCGAGGCGAGGGATCCATTCGACTCGGCCTTCGGCCTCGCTCAGGACAAGCCTGGGTGGGTGGCGGTCAAAGCGCTCCTGCCCTCCCCCCAGATCCCTCCACTCGCTTCGCTCGGTCGGGATGACAGCTTGTCCGCCCGCGTGGCTTCGACCATAGATCGCGGCGGGCGGTTCGTCGGGCACGGGACGGAGACGGGCTAGAACGGTCGACCGATCCCCAGATATAACTTCGGCTTGCGCGAACTGATACCGACGTTGACGACCGGCCACGCGATGTCGGCCCACAGCGGACCGATCGGCGTTGACACGCGAACACCAAAGCCAACGCCGACCGAGAGATCGTAGTTCGCTTCCCGCCAACTCTCCCACACCTGGCCGATGTCGGCGAAGACGGCCACTCGAATTGGGTCCCAGATCGGGATTCGAATCTCCTCGTTGAGGATGAAGAGCGCGCCGCCACCGGCCGGCACCAACGTATCCCCGACACCGTAAGTCACGGGCCCGACCGTGTTGAGATCGAAACCGCGTACCGAAGCCTGGCCACCCGCGAAAAAGCGCGCCTCCCGGTCAAGGCTCGTTCCCTTGAGGGGCTCCGCGACGCCGAACCGAATCGACTGCATCCAGGTCGAATCCTGAATCGGCTCCAGCGCCAGGCTGAAGCCCGAAAGCCAGCTCACGTACTCGAGGTCAGACCCGATTGCCTTGCCGCTCCAACCGATGTCAGAGGTCATACCCCATCCACTTCGGGGGTCGAAGAGGTAATCGAAACGCTCGATGATCGTGCGAGCGCCGAGGGTGCCTACCTGAACATTGATATCGAGCGGGAAGAAATCGTCCGGGACCTTTTCGTAGGTCCTGGTATCGGTCCATCGGTAGTACACGCCGACCTGCACGTTCTTCGGCAAACGGTAGGACGCCTCGAGCGAAGCCAGCACCTGGTCCTGATTCAAAAAGTCCGGCTCGTCTGGAGCGTCCCCGGTGCTGTAACCGATCGTCGAGATAAGCGACAGGCGACCGCCAGGTACCGGCGGGATCGAACCCAGCAGGAATATTTTCTTCTCGACCGCATCCAGGCTTCCCCTGAAGTTGAGGCCGATACCACGGCCGAAGAGATTGTCGTCGCGAACTCCGAAGGCCGCGCCAAAACTCCGTTCCGTGCTCCAGCCACCACCAACCTCGAAAGCCCACCGTCGTTTCTCGACGACGTCGAACTCCACATCAGCCTCAGAGTTGCCGACCGGTACGACCTCGACGCTGTCCCGTTCAACAGGCGAGAAGTTGGCAATCTGGGACGCCGAGCGATCGAGGTCTTCGTCGGTCAGTACTGCACCCGGAGCCAGGGTCACCCCTTTCAGGAGCACTCTTTCGGAAATGTCGTGTTGGCCGGTGAACCGAACCTCACGCACCGTCCGTCGACGACCCGTATCCAAGATAATCTCAACGGTCCAGAGCCCCCCCTCATCTCCGACGATTGATGATCGGACGCCGGCTTCGCGGTATCCCTCCTCGACATAGGTATGCCGGATTTCGCGAGTTGCTGCGTCGATGGCAGACCTGTCAAGCGGCATTCCAGGTCGAACTGCAAAGGCCGCGTCGGCCGTCAAGCCAAGTGGGTCGCTGCCTACGATTTCGACCGACCCCACGACCGCCCGTTCACCGGGCGAGACAGAAATATGGACCTCGCCAATGCCGGATTCGAGCGGATCCATCCACACATCGACGACCTCCGCGTCGTAGAAACCAGCGCTCTTCAATATCCGTTGAACGACACCCTCAGCCCATTCGGGCCGATCGACGGCAAGTGCCAACGCCTCCGCGCCGGCGAGGGCGCGGAAGGCGGGGATCACGGTGTCCAGCGGCATCCCATCGAAGAACGGACCCTGAAGCTCGGTCTTTTGGCCCTTACGAACGTCGATGACGATAGCCCCGCCGCGTCTCTCGATGGAGATATCCGATGCAAGAAAGCCCTCCCCCACCACATGCCGCCTGACCCCCGACGCCATGTTGTCGAGCGCCCCGCTTTCCAGCGGCGGCCGTTGGTACATCGCCGTCACCTCTTGCCGCACACGCTTCGGCAATGAGTCGCCTTCGAAACTGACAAGTTGTGGATCTCCCGAATCACAGGTGAATACCAGCGTCGGCGCAAGGGCTGTACCCTCTTGCACTCCGACAACCCGTGCGTTTTGAAAGCCGTGTTCCGCAAGCATCCTTTCCATTCGGACTGCGCCAACAAAAAGCAGGAATGGATCGAAAGGCTGGCCTCGCCGGAGGCGAGTAGAACTCCGCAAGCTCCGCTTCGACAATGGCCACTCTCCATCGAGCCGGACGCGGTGGATTTCGGGTCTGTCGGTGACGGATCTGCTGCCTCCCCATGCGAATCTCTGGAAGATGTTCGCGCCGAGATTGTCGTCTGCAGTCTCCTGATACACCTGAAAAGCGAGGCCCTTGAGTCGCGGGATGTTCCAATACTGGAGCATCGTCAGCCGATCCTGGACGTCAGTGAGATTGAAGGCGAGGAAAAGGGCGAGCTGACGGCTCAGGCGCTGGCCCACCATGAACCGCACGCTGGGATCACTTTCGGTCTGGACCGCGATCTCGGCCGGTCGGAGGGTCTCATTTTCAAATCCAAGGGCGCTGGTGATCCCCTGGGCCACTCCACGGGTCGCCAACTCGGTTGCATCGACCCCTTCCTCGTCGCCGAACAATGTCGTGTCCGACTCGGGCACGATCTCTAACAGGGGGTCGATATCGGGATTGCCGGTGAACTCGACGACGCCCCGCCGGACCTCGACCTCCTGTCCGGCCAAGGCCAACACTCCACCGGGGGCGATCCGCACCTCCCCTCGCAGGACCGGAACCGCGGCGGTGCCGCCGACGTGGAGCTGGTCCCAGTTGACATCGAACCGACCGAGATTGTTTTCAACCCTGATTCCCGCACGCCCTCGGACCGTCACATCGAGGCTGATGTCGTGAAGTGTGTCGTCATCGGTGGTCGCGGTCGACTGACCACCGAGCATCGCAGAGGCAAGGTCGAGGCGCTCATCCCAGAGTCCAACAACAAGAGTGAGATCGCCGGAAATGTGAGCCAGTCGCTCAGGATGGGGCTCGACCGCCAGTTCCCCGTCCCACTGGGTGAGGATGCCCTCGACCATGGTCGTCACGTTGTCGAGTTCGAACACCAATCCCTGACCGGATCTCGAGTCCCAGCCGCCCCCGAGGTCGACCCGCCCGCGGTTGACCTCGGCCCCGCCTTCGATGATGTCGATCACACCATCGTCGAAGGCCGCGACCACGCGAAGGTCACGCACTTCCACCGGTGGCTCTCGCATCACCATTCGTCCTCCGCTGTGGTCGACGGTGAGCAACCCGCGAACCGCCATCATTGATACCGACCGATCAGCCGGGACCTCGAAATCAGCGTTGACCGTCATCGGCCCCTCGAGGTTGAGCGGGACCGGCACCATCGCCGATACCTCTGGCGCCAGACGCGCACGCAGACGACCATTGATGACTTCCACCGCCGGGTCGTAAACGGCCGACGCCTCGATGCGGCTACCGAGGCCGACCAACACCACCGGTTTCAGCTCGAGGCGGTCTTCATCAAGGGAGAACACCAGCGGACCCTCGGCGATGAGATTTCCCGAAGGGTGGAGAACGCGGAGATTGATCGCTTCCACCAACACGTTCGGCCGTTCGAGCGTCAACGGATCCCAGCCAAGTTCCGCTCGGACGTCGGCCTCGACCTCGGCCTGGATGTCGTCCAGTCCAAGGACCTCCATCAACGGACCGGAATTGAACCCGGGGACTTCCGCCGTCGCTCGTATCGATCCACCAGGTGCCTCAGGCCACAACCATTCGGGAAGTGGAAGGTTCCCTAGAGGAGCTGCGAGTTCGACGACCGCTGGGCCTCCGGCGGTCTCGATCCGCTCCGAGACGATCTTCAATCGACCCCCTTCAAGACTCGCCACCAGATCCACCGCTCCAACAAGGGACGTCGTCTCGGTTGGAAGCCAGGAAATTTCGAGATTGCCCTCCGGATGAGCAAGGCTACCCTCGACTCCTAGCCGCCCGGATACAAGACCAGTTGCAGGCTCCGGTATTTCAACTGGAAGCGAACCCAGATTGATGTCTCGCCACCGAAGATCTGCGGTCATCGGCGCGGACATATCGGCCAGCGAGGTCGTCAACCGGCCCTCAACCACCCCGGCGTACGCGTCTGTTTTGAAGCTCTCCACCACGACCTCTTTGGGAGTCGCGGCGAATACCACGTGCAGATTGCCGACTGACCACCCGCCAGCCGAGAGGGTGGGCGCCGATACGTCGCCCTCGATACGTATCTCTGTGCTTGACGCGGAAAAGTGACCTTTTCCTCCGATCCGCCCTTGAATCGCGAGGTCCGGAGGAGCTTCGAAAAGAGCAGCGAGTTCTCCGAGGTCATCCGACCGCATTTCCCATATGCCCTCGGCCGCTCCTTCCAGGGGGCGCGCCGTCCCCGAGGCCACGAGGGACGAGGCGGGCGATGGCGAAACGGTGGAATTCCAATCGATTGCATCGAGTTCGCCCGAAGCTTCCGCCGCAAGACTCTCGACTCGCTGCCCGCCGATCACGGGCTCAGCCCACTCCACCGTCGCGGTCACATTCGGTGCCGCGAGCGAGCCACCTATTCGCGCCCGAACCGCGATCGGCCCGCCGTCGATCGCCAACCCGGCCACCGCCGGCAGCCACTGCGCGAGGGAATCGGCAACCCGGCGCGGCTCTACCGCGTCCAGCGATGCGTCAGCCTGGATGGATCCATCTTCGTCGATCGCACCGCTCGCCTTCAACGTAGCGCCCACGGCTCGTGCATCCAACCGTGCCACCCGCCAGGCGTATCCGGCGCCTTCGGCCTGCACCTCGAATCGTCCCAACGGCGATCTCATCTCCAGCTCAACGCGGCCGGAGAGAAACTCCGGCAAAATCGGATACGAGACAGTGCCTTCGATCTCGCCCGTGAGGGTCGCCGGTTCCCCGACCACCGCGGCGATGTGCGGGGCTGAAAACGCGAGCAGGCGATCGACCGGCGCCTCATCGAACGCGGCTGAAATGTGTGCTACTCCCGGCGCAGTCATCGTCACCGTTGCGCGACCCCACCCGGAGTGGGCCGCGTGCACCCTCGGTTGGCCATTTTCGAAGGCGAGATCCAAGACCTCAAGGTCGTACCCGGCGATACGAATGGGCTCGCCGCGGTGCCCGAGATCCACCTCCAGACCGCCTGCATCTGTCATGGCCACCTGGCCCTCGAGTTCCAGACGGCCCGACGGCTCCAGCCCAGTCACGAGGTTCGGATCCCACCAATGGGCCACCGCCTCGGTATCGAATTCGGCCCTGACATCGAAACGTCCGTTGGTGGCCGGCGAGAACCCGACCTCTCCGGCCAAAGACAACCCGGCGACGGCCGAGCCGAGGGCGAGCCGTTCAACCCGGAGCCCATCGCCCGACCCATGGCCCTCGAGATCGACAGTTCCAAGGTCCAGAAGACGACCATCCCGCGCCAGCGACAGTTTCATGGCGGAAACTCGCGCCGTCGCCGAACCGGACACCAGCCGGCCGTCGATGTTCAAACCGTCGACGACAACCTCGATCCCTGAAATAGATCCGGCGCCGCCGACTCCGACAACTCGAAGCTCGCCGATCTCGAAGAGCTCCCATACAGAGGTCCCCGATTCACTATCCTCGGCTGGCCGTTCGGGCAGGGCACTGGAATCGAAATCCACGCCATCGAGGACCAGCACATCGAGTCTGTGGGGAGTTTTCGTCAAACCCAACCAGCCCCAGCGCGCCTCGAGACTATCCAGTGAGGCAACGGTGCGACCTCCAAAGGCGACCGTGATGCCACTCGCACGGAGCCGCGCCGGCAGCGCTCGGAGGTTGAATTCGTCAGCCGAGATCTGCCAGCCGCTGCTCTCTTCGAACGATGCCGCCAAACGGTTCCAAATCTTCCGCTGCACGCCCGGAAGATGGATCACCACCGCCAACACCGCCACCAAGGCGATGAACACAGCGGCAACGATGACGAGCTTCCGGTTTCTGTTCTTCACCAATCGAGTTTACATGCCACCCCAAACGCTCATCGGCCGCCACCCGCCGATCGTCGACCCGTTTTCGGCTATCGCTTGGTTAGAGCCCATCGGTGTTAGACTTTTACTGGTGGGCAGAAGCCGGATCCTGTACCGAAGAGCAGCTTCGGGCTGGGTTCCGCCGCTCAATCAGAAGAGGTGCGATGGCCCCATTTCGTTTCGATTTCTGGCGTCAGCGAAGTGACCCTCCGCCTTCGGAGGGACTCAGCGCTTCATCCCCTGGCGAGGGAAGACGGGAAGTTCTCGTCTGCACTCGGGACGCCGACCTTGGGAACGATCTCTGCGACCTTCTCAGCGAGCGGGGTTACACACCGTCTATCCACCGGAATCCCTGGGCGGCTCGGTATGCGGCACGTCGCAACGTGCCCGACCTCGCCATCATCGACTGGCACCTCGGTCAACAGAATGCGGCCAAGCTTACCGCGACCCTGTATTCCCCCAACGGGACTCAGTCGTGCTCAATACTTGCCCTGGTCCCTCAGGGGCAGCCTGACACCCTGGTCAAAATCCTCGAGCTCGGTGTCAACGACTTCGTCATGCTGCCGCTCGACCGAGCCCTTCTCGCCACCCGCCTGAGCCTGATCGAGACCCGCCTGCGCGAGCTCGATGACATGCGTTCGCTGCAAGACGAAATCCGGCAGGAGTATCAGCGTTTCCTGATCGCCACTGGCGGCATCGGCGACGGAGTTTGGGATCTCGATCTTGTGACCGAGACGGTGCACTTCTCAGACCGATGGAAAGAGATGCTGGGGTACGGTCCGGATGAAATTGAGGATGACCTCGAGAGCTGGTTGAGTCGGGTCCATCCGGAGGATCTCACCCGCCTTCGCGCGATCATCGACGCCAGCATCGCAGGCGAGGTCACCATCATCGAGCAGCGATACCGAATTCAGGTCAAGAGCGGCGAATACCGCTGGATGTTGACCCGGGGCGAAGTCGTCAAGGATTCAGAAGGCAGGGCGATCCGTGTCGTAGGCCGGCAGACCGATGTCGATCAGGAGGACGAATCGAGGGAAGCTGTTCGCACCTCGGGCCTCCAGGATCCGCTGACTCGCCTGCCCAACCGCGCCGTTCTCGTGGATAGGCTGCGCCACGCATTTGCCCGAGCGCAACGCGACCCGGAGCAGGGCTTCGCGGTCCTCTTTTTCGACCTCGATCGTTTCAAGAACGTCAATGATTCACTGGGCCACCTCCACGGAGACCAGCTCCTGCGGATGATTGCCGAAAGGGTCGAGAATGCATGTCGACCAGGCGACACTGTGGCCAGATTCGGCGGTGACGAGTTCGTGATCCTGGTCGAGGACATCAAGGACATCCGCGGAGCGACGGTCGCTGCGGAGCGCATTCAGGATGAGTTCAAAGTTCCGTTCGACCTCGACGCAAACGAGGTCTTTGCCACCATCAGCATCGGTATCGCCCTGTGGAATCCCGAGTACGAACGCGCTGAAGATCTGCTCCGAGACTCTGACACTGCGATGTACCGCGCCAAGGCGATGGGACGGAACAGCTTCACGGTCTTCGACGACGAGATGCACAAGCAGGTTGTGGCAACCCTCCGCCTCGAAAATGATCTTCGTCGCGCACTGGCGCGAAACGAATTCCGCGTCTTCTATCAGCCGATCGTCGCGATCGACGATGGTCATATCGCAGGCTTCGAGGCGTTGGTTCGCTGGCAGCACCCCGAACGCGGGCTACTCATGCCGGGCGACTTCATCATGGTCGCGGAAGAAATGGGCGCCATCATCCAGATCGATCGTTGGGTCGCCGAGGAGGCCTGCAAACAGCTTCGGGTGTGGCACCAGAAGTTCCGCGCTCACGCGCGGGCCACGATGTCAGTCAACCTTTCCACGACCCAGCTCATGCGCCCTGACGTGGTTGCCGGCATCGATCTCATTCTTCGCAACAGCGGGCTCTACGGACAAAGCCTCAAGCTCGAGGTCACCGAGAGTGTGCTGATGGAAAACGCTCAGTACGCCTCGGCGGTGCTCGAGCAGCTCAGATCCCTCAGCATCGCGATCAGCATTGACGACTTCGGTACCGGCTACTCGTCCCTCGCCTACCTCCGCAGATTCGAAATCGACACCCTCAAGATCGATTACTCCTTCGTGTCGCGGATGCTGGAGGACGAGGAGAGTTCCGAGATCGTGCGAACGATCATCACCCTCGCAAAGAACCTCGGCAAAGACACCGTCGCCGAGGGCGTCCAGACCCGTTCCCAGTTCGAGGCCCTGGTCGAACTCGACGTCAACATGGTCCAGGGCTATTTCATCGCTCCGCCACTGCCAAAAGAGGTCGCGGAGAGCCTCCTCGAGAGGACTGCCGGCCACCCCAACCACCTGGCCAAGATCCTTGCCGATCGGATGCAGGGATCCGCGGCCCGTCCCGGCGCCGCAGGTTAAGAGTTAAGACCATCTCGGATCATCTGAAGTCCGGTATGGCGCCCGCAACCCGGCTTCACTCTTAACTCTTTGCTCTTAACTTGCGTTGGTGTGCCGCTGAAACCCGCTGCGCGCGATTTAAATACACCCCATCCCTGCTAATATTTCCCACCGATACTGAAACACGATTGCGATTTTGTTTGTTGTCACTAAGACGCCGTTGGGGTGGGCAGCGAATACAACTCAGA
>Ga0316193_10004055_pt1 | contig 10717 bp, 8 predicted proteins | sample MerIslsedime2_MG_FD_207735 | JGI IMG/M metagenome (GOLD analysis project Ga0316193, IMG submission 207735) | Coastal sediment microbial communities from Maine, United States - Merrow Island sediment 2 | ecosystem: Environmental > Aquatic > Marine > Coastal > Sediment | place: USA: Maine... | reverse complement strand
CTGGGCAAACTGGCCAATACCAGCAGCATCGACGGCCGGGCGCAACTGGTAGAACAGGCCCGCCCACTCCTGAAGTTACTGCCTCCCGGAGTTTTCCGCCACATGATGACTGAACAACTGGCGCGGCTGGCGCGGCTTGAGACGGCCGAGCTGGAATCCTTGTTAGCCAGGGCCGACCAGTCCGTGGCGGCGGGTAAGACCACCCAGGGCCATCATCGCCATACGGCACAACACCAGGGGCGTAAACCCCTGTCACCGGTCCGTATGGCATTGTTACGGCTGTTATACCGGCCGGAACTCGCGCAATTGGCTGGCTCGCCGCAGCGATTCACGGAACTGGACATACCAGGCGTTAATTTATTGGTTGAAGTCCTTGAAATTCTGCAGGAAAACCCCAAATTGAACAGCAGTGCCTTACTCGAGCGATGGCGTGGTACCGAAAACGGTTCTCATCTGGAAAAGCTGGCCAGCTGGGAACCGGAAGTCACCACCAACGAGTCGCTGGAGCAGGAATTTAGCGGTGCACTGGCCCAATTGGACCAGCAGCGACTTGAGCATCGTTATGATTTCCTCCTGGCGCGCTCCAATCAGGGTGAACTCACCCCCGAGGAAAAGCGGGAACTTCAGGAGCTGTTTGCCACACTAAATCGTGACAAACGTCAAAACGCCGTCAAAAATCGCGAATAAATGTCCGATTTTCCACGGTTTTTTTCCAGGAAGTGACTAAACTTATTTCGGTGATTAGTCACTGGAAAATTCACCATGTTCGTGTAAACTTTGACGGTTTTTACGTCCACAAATCGTGAGTCAATTATATGAATCCAGCCAGAGCACAAGTAATGGATCAGAATCAGCAACAGTCCCAACTTAAGTTATTGATTGCTAAGGGTAAAGAGCAGGGCTACCTGACTTACGCCGAAGTCAACGACCATCTTCCGAACGATATTGTCGATCCCGAACAGATCGAGGATATCGTTGCCATGATTAATGATATGGGTATTGCGGTGCACGAAGTTGCGCCGGATACAGAAACTATCCTGGAAACCAATGATACTGTCGATGAAGACGCGGCCGAGGAAGCCGCAGCCGCTCTCGCCAGCGTAGACAGTGAGTTTGGCCGCACCACCGATCCGGTGCGCATGTATATGCGCGAAATGGGCGCGGTGGAACTACTGACCCGCGCCGGCGAAATCGAGATCGCCAAGCGTATCGAAGACGGCCTCAACCAGATGCTGTCTTCTCTCGCCATGTACCCTAACACCGTGGCTGATTTATTGAATATGTATGATCGGGTAGATGCCGGTGAAATGAAGCTAACGGATCTGATGGTGACTTTCATTGATCCCAATGCGCCGGATAATATTCCTACACCGGCTGAAGTGGCTGCCGCCAACGCCAGCTCTAGTGATGATGATGAGTCTGAAGAAGTGGTGGATACCGGTCCCGATCCGGAAGAAGCGAAGCAACGCTTTGAGAATATCCGTAAGGTCCACAAAAAGCTGGTTATCACAACCAGGAAACACGGTCATGCTGACAAGAAGTGCGAGAAAATCCGTGATGATTTGATTAGCCAAATCATGGAGATCAAACTGACGCCACGCACCGTGGATAAACTGGTAACCGATATGCGTCGCCTGGTTGGACGTATTCGCCAGCATGAAAAGATCATTATGAAACTTTGTGTCGAAGAGGCACACATGCCGCGCAAGGCATTCATTACTTCCTTCCCGGATAATGAAGCTGACCTTAGCTGGTTGCAAAAACATATTGATGAAGGTGCGAAGTACTCCGCTGTACTGGACCAGCACAAGGATGAAATCCTGCGTGCCCAGAATAAGCTTGTCCAGGTAGAAGAGGAATCCGGTATCGCTATTTCCGACATCAAGCATATCAATCGCAAGATGTCCATCGGCGAAGCCAAGGCACGCCGTGCCAAGAAAGAAATGGTGGAGGCAAACCTGCGTCTGGTGATCTCCATTGCCAAGAAGTACACCAACCGTGGCCTGCAGTTCCTGGACCTGATTCAGGAAGGTAACATTGGTCTGATGAAAGCAGTCGATAAGTTTGAATATCGTCGCGGTTACAAGTTCTCGACCTACGCCACCTGGTGGATTCGTCAAGCCATTACCCGCTCCATTGCGGATCAGGCCCGTACTATCCGTATCCCGGTGCACATGATTGAAACCATTAACAAGCTCAACCGTATCTCACGGCAAATGCTGCAGGAAATGGGCCGTGAACCGATGCCGGAAGAACTGGCGGAACGTATGGAAATGCCGGAAGACAAGGTCCGCAAGGTACTGAAAATCGCCAAGGAACCGATTTCCATGGAGACACCTATTGGTGATGACGAAGATTCACATCTTGGTGACTTCATTGAGGATGGCAACGTGCTGTCTCCGGTTGAATGCGCCACTTCGGAAGGGTTACGTGAAGCCACCACGGAAGTACTGGAAGGCCTGACTGCCCGCGAAGCCAAGGTGCTGCGCATGCGGTTTGGTATCGACATGAACACCGACCACACCCTGGAAGAAGTGGGCAAACAGTTTGATGTTACCCGTGAGCGTATTCGTCAGATCGAAGCCAAGGCACTGCGCAAACTGCGTCATCCGACTCGTTCCGATCAGTTGCGTAGCTTCCTGGAGCTGGAATAAGCGAAATAGCTTAGTGTTGAATGAAAACGGCGCCATATGGCGCCGTTTTCATTTCCAGGTAAGCAACCTTATTCAACCCTGGATATATTAAAATCTCTGGTGTTTTATTCTTCTATGCCCGAGCCAATTTGTTGTAGAATACGCCCTCTTTTGGGCCTGTAGCTCGCCGCTCCCGCCCGTCCATGGGCTCCGCGGCATAAGGTCATCCTGACCAAAAGTTGGTTAGAGTAATGAGTGAGCTACAGATCATTGGAAAGTTTATTTGGGCCTGTAGCTCAGTTGGTTAGAGCAGGGGACTCATAATCCCTTGGTCCCAGGTTCGAGTCCTGGCGGGCCCACCAAGTTATTCCCTCTTTAGAAATTAATTGTGTACGAAACCATAAGTTGGCCGTTTTGGCCACTTTATGCTTACATGTAAGCATAAGCTGTCCGTTTATAATTCCTTAATACGAAAGCTTAAGCTGGCTGTATCCAGTTATTCTTATATTCAACTATGGCACGCCCGCTTTCGACCCAAAGCGGACATATAGAAACACATTGAATTAGCTTAAGGATGATTTCATATGAAGTATTTCCTTTTATTTGTGACACTATCTTTATCATTAAACACACAGGCCGATCTATTAGAGATTGATCCCGTATCCCTTTGCACGCTATTTAATCATGAGGATGTGATAACGACTAAGTATGAAGCTGATTTTTATTCAAAGGAAAAAATTTGCTACATCCCCCAAAATCGACCCGCATTTAAAAAAAATGGCTACGTACTCAGTTACCGTGTACTGGGACATTTTAGATGGACTGACTTAACCGGCAAAGTATTTATTTCGATAAAAGGAGATGAATCAAGAATGCTAGCAGATAATATGCCCGCTAAATATAAACGCATGGTCTTTGCCTTGATTGATAAGGTCACAGTGAATACTAGTAAGAAAGAAATTACACAAATCGTCAAGGCCATTACTACTAAGCGTAGCACTTATCAGAGTGTCGAAGCGATGTCGGTTTCAAGTTACATTTCACGAAAGGAATATGGAGGTCAAGTTCAAGCGGAGTATCGCATTGATATTAGTAATCAATGTTTGTATCACCCAACTGAACCAGGGCGAGATAAATGCATTGCTGACAGAATTAAAGAATCAATTACTGGTGTAAAACTATAGACAAAATGGGACGTGAATGACGAAGCCATCAAAGAGAAGTTTTGTACGTCCGCTACTGGCCGTTATCGGAAAGTCGTACGAACTGGTGCTTTCGACCCCAAGCGGACATTGAGGTTTTTACACTGATCCCAAATAATTAATATATTGTTATGGAAATTTTAATCATTTCAAACTGGTGCAATCATGTCAGAAAGTGAGCGTCTTGATGTTATTATTGTAAAGGTTGAACGTGCTAAGGACCTCCTTCAAGATCTCGAATCTGAAGTGCGTTCTTTTATAGATTCGAAGCCATATATTATAGGTGTCAGACGCGAATCAGAACCCAGTCAAAATGTCTATTTTATTGATAGTATACAATCCTTACCATTGAAAGTGTCTGCAATTATTGGGGATGTGATACATAATCTGAGGACTGCGCTAGATCACCTTGCTTATCAGCTTGTTTTGGTAGGTACTGAGGAAGAACCTTCAACTCATATCTACTTTCCAATCGGTAATGATGAAAGTGATTACATAAATCGACGTGACCGACAAATACAAGGCGCGCTCCCACAAGCTATAGCGGAAATTGATGCGCTGACTCCTTACAAAGGGGGCAATGATTTACTGTGGCAACTTCATAAACTAGACATCATCGACAAGCATCGTGTCTTGATCACCGCAGGTTCTGCATACCACAGTGTAAATATGGGCGCTCTTACTCAGAGAGATATGCTTAATGCAATTCCATCTGACGATCCTGATTGGTCTGATTTTAGGTCTGGTATAGCTGAGCTGCTACCAATAGATTTATCCTTCAAATCTGATGATCGAATGTTCCCTCTCAAGCATGGCGATATACTTTTAAATGATGTAACCGATGCAGATCCAGTGAATGTTGAATTTCAATTTCAAGTAGCCTTTGGTGAAGAAGGTGTAATTAACGGTGAACCAATTACTGAAACCTTAGCATCAATAGTAACGCTCGTAGAAGAGATAGTGTCTAAATTTGAGCCTCACCTTGAGTAACTGAGTACACCAAATAAATTGATACATACTTAACTGTATAATCAATCAAAAAATGAATATTTGGGGCAGTGTAAAAACTCTAAAGGTCCGCTTATGGCCGTTAAGCGACTATTGGCACGGAGAGGTGAGTTAGGGAATGGAAATAGTCAGTTATCGACCCAAAGCGGAAATTCGCTGTCGCCACTACACAATGCAATAATGTCCGTACTTTGTCCGCTTGCTATACGGACACATTTTCACTAATCTGTTGATAGCAATGAAAAATAATATGGATATTAGACTATTCGAAAGACTACTTAGGCTGACCGCTGGGTCAGCCTAATACCTGTTATGTATAAAATAAAATTATGAGTGAAATCAAAAATAAGGAAGTTGAAAAGGTATTTGATAATTACCCAAAAGAAATTCGAGAAAAATTAATGCTTCTCCGTAAGTTAGTTATTGAAACAGCTAATGAAGCAGACGGTGTAAAATCACTAGAAGAGACTCTAAGATGGGGAGAGCCAAGCTATCTAACCAAGGGTGGTAGTACAATAAGAATGGACTGGAAAAAATCAAAACCAGATCAATACGCTATGTACTTTAATTGTAAAACGAAACTGGTTGATACATTTAAAGAGCGATATAAAGACGAATTTAAATACGAAGGTAATAGAGCCATAGTATTTCAAAAAAACGATATCATCCCAATTATAGAATTAAAACATTGTATTTTATTGTCTCTCACATACCATAGTATAAAAAACCTTCCAATGTTGGGCGTATGAATAAAACACATAACAAGGCAATCAAGACCGTTCGCTTTCGCTCACTGGGACGCCGCAAAGCGGCGCCCCATATTTAAGTCGTTATATTGATTAAATCGTATATATAACCCGGTAACAATTCTATGTCTTTGAATATTGATTATCATCCCAGTCAAGGCCATGTCAGTCATGGCAATTCATTTTGCTCTTGCTTCCCTCCTCCGCCATTAAGCCATTGGGTAGAAAGCTTTTGGCAACTTGATGTGCCCGCAGGGGAATATTTTTACCGCAGTGTTCCGGATAATAGTGTTGACTTGATTATTAATATGGATTGTCCTGAAGATATTTTCATGGTCACTCCATTTTCCTCTTCTATTATTTTCAAGATGGAAGGCCCGACTTCTTACTTCGGAATTAGGTTTCGCATATTGGGTCATAGAGGTTTGATCTCCGTCCCTTTGGGTGAGTGGAGTGAATCTAGCAACGAGATCAATGCAGCCGAATTGCTTGAGAAAAGTATTTTGAATGACGTGTTTCAGTGTATTGGCGCGTCTAATGATTTCACACATCGCTGCAGCAATCTTTCCTCAATACTTATTGGGGCAGTCCAACTTACAGCTGTTGATCGTAGACTGATGCGTTATATCCGTTACGTACACAAAAACATTTCCTCAAGCATAAGTTTGTCCGACAGACAATGCTCTGAGTTTGGTTTGTCTGCTCGCCATCTTCGCAGATTGGTTCATCTCTACCTGGGTCTTTCGCCAAGAGATTACATGAGGGTGCTACGATTTCAACACACGTTACGTATCATAAATACAACGGACTGTAGTACAGTCTGGCAAGATCACTACTATGACCAAGCACACTTTATCCGAGAGTTTAAAAGCCTATCAGGACTCACACCCAAAAAATTCAGCAGTTTGTCCGTTTTGTACAATAATAATCGGTGATTATGCTTGAAACTATTTCCTACATATTATATCAACTGTAGGAATTGACATTATGATAGAAATTGAAGCAATGTTTCCTGTTATGGTTACAGGAGAACTAGAGGCGGTAAAGAAATTTTATGAAATGATTTTTGGCTTTAGTGTGGTCTTTTATGATCCCGATTTTTACCTGCATCTTGTACATTCGCATACAGGTGCGCAACTTGGATTTTTATTGCCAAACCATGATACTCAGCCAGTTTTTTTACACAACGCTATGCCGTCAGATGGTTATGTAATATCGCTGGAAGTTAAGGATGCTGCCAAGGCATATGCGGAAGCACAGAAACTAAATTTAAACCTCGCAATGGGTTTGAAAGAAGAAGCCTGGGGACAAATACATTTTATGCTAGAGGATCCTGCAGGGTTTCGTGTTGATATAGTGCAGCACTTAGAGGAAACTATAAATTAATTTAATAATCAATATAACAAAAAGCTTCAGCCGACCGCTAACGCGTCGGCTGAGCTTGACGTTAAGGTCCGCTTTTGGCCGATAACGGTCACTTTATGTTTTCGTAGTGCGGCCAAATCATGTTTGCGTACATATTATTTCGTCTATCAATCAAGTTGGTGCTCGAGACCGCTCTCCTTTTCACTTGGCTCATTTACCTCAACTTCATCATTAACCAGTTTGAGATCAGTCGCGATGGTCGTTTGACCTTCCACATGGGGCCGAAACCGCAGCTTTGATCCTGACTTGACGCCATCCAGCTCGGCTTTCTTTATGTCATGGGGAAAGAACATGATGCTGCTTTTTTGAAATGAAGGATCATTGACTGACAACCAGCCGACACGCTGCGGATTGAAATAGGATACGGTTCCCACAAATTCGAAGTTTGCATCCGAGCCTTCGAGCACCATAGCGCCCGTTGTCTTAACCGCACGCAAAGCCTCTTCGAATTCCTTTCGTTTCGGATCGTCTTTTTGCACCATAATATAAAGCATGTGCTTGGCACGTGTACAGGCCACATAGATCAGGCTGGCCATAATGGGGTTATCAATTGGCAAGCGGTATTCGCTGAGATTAAGCAGTATCGCCACCGGTGTCTCCAACCCCTTGAAACCGGTAATGGTTGCGAGATCCACCTTGTTACTGGCCTTATTATGCCCGGGTTGCTCACGCTCCGGACTCAGGAAGCGCAGTGGGTATCGTGCAATTGTATCATTGGCTTTTACTACCGATTCCGCTGTACGCGGATTACGTGCTGACAGCAAAGTCACATCCCGGGTTGATAAGCCTTCTTCTCGAAACAACTTACGGAACAGCCGCCCGAGTTTACCGCGGCAATCCTGGGGATCATCATAAACCACCAGTTCAGGCATGTAACCCAAACGCCCGGAGTGACTCTGCATGATCTGGCTGCCGGTACGAAAGTGCCGTGCGAAGGTCGTGATTTCACGCGTCGTGCGGTAGTTGTAAACCAGTGGAAAATATGGCGGCGCAATGGGCAGTACATCCTCCGGCACAAAGCCTCGCTCAGTGCCACCCGCACCAAACACCCCCTGGCTACGATCAAAGAAAATAAGGAAGTGGCTGTCCTCTGGTGCCAGCACGGATTCTATTGCTTCCCACCAGAACGGTTGCACATCCTGCGCTTCGTCACACAGTACAGCATCAAAACGTTTTTCAGATTTTTCGATGGCCCGCTTGAGTCTTTCCGGCGCTTCATATTGCGTCCAGTCTTCACGTTCGCCTTCAAAGTCATGTGGCGGATTAAGCAAATGCACACCAAACACTTCTGCTAATTCGTTATAGGTTTTTACTTCGATATCCGAACCCACTTCATGCTTAAGGTACTCATTCAGTAAGCGGTTGGAAGAAAGCAATAATACCCGCAGCCCTGCGTTTCGAAAGTAACGTGCCAATAACAGGGCTATCATGGTCTTACCGGTTCCCGCTTCACCTTCTACCGCCAGGCGTGGTGAAGACGCGATGGGTTGTACCAGGCTCTCCTGGATCACTTCCACATCCTTAACCCGCAGGTCATGGCTGTCGAGATAGTCCTTGAGAAAAAGTTTGCTGGTAAAATCCTTGCCCCACAAAATACCATGCAGGTCATCCACTACATCATCGAAACGCAGGTACTGCTCTGGCTGGCTGTGGGTAACCAGGCGTTTAATCGCAGCTTCCAGTGATGTCATTTTATTCCGGCCAATGACGATCTCGGGGACAATGGAAGCCGATTCCACCATCTCATCCTCATGCACGGAAGGAAGTGACACCGCATGACTTACGGGCACCTTGATCCCACGGTTGCGCAGCACGCGCAGGAATCGGCTTTTCCAGACCAGCGCCTGCTGAAACGGGTCCTTGATTTCAAAGGTTTCACCGTATCGGTTGATTGAGTAAAACTTACCCGTGTCCGCTGAATGTCGAATACGTCCACCCTTAACCTCAACCACGACTACACCGAACCGTTTGTGATAGAGCACAAAGTCAATTTCGTTATCACGCAAGCCCGTATCACGATCGATTGTCGAGAGTGTGCGCGAATAATACACATGCCAACCATCGCCAAGGCCATTCTTGCAGGCCTCATAAAACGCTTCTTCAGCACGACTGGAAAATATAACGCGCGTGGTACGCGTATCCGGGAACATACGGGCCATTACGACTCCCTTTGATTCATTACTGGCTGAGCTTAGCAGTAAACAAGCTATTCATGGCCGTTAGTTGTCACATTTTCAATATCAAAGATTCACAACTATTACTTTATGACTCAAATCATAAATCGGGCAAACGATAAACAATACAGAATGTGGTTGTTTTATGCATTGATCATGCTGATCGATAACGCTAAGCTCAGTAACATATAACTATAACAGCAACTATCAGATTTGACTGGTCCCAACTACGACAAGCTGATGACTGATGCCAAGTAATAAACCTACACCGAACACGCGCAAACTGTCAGTAAGCTATTCCTACGTCTGGGTTGCGGGTTCACTCATGGCAACTATTGTTATCGCCGGCATTATTCTCGTCGAAACTACAAACGCCTTTATTAATGATAATGCCAGACAAGAATTTGCCACCCAGGCAAGGATCGCAGCAGCCGGTATTGATTCATTATTAGTTGAATCGCTAACCGGCACAGAATCTGACGCCACAACAAACCAATATGCATCATTAAAAAATCAGCTCATCGCTATCAAAAGCACGTCAGATGATATGCGTTTTGTTTACTTAATGGGATTAAAGAATAATAACGTTTTTTTCCTGGTTGATGCGGAACCTGTCGATTCTGAGGACTATTCACCACCAGGAGAAATATATCCTGAACCTTCGAAAGAATTGCTAAATATATTTAAGAATGGTCAAGCTTTTGTTGAAGGACCAATCCTTGATCAATGGGGTACATGGATTTCCGGCCATGCGCCAATTCGAGATACAACATCCGGACAAGTTGTTGCGATCATTGGGATCGATATTGATGCGCACACATGGAAAAAAACAGTAAACCTCTACCGTTGGGGTAGTATAGGAATCATACTTTTGCTTGTTTCCCTGGTGCTGGTCTATTTTATCTCTCTCTGGCGTATCAGTTACGCAAACAAAATGCGACAGACACTCGCTGCTGAGTTGGCGCGCACAGTCGATAACCTTAGCGATGCGAACCAGGAACTTAAAGCCTTCAGTTATTCAGTATCGCATGATTTACGCGCACCTCTGCGGCATATTCATGGCTATTGTGAGGCGCTGGAAGAAGATTTCAGTGATAAATTGACCGCTGATGGCCTTAGTTACCTGCAGCGCTTGCAGCACGCCGCAAAAAATATGGACCGTCTGATTCTGGGACTGCTAAAAATATCCCGTGTCAATCGGCAAGAACTGGAGGTTAATATTGTCAACCTCAGCAAGCTGGCAGAAAACATTATCAATGAATTAAATAATGAAAATACGGATAAAACTTACCAGACACATGTTGATAAAAATATGCTTGTTTTTGGTGATACCAGATTATTGCGCGCCGTAATGGAAAACCTGATATCCAACGCCTATAAATACACACGCCAAACGGATAACCCTCACATTGAAATCGGTTGTACCGAAAAAGAAGGTGCGAAGGTCTACTATGTTAAAGACAATGGTGCCGGCTTTGATATGAGGCACTACGATAAACTGTTTGAACCTTTTCAACGGCTCCATCATG
>Ga0316193_10004054_pt1 | contig 10717 bp, 9 predicted proteins | sample MerIslsedime2_MG_FD_207735 | JGI IMG/M metagenome (GOLD analysis project Ga0316193, IMG submission 207735) | Coastal sediment microbial communities from Maine, United States - Merrow Island sediment 2 | ecosystem: Environmental > Aquatic > Marine > Coastal > Sediment | place: USA: Maine... | reverse complement strand
AGAATTGCAGGGGAATCCTGCAGGCAAGCCACAGCAGCGCAAGGCTCAGTAAAATCCGCAGGAACTGGCGCTTGGCATAAAAGAAGGGATCACCCGTGTTCTGGTCGGCGATACCAATCGACGCCGACGCCACCATTACCAGGCCGATGCAGATCAACACCAGGTAAAGCAGCAGGATGACGCGATCATAGCCCTCCGCCAGGGTAAAGCCTGTCGTTGCCAACATCTTGTCAGCCCTGATCGCCTGGCTAGACATGGGTCACCTCAGCGACGCATTGAATGAAGTCGTCACCACGATCCTCGAACTTTGCATACATATCAAAGCTCGCGCAGGCCGGGGCGAGTAACACACAGTCACCGGGTTCAGCCACTTGCCGGGCACGCTCGACTGCCTGACGCATGCTGTCGACTCGCTCGATCACGGTGGCTCCCTGCCAGGCCTGTTGCAGACGCTCGGTGTCTTCGCCAAGCAGCAGAACGAGTTTCACTTTTTTCTGGATGCTGGCAAGCATGACCGACATGTCTGCGCCCTTGGATTGACCACCCGCAATCAGGATTACCGGGCGATCGCGGCCTTCGATGGAAGCCTGTGCCGCACCGACATTGGTCGCCTTGGAATCATTGATCCACTCGACGCCATTGCTCTCGGCCACCCATTGGCTACGGTGGGCAATGCCACGAAAATCCTGTAATGCGTCGACGATGGCTTCACGCGAAATACCAAGCCGGTAGGCAACGGCCATAGCGGCGAGCGCATTCGCCCAGTTATGGCGGCCACTGATGCCGAGTCTATCCACCGGCAACCAGGCTTCCTTACGATGAGCCAGCCAGTAGGCACCGTCCTCGAGCAAATGGAATTCGGCGTCACTGTGGGGGTCGAGACTGAAACCGACATCACGCGCGTCATGACGGGTCAACGGATCATCGAGATTACTGACACAGATATCGGCGTTGCGGAAAACCAGTAACTTGGTTTCAACATAATCCGCGTAAGAGGCATAGCGATCGAGATGGTCCTCGCACAGATTGAGCAGCACTGCTACCCGGGGGCTCAGCGAACTGGTGGTCTCAAGCTGATAACTCGATAACTCCAGTACGTAAAAGTCGACCTCCTGCTGCTCGAGCAAATCGAGGGCTGGCGTGCCGAGATTGCCACCTACCGCTGCCGAACGATCATCGCGGCGGATCATTTCACCGACCAGTGTGGTTACCGTGCTCTTGCCGTTGGAGCCCGTGATAGCAACTACCGGCCGGTCGACCAGTTGCGCGAACAGCTCGACATCTCCGAGTACCGTCTTGCCATCATCCCTGGCCTGCTGTATCACATCCTGGCGAACTGATATACCGGGGCTCACCACCAGCACATCGGCCCACTCTGTCATGTCGCTGCGCAAGGGTCCGGCGACAAACTCGAGCCCGTCAAATTCATCTCGCAAACGAGTGAGATAAGGCGGCAGATCACGCGTATCCTGCACCCGGCAACGATAACCGTGCTGTAACAGAAAGCGCGCACTCGAATAGCCACTCAGGCCGAGACCAACGACCAGGTAATTGACATCGGGTAATGCTGTTGATTTTTCGTTCACGTTAAACATTACCGGATTTTCAGGCTTGCCAGGCCAATCAGCACCAGCACCAGGGTAATAATCCAGAAGCGCACGATGATGCGCGGCTCAGGCCATCCCTTTAACTCGTAATGATGATGCAGGGGCGCCATGCGAAACACGCGCCGACCGGTCAATTTAAACGATGCAACCTGCAGCATCACCGAGAAGGTTTCGGCGACGAAAATACCGCCCATGATGAACAGCACCAGTTCCTGGCGTACGATGACCGCCACGGTACCGAGCGCGGCACCGAGCGCCAGCGCACCGACATCGCCCATAAAAACCTGTGCCGGGTAGGTGTTAAACCAGAGGAAACCGAGCCCCGCGCCCACCAGTGCACCGCAGAACACAACCATTTCGCCCACACCCGGCACATAGGGGATACCGAGATAGTTGGAAAAATTGAAGTTTCCGGTGAGATAGGCAAACACCCCGAGCGCACCACCGACCAGCACGGTCGGCAGGATGGCCAGCCCGTCGAGGCCATCGGTTAAATTGACGGCGTTGCTGCTGCCGACAATGACAAAATAAGTTACCACGACGTAAAACCAGCCCAGATCGATCAGGATGTTCTTGATAAACGGAACAATCAGCTGGGTTTCGATCGGGAACTGGGCGGTATGATAAAGCGTTATCGCCGCTATCAGTCCAATCACCGACTGCCAGAAAATCTTCAGCCTGGCAGACAGCCCCTTGGAATTACCGAACACGATTTTCCTGTAATCATCGACCCAGCCGACCGCGCCAAAGCCGATGGTCACGAACAGCACAACCCAGACAAAGCGTGACGACAGATCGGCCCAAAGCAGGGTACTGGTGACAATCGCAACCAGGATCAGGGCGCCGCCCATGGTCGGCGTCCCCGCCTTGGAGAGGTGGCTCTCGGGACCATCGCTGCGCACACTCTGGCCGATATTGTAACTGCTCAGGTAACGGATCATGACCGGGCCGACGATGAGCGCAATGATCAATGCCGTGAGCACACCGAGAATGGTGCGCAGCGTCAGATACTGAAATACGTTGAAACCCGAATGAAACTGGGTGAGATACTCCGACAGGCTAAACAGCATGGGTATCTCCCGAAGGTTTAATCGAGTGACAAACCCCGTCACCAGCTTCGGTCAGGCGCTTGACCAGGCGTTCCATGCCTGCGGAACGCGAGCCTTTCACCAGCAGGTTCACCTTCTGGCTGATTTGCCCGAGGATGGCCTCTGCCATAGAGTCGATATCCTTGTAGCATGAGCCCGCAGCGCCAAATTCTTCGCTCGCCATGCAGCTCATCTCACCAAATCCGAACCATTTCTCGACACCGTGACGCAGTGCACTGCGTGCTGCTTCGCGATGCATTTCAGCGGCTTCGCTGCCGAGTTCGGCCATATCGCCAAGCGCCAGCCAGGGCGAACCGGGTAACGAACAAAGCACTTTTATGCCGGCTTCCAGCGAATCCGGATTGGCGTTGTAGCTGTCGTCGATGATCCGGCTGTGCGCAGGCCCCTCGAGAATTTGCTGCCGCCCCTTGACCCCGGAAAACCCTTCCAGCGCCTTAACGGCCGGTGCCAGCTTGATACCGGCCAACAGTGCCAGCGATACCGCGGCCACTGCGTTGCGCACATTGTGCTCACCGATGACCGCCAGAGTGCAGGCCTGTCGCTCATCACCATAGCTGATTTCAATTTCCAGCGCCTCGCCCCCGACGGACCAACGGGCAGTAACGTCGGCCGGTTTATCAAGCCCGCAACTGAGTCGGGTTTCGGCGGCACAATGCTCCTGCCAGTAACCGCTGGCCACTTCATCGGCGTTGAACAAAGCTCGCTGACCCGGTCCGCAGTAGGCGTAAATCTCACCCTTGGCTTCGATCACGCCCTGAATACTGCCAAACCCGGCAAGGTGAGCGGCGGCAACGTTGTTGACGTAGACAACATCCGGCTCGGCAATTTCTGCGAGCCGTGCGATTTCGCCACGGTGATTCGCGCCCATCTCGATAACGGCATACTTATCGGTAGCTGCCAGTCTGAACAGCGTCAGCGGCAGACCGATGTCATTATTGAAATTACCGCGCGTCGCGAGTGTTGGCGCCTGGTGCGACAACACCTGGTGCAACATTTCCTTGACCGTGGTTTTACCATTACTGCCGGTGAGACCAATGACGCAGGGGTTGCAGTGTCGACGCCAATAAGTGGCTAGCCTGCCCATGGCGAGCTTGCAATCCTCGACCACCAGCTGCGCGATGTCGCAGTCCAGCCGGGTTTCAACCAGCGCGACTACCGCGCCGTTACGAAACGCGGTTTCAACAAATTTATGGCCATCAAAATTGTCACCCCTGATGGCAACAAACAATTTACCTTCGCAGTCTGTGCGGCTGTCGATAGTGACATCACGGAAAGTCGCGTCCCCAAATTCCCCGTCAGTAACGCCGAGTACTTCAGCCAGAGTGTTGAGAGACAGGTTGATCATGCGTCCACCTGCAGGATACGACCGACCAGGTGGCGGTCACTGAAGGGACGACGCTCGTTACCGATGATCTGTTCCTGTTCATGACCCTTACCCGCGATCACCACCAGGTCATCGGCGGCGGCCTGCGACAGGGCGTATTCGATAGCGGCCTGCCGATTGTGCACCACGCAGGCCTTGTCCGGCCGTTGCATACCGCCCAGAATTTCGGCAACAATTTTTTCGGGTGATTCGTTGCGCGGATTATCGTCGGTAACGATAACCCGATCGGCCAGCTCCTCGACCGCACGCCCCATGCCCGGGCGCTTGCCCTGGTCACGATCACCACCGCAGCCAAAAACACACCACAACTGTCCACTGGTATGTTCACGCGCGGCGCCAAGACAGGCGCGCAGGGCCTGCTCGGTATGGGCAAAGTCGACTACGGCCGGCGCTCTGCCGGTGCCACCAACAAATTTTTCCATGCGCCCGGGTATCGGTCGCAAGTCCTTCACTGCAAGCTCGAGTTCGTTATGATCAAGGCCAAGCGCAACCAGTGTAGCAATACAGGCGAGCGTGTTTTCCACGTTGAATCGCCCCATTAACGCGGTCACCGCGGTTACTTCACCCAGCGGGGTCAAGGCGCACACATTCTGGCCATGAGCGGTCTTTTCGCATTTCACCAGGCGGATATCAGCCTCACCGTCAAACTGGTTTTCGACCGCGTAGCGCAGCAAACCCTCAGGCGCAACGGACTCACTTAGCGAGCGCCCCAGGCTGTCATCAAAGTTCACCACCCGTCCGGAAAGCTTGAAGTCGTAAAATAATCGCGACTTGGCCGCTGCGTAACTCGCCTGGTCACCGTGGTAATCGAGGTGATCGCGCCCGAGATTGGTGAGCACCGCAATGTCGAAATCACAGCCGTTAACGCGGTATTGTTCAAGCGCGTGCGACGACACTTCCATGACCACGTATTCACAACGCTGCTGGAGAAACTGGTGCAGGCGCGATTGCAGGGTTACCACATCCGGAGTGGTCAAACTATCCGGCGTCAGCTGGTTACCGATGCCATAGCCGAGCGTACCGATACTGGCACAGGACTTGCCGATACGGGTCAAGGCCTGGGTGAGCAGGTGCGTTACGCTGGACTTGCCATCGGTCCCGGTAATGCCGACGATGGTCATGGCCTGCGCGGGATCACCGAAGAAACGGCTGACGATGTGACCGTTGGCACGGTCGAGTTGATCGACGCCGACCCAGCAGGTATCGACCTGCTTGCGCAGCAGTTCGATGCGCTGCAGGCTGTACTCGTCCGCCGCGTCATAAATAACGGCGACCGCACCCGCCTTGACCGCGTCGATCGCGTAGTCGATGCCGTTAGAGCGAATTCCGGGCAATGCGATAAACGCCGAGTTCGCTGTCACTGCCGCGCTATTGCTGGCGATATCGAAAACGGGAATGTTCGGCACCGGATCACGTGTTGCGAACCCTTGCAACAGGTCTGCCAGGGGTATACCGGGAGTTCGCGGATTTGACATCATGCCCCCTGTTCCCGGCTTTGCACCATCGTCGGCAGGTCATCCGGTGGAATATCAAGAATCCGCAGCGCATTGGATACCACATCACGAAATACCGGTGCCGCCACCAGGCCACCGTAGTAACCATTCTGGGTGGGCTCGTCGATCATGACCGCCATTACCAGGCGCGGATTGCTGACCGGCGCAATGCCGGCGAACACGGCGACGTAATCATCCTTTCGATAGCCTCCGGCAATACTCTTTTTGGCAGTACCGGTTTTGCCGGCAACCTGGTATCCGGGAATCGCCGCAAGTTGCGCCGTTCCTTTCGGCCCTACCACCGTCGCCAGCATCTTCAGCACAGCGCGCGCGGTCGCTGCTTTCATCACATGTCGTGTAATCTGGTTGTGCGGACTGGCCTGTTCTTCCTTGCGCACCAGGCTGAGATCCAGCAAACGTCCTTCATTGGCGATCACCGCATACGCGCGCGCCAGTTGCGTAATCGACACTGACATGCCGTAGCCGAAGCCCATAGTGGCATGATCCAGTGGCTGCCACTGGCTGTGATGGGGAAAGTATCCCGAAGACTCACCGGGAAAAGACACGCCCGAGGCGGCACCGAAGCCATAGTCGGTGAAGCTCTCCCATAACTCCTGCTTGTGCAACGACATGGCGACGCGCGACGCGCCGACATTACTGGAACGTCGCAGGATATCGGACAGGCTGAGTACACCGAAGTTACGCACGTCCTTGACCGGGTGACCGCTCACCATCCAGTGTCCGGGAGAGGTGTCGATGTTACTGGTGGCGTGGAAACGACCACGATCGATCGCTGCAGCGATGGTAAACGGCTTGATCGTCGAACCCGGCTCAAAAACATCGGTCAGCGCACGGTTGCGCTGTGCGGCCGCGTTGGTGCTGCGACCACGATTCGGGTTATAGGACGGCTGATTCACCATCGCCAGGATCTCACCGCTGCGCGCATCGAGTAACACGGCTGAACCCGCGCTTGCCGCATGGTACTGAATCGCCCTGGCGAGACTGCGATAGGCGATGTACTGCAGGCGCATATCAATACTGCTGTAAATATCCTTGCCCGCTTCGGCGCGCGACACCTGGGCCAGCTCTTCGATGACTTCACCGCGTCGATTACGAATCACTCGGCGCTTGCCGGGCTGAGCGCTGAGCCAGTCCTCGTAGGCAAGCTCCATGCCTTCCTGCCCCTGGTCATCGATGTTGGTAAAACCGACCAGATGCGAAACGACTTCGCCAGCCGGATAGTATCGATTGTATTCACGCTGTAGGTAGACACCATCGCTACTGTCGGCAACGGCGCGCGCAAACTCGGGCTCGAGCTGACGCTTGAGGTAGACAAACTCGCGATTAGCGCGTTGCTTCAGCAAGCCGACAGTATCGCGATAATCAAGCTCTAGCCGATCGGTTACCCGCTTCAGCCCATCGAGATTCTCGAGAATTTCGGCCGGGTTTACCCAAACCGAATCGACCGGGGTACTGATCGCCAGTGGCGTGCCAAAGCGATCGAAGATCGTACCGCGATAGGCAGGCGTCTCGATGGTGCGGATCTGCCGCTGCACGCCCTGGCTGGCGAGGAAATCCTGTTCGACCACCTGAAGATAAAGCGCGCGCGTGACCAGGCCGGCCAGCAGCGTAAACATCACCATTAACACGAAGTAGTGCCTTGCACCCAGGAACCTGGGTTGGTACTCGGCTCTGTCGATAGCCGACTCGCGCTTCGCCTTGCGCTTACTGGTCTTGCGTTTCGAGGCTGCAGGCTTCATTGCAATCGCACCAGTTCAACCTTGTCCGGAATGCGCATCTGCAGATCATGACGGGCTCTCGATTCCACGTTACTGTGCGTGGCGAGAGTGGTGTTCTGCAGCTGCAAACGACCCCATTGAATGACTTGCTGATCCTGCTGCTTTTGAATGCCGCGCAACTCGGCAAACAGCACACGGCTTTGATGCTTGACGTATACCACCGTCAGGGCACTGCCGAGAACGAAGGTCAACAGCAGCGACATCCAGATCCTGCTATCCATCAGGCTGCTCGCTCGGCGATGCGCAGCACGGCGCTGCGCGCGCGTGGGTTTTTCGCAAGCTCTTCGGCACCGGCTTTGATCGCCTTCCCCGAGGACCTGAGTCGAAGCACCGTGTTGATCTCGCTATCCCGCAATGGCAGGCCACGTGGAATTTTCGGTGGCGTGCTATGCGCTTTAATAAATCGTTTTACAATCCGGTCTTCGAGCGAATGAAAACTGATCACCAGCAGGCGTCCGCCAATTTTCAGAATATCCAGCACCGTCTCCAGCACCTGCGAAATCTGCTCGAGCTCCTGGTTTATGTGAATACGGATAGCCTGGAAGCTGCGCGTTGCCGGATGCCTGTTGTTCTTCGGGCGCGGCATCAGCGAGCTGATGATCGACGCCAGAGTGGCGGTATCGTCTATAGCCCGGGTCGCGCGAATCTCGACCAGCTTGCGCGCAATCCGGCGTGAATGACGCTCTTCGCCATATTCCCACAGAACCCTGGCAATTTCGGCCTCGTCGGCACGCTGCAACCACTCGGCTGCGGATTCACCCTGCTCCGGGTTCATGCGCATGTCGAGCGGACCGTTATGTTGAAAACTGAAACCGCGATCAGCAGCGTCGAGTTGCGGCGACGACACGCCGATATCGAGCAGGATGCCATCGACCTGCTCAAGCAGATCAAATTCAGCAATACGCTCCCTGAGATTGGCATAATCGTCATGAATGATAGTGACGCGATCGTCAGCACCAAAGGTTGCGCGGGCATCGGCAATCGCCTGCGGATCCCGGTCCATAACGATCAGGTGGCCGTCCTGATCCAGCTCGGCAAGAATGGAGCGCGCATGCCCACCGCGACCATAGGTGCCATCGACATAGCGTCCTTTCGGCTTGATTTCGAGGCCGGCAATCACTTCGTCATGCATCACCGGAGCATGCGACGGGTTCGACACGGAACTCACAGCGTCAACTCCGCCAGCGAATCGGGGGTCTGGCCATCGGCTGGTTCGCTCAGCCAGGACTCCATGCGCTGGCTCCAGATGCCTTCATCCCACAGCTCAAATTTCTTGCCCTGGCCGATAAGCACCACCTTCTTGCCGAGTTGCGCATATTCACGTAGCGGATTGGATAGCAGCATGCGACCATTGCCATCGACTTCTACTTCAGTGGCATGACCGATCAGCAGACGCTGAATACGACGCGTGGTGGGATTGAAGCTCGGCAGCGCTTCGATTTTTTCTTCGATCAGCTCCCATTCCGGGAGTGGATATATCAACAGACAGGGTTGCTCGGTATCGATAGTGACAATCATTTCGCTATGGCAGATATCAAGCAGGCGCTCACGGTAGCGCGCGGGAAGAACTATTCTCCCCTTCGCGTCCAGAGACAGATTGGAAACCCCTCGAAATTTTTGCACGTTTTACCCGTTTTGTGACACTTCGTGACACTTTTACCCACCAAGTGACACAATATGGCTTATTTTGGGCACAAGTCAAGTAAAAATGGGCTTCGCTTAAAGGTCTTTTCTCAATAAGGTCAACAACTTAGCTGTATTTTCGACGGATCACGCAAGGATACATCAAGCAAATCGGTTACTTACCCTTGTGTGTTAAAGTGATTTGTTAAGAAAACGGCCTTTTTGTGCGGTAATGCACAAAAACAACCTGTTTCTCGAATGAAGAGACATCATTCGCGACACGAGCCTGACTGCGCTGGTTGTGGCTTGCCAGCGCAGGCCAGTATTTGACCCTCTTCACTGCCATGAAGATCGCTGTCACAATGCCGGGGAAGGCACTACCTGCGGCCGACATACCAGGAAATAATGCAAGTTAACCAGAAAGCTAACGCCGTCTTCGACTAGTTTCATGAATCCCGGCCCGCTACAGACCCTGCTCGACAACCTGCCGCAGAACGGCAGCATTGAATGGATAGGCATTCGACCCGCGCGCTCGGCGCCAATGGTGTTGCTTCAGGAGGTACAGATCAACAAGGCCAACGGCCTCCCAGGCGATCGCTTTAGCGGTTGCGCCGACAGTCCGCGTCAGGTCACCCTGATACAGCAGGAACACCTCGCCGTCATTGCCGCCTGTGTCGGCATAAAGGCAATCGACCCGGCGCTACTACGACGTAACATCGTGGTGTCCGGCATCAACCTGCTGGCATTGAAAAACAAACGCTTTCGCGCGGGAGATGCCCTGCTGGAATTTACCGGCGCCTGTCATCCCTGCAGCAAGATGGAACGCGCGCTCGGCGCTGGCGGCTACAATGCCATGCGTGGTCACGGCGGCATCACCGCGCGCGTGCTTGAAGCCGGCCTGCTGCGCATTGGCGACCGCCTGGTTCATGCAGGCTAGTTCATGCAGACTAATCCACGCAGACTAGGCACGCGACCCGGCAACGGCTCACTCGACCGATGCCAACAAGCTGGCATTGCCGCCGGCCGCCGTGGTGTCGATACACAAATGCCGTTCTAGCACGTAGCGTTCTGGCGCGATCTTCTGATTTTCCAGCGAGATAATAGCTCCACTGCGCTCTGCCAGAGCCAGTCGTAACGCACGCGTCCAGTCAGAAATGCCGGCTGCGGCCACCACGGCTATGTCCTGCAATTCGGTCAGGGTAGCAGCAGCAATCGTGCCATCAACAGCGACAACCGGTGCGCCGGCCTCTATCAGCGCCTGCGCCAGCTTGCTGACATCGGGTGCAACGATAACCACCGCACAGCCCGCCCCAAGCGCTTGCGCGGCCTGGGCGATCGCAATATCAGCAGTCGGGCCGAGGCACAGGGTCGTACCCTTTGGATGAAAACTGAGTCGATTGCTCTCGCCGGTGGGTCCGGGCAGGGTCTGCGGGGTCGTGTCGAAAGCGGCCGTCTCGGCGAGCGCCTTGCGAATAGTGCTACCGCTCCCGGCCAGCGCCCTGCGCAAAACCGCGACCCGATCAGGTCTTGCCGCCCAGTTGCGCGCGTCGAGAGCTGCGATTTTCGCCTGAATGATCGAGGCTTCGACCAGACTCGCATCCGGCGCCTGCAGGGCTTCGGCTGCCGCCCGACGCTGGAACCGCTCCAGGTAATGCGGCCCACCCGCCTTCGGGCCGGTTCCCGACAAGCCTTCACCACCGAA
>Ga0316193_10004052_pt1 | contig 10720 bp, 9 predicted proteins | sample MerIslsedime2_MG_FD_207735 | JGI IMG/M metagenome (GOLD analysis project Ga0316193, IMG submission 207735) | Coastal sediment microbial communities from Maine, United States - Merrow Island sediment 2 | ecosystem: Environmental > Aquatic > Marine > Coastal > Sediment | place: USA: Maine... | reverse complement strand
CACGCAGCTGCTCCGGACTGAGTAGTTTCTGCTTGCGCAACTTTGGCAGCAAACCCGCGAGCTTGTCCCAGTCCTGCTGCGCGGTGTAGATCGTACGCAGCAATTCCAGGCCACGGGGATGGCGGCCTGCGTCGGACATATTGTCCAGAACCGCCAGGGCCTGCTCATATTGACCCGCATGCACTTTGATCTCTGCGTCCACCAGTTCCAGTGCGTCTACCGCGGTCGCATCGGCGTCCGCTGCGGCTCCCAGGTATTGGCTGACCATACCGGGTTCCTGCAGATGGTGGCTGGCGCGGGCCGCCAACAGGTAATTGATCAGTGGAGCTTCATTATTACTCGCGCCGCGCAATACCTGTCGACGGGAGCGGTTCCATTGGCCTTCAAGGAAATAGACCAGGCCGCGATTGGTCAGGCGCGATGCGTGATGTGCCTTGCGCGTACCCAACCAACTCACCAGGGAGCGCTGGCCGCCGATCAGGCGATAAACCAGGCGCATTAACAGGTAGGTTAACAGCACGAAGGCAAACAGCAGTAACAGCCCCACCCACAGGCTCGATTCCAGCGTGTAGTTGCCATACGCCACCAGTACATAGCCAGGATCGGTTTCGATCAGGGCCACGACACCGACACCCAGCAACAGCGCAATCAGGACTATAGTAAAGATTCTGCGCATAGCTTACTCACCGCCTCCCTGTTGCAGGCGACGTTCGATCGCGCCATCCAGTGCCTCCAGTGACCGGGAGATTTCCGGCATGGTGACCTGCACCTGCAGCGCCGCAAGCTGCCTGATTTCCCTCGCCATGGCTTGCGCAGCGGCGGCATCGGATTCAAAAAACTGCGCTACCCAATGCTGCGCGCGCTCCAGGCTGGACTCATACAGTGCCTGGTTGGAGGACAACAGGGCCACCTGCGCCTGCTCCAGCAGCATGCGCAAATTCTGCCGCACCAGACCCTCCCACTGGGGATCCATCAAAGCCTGCATGGGCACATCCCGGCGACGGATGATGACGTAATCTGAAAGTTTCAGCAGCGCCTGCTCATAGCCCTGTTGCAGGCGTGCCTGCCAATCTTCTTCCGTGGCCTCACGCGGGCGAGCGTCGCGCTCGGGAAACTGGAAAATAACCAGCTTGTCCGCCTGTTCCGCGAGTGCCGACAGCCGCAGGTAAATGCCCTCGAGGTCTATTTTAGGTACCGCCCGCACCGCCGCCAGGTCGGACGCTACCGCCGAGCGCACTGAGTGCAGGCTGACATCGTCCAATTCCCGCAGCACTGCGTCGGCACTGGCCAGCAGAGCCTGGGCAGCCACCGTGTCACCTGCCATGATCAATCTCTGGTTACTCAGGCGCAGCAGGTATTCCGCTTCCGCCAGCAGCCAGCTCTCGCGGTCGTGAGCACTGAAGCGAGCCAGCTCCGTGCGCAATGTCGCGAGTTCCTCCTCAAAGGACTGAACCGCCTGCGCCTGGCGCTCCGCCTGCCCCTGCAGTTCACCCATACCCTGCTGTAGCTGTTGCTGCCAGCGCTCGCCCAACTGGTCCAATCTGTCCTCTTTCTGCCCGGCAACCGCTTCAAGCTGCCCGGCAACCGTTTCAAGTTCTGCCAGCCGCTGCAGTAAGGCCGCCTCCCGTTGCAGTACATCCTGCAGATACCAGGCCGCACCACCGGCCAGCACCAGAACCAACAGCAGCGCCAGCCAGGCCACCGCAGAGGAAGATTTGCGCGGCGCCGGTGCGGGCTTTGCCGCTGCCTGCACCGGCGACGGGGTTACCGGCACATGGGGCTCGGGGGCTTCTGCCGTAGTCTCGTCATTGTCGCCGGAGGCCGCGGCGCTCTGCGCTTCTTCCACGACCTGCTCAATATTCTTATTTTCCTTATCGCTCACTCGCTAATCTCCAGAGCCAGGTGTCCAATTCTCGAGGGCGCGCAACATGGCCGCATCCGAGGCATTTGCAGCGGTTACGACAGCGCCGAAGCCCGCTTCCACCGCCATCTGAGCTACCCTGGACGACGGTACTATCAAAACTGTATCTCTAAACTTAATTGTTTCTTCCCGGCTAAGCAATGCCAGCAGATTAGCCAGCCCCTCACCGCTACTGATCATGATCACCGCGACATCCCATTGTTGCAAACGCCGCGCCAGCTCACCGGGAGGTATCTCGGGACACAAGCGGCGGTAACAGGGGAAATCTTCAACCCGGGCATTGCGACGCTGCAACTCCTCCCGCAACAGGGTGCGGCCGCCCTCACCCCGCACTATCAGCACCTTGTCTCCGGCGATCGAGCGCAGCGCGGGCATGGCCAGCAGGGCTTCGCTGTTCATGGCCTGCTCCGGGGCGATCACAGCAACGCCATAGTCGCGCAACAGTGACGCGGTGGCCGCGCCCACCCCATACCAGTTCAGCCCCACCGGCAACTGCGGCCAGTAATCCGCGATGCGCTCCATGCCATAGCGCACCGCATTGGCGCTGACAAAAATCAGGTGTTGGTACGTGTCCAGGTCCAGCAATTGCTGTCGCTGTACAGCGGGTAACTCCGGCAGTGCCTCGAGTCGCAGCAGCGGTTCATGTAAGACGCTATAACCGGCGTCATGCAGCAGCTGGCACAGGCCCTGCGCCTGTCCCGCCGGCCGTGTAACCAGCACCTTACCCATCGGGCTACCGCGCGCCATACACCTCGGCCAGGATGTCGGCAGCGCCCTGCTCCTGCAACATCTGTGCGACGCGCACGCCCAGTTCAGCGGCCTGGGCACAATCGGCCTGCGCCTCGGCGCGCAGTAATGTCGAGCCATCGGGTCTACCCACCAGGCCGCGCAGCCACAGGCGCTGACCCTCGTCCAGGTGCTCCGCGAAACAGGCAATGGGCACCTGGCAGCCGCCCTGCAGGTGCTGGTTCATGGCGCGCTCGGCTATCACCCGCTGTGCGGTGGGCTCGTGGTGCACCACCTGCAGCAGTTCCAGGGTTTCCCTGTCGTCGCTGCGCAGTTCGATACCCACTGCGCCCTGACCTCCAGCCGGCAGTGAGTCTGCCACGTCGATACGCTGTGCGATGCGCCCGGCAAAGCCCAGGCGCAGCAGCCCGGCGCTGGCCAGGATGATGGCGTCGTATTCATTTTCATCCAGCTTGCGCAAGCGGGTATTCACGTTGCCACGCAGGAACCTGACTTGCAGGTCCGGGCGCCGCGAGCGCAATTGGCACTCACGACGCAGGCTGGAAGTACCCACCACACTGCCGGCAGGTAATTCTTCAAGGGAGGCGTAGCGATTGCTGACAAAGGCATCGGAGGGATCCTCCCGCTCACAAATCACCCCCAGGCCAAGTCCCGCGGGAAATTCCATAGGCACGTCTTTCATGGAGTGAACAGCGATATCCGCGCTGCCGTCCAGCAGTGCGGTTTCCAGTTCCTTGACGAACAGGCCCTTGCCACCCACCTTGGCCAGTGGCACATCCAATAGCTGATCGCCCCGGGAGGTCATGCCCAGGAGCCTGACCTCCAGCCCCGGGTGGGCCTGCATCAACGCCGACTGCACATACTCCGCCTGCCACAGTGCCAGGGGGCTCTCGCGGGTTGCTATGGTCAGGGTGCGGGACATTAATCTGCTTCCTTGAAACGGGCTGGCAATGATACCAGTGAAGACCCGTGGCAGCGACCGGGGCTCAACTGGCCAGCAGGCGCTGCTTTACCTCGGCCAGGTGGCGTCGACTGATAGCTGGCCGCTCATCCACGCCCTCCAGCACCGCCCGCCAGCCCCCGGCATCGTCGCGCTCCAGTCCCAGCAGATAGCGCCGCGCCACCAGGGCGTTGCGGTGGATGCGCAAAAAGTCATCGCCGAACTCGGACTCCAGTTCCTTGAGCGTATCGGGTAACAGCAATTCCCGCTCCTGGCCGCGCGCCACGACATACTTCTGCTCTGCGATAAAGCTGCGCACCTCGGCCACCGGCATGGTCTCCAGCCCGCGATGAGAGTGACTGCTCACATGGCTGCGGGCGACACCCCCCTCGCCGCCGCGCAGGCTGGCCAACTGCAGGCGATTGACCCTGCCGGCACCCGCCAGGGCCCGGGCCAGTTCCGCCTCGCGCACCGGCTTCAGCAGGTAGGCAACCGCCTGGTGCTGCAGTGCCTGTAACGCGTACTCGTCATAGGCAGTACAGAAAATCACTGCGGGCGGATTTTCCAGGCTGTCCAGGTGGGTGGCGACCTCTATGCCGTCCATGCCCGGCATACGGATATCCAGCAACAACAGGTCCGGGGCCTGCCGCTCCACCATACGCAAAGCCTGCAGCCCGTCGCTGGCTTCAATACACTGCGCCTCGGGCAGCAACCGGGCGACCAGTCGTTCCAGGCGCTCCCGCGCCAGCGCTTCGTCGTCCACCACCAGGATTTTCACAGCAACGCCCCGGGTGCATAACTGAGTCGGACAGTAAAATGATCGCCCCGGGGCCCGGCCTCCAGGCTGGCACCGGGACCGTAGAGCGCATGCAGGCGCTGTTCGATGTTTTCCAGCGCCATGTGATGGCCCTGCTTACTGCGCGCCTGCTGTGGCACCGGGTTATCCACGCTGACCTGTATCTCGGACTGCCTGAATCCGACATCGATGGTGATAACGCCGCCCTGGGGCAATTGCGACAGCCCGTGGTAGATCGCATTTTCCACCAGTGGCTGTAACAACAGGCTGGGCATGGATTGCTCCCGGGCGCCCGCATCCACCTGCCAGCGCACCTGCAGGCGCTCCCCGAGGCGCAGCTGCTCTATCCCCAGGTACAATTCACACAGGTGCAACTCATCCGCCACCGTGGTGGGGCGCTGGGTTTCCTGCAGGCTTACCCGGAATAATTCGGACAGATCCTCCACCGCCCGCTCCGCCGCCTCGGGACGGGACATGATCAGGCTGGCGATGCTGTTAAGGGTGTTGAACAGGAAGTGTGGGCGGATACGTGAGCGCAGCGAATCCAGACGCGCCAGCAGTTCCAGTTGCTCCTGCAAGCGCAGTTGCTGCTGCAGGTAGAAGTAACGCAGCAGGATACCCATTACGACCAGGGCGACCAGCATGTTGCGCAGCACCCACCAGGTTTCCTCGGTGGCGCGATGGATCTGCGGGTAGAGTTGCAGTGCCACATAGCTGCTCAGGGCGGTTACCGCCATCACCAGCAACAAACTGCCAAGGGTAGCCACCGGCAGGCTGATCCTGCTGAAAGGGGAACGCAGCTGGCACAACAGCGCCGCACTGAGCAACACCACCCATTGCACGAACAGCGAGCAGGTGCCTAAAAGGTCCCAGTTAAAACGCGGCAGCGCGCTGCTGGCCAGCACGTAGACAATCACCATCAGCTGCGCCAGCAGTATCATCACGAATACCGGCCGCGGTGCACACAGGTCCGGAATAAAAAACTCCGGGGCTACCCGATCGCCACCCGTTAATGCTACCTGTTGTTTCGGCGCGTCCTGCATAGATACGCTACACCTCCTGGTGCTGATATACTTGCACCCTTGGTTGGCGCGAACAAGCCGAACTTTTACCGTCACGAAGGCACCATCGGTGCCAGCGTGCTACAGCAGGATCTCCAGCGGAATGAGTAAAGAACAGGACACCAGTAAACTGTGGGGTGGGCGCTTCAGCGAGGCGACCGATGCCTTCGTACAACGCTTCACGGCCTCAGTGCAGTTCGACCAGCGCATGGCCTCCCAGGATATCAGCGGCTCTCTGGCACACGCCACCATGCTGTGCCAGGTCGGTGTGCTGGAAGCTGCCGAACTGGAGGAAATAAAGCAGGGCCTGGCCCAGATCCAGGCAGAAATAGACGCAGGCAGTTTCCAGTGGTCCATTGAGCTGGAAGATGTACACATGAATATCGAGGCCCGACTCACACAGCTGATTGGTGTCACGGGCAAAAAACTGCACACCGGTCGCTCTCGCAACGACCAGGTGGCCACGGATATACGCCTCTACCTGCGCAGCGGCATCGACGCCATCGCGGCACAGCTCAGCCGCCTGCAGCACGGCACCATAGCGTTGGCCGCACAGCATACGGATACCATCATGCCGGGCTTTACCCACCTGCAGACCGCGCAACCGGTAGCCTTTGGCCATCACCTGCTGGCCTGGAACGAAATGCTGCAGCGCGACTACGGCCGGCTGATGGATTGTCGGGGCCGTCTCAACCAGTCTCCGCTGGGAGCCGCGGCACTGGCCGGCACCACCTATCCGATAGATCGCGAACAGACTGCCAACGCCCTGGGCTTTGACAAACCCACGGAGAACTCCCTGGACTCGGTCTCGGATCGCGACTTCGCCATTGAATTCTGCTCCTTTGCCGCGCTGTTGATGACACATTTATCGCGCATGTCCGAGGAGTTGGTGCTGTGGACGTCATCGCAATTTAATTTTATCGAGCTGCCGGACCGGTTCTGCACCGGCTCATCCATCATGCCGCAAAAGAAGAACCCGGATGTGCCGGAGCTGGTGCGTGGCAAGGTAGGTCGCGTCAACGGCCACCTGGTTTCCCTGCTGACACTGATGAAAAGCCAGCCCCTGGCCTACAACAAGGACAACCAGGAAGACAAGGAACCGCTGTTTGATACGGTGGATACCGTGCTGGACTCACTGCGGGCCTTCGCCGACATGATTCCCGCTATCCGGCCGCAAAGGGAACACATGCGCGAGGCAGCCCGGCGCGGCTTTTCCACGGCCACTGACCTGGCGGATTACCTGGTGGGTCTGGGCCTGCCTTTTCGCGATGCCCACGAGGTGGTGGGCCAGGCGGTAGCCCACGGCGTGGCCAACGACCTGGACCTGGCGGAGATGGAACTGGCGACCCTGCAGGGCTTTTGCGCCGACATCCGGGAGGACGTATTCGAGGTACTGACCCTGGAGGGCTCCATTGCCGCCCGGGATCACCTGGGCGGCACCGCGCCGGCACAGGTGGCGGCCGCAGCCCAGCGCGCCATGGCGCTGCTGGAACAGCGCTAAAAAACTATCGCAAACAAACTGTCGTAAACAGCCTGTCGTAAACAACCTACGGCCGATAACGCAGGCTGGCCTGAAAGGTGACGTCCGGGCCGGTCTGCACGCGGATATCCTCGATCACACTGATGTCGGCGGACCAGTGCCGGGCGAAGCGCCAGCGCCCCCCCACGGTGATCAGGTAGGCCTCGCCCCCCACGGCCTTGAGGTCGCTGTCCAGTGGCGCGGCATTGCTGTCTACTTGCGCCAGCAGTGACCAGTTGTCCGCCAACGCCCAATCGACCGCCACGCCCGCAAACCACAAGTTCTGCTCCTGGGAATCAGCCAGCAGGTCGCTGTCCCCGGCGCGCAGGTAACCCGCCTGGCCGTGCCAGCTCAGGGGCAGTTGCGCCAGGTGCTCGCCGGAAAAACGCAGGGCGAAAAAGCCGTCGTCAGCGCCACTGCCGAGAAAATCATCCTCGTCGCCAGTGCCAAATTTGTAGCCCAGCACCAGGCTGGCTACCGCATCACCATCACGATAAAACGCGTGATTTAGTGACAAACTGATATCGCCCAGGCCCGAGCTGTCCTCCTGCAGGCCAAAGCCACCTTCCGCGGTGGCGTAGCGGTAGTCGAGCAAATCCCTGGGCACCTGGTCGCGACCGCCGTCGGCCATACCCCAGAAGTCATGCCAATCGTCAATCACCTTATCCAGGTTGCCACCGCTGTGATCCATCCAGGGTAGCTCCAGTTGCAGCTCCCAATCCGCCAACAGGCCGTAGCGCAACTCCAGGGCAACCCGCGTGATTTCACCATCGAGGTTAAGGTATTCATCGGCATCCGCATCCAATACATAGAGATTGGCAATACCGGTGTGCAAGGCGCCTGAGAGGGCTCCCTTGTCCAGCGTATCCGCGCTGCGCTGTGAAGGCAGACCCAGCAGACCGGTCACGGGAGTCAGGTTTTTGACGTACAGCGGCTCCGTGGCGCCGGCGACCAGGGGCAAGGCCCCCAGCATCAACACCAGGGCGCTGCGACACATTTCAGCTCCAGGCAAAACCAACTCCCGCCTGCTCGCGCATCTGCGCTACCACGAAGGGTTGAAACAGGGTGTCATCACGGGTGTTGCGCCAGTCACCGGCCGCCTCGTCGTAGGCGAAGTGAAAGCCGCCGGAGCGCGCCGCCAGCCACAATTGTCGCGTGGGCGGCTGGCGACTGAATACCATGCTGGTGCCATTGTCAAAAGTGACCGTCAATACACCCCCGCTGGCTTCATAATCCAGGTCTTCGACAACTTCATCCAGGGCATACTCCAGCGTGGCAAAGGTCTGGTCTATCAGGTCATTGAATTCCGATTCGTTCATCATCAGCTGCTCGTGGTCGCTGCGGGAAATACTACATCATAAGGGCTTGCCGCCAAGCTGAACAGCGCCGCCTGCAGCAGTGTCCACGGGGGGGTGCGGGCGGTATAATCGCTTCCTTTTGCACAATGGATTGGAATCATGCGCACTTTGTTTGCCACCATCAGCCTCACCCTGGCCCTACCCGTACTGGCCGGCTGCGGGCAGTTGGGACCGCTCTATATGCCGGAAGAAGAGCCCCAGCCCGCTGCCGAGCCGGCACCGGCACCTGCGCCACCACCAACTGAAAGCGCACCGCAACCCACCAGCGTACCCTGAAGAGATAAACCAATGGAAAATTTCCCCTATCGGGACGGTCGCCTGTATGCCGAGGACATCCCCGTAAGCGATATCGCCAGCGATCACGGCACGCCATGCTATATCTACTCGCGCGCTGCACTGGAGTCCGCCTTTGGCGAATACCAGGGCGCGCTGCAGGGCTGTGAACACCTGGTCTGCTATGCCGTAAAAGCCAATTCCAACCTGGCGGTACTCAACCTGCTGGCGCGCCTGGGGGCGGGATTCGATATCGTCTCGCGTGGCGAACTGGAGCGTGTGGTGGCCGCAGGCGCAGACCCTGCAAAGGTGGTTTTTTCCGGCGTAGGCAAGCAGCCCGGGGAGATGGCCCGGGCACTGGAGCTGGGTATTCATTGCTTCAACCTGGAATCCGCCGCGGAACTGGAAGTACTCAACCGGGTGGCGGGGGAAATGGGCCGGGTGGCGCCTGTCTCGGTGAGGGTCAACCCGGATGTGGACGCCGGCACCCACCCCTATATCTCCACCGGCCTGCGGGAAAACAAGTTCGGTGTCAGCATGGAAGAGGCGCTGTCGGTGTACCAGCGCGCGGCGGAGTTACCCCATATCGAGGTTGCCGGTATCGACTGCCATATCGGTTCACAGCTGACTGAAATCAGCCCGTTTATCGACGCCCTGGAGCGCCTGTTGTCACTGATAGATACCCTGGCGGCAAGTGGCATCAGTATCCGGCACCTGGATGTTGGCGGAGGACTCGGTGTGCGCTACCGCGACGAGCAGCCTCCCTCTATCGCCCAATATATCGCCGCCATTCGCCAGGCCCTGGGCGAGCGTAAGCTACAGTTGCTGTTCGAGCCGGGGCGCTCGATTGCCGCCAATGCCGGAATACTGGTTACCCGGGTGGAGTACCTCAAGCCCACCCCCGAGCACAATTTTGCGCTGGTCGATGCCGCCATGAATGACATGATCCGGCCGGCCCTGTACCAGGCCTGGCTGGACATACAGTCGGTGGAGCGCAACGAGCGCGGCCAGACTGCGCATTGGGACGTGGTGGGACCGGTTTGCGAAACCGGGGATTTCCTGGGCAAGGACCGGGAGCTGTGCCTGCAACAGGGTGACCTGTTAGCCATATTTGGCGCCGGGGCCTACGGCTTCACCATGAGCTCCAATTACAATACCCGCCCCCGGGCGCCGGAGATCATGGTAGATGGCGATACCGCCCACGTGGTCAGGGAGCGCGAGACGATTGCTGATATGATGCGCACAGAAAGCTGCCTGCCGGCTCAAGGGCCGACCGGATAACCGAAACGAGACACAACCATGCAGCTCAAGTTCACCAAAATGCACGGCGCAGGCAATGACTTCGTGGTCATAGACCTGATCAGCCAGCGTTATCGCTTGCGACCCCGGGACGTGCGCACGCTCGCCGACCGGCACCGCGGTGTGGGCTGCGACCAGGTGTTGGTGGTGGAGGCACCCCAGAGCCCGGAGGTTGATTTTCGCTATCGCATCTACAACGCCGACGGCGGGGAAGTTGAACAGTGCGGCAATGGTGCACGCTGCTTTGCCCGTTTTGTGCGCGAGAAAAAGCTTACCAGCAAGCGCGTGATCACGGTGGAGACTGCCGCCGGAATTATCGAACTGCGCGTGCACAACCGCGATGACGTGGAAGTCGATATGGGGGTGCCTGTATTCGAGCCCGCCGCCATTCCCTTCAAGGCACAGCAGCGCGCCGACAGTTACCAACTGCATGCAGATGGGGCTGCGCTGGAAATTGGCGCCCTGTCCATGGGCAATCCCCACGCGGTATTGCGGGTGGATGACGTGGCTACGGCACCAGTGGAACACCTGGGGCCCTTGCTGGAGGTGCACGAGGATTTCCCGCAGCGGGTCAACGTCGGCTTTATGCAGGTGGTGTCGGAACACGAGATCCGCCTGCGGGTGTTTGAACGCGGCGTGGGGGAAACACTGGCTTGCGGCACCGGCGCCTGTGCCGCTGTGGTCTATGGCATTTCCCGCGGCTGGCTGCAGGATCCCGTGACAGTTGAGCTGCCGGGAGGTAAGCTCTCCATATCCTGGGCTGGTTCTGATCAGTCCGTTGTTATGACCGGCCCCACCGCGGTGGT
>Ga0316193_10004051_pt1 | contig 10721 bp, 16 predicted proteins | sample MerIslsedime2_MG_FD_207735 | JGI IMG/M metagenome (GOLD analysis project Ga0316193, IMG submission 207735) | Coastal sediment microbial communities from Maine, United States - Merrow Island sediment 2 | ecosystem: Environmental > Aquatic > Marine > Coastal > Sediment | place: USA: Maine... | reverse complement strand
TCGTCCTCCAGCACTTCCAGAATCCTGCCGATGAGCGTCTGCAGGCGTACAGACGAACCCGCGTTGTAGTACAGGTGCCGGAGGCGCTCGGCCAGGAGATCCGCGAGGGCGACACTCGCCGTCACCTCGATGTCATGTTCCAGTTCAAGGGCCTCGGGCAGGTTGGAGAGACCCAGGTGTGCGGTGTAGGCGCTGAACATGACGCCTTCACCGGCGAGCCGAGGTGCCATGGCGTACACGAGGAAATCGCGGGCCAATTCCTCGTCCTCCAATCCGTCGTGCAATTCCGCCGGCCATTCGGCCAGTAGCCTTCGCAGGTCGGGATTCCTCATCCCCGTCAGGCGACCGGATGCGAGAAGAGCGTCGAGCGTCCCGCTGGACACGTCCGTCGTGCGCCACCCGACGAGGTCGGATAGCACCGAATCAGGAAAGTTCAAGGGTGTACCGGGCTCTGCACCGGCGACCTCGGCCAGCATTCCGAGGACGTGCCGTGCCTGTCTCTCGTGGGACAGCTGTATTTCCTCGAATTCCGCCAGGTTGCGCGAGAATTCGTCATGCAGAGCGTGAAGCTGTGTCACCTCCCACCGGGCCTCCGCCCGATCGTCCCACCAGGCGTCGAGTGAGAAGGCGATGAGAATACCTCCGACGACGGTCAGGAGCTCCAGGAGGAACGAGCCTGCAGACCTTCGACCTCCTGAAGCCGGAGTCGCCTTACCTGCTGGACGTTCTTGCGCCTGCTTAACCAAGAACTCCCTTCGTGGCCATTGTCCGAGCATACAACCACAGGCCCAGCGCTATGGCGAAGATCAGGCCACTGAACGCCACGGCTGCACCTCCCATGACCGCCATCCCGTCAGACAGGAGGAAATTGTGGATCGAAGTGAGGACCATGGCCAGGAGTGACACGAGGAACACCGGCGCGGCGAGGCGCTTCTTCAGAAGCAGAAGCACGGCTCCCAGCACGCCGCCCCACACGGCGATGGCCCAGGTCGCCACGACCCAGGTCGGGAAGCCGTAGAAATACTCGAGCTGCTCCGGGGTGAACTTGCCCATGTACGAAGCATTCTGGGTTTCCGTCATCAGGTAGTCGTACGCTCCCACGAGATTCCACAGGAGCCCCACGACTCCGACGACCCAGAGATGCCGCGGAGTGCTCTGTTCGGCTGCGCGGTTGGTGTCTGACATCCATGCCTCCTGTCGGGGGTTCTGGTTGAGAGCCAACAATGGACACTCGAGCCGACGGGCCTGACCTACCTAGCACCGGGAGCCAGCGTTCTGTCAAGCACCAGCGGGAGAATGGCGGAACCTCACATCGACCTGAGTTCGTAGATCCTGATGCTGGCGATGTACGGATTTCCCTGCGCGATCTCCACTGCCGCGGCGAGGCTTTCGGCTTCGATGATGTTGTAGCCGGTGATGGAGTCACCGCCCCACGGCAGATCCTTCGTTCCTTCTTTCGAGATCTCTCGTCCGGCGCTGAATCCGCCCTGGGCAACCTGTATGTCCGCAATCGACTCGAACCATTCCCCCCAGGCCGCCATGATCTCAGGCGTGGGTTGTTCGAATCCGTAGTGCAGCAGCATGAACTTCTTCACTGGCCCTCCTTGCTTTCTTCTTCACGGATTCGGCGCTCCAGCCGCTTGACGGCCTTCCGCGCGAACCTGTAGTGGCTTGCCGTGTTGGCGCCAACGTACGTAACGAGGGCGTTCTTCCCTGTCCACTGGAAATGGCCGGGCTCAAAGATCGCCGGCTCGGGCAGTCGTGCGAGCAATTCGAGGATCTCCTGGTACGTAGACTCGAACTCGGCAGCGACGACCGAATACTCTCGTCCCCTGTGCTTCTCCCAGATATCCCGGTTCAGCCGCGGCGTCTCGTTCCACTTGTATCCGGGAGCAGGCAATGACGGTTGACCGCCTCTCTCTCCTTCCTGAAACCAGCGAAGAAACATGCGGTGCCATTCTGCGAGGTGAGCGACGAGATCGCCGACAGTCCACCCCGAGCCCCAGACATTGGGCTCCGAGAAACGGGATTCGGGAAGGCTGCGCAGGAGGTCACGCAGAGTGTCGTGCTCCTTTACGATGTCTTCGAGCAACTCCGGCTTGGTCCCGTATCTCATCGATCAGCAATCAGCGAGGCAGCCGCACCAGGGCGTTCCCCAAACCCGTCAGGTAAATCGGACCGCCGCCCGGGCTGACGATCAGCCCCGTAACGAGACCCGGAAGCGGCTCCCAGAGAGCCGGAGTCAGTAACTCCAGGCGGGGTGTCCGGGACTCCCCGCGGCGGAGGAACTCCGCAGTGGTTTCCTGCTGTGCAGGTGTCACCGAACTGAACGCCAGGTGTTGCGCGCCCGTATCCGTGTCGACCATCAGCAAGCCGTTCGAGAGCGGCAAAGCGATCCAGAGGTGTCCCTCACCGTCCAGCTCGAGGTTGTCCGGTTCCACTCCATCCACGAATACCGATCGATCGCTCAACTGCCCGGAATCCAGGTCCACGCGATAGCGCCAGACTCGGCCACCAATCGTCTCAGCAACGTAGAGGTGGCCGCTCGCCTCATCGATCACCACACCGTTGGCGTAGTACAGCGAGTCCACCACGACCTCGGCCTGCTCCTCGAGCCGGTCACCCTCCATGCCCAGGCGAAGCAGCGCGCCTTCGGGTGCGGGGATGTCCACCGACGCCCACATTCGGGCCTCTCCCTCCTCTGGCGTATTGTGGGCGCTCTGGGTGAACCAGATCGCCCCCCGCGAATCGCGCACTGCCGTGTTGACGCCGTAGCGGTGCTGATAGACCCGCACCGTCTCGCCGGTCGCCACTGTTACACGGTAGATCCCGCCATGAAAGATGTCGGCGACCAGCAGATGTGCCTCTCCCGGCTCGAGTGAGACTCCGTTGGCTCCGCCGCTATGCTCGGGTGGGCTGTGGACATAACCCGCGGCCACCATCTCGCCGAACGGCGCACTGGTGCCGTCGGGTTCGATCACGCGCAGCCCATGGACCTGGTCGGCCACGATGATGCGGCCATCGGGGAGCGCGACGCCGTCCTCCGGGCGGGTGAGCGAACCGTCGCCCGGAAAGACCATGGAGGAATCGAACGTCCACTCTGGCAACACCACGGCGTCGCCCTGACCTCGATCGCTGGTTCCGTCCGCGCACCCGGAAGCGACCGCGATGCACACGACACACAGCGCAATGGTCGCTACCAGCATGAAAGATCGTTTCGGTTCCATGGACTCTCCCCTGGCATAGGACATCGAACTGGGCTTCAACCTCTTGCCGCATGGCTGACCGATGTTGGACACTACGCTATCGGTGCCGACGAGCGTTACTGATATCGAGGGAGGGTCGGGTTGTCCATGCAGATCGATCTGACAGGGAAAACAATCCTGGTCACGGGAGCGAGCCGGGGCATCGGCCGATCCTTGGCCGAGGGTCTGGCCGGGGCCGGAGCCACGGTCGCAGCACACTTCAATCAGAACCGGGCTGCCGCCGAAGACCTGGCCCGGACCCTGGGACACGGCGCCCGCACCTTCCAGGCCGACCTGGCCGATCCGGAATCGTGTGAGCGTCTGTTCCGCGAAGTCGTCGACACGTACGGACGCCTGGACGTGCTGGTCAACAATGCGGGTATCGCGCTTAACTTATCACCTGACATGCAGATTGATAAGTGGTGCAAAGGATGGGAGTTGACGATGGCCGTAAATCTGCGGGCCGTCGAGTTATTGTGCCGCCTGGCCGTCGATCATTTTCGACGACACGACGGCGGACGGATCATCAACGTCGCGTCGAGAGCAGCATTCCGCGGAGACTCGCCGGAATACATGACCTACGCGGCTTCAAAGGGGGGCGTGGTGGCCCTCACGCGCAGCATCGCGCGCGCCTACGGCAAAGCCGGTGTCTGTGCGTTCGTGCTCGCCCCTGGCTTCGTTCGAACCGAGATGGCGCAGGAAGTCATCGACGAACACGGCGAAGAACGGGTGACTGGCGATCTGGCCCTCGACCGCCTCACCGAACCCGCCGATCTGGCCCCGCTCGTCGTTCTCCTGTCGAGCGGCCTGGTCGACCATGCCACGGGAGCCACGTTCGATGTGAACGCGGGCAGTTACGTGCACTGATCTTTACCGGTGAGCCTCCAGCTCGATCTCGATCAGGAACTCGGGCAGGGCCAGGCCCTTCACCTCGAGCCATGTGCCAGTCGGAAACTGTTTCGTATAGATAGCGCTGCGGTATCCGGCGACTTCGAGAAACTTCGCCATGTCGGTCGTGAACACATCTTCGACAATCACGTCGTCGAAGGTATAGCCGTAGTGATCGAGAACCTTCTCCAGATCGTCGTAGGCGTTCTTCATCTGCTGTTCCAGATCCCCCACAGCCGTCGGGTTCCCCTGGTCGTCCATGCTCACCGCACCCGAGATCTTGAGATGGTGACCAACCTTCACCGCATGGGAATATCCGTAGGCTTTCTCCACCTCCGGTCGCAGCAGGAAGTACTCAGGCGCTTCCGCAACAGCTTGTACGACTTCCTCCTGCACCATCGCCTGGCCGGAGTCGGGGCCTGCGCAGCCGGACATGACAGCAACCAGGACCGCAACAGAGGCCAGCAGCGACTTCTTCGTCATAGTTTCTCTCCTTGAGTATCTGGCCATTTCGGAATGGGTCTATCGCTCCACCTGCGGACCGGCGACGATACGATCAGACATCTGCCCCACGAGAGAATCCCAGGGTTCGGCGAAGATCTCACCCCACCTGTAGCACTCTTCTTCGTCCATGGTCGTCAAACCGCCTTGCGGTCAATGCCTTACGGAACCCTCGGTGCGCCGTCCTCCAGCTCGACCAGGCCCATCGGGTTGCCCGCCGGGTCTCTGAAAAGCCCAAGAATGACGACTCCGGGGACTTCGAACCGGGGATTATCGACGGATCCGCCGTGAGCCTGGACTTCCTCGAGCTTCGCCGCAATGTCGTCAACACCAATGTACAGGCGGTGTTCAGCCGGATCCTCCCGGATCGCAGCGGACAGGGGAGTACCGACGCGAATCGTGAAGTCCGCCGCCCCAGTGTTCCACCCGAACAGGGTCGAATAGAAGGCCTGGAGTGAGGCGCGGTCGGGCCCGGCGATATCCAGAAACACGATCGGTGCTGACATCATCAGATCCGGATCAGGAGCAATATCAACATCGCCGACGTCAGGGCAGCGAGAGCGGTCCTGCTCGTATTCCACCGATTCCAGCGCGGTTCGAAGCGCGCACGTGCCGAACGGCAGGCGGCCTCGTTCGCGACGTCGACATCCAGTGCCTGGAGTTCGTTGTTCAGCGGGATGTTGACGATGAACGTCGGCAGCTGGACCCCGAGCAGATAGACCGCGCCGGCAAGAGCGAGGAGCATTCTATCGAATCCGACGACCTGTCCTACCCCCAGAGCCAGGCCAATCACCATCACGATTACTGAGCCAAGCCAGACCAAACCGAAAAGTGGATGGCCCCGCTGGATTACTCCATCGATCTCCTGAAAGGCTCGGACGAATTCCCTGTCAGCGAGGTTCCTGATGCCGGGCATGACCACAACCGCGAATGCCAACAGAAACCCCGCGACGAGCGAACAGAGAAACGCGGCCAGGGCGAGCGCGATCTGGGCCGCCATAAACATTCATGCCCCCCTTCGTTGTGTCCCTCGAGACGACCCTGGCCTCAGCGGCTTTCAGGCCTCTTCGACGAACAACGCTCTCACGATTCCGGACAGGACTGTCGCTCTATGTCTGTGCTCCGGTCCGTCAGGGATCGCGACGCCGTCGCCAGCCTTGAATACCTCGGTGCCGTCGTTGAATTCGATCTGGAATCGGCCTTCGAGGATCTGTCCGACGTGACCACGCTCACACCAATGCGGCTCGAACTCAGAAGAGTATTCGACGAGACGGAGCCTTCTCCCCTGGAACGGAAAGACTTTGTGGCGAACTCCATCCATAGGCATGGTCCACGGAACCGTTTCAAAATCACACCTGTATTTCATTTCAACACCGCGGTCCTGGCGATCGCTTCGTCCACCTGCGCTCTGAACTCGTCAATGTACAGATGTGGTGCGGCCTCTCTCCACCACCTGGCCCCCGCCTCCGTCTCGAGAAGCTCCCGGACAATGGGTGCGAGAAGGTCGAGCGCCGACATGGAGTCCAGGTCTGAGTAGCCGAGATCGAGACTCTGCTGTCCAACCAGGTTCTCGATCGTTGCGACGTACGTATTCACGAACGCGGTGAATCGTGTGGTGTCAGTAGGGGAGAGCTGCGCTCCTTTCAGAGCCCGGGTATAGATGTCCGCCAGTTCAGCATCACTCGCAAGGCGCCAGTTGAGCTCGTTGAACAGGATGGTGAGATGGTGAATCGAGTTCGCCTGGGCGAATTCGTTGGAACGGTCGAGGGCGCGCGAGTTGTGTCGTACCTGGATTGCCAGATATACCAACGTCAGAACCGTCGCGATCGCCGCGATGAGCTCGCCAATACTGCCGACATCCTGAATGGACATCCTGTGTCTGCCTTTGATTGAAGAGGCACGTCGCTGAGGCGCTTCAGCAGATGCCGCGCAACCTTCGCCGCCGCCACCGCCGTTACTGGAACTCCACTGCAGGGACCTCCCATGTAATGGAATCCCCCATCACACCGAGCCGGTAGTTCAAGACCTCCATGCGGACTGGCGTGATGGCGATCAGGAGATAGGTCGCGGCCCGATCCGGATAGAAACCCGCCCACTCTTCCTTCCAGCGCCGGTCCTTTTCCACGGGATCATCCACGAGCCGGGCCGTTCCCTCGATCGAGACGTACCCAGCGCCGCCCGGGTCATGGTAGTACACCAACACGCGGGGATCCCGCAGGAGGTCCGTAACCTTCCGACTCGCGCGATTCGTGCCCATCCAGACGACGAACTGGCTGTCAGGTTCGAACGGATCCATCATACGCGCTCGCGGAGTCCCGGACTCCGTCACTGTCACCAGGGCCGCGTAGCGCGAGGCCTCCATGATCTCACGCGCAGCCGAGATCAGCGTCTCGTTTCGTGACGGCTGCTGCGCAGAGACTGTTGCGATCGGGAAGACCGGACTTCCGAGAATACCGAAGAAGGCGGCGATCGTCACTACAATGCGAAAGCGCATGAGTTCAGTCCTTTGGCGACCCAAGGGTCGCTCAGCCAGAAGTGGTACCACTGCGTTCACCTGCCCCACCGTCCGCAACAGCTGCCAACGTGGGTCAGGTTGTCTCCGGGCGATCTATCTTCGCGGCAATGCGTCCCAGCGTGTTCATGTTCCGCATCGTCGTGCGGACTCCTCTCATGGCTTGATCCAGCCCGGGCCCGAACAGCAGCGACTCCGTGAGTTTGCCCTGGATGAGCCAATGCGCCTCCGTCTCGGAGAAATGGAATTGGTCCATCTCGGAGTTCAGCTGAGTCAATTCCGACCGCAGCGAGTCCGGGATGCTGGCATTCAGGAAGATCACATAGTGCGATGAGTCGGAGGCTGTCTGCATCGAAGTTCCGGGCGGGCTGAACGCCACGATCGCCGCGAGTTCGGCGGGCGATCGAAGGAAGGTCGGGACCTCGTAACCCAACTGGCTCGCCAGCTGGCTCTCGATCCTCTCTCGCAACCCGTCAGCATCGCCGGATTCCGTCGTGAACAGGACGTTGCCGCTGGCGATGAAGGTGGAGACGTCCTTCAGCCCGAGTTCGGCGAAGATCGCCCTGAGCCGGTCCATCTTGACCCGATGCCCACCGACATTGATGCCCCTGAGAAAGGCTATGTACCGAGGCATGCAGCCCCCTGTTGATACTAGTTGAGCTGCCTGTTGGTCAGCTCGTCAACCCGACGCGTACAGGCTCGTTGCCGGCCCCGGACACCTGTATCAGAATCCTTTGAGCACGATCTTGCCCCGTGCAGTGCCGCTTTCGATCCTCGCGTGCACCGCGCGCAGGGTCGCGGCGTCGATCTTTCCAGCGACTTCGGTAGCGGTGGAACGTATGCGCCCCGCATCAACCAGGGCGGCCACTTCGTTCAACAGCTTGCCCTGTTCCGCCATGTCCGGTGTTCCAAACAGCGGACGCGTGAACATCATTTCCCAGTGAAGTGACACGGCCTTGAGCTTCAACGGCATGGCGTCGAGCGTTTTCGGGTCGTCGATCAGGCCGAAACGGCCCTGCGGCGCGATCAGTTCCACGATATCAGCGTAGTGCAGATCGGTCTGAGTGGTTGAGAACACGAAACCGGGAGCGCCGAGACCCAGAGCCTCGACCTGGAGTGCCAGAGGCTGGCGGTGGTTGACCACGTGATGGGCACCGCATTCGCGCACCCAATTCTGCGTCTCAGGACGCGAGGCCGTGGCAATCACCGTCAGATCGGTCAATGCCCTCAGAAGCTGGATGGTGATCGAGCCGACGCCGCCTGCGCCACCGATGATCAGGATGGTATTCCCTCCCTGCGGCGTTAGACGTCTCACATCGAGCCGGTCAAATAACATCTCCCAGGCAGTGATCGACGTGAGTGGAAGTGCTGCCGCCTCCGCATCGCTCAGGCTGGCGGGCTTGCGACCCACGATGCGTTCATCGACCAGGTGGAACTCGCTGTTCGTTCCAGGCCGGACGAGGGATCCGGCGTAGAAAACGGCATCGCCAGGCTTGAAGTTCTGCACCCCGGGCCCGACGGCCTCGACGACGCCGGAGGCGTCAAATCCGAGGACCCGCCATTCGCTCCCTTCTGGCGGCATACCCATGCGCACTTTTGCATCCACCGGGTTTACCGACACGGCAATGACCTTGATGAGCAGATCGCGGCCGGTGGCCACAGGTGTCTCGAGGGTGATGTCGAGCAATGCGTCCGCCCGGTCAATGGGACCGGGAGTCTTGTAGGCAACGGCTTTCATTCTCAGTCTCCGGCGCTACCTGAAGCACATTCCAGTGTTCCACGACCTTGCCGTCCTCGTCGAGACGGAAGATGTCGATGCCTGCCCAGTCTTGTCAGCGGTGGGTCTCCTGCTCTCCCTCCAGGGCCAGGAGAAGCGCGCACCTCGCCTGGCGGATTCACCGTTTCTTCGCCACCACATGAAACATTTGCCAGTGCTTTGGATTCCGGATATCCGGCGGGTCATCCCTTTCCTCTTCGGTCATCATCTCGATCTCAAACTCCTCCAGCAGTCTCACCACATCTTCCCGACTGTGGTGCGTCCGGCCGGGGAGCGACGCCCAAGTGTCGCGATCCCCAAAAAACTGACCGGCAAACCGACCACCCGGCCGAATCGCCATGACGATCCGGCTCCACAACCCCGGGAAGTGTCCCGGATTGCAGAACGGCAACGCGAAGCTGGCGTTCACCAGGTCGCAGTCGGGCACCTGCATCTCTGCGAAGTCCACCTCGACCGTGGTCAGCCGCGGCCTCGACGTCTCAGGCACGCGAGACCACAAGAGCGGGAACGCGTCCGGGTGATTATCCGTAGCCACCACCCGCCAGCCCTGCCTGAGCAGCTCCAGCGAGTCTCGTCCTTCGCCGGCAGCGATGTCCACCGCGAGCCCCTCGCTGACCCCTTCCCGTGCGAACGAGTCCATTGCCGCAAGAAGCGTCTCTCTCGCGCCCTTCCCCAGGACTGATGTGAAGTATCCCGGCCAGTCCTCGACCTCGGAATAGTCCTGTGACCTCATGGGCGGCACGCCCGTCTCACTCGGCTGATCTGGCTCTCGCATTGGCCCCATCGAAGGAGAAGGCGCATCGCGGCGTCGTTCACTGGCTGCGTTGTGTTCACTGTACCTCAACATGCAACGCGAAGGATGACCCGTCGAGCAGTCGCATACCGGAACGCCTTGAAGTGGAATCGTCGGTTCTCTGGCTCGGCACTCCGCCAACTCTACCTCACGGATTGCGGTTGAGTTGCCGACCATCTCACCGGAAAGATCCGCCGCTTGCATACATAGGACTATTATGTATACTACTTCTATGTATCACCGACAACCGTCTCAGACATACGGGCCGGCATGGACATAGGCAAAGATCTCGTCGCCGCGTCCGCCACGCCCCTCGTTCTGGCCATCCTGAGCGAGGGCGAGAGCTACGGCTATGCGATCATCAAGCGCGTGGACGAGCTGTCCGGCGGAGAGCTGCAGTGGACGGACGGCATGCTCTACCCGGTCCTCCATCGCCTGGATCGCAACGGCCTCGTGAAGGCCACCTGGGGCCGGTCCGAGTCGGGGCGGCGGCGGAAGTACTATCGGCTGACCGACCAGGGCTCCGAGGAGCTGGCGAACCAGCAGCGGCAATGGCAGGTCGTGAACGAGGCACTCCGCTCGACCCCTTTCATGTCGTTCCAACTCGCGCCGCAGGGGATCTGATGGCGCACGAAGGAGGCGTCCCGGTGCTCGAGGAACGGATCCATGAATGGCGGTCCTACGTGGGCCGACGGCGGGCGATCGACGCTCCGGACGTGGACGAGCTCGAGGACCATCTCCGGAGCCAGGTGGCCGACCTGCAGGAGGCGGGGCTCGACGAGGAGGAGGCCTTCCTGATCGGCGTGAAACGCCTCGGCGAGCTCGACACGCTGTCCCGCGAGTTCGCCCGGGAGCACTCCGAGCGCCTGTGGAAGCGCCTGGTGGTGGCGGATGCCGAGGCGGGGACGCTGGTCGGGAGCCGGGAGGCCCTGGTGGCCCTGGGCCTGGCCGTGGCGGCGGCGCTGGCCATCAAAGTACCCGAGCTGTTCGGGCTTCGTTTCGACG
>Ga0316193_10004047_pt1 | contig 10727 bp, 10 predicted proteins | sample MerIslsedime2_MG_FD_207735 | JGI IMG/M metagenome (GOLD analysis project Ga0316193, IMG submission 207735) | Coastal sediment microbial communities from Maine, United States - Merrow Island sediment 2 | ecosystem: Environmental > Aquatic > Marine > Coastal > Sediment | place: USA: Maine... | reverse complement strand
GCTTCTCATCGATCAATCGCCGACCGTGTTGCTGGGCGGACTTGGGGCGATGACCGCGGTACTGGCGATCGTCTACAAGGACTCGCTGCTCGGTTTCGTCGCCGGCATTCAGATCGCGTCGAATGATCTGCTTCGCAAGGGCGATTGGATCGAGATGCCCGACTACAACGCCGACGGCGACGTGACCCAGATAGGGCTAACCACCATCAAGGTGCAGAACTGGGACAAGACAATCACGTCGATCCCGTCCTATGCGATCATTACCGCTAGCTTCAAGAATTGGCGCGGGATGAGCGAATCCGGAGGGCGGCGCATCAAACGCGCGATCCAAATCGACATGAACAGTGTTGAGTTCTGCACGCAGGACATGATCGCTCGGTTTCGCAGGATCGACGACCTGAAAGACTACATCGACGAAAAGCAACAGGAGCTACGAGATTGGAATGCGAAACGCAAGATCGACGACAGTGTGCTCGTCAACGGCCGGCGCATGACGAACCTCGGGACGTTCCGAGCTTACCTAGTCTCGTATCTTCGAAACCATCCGATGATCAACCAAGACATGACCTTTCTCGTACGCCAGCTAGCACCAGCCGCGGAAGGTTTACCGATCGAGATCTATGTGTTCAGCGGCGACAAGCGCTGGGCGGCGTACGAGGACATCCAATCGGACATCTTCGATCACATCTTGGCGGTGATCCCGGAGTTTGACCTACGAGTCTATCAACATCCAAGTGGGAAGGACGTCCAGGAAATTGCTTCCCTAGGACAAGGGCTCGGTGCAGCCCGTCAGAATCGAGGGGGTTAGGCCCGTGCCCGTTCAGCGGAGAAACTCTTACAAGCCGGGATAGAAGTCCTGCTTCTTCACGAGCTCCTAGATGGCAGCACGCACTCGGCCATCTTGCGTCCAAACTCTCCGTCGTTCGAGATCCCGGCCCGTGAAAGCAAGAAGGAAGTCGCCCTCGCGACCTACCGGATGGGCATCGTCCACATCCTAGAAGGCTACGATCACCTCTTGTTCCTTCTCGCCCTGATGCTCATCGTCACCGGCTTCTGGCGCCTCGTGAAAACCATCACGGCATTCACCGTCGCCCACAGCATCACCCTCGCCCTAGCCACGCTAGGCGTCGTGAACTTCCCAACTGCGCCCACCGAAGCCGTGATCGCGCTCAGCATCGTCTTCCTCGCCGCGGAAGTCATCCGCATGCGCAATGGCGAGGAGGTGCTGACGCAACGCTATCCCTGGGTCGTTGCGTTCGGCTTCGACGCATACCGGTAACGCCGCCCCGAGGCGCGTGGCGTCTGGCCCCCTATGCCATCGGCGGCCTCGCCACCTTCTGGACCATCCAGCGGCTCGTCTCGATGCTTCCCGCCGGAACCTAGCGCTGCTGTCCGTCTGGTCGCTCGGGGGCAAGCCGCTGGATGGTGGCCGCGACAAGCGCGGTGGTCCAGCCGAACATGATGATCCCGTTGGCCGCTTCGAAAGAAGCCAGCAGGCGCCAGTCGTTCGGGAGGGTAATGTCCCCGTAGCCCAGGGTCGTGAACGTCACCATCGAGAAGTAGAGCGCCGTTTCGAGCTGCTCGATAGCGCCCACCCAGAGGTAAGCTTGAGCCCACAAGACCGCATCGAGAAGCGAAACCAAGAACATGAATACGACGAGCCCTGCGATCAGCACGCTCCGCTGCAGCTGCCTTGCCGTGGTGAAATGCATCAAGCGCCCTGTCGTCTTCAGCATGACCATCACGCCGGTCGTGGCCATGCCATGAAGGACGGTCGTCACCAGAACCAGAAAGCAGCCTAAGAAGACTTGGAACCACATGCGCGCTTGCGGGCAGTTGTAAGTGGTGTTCGTTTCGTTCGCAAGCGTCGGCTTGATGGTTTTGTACCGGGCACGTTGATACAAGCCGTTGTACAAGAGGTAACACCATGAGCCTGCTGCTAGTCATCTCCGTCCTGTTCGTCCTCACCGCGGTTCTCGGGGTCGTGAACGAGCGCTATCTTCGCTGCAGCCCAGCATCGGCCTGATGCTGCTGGCGCTGGTCATGAGCCTGATGTTCTTGGGCCTCAAGAGTGCGGGCATCGTCGCGGGGCTGGGTTTCTTAGACGCGCTCGTCGACGGTCGCTACCTCAGCAACGTCCTGCTCAACGGCGTGCTGTGCTTCATGCTCTTCGCCGGAAGCGCAGGCGTGGAGTTCAAATCGCTCGAAAAGGACGAATGGACGATCGGGACCCTGGCGATCGGAGCGACGCTAATCGCCTGCCTCTTGACGGGCGCGCTGCTTCACCTCGTGCTCGGATGGCTAGGGGTCTCCCTCGCCATCGGCTACGCCCTCGTCTTTGGCGCGCTGATCTCCCCAACCGACCCGATTGCCGCTCTCGCGATCCTGAAGGCCGCGGGCCTGCCGCCGCGTCTCGAGGCCATCATCAACGGCGAGTCGCTCTTCAATGACGGGGTGGGTGTGGTCCTGTTCACCTTGGCGCTGGCCTATGCGCAGGGCTCGGGTCACGACGGCTCGCCGCTTGCCCTTTTTCTTCGTGAAGTTCTCGGAGGCGTGGGGCTCGGGCTGGCGGTCGGCGTCGCGATTCACGTGATGCTGCTTCGTACGCAGAGCTACGCCAACCAACTATTGGTGACGCTTGGCTGGGTCGCCCTCGGCTACAGCGTAGCGCTGCAGATCGACGTATCGGGTCCCATCGCGATGGTCGTCGCGGGTCTCGTCGCTGGCAACGTGACCATCCCGCGCCTGTCCGAGGAGATCCGCGCGCCTCTTCGGACCTTCTGGGCGGGAGTGGACGATCTCCTCAACTCGCTTCTCTTCGTGATGATCGGACTCACGGTCGTCGTGGTGCACAGCCTGCCGTTTGCACCGCTGATCAAGACGCTGCCGGTTGCCATCCTCGTCTGCCTCGCCGCCCGAGCGGTGAGCGTGTACGTGCCGATCTTCTTCCTGAACGTGACCCACACGCTCGAGGGCGATCGGAAGGGCGTCACCAAGCTTCTGACCTGGGGCGGTCTGCGAGGCGGCCTTGCGCTGGCCCTCGCCCTCTCGCTTCCGGAGAGCCACGACAAGCCCTTGCTCGTCAACATGACATTCGCGGTGGTCGCCTTCTCGCTCCTGGTTCAGGGCTCGACCATCGCAAAGCTCTTCAAGCCCGACTACTTGAAGGCGTTGCTGAAGTAGCGATTGCATCTGCGAGCGAAAGGAGCGTTCTCTACGGCACGTGGACGTGCTACGACCTCGGCGTGGCGAAACGCTGTTGGCTCATCCTGGGCATCGCGGTGGCATTGCTCGCAAGCGGGGGCGCGCGGTCTACCGCGCGGGCCGAGCCAGATTCGGGCGAGGGACCGGTTGAAAGCCCGGTCGAGGAGCCTGTGGCTGGGTCGAGCCGGTTTCTGAACGGGCTCTCGTGGCAGCTCTTGGTGAGCTCCTACTACATGTTCAACGCGCATCGCGTCGCGGGGCCGTACAACGACCTCGAATATCCCTATGCGGACGCCATGGGGTTTGGGCTCGTGTTTGCGGGCGGCGATGTCGCGTACCGCGCCGACAAGTGGGGGCTGACGATTGCGCTCCGATGGGGGCAAAACGTCGATCGGCTCACGGAGTTTGCGCCCCTGAGCCTCGGCTACGCGACTTGGATCCCGTGCAAGAAGCTCACGCTCGACTTGGGTTACTTCGATGCGTTCATCGGGATCGAGAACGAGAACGAGTGGAAGAACCCGACCTTCACGCGCGGCATCATCTACTTTCGGATGCAACCGTTTCGGCACCTCGGCTTCCGCGCCTTGATCGAGCCCCACGACCAGGTGGACATCACGATCATCGTCGCCAATGGAAGCATCTTCGGCACCCGGTTCCCTTCCGACGTAGCCGATGAAGTCGTGGCTCCGGCCGTCGGCGCGCAACTCCGCTACACACCCGGCACGAGCACCGACCTCCGAATTGGCGCGGTCGCCAGCCCCAATGGCTCCGACGGCAACCGAAACTGGCAAGCGATTATCGACTTCATCGCATCGTGGGCTCCCGGCGCATGGATGCTTTTCGTTGACGGCGACTACGAGTTCTCGCGAAAGGGAACACTCACCGGGCTCCCTGTATCGAAGCAGTGGGGCGTGAGCCTCGGTGGCCGCTATGCGATATCGGATGATTGGTCGGTGGGCGGCCGTGGCGAATACTTCGGCGCGAGCGCTGGATCCGAGCCGGGAAGACAGTTCACCGTGACCGGTACGGTTCGCTACGCGCCCGTGGAATACCTCATCATCAGCCTGGAGCCGCGCGCCGAGTTCGCCGAGAACGACATCTACTTCTCGCGCCCCTTCGTCACTGACCCCGCTACCGGTGAAACGATGCCTTCGCTCAATAAGGATTGGTTCTTCGGATTTTGGATCGGGGTGACCGCTCGCTTGGGCAACTAGCAGCTACCAGCGTGCCGTCGCGGCTAACATCTCGCCAGGGCAGGTTCGCGGTCGGTGCTTTGGAATCACCTTTTCGATGGTAGGCTAGGCTCGACGTGCGAAGCACAAAGCCATCGTGCCGCAACAACTGCCAAGCGGACTGTCGGCGAGTATCGTGATGAGTTCGAGCGTCCGTCCACCAATGAACGAACCGCCCAAGCGTTGGAAGAACCGTCTGCAGCAGATCCCTATCCTCGGGCTCGCCCTGCGCGCGATCGAAAAGGGCAACCAAGACGACGCCAAAGACATGGCGGCAAGCATCGCCTACTTCAGCTTCTTCTCGCTGTTTCCCCTCCTGGTCGGAGTCGTTGCAGGCGCCAGCTTGTTCTTGGATCGAGTCGACATCCAGTCACACCTCGGTCGAATACTGTCGGGCGATTTCCCTGGCAGCGCCGATTTTCTGAGAACCAACATCGAAACCTTGGTCGCGCAACGAGGCGCGGCGAGCATCGCCAGCGTGCTTGGGCTCTTGTGGTCCGCCAGCAAGGTGTTTGGCGCCTTGAATCGGGGGATCAATCTCGCGTTCGGCGTCCCGGAGGAGCACCCGTTCTATCTGTCCAAGCTTCGATACTTCGCAATGACCGTTGGCCTGTCGCTCTTGCTACTTGTCGCGGTCGGCGCCTCCACGGTGCTCGACCTCGTCAGTCAACTAGACCTCACGCGATTTGGTTTCGACGGGACGCTCTTTGCGTCTCTCGGCGGCCGCGTCGCGAGCCTCGTCTCGATCTTCGCAACCATCACCTTGCTCTACAAGCTGGTTCCCTACGAGCGACACGCGTGGCGCGACATCTTGCTGGGAGCGCTGGCCGCGACGCTCTTGTTCGAGCTCGGCAAGGCGCTGTTCGTTCTCTATCTGAGGAACGTCGGCAACCTCGAGGCCGTCTACGGTTCACTCACCTCCGTGATCGTGCTCCTCTTGTGGCTCTACTTCTCGGCGCGGGTTCTGCTGTTCGGGGCGGAGATTTGCGCCTTGCGGATCGACGACCGCTTAGCCTCTGCTCAGTAGCGCGCTCGAGGAATGTCGATGCTCGCTAACGCCCTTGAAGCTTGCTTTCCAACTCGCGAACCCGCACCCCGGCGTCGGGCTCGAGGAATGGAAAGTACGCGATCGATTGCTCTAGGGTGAGCAGATCGGAGAGGAACTGGTAGAGCGCCTGGCGCTCGGAGGTGTTGGCGCTGATGAGCTGATCCTGTGCGTCAATCAGGTCGAGCAGCGTCGAGTCCCCGTCGAGATACGCTTCTCTCACCAAGGCGAAGTTCTCTTCCGCCGTCTCGGCCTGCAAGACCGCGAGCCCAATCCGCTCGAATGCGGCAATGGCCATCGCAGCGGTGCCACGGATGTTCTCCTCGAGAGCCGTCGCCAAGTTGTTCCGTTGCGAGCTCAAGCTCCAGAACTGTGCCTTGCTCTGATTCATCTTCGCGATGAAGGCACCGCCGTCGAGGACGTTCCACTGGAGCTCCAACGCACCCTGCCAGATGAAGTCGCCGTCCCTCGTATCCCCCATCTCGTCTTCACTGGTTTTGAGAAAGGTCGCTGCGTAGAAATTCGCATCGAGGCTTGGAATCAACCAACGTCGGCCCGATTTCACCGTCCTTTGCTGCGCCATGATCTCGGCATCCAGGCTCTTCAGCGAACGCGAGCGCTCTAGGCCGAGCTCCACGAGATAGTCCCTCAAGAGCGACGCCTTCGCGTCGTCGGCGAGGGATTCGGCGACGACGCCACTCGAGAAGACAAACCCGTTTCGCTCGACGTTCAGCGGCTCCAACTCGCAGTCCTCCTCGGCTGGGCGATTGCGAACCTGATTGAATGCAAAGCGGCTCTGCAACAGGCTGCTCTTTTGCGCGACGACCTGCTGCTGAGCTCCATAGAGTTGGCTCTTCGTGCGAAGGACGTTGCTGTAGGGGACTTCGCCGGCTTGCTCCTGAGCCTCGGTGAGGTCGAGCGATTGCTGGCTGAGGGTCACGTTCTCGTATTGCAGCCCCATCAGCGCGGCCGCGAGGAGCACGCCCACGTAGCTCTGGCCGACCTCGGCGATCGTCTGGTTGCGCGTATCTTCGAACGTCTCCTGCTGGCTTGCATAGAGGTGCTTCTGCGCCCCGAGCGAATCGATGAAACTCTGGTTGTAGAGCGTCTCGGCGACCTCGCCTCCTGCCAGCACCGTCTGCTTGGGAATGACACCCCCACTGGAGCTGAACGTGGTTGTCTTGCTGGTCTGGCCCCATCCAAGGAAGACCAAGTTGGGCAACATCGTCGCCCGGGCGATCGCGAGGTCTTTTTGCTGAGCGTCGAGCGTTTGCCGCGCGGCAACGAGCGCCTGGTTTGCCTCGAGCCCTTGATTGATTGCCTCGAGCCAGGTGAGCTGGCCGCACTGTGCGTGCACAGGAGCGGACGGCAAGCACGCGAGCGCCACGAGCAGCATGTTCGTCGTTCTCGTCTGTTGGATGCTCGTCATCCCCTTCCTCCAGTTCGCATCGCCTATTGAAGCGCTCTTGGAACGGGCGTGGCAGACCCGTCGCCGTCCTCGCCGGCCGTTCCGGTCTCCACGAGTACGGAGCACGTCGTCCCCACACGGAGCACAACGCCTTCGGGCACTTCGGTGATGCGCACCCTCACGGGCAGGCGTTGCGCCAAGCGAATCCATTCGAACGTGGGCGAGATGCTGGGCAAGAGCTGGAACCCCGTGCTGCCATCCTGCTGCGCGATGCCCCAGGCGATGCTTTCGACCCGACCGATCACGGGCTTGTCCGGATAGGACATCAGGGTGGCGACAACCCGATCGCCAGGCTTCACTCGATCGATGTAGTTCTCTCTGAAGTATCCGTCGATCCAATAGCTATTGACGTCGATCAAAGCGAGTTGCGGCTGATTGGCCACCATCTGGCTCCCGAGGCGGAGCAGGAGATTGGTGACGTAGCCGTCGACAGGTGCCACCACCGTAGTGAACTCGAGGTTGAGCTCAGCCTGCTGGAAGGCGGCTTTGGCTGCACGAATCTGTGGGTTCTCGTTGTCTACGGCTCCGAGATTTGCCTTGGCTTCGGCGAGATTCGCCTCGGCTTGGGCCAGATTGGCTTTTGCTTGCCCCAGGCCGGCTTGGGCCGTTCTGCGTTGCTGTACGGTCACCTGATAAGCCGCCTTGGCTTGCTGATACGCCTTCTGCGAAGTGGCCTTGCGAGGAAGCATCTCCTCCTGTCGCCTGTACTCCGCTCGATCTCTCGCGAGGTCCGACTCGGTCTCCCTGATGCCACTTGAAGCTTGCGTGACCGCGTGACGCGATGCCTCCATCGCGGCCGCCGCGGCAAGGACCTGTTCGCTCAGCGACGCAAACTGATTGCTCGTTTCATCAAGCTCCGCCTTGGCCTGTTCGAGGGCGACCTGGTACGTGCGCGGATCGATCTGGAAGAGCACATCGCCTGCTTTCACGAACTGGTTGTCCTTGATGGGTAAATCGACGATGGGGCCAGACACGCGGGGCGCGATTTGAATCACGTTGGCCCAGACCTGCCCGTCCCTGGTCCACGGGTTGACGACGTAGTCCCAGTACTTGAGCAGCACCAGCGCGACCGCGATGAGCACGACCGCGCCGGTTGCAAGATACGTCTTCCTGTTCTTGTCCATACTCATGTTCATGCACGAATGAGGAAGGTCCCGATCAAGACGGTGTAGATGACCGCGAATGCGACAAAGACCAGCGGAGGGAAGAAGAAGTGGCGCCCGAGCCGGTACTTGTTGAGCAAATTGGCCGTTGCTGTGGCGAGAATCAAACCGAACACGCTGCAAACGAGGAGAGGGGGAAGGTAGACCCCGCCGATCGCAAACTCGTTCGGGATTAGATCGAACACCCTGCGACTATTCCATATGTTCGTTGATTGTCATTGGTTAAACATGCAGCGAAAGACTTGGTGAACGCCTGATGGTCGGAGACCGTCATTCGAAACGCTCTTCTCTCCACTCGGCCCAGTCGACCGCGCGAGCCTGTTTCGCATAGACTAGGCCGGCGCGGGCAACACCCCGATACGTTCCGAGAAGCCGATAGAATCTCCTGCCCTCTGCATCACTGAGCTCAGCGCGTCCAGGTTGATTGAAGAGCCGCTCGATGTGGGCGTTGAGCCCGGCGACGTGCCCCGAGAGCCGCTCCATCAGCTCAGGTGCTGCATCCGCTTCGGGGACTTCCGACCACTGGTGAAATGCCTGATCGACAAGAGCTCGCCATTCGCGAGCGCTGTCGCCAAGCTGGCCTGCTAGGACCTTTGCCGCAGACGCACTCCGACCATCCAGCAAGTCGTCGATCCGGTACGCGAGCAACTGGAGGGCCTCGAGGAGGCCAGCCACCTGCTCAGGACTGTTGTTCGGGAACGCTTTGGCATCGATGCGCGTGGCCCAGACGCGCATTTTTGCTGGAAGTGTTCGAAGGACGTTTCGGTAATAGGCCTCCCGAACCTGTCCCACGAACGACGCGGGCGGCTGCAAATGGGACACCAGGAACTCACAGCTTCGAAAGAAGCGCTGCGTCTGGTGGAGGAATGCCTTTTCGGGTCGCGGTGAGCCGACCATGTAGGTCAACCCGAAGGCCATCATGATGCCCATCATGGTGAACAGGTAGTTGTTGGCCATGCTCGCGAAGTCATAGCTCTGCTGATTCGTGATCCCCAACATGATGAACATCGCCAACAGCAGAGGCATCCGACCGACCGCGAAGTAATAGTCGGTCAAGTACGTGAACAAGAAAAGAAGCGCGCCAAGCTGCACAAATCCCGACAGGTGCGGCATGATGAATACGTAAACCACGACCCCTACGAGGTATGCGTAGACGAACAGGCGCAGAGGAAAGAACCTGACGTGCGGCACGCGCATGGCCGCAAGCGCAAGGGTTGGGACGAACTGAACCCAGGCGACGTGTCCGGGCGGGTTGACGTAGATCCAAACCAACGCCGATGCCCACAGCGAGGTAACAACGAAAGCCGCAGCCACGAGTTGGTCCCGGTCGATGGGGCGCAAGCCCGCTGGGCCACGAAGCTGCTTGGCGTCTGGTGGAGCCTTTCCCTCCGCTACCTGTCCCTCTTCTCCCGTGATGTCCCGAAGCGAAGCCACCATCTTTCGGGTCTGCGCGTCGAGCTGTTCGAGCTCAGTTCTCGCGACTTCCACTGCTGCTCTTTGGAAGTGGTCCAGAGGTTCGATCGCCTGCCGGTCGAGCTCGAGGGAAATATCTCGGCAAGATCGTGCAGATGGCTTGCCGGCCAGCAGGCTTCGGGCTTCGGCGAAACGCGCGTCCAGCTCGGCAGACAGGTCCGGGAGACCGGGCAGAACCGCATCCATGTCGATCTGCTCGAGATCCTCGGCGCCCAATCGAAGGCGATTCGATATGTGCATGAACTTCAGTGACGCTTGTTGCAGGGCCATCCAAGATCGACGAACGACGCGGACTTCGTAGGTCTCGCTTGCCGCGACATTGATGAGCGAGCCGACTTTGGCGACGAGCTGAGCCTCCTGCGCCAGAAGCTCCGGGGGCGAGCCCGTCGCCCCGCGGTGTGAGATCAGCTCCAAACCGTGCTGGGTGACCTGAGCCTGGGCGTCCAACAAGGCGTCGGTGGCGGACTTCAGCGCGCCGAGGTTGGTCACCGGCCACAAGAGCGACGAGATCACCGCCCAAACGCCGATGCCGATCAACGTTTCCATCGTGCGATACGCCGCAAACTCAAACGCGTGCCCAGGCTGCTGCGGCCCTGCGGTGATGATCATCACGGTGACGAATCCGGCGACATACCAGAGGTAGTCGTTCTCGCCTTTCATCTTGTACGCGAAGAATCCCAGCACCGGCGATACGCCGACGAAGAGCATCCAGCGGTCTTGCGGGAACAGGGCCAGGAGCGCGAGGCTCGAAAAGAACGCCAGGAAGGTTCCGATGGCGCGCAGCAGGCCCTTGTAGAGAGACTGCCCTTCGCCAGGCTGGCTGATGACTGCGACCGCGATTCCCGCCCAGGTCGGACTCATCCAGGAGAATTTCAATGCCAGCCAATAGGTCACGACGATGGCAAGGCCGACCTTGATGGCTTCTTTGGCCTTGCCCGACAGAGCGAACGCGGGCCTGGCCTGCTCGGTCGCTGTCGCCGTAGTTGTTGCTGCCATCTGCCCGGGGAGACTAGCCTACGTGAACCGTCCCGTCCTCGTGAACCTTTGCCTTGTGTCGGTCGCTTCACGACTCGGTCGCGCCAATTCCAACGTGGGAAGGTTGCTTCCCGCCGGCGGTCAAACACCGTAGGAGCAGACACAGT
>Ga0316193_10004046_pt1 | contig 10728 bp, 9 predicted proteins | sample MerIslsedime2_MG_FD_207735 | JGI IMG/M metagenome (GOLD analysis project Ga0316193, IMG submission 207735) | Coastal sediment microbial communities from Maine, United States - Merrow Island sediment 2 | ecosystem: Environmental > Aquatic > Marine > Coastal > Sediment | place: USA: Maine... | reverse complement strand
AATTCCGAATTCCTAATTTCTCATTCGCCCCTGCACCGTAGCCGAGACACCCTGTCCCCCTCGGCGGACTCTTCCGTCACGGTCAAGGTGAGGAATCGGCGAGAATCTTGGCACGGGTCTTGCCATTCAAGAGTGCAGCGGTCTGTCTTTGGGCTGCCTCGAAAAGGGGGCACGATGAACGCGTCAAGAGTTTCACTGTTATTGTCACTGCTGCTGGCGTCAGCGTGCAGTACGGCGAATTACCAATCCACGCAGTTCGCTGAACGTGCTCGGCACCATCAGGTCATCGCAGTGCTGCCTTTCGAAATGGTCCTTACCGGAGACCCGCCGAAGAGCCTCTCGCCGGCACAGATCGGCGTCATCGAAGAGGACGAGAGTGTGGCCTTCCAGGAGGCGTACTACTACCGGCTCCTCAACCAGTCGAGCGCTCATCGCAAGCACCCCATCCAGGTTCGAATCCAGCACGTCGACGAGACCAACCGGTTGTTGGCTGAGCAGGGCATCGGCGTCCGTGATTCGTGGACCATGTCCGCCAAGTCGCTAGCGCGAGCGCTCCGAGTCGACGCCGTGATCCGGACCTCGGTACGCAAAACCCGTTACCTTTCGGACGGCGAGTCTTTCGCGATCGACACGGGTCTGCAGGTCTTCAACGAGGTCTCCAAAGGTCGATTCGCGGGCCTCCTACCGTGGGAGCTGACCACAACCCACGACATCTGGGCCAATAGCGCACTCGTCGACAGCCTTGACGGTGCCGTGATGTGGCAGTCCGATGTGTCAGCGGCTACCGACTGGCGGGCCCCAGCCAATAGCATTATCGCGGACTTCACCTCCGAGCTCGCAAAGCGATTTCCCTACCGGGGTTGATCCGCTGCCCGTCTCCGTGCCCGTCATGATCTGCAGGGGAGCTGGGGAGGAAGGGAGTGCAATCGAACCCACCACTGGCGTATTGCCTATGCTTCCGCTGGTGAGGTGGATTGCCATCTGCGGATTCTCTGCCTCGCAGGTGCCGTGCCTCGCGGAAAGGCAATGACCGCATTGCAGCTCTTCGACGAGGTCCGCGCCATGACCTGGCGGCTACTCAATCCAGAACCCTGATCTGCGATGGAGTCCGGGTTCATCTGACTGATCTGCGATTTCTCCGTGGGCGGGTGGATGGCAATTGCTGACGGCCTACGGCCGTCGCGACGCACCGTCACGAGCGGGTGGCCGATGGCCGGCCTCCTCCCACCCTTCCTTTCCGGCCGTCGGCCACATACCGCTCCCGACGGCGGGTTCCGAATTCCGAACTTCGAATTCCGAATTTTCACGGGGACCCCTCCGCACTTCTCGCATCTCGTTTCTCGCATCCGGGCGGGTGGCATCCTGCATCCGAGTGGGCGGGCGGGCAGGCCCCATGCCTCAAGCCCCAAGACCCCTCATTCCTTGACCTCTGACTCCAGCTTTTCGATCCGCTCGACGATCAATTGGCGGATCTGCTTCCTGCGGCCAATCGACTCCGCCACATTCTCTATGTCGGCGCCTCCCTCTCCTGGCTTCGTCGCTTCGAGCTCGGCAATCTCCTCGTCGAGAGAAACCAGGCGCTTGCGCAGATCGTCGGCTTTTTCGACCTGATCGGCCTTGTCGAAGACCAGCGAGTCTGGGCCGATGTCTCGTGGTGGGCCGGCGACCTGGGTTGGCTGCTCGGCCTCGATTTCTGGGATGAAGCTCCGCTGCTCGTCGATTTGCCGTTGATTCATGAAGCTCGGTGACACGATCTCGACCCCGTGGCGGTGCAGGGTGTCGAGGACCGCCCGGTTGAGAGTCGTCTTGGAACCGAGGAACCTCTTGGTATCACTGAGCCGGCCCGCAACCTCGTAGGTGATCGAGAAGTCTCCGAGCGCGGTGATGCGGACAAACGGCTCGACAAGCCCGCTGGCCTCGGCGGCCTCGATCAAGCACTTTTCGATCGTCTGATGCGGCAGGTCATAGCCGAGCGACACCTTGACGGAGACAAAGGTTCCCGACGGTCGTATGACGGTGACCGGGTTGGAAGCCAGGTGGAGATTGGGCAACGTCACGAGATCGCTGCGCACGTTTTGTATTTCGGTGTGAAACAGTCCCCGCTCGGTGACCCGGCCGAGAAAGTCCCCAACCCTGATGTAGTCACCGCGCTTGAAGTTGCGAACGGCTCTGAGCATGAGCCCGGCCATCGCGTTGGATGCGAGGGTCGTCGATGACAGGGCGATCACACCGGTGAAACCGATCCCGAAGAGGGTGATCAGGTCGTGCGTGTCGTCGGGGCTGAGGGGTGCTGCGATGATGATGGCGACCAGAAAGACAACGCCGAGGACGGCCAGCGTGAGCTGTCGGCGAAAGGCGTCCCTCCCCGGCATCGAGACCGCCCGTCGAGTCATCAATCGATCCAGGAACCACAGACCGCCGCCGCCGAGGACGATGACCAGAACCATCGGCAGCAGGTCGAAAGCAATTTTCATCAGCATGTCGACCGGGTTCATCTCGCCTCCGTCCAAATCGATCTGTTGGATCATATCCGAACCTGGGTACACTGTCGGGCGGAGGTCATAGATGCGCGACGCAGTGCTTGCCATCGACCAGGGAACCACCGGTTGCACGGCGGTGGTGCTGGCGGCGGACGGATCGGTCCTCGGCCGCGCCACCGAGGAGTTCACCCAGCACTACCCGCAGCCGGGGTGGGTCGAGCACGACCCCGAGGAGATCTGGCGGGTCAGCCTCGAGGTGATCGGCGCGGCACTCGAGTCGGCGTCGCTGCAGGAAGGCCGCTTGCGCGCCATCGGCATCACCAACCAGCGCGAAACCACCCTCATCTGGGATCGCACGACCGGAGAACCCCTGCACCGGGCTGTTGTCTGGCAGAGCCGGCAAACCTCCGACATCTGTGAACAGGTTCGTGCCAACGGGCTCGAGCCCCTGATCACAAAAAAGACCGGATTGGTGGTGGATCCCTACTTCTCGGGATCCAAGGCGAAGTGGATCCTCGACCGCTATCCGGACGCGCGACCTCGCGCAGAGGCGGGCGAGCTGCTCTTCGGCACCATCGACAGCTGGCTGCTTTACAAGCTCACCGGAGGCGAGGTGCACGCCACCGAGCCGACCAACGCCTCGAGGACCCTGCTCTACGACATCCGCTCGCAGCAGTGGGACAGCGAGCTGTTGTCGATCTTTGGCGTGCCCGCGGCCATGCTGCCCGAGGTCAAACCCAGCTCGGGGGTCTTCGGCACCACGGTCCCGGCCGGCGCCCTGCCCGGGGGAGTGCCGGTGGCCGGTATCGCCGGCGACCAACAGGCCGCACTCTTCGGTCAGGGGTGCTGGTATCCGGGAATGGTCAAGAACACCTATGGCACCGGCTGCTTTGTGATGCTCAACACCGGATCAGAATTGCGCCGCAGCAAATGCGGGCTCCTCACCACGATCTGCTGCGACGCCCACGGGCAGCCGGCCTATGCGCTCGAGGGCTCGATCTTCACGACCGGTGCGGCGGTGCAATGGCTGCGCGACGAGATGGGTCTGATCAGCCGCGCGGACGAGACGGAGGAGATCGCCTCGCGAATCGCCGACACCCAGGGCGTGTACGTGGTCCCGGCCTTTGCTGGGCTCGGGGCGCCCTACTGGGACATGCACGCCCGCGGCGCCATTGTCGGCCTCACCCGCGGCAGCGGACGTGATCAGATCATCCGCGCCACCCTCGACAGCATCGCCTACCAGACGCGCGATGTGGTCGACGCCATGGACCGCGACTCCGAGGCGCCGGTCCAGGAGCTTCGCGCCGACGGTGGCGCCGCCGCCAACAACTACCTCATGCAGTTCCAGGCCGACATCCTCGGCGTGCCGGTGGTGCGGCCGAAACTCCTGGAGACCACGGCCGCCGGTTCAGCCTTCCTCGCCGGGCTCGGCGCCGGTCTGTGGCGCGATTCCGACGAGCTCGCAGAGGCGTGGCACGAGGATCGCCGTTTCACTCCTGAGATGAAGGTCACGACCAGAGAGCGTCTCTACGTGGGTTGGCAGGAGGCGGTGAAGCGGGCGCGTGCCGACCGGAGGGAGAGCTGATCATGAAACACGACGAAGGATGGGTGGAGAGCGCTGACGGACTTCGCCTTTACTGGCAGCGATGGTCACCCGACGAGGAGGGGCGTGCGACCCTCCTCTTTGTGCATGGTTTGGCCGAGCACTCGGGGCGGTATCTCCACGTGCTCGAATATTTCGCTGAACGTGGATTCGATTGTTGGGCCGTCGACTATCGATGCCACGGAAAGAGTCCCGGGCTGCGGGTCCACGTCGATCGTTTCGACGAGTTCCTCGCCGACATCGAGACCGCACGCAGGCTTGCCCGCTCCGAAAAGCCCGAACTGCCGTTCTACCTCGTCGGCCACTCACAGGGTGGGTTGCTGGTCCTCAGGAACACCCTCGACCACCCGGATGACCTCGACGGCATCATCGTTTCCTCGCCTTTTGTCGGGCTCCATCCCGATGCCGCACCCCCAGCGCCGTTGCAGGTGGTGGCCAACATCGTCTCTACCTTCCTGCCCAAGCAGATGTTTTCGAAGGTGGCGGATCCGAGCTTTCTGAGCCGTGACCCTCGTGTTGCGGAGGCATACCTGGCGGACCCCATGGTCAGCAGGACCGTCTCGGCCAGATGGTTCACCGAGGTGCAAAGGGCCCAGACCGACACCACCGCGCGTGCCGCCTCGTTATCGGTGCCGGCGCTGGTCATGCAGTCGGGCGACGATCGCCTGGTGAACCCCGCAGCGACCCGCGCCTGGGCCGCCGCGGCGCCCGCCGAGCTCGTTGAGTACGTGGAGTGGGAGGGTTTCTACCACGAGATGTTCAACGAGCCGGAGCAGGAGCAGGTCTTCGAAAGGATGAACCGGTGGCTCGATGACCAACTCGGCGAATCTCCTTCGACCTGAACACCACCCGTCTCCGTGCCCGTCTCCGTCTCCGTGCCCGAATCTACGGATGCTCGATGCTCGATCCGCCCACCCAAAGCCAGGGTTGAGTTTTGAATTTTGAGTTTTGAGTTCCCGCCCACCCGCCAGTTACCGGTGGCAGGAACAGCGACAGCGTCAGATACCGCGGACCCCAACGTTGTCATTTCGAGCTCCTCAGGGCCCCAGAGGCCGACAAAAAGGATAAATGACATCGCTACCTACGGACGGTGAGAAGCCGCGAAGCGGCGACACGTTTTAGCCAGTGGCGTGAATCTCCAAAAAAATAACAGGCCGCAATCGATCAAGTGCTGAAGGCGCGACACTTTCATAGCCTGGGGCGTGAGCCCCAGGAAGAGAATGTGAATAGGCGAGGAGCCCTGGAGGGGCGGCACCCTCTGGCTGCGCCGTAAGCGGCAGCCATCCTCATCCGATCGAGTGTCGCCGCTTCGCGGCTTTCTTCTTATTTTCTGACCATATTCCTGGGGCTCACGCCCCAGGCTATGGATATGTCGCCGCTTCGCGGCTTTTCATCTCGCCGGCGGTGGTGCGTCGCAACGGCTGCAAGCCGTCCGCAGTTTGTGATCTCCGATTGTGGTGCACGCGTCTCGCATGCACATCGGATTTTTCCGTGGTGGCAATCGGCGCCAGAGACAGGATCAACGGCGGTGAACAGGGGCGGCGTCAGGGGCAGCGGCTCGTGCTCGACGAGATCGAATCACTGACGATCTTCGAGTCATTGGAATCGACACGACTGCGGGCGCGGCACCTGTCGCTGATCCTGAATCTGCCGCTGCCGCTGTACCTGTCGCTGCCCCTGCCGCCGTTCCCGTCGCTGTCCCTGTATCTGACGCTGGCGACTGGCTCGGATCGAGTATCGGACGTAAGGGCGGTTCTATCTGCGTCCATCTGCACGATCTGCGGTTTTCTTGCGTTGGGTGGGTGGGAATTCCTAATTCCTAATTCCTAATTCCTCATTCATCCTCGTTGGCCGCAGGCGGCACCGGATCGTAGCCGCCGGCGTGAAAGGGGTGGCATTTCCCAATTCGCTTGATGGCCAGCCAGAATCCCAGCAACCCGTGCGTCTCGATCGCCTCCGCCGCATAGACCGAGCACGTCGGCTCGAACCGGCAGGCTGGCGGCATGAACGGCGAAATGAACCGCTTGTAGAAGCGGGCGGGTGAAGCGACGACGCGCCAGAAAGTACTCATCCAACGGCTACAGTATCCTACCCGGGCACGGAAGGAGGAAGTCCATGAGCCAGAATCGCCAGATCATCGCCACCACCGAAGCGCCGGGCGCAGTCGGCCCCTACTCGCAGGGAATCGCCACCGACGGCCTGGTTTTCACCGCCGGTCAGATCCCGATCAATCCCGCCTCCGGGAAGGTGGAAGCTACCACCATCGAGGGCCAGACCCGCCAGGTGCTGAACAATGTCGACGCCGTGCTCCGCGCCGCCGGCAGCGGCCTTCACCGGGTGGTCAAGATGACCGTCTTCATGACCGATCTCGGAGACTTCCAGGCGATGAACGGGGTCTACTCTGAGTTCTTCCCGGCCGACCCACCGGCGCGCTCGGCCGTGCAGGTCGTCGCCCTGCCACTCGGAGTGCAGATCGAGATGGAAGCGGTCGCCCTGACGGGCTGAGGAAAATTCGGAATTCGGAATTCGGAATTCGGAATTCACGCGGGGTGGGTGGGTGGCATTCCGAATTCATAATTCCGAATTCCGAATTCGTCTTTCGTTGTTATGATCGGCGGGCTTCGTCCGCGCCGTCGGGCCCGAAGGGAATCGCCTTGTCCCAATCCATTGATTATGAAGAGGTCGGGCTCATGGTCGGCCTCGAGGTCCACCAGCAGCTCCTCACCGACAAAAAAATGTTCTGCCATTGCCCGGCGGGTCTGTACACGAAGAACCACGACGGATCCGTCCTGCGCCACATGCGACCGACCCTGTCGGAGCTCGGCGAGTACGACGGCACCGCGCTCATGGAGTTCAAGACGCGCAAGAACATCGTCTATCTCCTCCATACATCCAACGTCTGCACCTACGAAATGGACGACACCCCACCCTTTCTGGTCAATCCCCAGGCCATCGACATCGCCATCGAGCAGTGCCTGATGTTGGGCTGCGACATCGTCGACGAGGTCCATATCGCCCGCAAACAGTACCTCGACGGGTCGATTCCCACCGGTTTCCAGCGCACCGCCATCGTCGGCGTCGAGGGCAGCCTCCCCTTCCGCGACCGCGAGCTCACCATCACTCAGGTCAGCGTCGAAGAAGACTCTTGCCGCGAGGTCTCCGACCGAGGCCACCTCATCGTGTGGCGCACCGACCGGTTGGGAATGCCGTTGATCGAAACGGTCACCGGGCCTGATCTCCACACCCCCGATGAGGTCGAGGAAGCCATCCTCCTCATCGGTCGGGTGTGCCGTTCCACCGGTCACGTGCGGGTCGGGCTCGGAGCGAGCAGGCAGGATGTCAACGTCTCGGTGCGCGGCGGTCGGCGGGTCGAGATCAAGGGGGTGCCGAGGGCGGGCTGGGCGCCACGTCTCGTACACGGTGAGGCGCTCCGCCAGGTGAACCTCCTCGGGCTTCGCGACGAGCTGCAAGGTCGCGGCTTCCGCAAATTGTCAGACCTCGTGATCGAGCACCGGGATGTGACCGAGATCGTCGCCAATTCTTCTCTCGACTTTCTGACCTCGGCATCCTGGAACAAGCTTCTCGCCGAGAGCGGCCGCCGTGCCGAGTTCGAGGTCGGTGACGGCGAATTCTGTGTTCGCGCCGTGCGCTTGGAAAGGCTCGCCGGCACGCTCGGTTGGCCGACACAACCCGCCCGCACCTTTGCGGACGAGCTCCGGGGACGGGTGCGGGTAATCGCCGCCCTCGACAAGGCACCGATCCTCCTCCACTCGGAGGACTGGCCGGTTGCAGCCGAGGGCGACCTCACGGCCTTGCGCGAGGCCCTCGAGTGCTCGGACGAGGACGCGCTGGTCGTGGTGGGGGGCCCCGAGCAGGACACTCTCACGGCCGCCGAGGAAATCCGTTTGCGATATGCAGATGCCCTCGACGGCGTGCCGAATGAAACCCGCCAGCCCTTCGCCGACGGCAGCACCGATTTCGAACGCATCCTCCCGGGTCCGGATCGAATGTACCCGGACACCGACAGCCCGCCGCAACGCGTCACGAGGGAGCGGGTTGAGAGGCTTCAGGCCCCGCTGCCGGAGCCCCCGTGGTTGCGGGAAGAGCGCTATCGCGCCGCCGGCGTGCCGACACCGGTCATCCACTACCTCATTCGACGCGGCGGCGCACGGCTGGTCGACCTCGTGGTGGGCGACTGTGATGCCGATCTCCGACGCGCGTGTTTCTTCTTCGGTGAACGGGTCAAGGGTTTGCGTCGCGCGGGGGTGGCGGTGGACGCCATTTCAGACGAGGGTTGGTGCGACCTGTTCCGGGTCTTCAGCCGCCACCCGATGGCCTGGGAGGCGTGGCAGGATCTCGTCGGGTGGCTCGCCGCCGGACACGATCACGGCTTTTTGACAGACGTTCAGATGGCCGGCTTTGGGCGACCCCCTGACGGGTGGCGCGAAAAACTGGCGACTCTCGCCGAAGAGGCACTGCCGACCAACAGCAACGTCGGCCAGGAACCGGCGCAGCGATTCCTCATGGGGTGTGCGATGGACGAGCTCCGGGGCCGGGTACCCGTGGCAGACGTCGCGGCCACCATCGGCGAGCTCATTACGGCAAGAGCCGGAGATCAGGCGGTGGCGATCGGAGAGACGAATGGCTGATAAGGATCGCGATCCACTCAAGGGCTATCGCGGACTCGCTCGTGCACGTTTGCAGGAGCTGGGAGTCAGGGTCTGGTCGGACGTTCGGTTGGTGAACTCGGCGGGCAGCGTGTTCGAGGGGGTGATTCTGCCGCGCTCCGGCACCTTCGACGATCTCCACGTCGTCCTCAAGCTCAAGACCGGATACAACGTCGGCATTCATATCGACCGCATCAGCACGGTTACGGAAATCGGCTACAAGGAGGCGGTCTACAAGATCCCTGAGCAGGAATTTCCAAGCCGCCCGGACCTGCCGAGTGTGACCCTTCTCGGCACCGGCGGCACGATCGCCTCGCGGCTCGACTATCGCACCGGCGCGGTGATCCCGGCCTTTACCCCGGGTGAGCTCTACGGTGCGGTGCCGGAGCTGGCTGACATCTGCAACCTGACCACCAAAAAGATCTTCGGCGTCTTTTCGGAAAACATGGGTTGGCCCGAGTACGCGGTCCTGGCGGAGAACATAGGCCGCGAGATCGCCGCCGGCGCCGACGGTATCGTGATCGGGCACGGCACCGACACCATGGGTCACACAGCTGCGGTGCTCAGCTTCATGGTCCAGAGCTCGCCGGTGCCGGTTGTGCTGGTCGGCAGCCAGCGATCATCCGACAGGCCATCTTCGGATGCCGCTCTCAACCTCATCCACGCGGTGAGCGCCGCCGCGCGGGGCGACATCGCCGAGGTGCAGATATGTATGTTCGGGCCCACATCGGACAGCTACGCCCTGCTCCACCGGGGCACCCGTTGCCGCAAGATGCACTCCTCCTACCGCAGCACCTTCCGAACGGTCGGCGACATCCCTCTGTGCATCGTCGACGGCGACAGCTTCAACGCCCTCACCGACAATTATCAGCACCGCGATGCATCGCGTGAAATCCTCATCGACACCGCCTATGACGATCGCATCACCATCCTCTATTACTACCCCGGCATGAAGCCAGACCTCGTCGACGCGCTGGTGGAAAAAGGATACCGAGGGATCGTCATTGCCGGCACCGGTCTGGGTCACGTCAACCGACCGCTCTATCCGGCCCTTGAACGAGCGATTTCGAGTGGCGTCCACGTCGTCATGACCGTCCAGACCTTGTGGGGCTTTGCCCAGATGTACGTCTACGAAACCGGCCGCGATCTCCTCGACATCGGTGTCGTGCCCCTGGACAACATGCTGCCGGAGACCGCCCTCATGAAGCTTGGCTGGGTCCTCGGCCACACCGACGACCATGAAGAGGTGCTCGAGATGATGCGCGACCCCATCAGCCACGAGATGACCGAACGAGAGCCCCACAACGGGTATCTGATCCTCCAGGGGGGACTGCCCGAGACGGACGAGTTCATCTCCAGCCACTGGAAATGACGCTGTGCTATCTCCTCGGGTGAACGTCCTGGGGACGCATTACCGCACAAACATGAGATTCGACGGCGAACTCTTCTCTCACCAGCGCCAGGTTCGAAGGCCGAAGGAGCGGTAAGAAAACGAAGCTCTCATCGAGGACCGTCAGCGCTTCCTGGAGGCGTTGCAGTCGAAGGTCGGTTCTGGGCTCGTGACCGGCCTCCTCGACCAGCTGGTCGAGGATCGGATCGGAGAAAGCCGCACCGTTGAAGGCCCCCAAACCCCGCAGCGGATCACGGCTGTGGGCGATGGAGTCGAGGAACGGCGAGGCGTCTGCAACGCGGTATGTCCACGAGAAGAGGTACGCCTGGCTCGACGCTTCGTCGATGTTTCGATAAAACGCATCGTGTCGATGGGCCTTGGTTTCGACCTCGAAGCCGACATCATTGACAAGATCCGCGAGAGGTCCGATCAGCTCTTCGTATCGCTCTGCGTAGTCGACTCTCAGGGTCGTCCCCGGCGTCACACCGGCAGAGGTCATCAGCTCACGGGCGCGCACCGGATCGGCGTCCCCGCGGCGGTGGTCCGGGCTGAAACCAAAGACCTCGGGCGGAACGATCGATCGCGCCC
>Ga0316193_10004045_pt1 | contig 10728 bp, 7 predicted proteins | sample MerIslsedime2_MG_FD_207735 | JGI IMG/M metagenome (GOLD analysis project Ga0316193, IMG submission 207735) | Coastal sediment microbial communities from Maine, United States - Merrow Island sediment 2 | ecosystem: Environmental > Aquatic > Marine > Coastal > Sediment | place: USA: Maine... | reverse complement strand
TTCGACAACGGTGTCCCGACCCGCGGCGACATCCTCGCGCTTCAACCACACGTTCACGTCGGGCTGGACGCCCGTGTGCGCGAGATAGACGTGGCCGTCGATCAGGTAGCCGCTGCCGGTGGCCTTTGTGAAGTACCAATCGTTCCCGAGGTCGGGGAAGTCGGACAGTGTGAACGCACCGTTGGTCGGTTTGCCGAAGGTGCACACCATGGGGTGGAAGCCCATCCGCAGCGACTCCCAGTCACCGTTGCTGACCGCTCCGGGGCCGATGAGGACGGCGATCGGCTTGTCGTAATAGGTGTTCAGACTGCCCGGGATCGTGAACATTGATGCCGTGTGGGTGCGTGATGGAACCATGTCGAGGTGGTCGTCGGCGTCGCCGCGGACATCGAAGGAGACCGCGGTGATTCGCTCATTGAAGAGTAGCGTGTAGCCGTAGTGGGCCTGGCGCATGTCGCCACCGTAGTTGAGGCGGAAATCGACGATCAGGCCGTCAGTCTCGTGGTGGTGCATGAGCTCGTCCAGCGCTTCGTACCACTGCTCGCTGATCCGGTATTCGTCCTCCCAGTACCAGGAGGCGACGTAGATGTAGCCGATCCCGGTGCCGTCGATCATGCCCCAGGTGATGTAATCCCCGTTGATGAAATCCGGCATCTCGACTCCGGGCACCGGCAACTGTTCATTGCCCCAGATCATCCCCCGTTGGTTGGCGAGAAGATCTGTCGGCAAGCTGAGGATCTCTCCGGTGCCGTACTTCTGGATGTCGATCGTGTTGAAGAGATGCCAGTTCATACCGGCGCTGCCGAGCATCGCGTGCTCCAGCGCGCGGTCCGTGCTTCCCCAATACCCTTCCAGCCGGATCGGCAGCTCCAGTGCGAGCAGCTGTCGGTAGAGTCTGCTCCAAGGGACGCCGTCGTATCCGAGGACAAGATCTCCCGGTTCGAGCCCGAGCACATGACCGGGCAGAACCCGATAGACGAGTAACGAACCGTCGGGCATGGGGGTGAGCGAGGCGCCGAAGGGCACGTTGTGCGTCCAGGGGCCGACAACGAAGAGCGGAGGTCCGGCTCGCATGGAGGTTTCCCAGCTGACGGACCTGCTCATGATCACCGTGTGCGAGTCCTTCATGGCGAGCGACAGGTGATTCATGATGGCGGCAAAGCGGCCCTTGCTGATGCCGTCGCTGATCTCTTGGCGGTAGGTGCTCCGCAGCGTCAGCATATCGACGCCGAGGTTCATATAGGCGCCGTACTCCCGGTCGAGCTCGTTCCACGCAAGGTCGAAAACCCGGAGCTTCTCGACAGTTTGTTCGCCAGGACCCCAATAGGTGTCGACTCGTTCTCGCCACTCTTCGACGGTGTACTTGCCGATCCTGGTGTTCGGGGAGAGGTCTGAAACCGCCGTGGGCTTTACGATTTCCTGTGCGGCAGAATTCAGGAATCTTGGGGACTCCGATTGGGCCGATCCTCCTGTGAACAGCGCACACGTGAGCAGAACCAACGCAACGATGGGCGCGGGAGCACCGGCTCGTTGCGGACGCCAGGAGATGGGCGGCTTCATGTCATCAGAGTATACGTTGAGGAGAGGGGCGAGGATTCATCGTGATAGGCGTAAGAATAACGACGGGCGCCGAGGCGCCCGTCGTTGTGTTCTCTGCGGTTGATATTCAGTGTTTTCCAGGATCCAGCGCCACGCCCCGACGTTCGTAAGTGGCGTAGGCCTCGAGGGCGATCATCTGCTTGTCGTCAAGGGCGAGTTTCTTTCCCTCGAGTGGGTTCATGAGACACCAGTTGATCATGTCGCGGAAGGCGACGACGCCTCCGAGCTGCTGCTGGAACTTGGGATAGGTTTCGGGGTGGGTGTTGGCGGCGTTGGGGTGGCACTGGCCGCAGGCGACCCCGTTGGTGCCGAGGGCGGGGCTGCCCCAGAGGGCGCGGCCCTCGGTGACGACGCTCATGAACTCGCCCTCCCAGCGCTCTTCGTCCTTGGCTGTGAACTCGTCCGCCTGTAGCCCGTAACCGACCAGGAGCAGCGCGGCTCCGACCACGGCGCATGCGGACCAAACAGTTTTTTTGGCCATCTCTCTCCTCCTAGAAGTGGGTCTGCGGCGTGATGCGGTCATCCTCCGCCTGGTACTTCGTGTCCTCGGGCCGGCCGGTCTTCGGGTTGTAGGCCACGGTCCGGTTGGTGTTGTTGTTGAGGTTGTACTCCATGTCGACGCGCCCGGTCTTCAAATTGATGAACTGCCATCCTGTGGCGTCGCGCTCGAAGAACGGATCGGCGCGGTTCATGGGGACGGTGATCTTGGGCATGTGGCTTTCGGCCTGTGCGTAGCTCCTCGGGTAGGGCCATGGCCAGGCGGTGGCCATCACCGCGTGGAAGCTGATGTTGCCGATCTGGTTGTACTGAATCTGGTGGACGTGGCCGTAAATAACGGTGACGTCGTCGAACGGTTTCAGAAGCGCGTGCACCTCCTCTGCGTCATCGGTCCAGAAGTTCCAGCCTTTGTATATTTTCTGGATGGGCGAGTGGGAGAAGACCACAACCGGCGTGCCTTTGGCGACACCGGCGAGGTCCTTGGCCAACCACGCCCGCTGCGTCTCGCCGACCATGAAGGGCGAACCGTTGGGGTTGTCGAGACCGGCCATTTCGAGCATCCGTTGTTCGTCGGTCGGCCATCGGTCGTAGGTCCACTCGTCGAAGGTGAGGATGCTGTTGAGGACCACGAAATGGACGCCTTTGTGATCGAAGCTGTACCACTGAGGGCCGAAGAGCTCGGACCAGTACTCGCCGAGATCGAGATAGTAGTCGTGTTCACCCATCACGACGTGGGTTTTGTAGTTGAGCTTGGCGAGCATCTCGGCCCCGTGGTCGAGTTCGGGCTTGGTGCCGAGCTGGGCGAGGTCGCCGCCGAACATCACGAAGTCGGGTTTGGGCTGTAGCAGATTGGTTTCGGCGACCGCGCGGATCAGACCGCGGTCCCAGTTGTTGACGAACCGACTGCCCTTGATGTGTTGGATATGTGAATCGGAAATGTAGGCAAAGGTGAAATTCTGTGCAGGATCGGCGAAGGCGAGCTCGACCGTGCTCAGGGGAATGGCGCTGACCGCAGCGACCGAAGCTGCTCCCTTGAGAAAGTCACGACGATTGAGGTTGGTTTTTGTCATGGCTGCCTCCTCTACTGACCATCGGCTTCGTCGGCCGACGGCTCGAACTCGGGGCTGGTCAGGGCTTCCATGAACGCCACCAGATCGTCGATCTGATCCTCGTCGAGATCGAGCGCTCGTATGCCGCCGGACAGGAAGTCGTTGACGGGATCACCGACGTCGGTCACGCCACCGTTGTTGTAGTGGATGACCACGTCCTTGAGGGTCTCGATGCTGCCGTCGTGCATGTATGGGGCGGTCACGGCGACGTTGCGCAAGGTCGGGGTCTTGAACGACCCGAGGTCATCGAATCCGTGGCTGATGGCAAAACGGCCGAGCTCCGAGGTCTTGGGGTCGGTCAGCACCTCGACATCCACCTCCGACACAGTCATGTCGGCTTCGAGGAAATTGCCGGCGAGCTTGGGCACATCATTTTGAATGTTGTTGATCCCAACCCCGATGTTGTGGAACCGGTTGTCGGTGAAGAGCGCCTGGGTCTGCTCGATGACGTGGCAGGAGACGCATCGGCCCTCGTTCAAGAAGAGGTCGAATCCGCGCTTCTGTTGCGCGGTCAGAGCATCCTCTTCGCCACCGTAGTAGTAGCGGTCGAAGGGGGAGTCACCAGCGATGACGGTCCGTTCGAAAGCGGCGATGGCGAGGGTCACCTCTCTCATGGTGATCTCTTTGCCCTTTTTCCCGAAGACCTCTTGAAACGCCGTCTTGTACTCGGGATCCTTGCGCACGATCTTGAGGATCGGGTCGTGGTTCTTCAGGCCGTGCTCCACCGGGTTTATGAACGGATGCAGAGCCTGGTCCTCGAGATCCGGCGACCGGCCGTCCCAGAACTGGGTCGTCATGTAGACGGAGTTGATCACCGTCGGCGAATTGCGGGTGCCGGTGAGCTTGTTGATGCCCTCGGAGGTTTTGAGGGGACTGTCGGTGAAGGCCTTTTCGGGGTCGTGACAGGTGAAACAGCCGACCTCACCCGTGGTGCTGAATCGTGTCTCCATGTAGAGCTTTTCACCGAGCGCGATCTTCTCCGGCGTCATCGGATTGTTCTCCGGGATCGGCACCGGCGGCAGGCCGAGCGGCGTCGATTGCTCCTGACCGGCGTGGCTGAGGACTCCCGCTACTGCGAGCAGGCCTGTGCCAAGGAGCACAACGAATGCTGTTTTCCTCATTTCGATTCCTCCTTCTTCTCCATTTCTCTACATGTTTGACAGATGCCGCGCAGTTGCACGCGGTAATCGTTCACCTCGAAACCGAAGGCCGAGGTGTCGGGAATCGTCAGTTCGTTCAAATTTTCGTCTTCGAAATCAATGAACTCGTTGCAGCGGAGACAGACCAGGTGGTGGTGGAGCTCGAGGCGAGCGTCAAAGCGGGCAACGCGGCCGGGGTGGCAGGCCTTCGTGATCACACCCATGCGGGCGAGGTACTCGAGGGCGCGATAGACCGTGGTGCGGGCGATGCCGGAGAGGCGATCCTCGACGGCATCGAATATCTGATCGGCCGAAGGGTGATTGTCGAGCTCTAGCACCGCTTCGAGGATGACCCGGCGCTGCACCGTACAGCGCTCGCCGCGCTCGCGGCAGAGCTTCCTGAAGAACTCGATGCGTTCTTTCCGTGCCGGCTCGTCCAAGCCGCCGCCCCCCGAATTTCTCGCCATCATCGATGATGGTGCTAGATGAAAATATGTAGCATTAACGAATAAATGTCAACAAATTTGAACACAGTCTCAAGAAACAGGCGGACGCGATTCCTGAATCAACCTGACGCCGTAGAATGTGGAACGAATGGCAAACGACGAAATGATCACATCGGCGGTACGGCGCTTCGTCAAGCTCGGCGGGCTGGCGGGCAGGGTCGGCGCGTCAGTCGTCGGCAACCAGGTCCTCGACGTGGCCCGTTCGGGCCCGGCCAAGCAGATCAAAAAGACAGAGAACCTGGTCCGCAACGCCCTGCGCATCGCCGAGACTCTCGGCGAGATGAAGGGTGCAGCGATGAAGGTCGGGCAGATGCTCAGCCTTCACGAGGGCATGCTGCCGCCCGAAGTGGCCGAGGTCCTACGCGGGCTGCAGAAGGAGGCGCCGAGGGTGCCGGCAGAGGTCATGGAGTACGAGATCCGCGGGTCTCTCGAGAACTTCGATGGACTCTTCGAGGAGCTCGACTTTGAGGCCTTTGCCGCCGCGTCCATCGGCCAGGTCCATCTCGGCCGGTTGCGCGACGGGCGTGAGGTGGCGGTCAAAATTCAATATCCGCTGATCGACGAGATCGTCAAGGCAGACCTCAAGAACCTCAAGACGCTGCTGCGTGCGCTCCTGGGTCTGATCACCGATCTCGACTTTGAACCCATCTGGACGGAGCTCCGCGACCGCCTCCTCGAGGAGCTCGACTACACCCACGAGGCGGAAAACATCCGGCGCATGGCCGAACTGCACGCCGACATCCCGGAGATCGTCATCCCCAGGGTTGTGGCGGAGGCCACAACTCGAAATGTACTGACGATGGAGTACGTCGGGGGCATTACTCCGACCGAAGCATGCTCGGATAGCTACGACGAGGTGATGCGAGACCGCTGGGGCATGGTTCTTGCCGAGTTTCTGATGCGCGGTCTCATGGAACACCGTTTCCTCCATGCTGACCCCAACCTCGCGAATTTCGCCTTTCGTGATGACGGTGGAGTCGTGGTCTACGATTTCGGCTGCGTCAAGGAGGTTCCGGAGGAGTTGGCGAATGGATATGGGGATTTGCTGGTGGCCGCGGCCGAGGGTGGAGGTGAGCGGGTGTCAGCGGTCATGAGGGGGATGGGTATGCACATGAAGGGGGGCGAGCCGCTGCCGCCTGATGCCATCGATCCTTATGTGGAGATATTCGGAGAGATGCTCCGTGCCGAGCCGCCCTATACCTTCGGCGATGACGAAGGCCTTTACAGTCGAATCTTCGATCTCGGCTTCGCCAACATGGAGTACAGCAAGGACATGGTCTTCCCGGAGGACGCGATTTTCATCCATCGGTCTCTTGGAGGACACTTCGGCAATCTGTCGCGGCTGCGCGCGACCGGGCCGTGGAGGGAGTTGGTGTTCAGGTATGCGGCTCCGGCTGAAAGCTGAAAAAACGTTCCCGTCCCCGTTCCCGTTCCCGTACCCGACGTCCGCCTCGTATCCTGCAGAAGTCTCGAAATTCGCTCACAATTTGGCCCGGATGTCGTTACTCAATGTTGTTTCATCGGGAACGGGAACGGGTACGGGTACGGAATTGGGTGAGATCGAGAGGCCGGTCTCCGCGACTAGAAGTGGTAAGCGCGCGAGATCCTATTACGGGGCACTTTGGCCCAAGGAGAGTGAGACCGGCCTGACCATCCCACCCAAAGCGATTTTACCGAAAAGGTGGGCCAGCGGCAAATTGCTGGAATGCTATCTGCCAGCTGAATCTTCAGCCTGCTCCGCGAGCAGCATGTCCAGCTTCTGCTCCAGCCGGGCGTTGATTTCTTGCTGTTCCTTCAACTGTTGCGCCGTGATCTTGAGCTCGAAGCGTGCCTGCTTGCGGAAACTCGTGGTTGTCCGTTCGACCCGGTTCGCCCTCAGCGTGTTGAAAAGGGTCGTGGCCAGCAGGAATAGAATGACGAGCGACAGTACCCGACCGAGTCTGTCTTGATCCATGGATGCCTCCTTTGCGCGGCGGAAGTCTCAAACGTCCTTCATCCGGGATTTCAGACGACCGCCCTCCCTATCCATCATAAACCCGCGTCGAGGTAGACTGAGCCCCCGGAGGGCCCAATGACCGAAATCCAAACGCTGGACCTGGAATTTTTCGGTACCACCGAACTGATCGCGTCATTCCTGGTGCCGGTGGAGGGCGGCTTCGTGCTCTTCGATCCCGGCCCGGCCAGCGCCGTTGAAACCATCGAACGTCGGATCGGCGAAGCGGGCTTTGGACTGGAGGACCTTCGGGCCGTGTTTCCAACTCACGTCCACCTCGACCACGCTGGTGGCGCGGGTGTCCTCGCGCAAAGGACGGGTTGTAGGGTCTTCTGCCACCCGGTTGGCGCCCCGCATTTGGAAGATCCGGCGGCCAAGTTGTTGCCGTCGGCCGAGCGCCTCTACGGTGACATGATGGGACCCCTGTGGGGAACGACGGTCGGTGTTCCCCACGACCAGCTACGGACAGTCGATGATGGCGAGACTGTGATGTTCGAGGGACTCGAAGTCATCGGTTGGCACACACCCGGTCACGCGAACCACCATGTGGCGTGGCAGATCGGCGATGCCGTGGCAACCGGAGACGTTGCCGGCGTTCGATTCCCCGGCGCCTCCCACGTGCTGCCGCCGATGCCGCCGCCCGATATCGATGTCGAGAACTGGCGCCAGAGCCTTGCCATCTTGCGACGCCTCGCTCCAAGCCGACTGTTGTTGACCCACTTTGGCGCCTTCGACGATCCTGTGCGACACATCGACGAGCTCGAGGAACGGCTGGTGCGGTGGACCGAGTTCGCCCGTCGAGTGGTTTCCAATGGCGGCGACAAAAAGACCCTGGGAGTCGAATTGGAACGAATCGATGAGGTCGAGATGAAGGAATCGGGTGTAACACCCGAAGCGGTAGAGCGATACAGACGCCTGTGCCCGGTCAAGGAAAGCTCAGTCGGTCTGTTCAGGTATTGCAGCTTGAAGGGCGACTAGCGGAATCTCAACGCGCTGGTGGCATGGGGTACAGGGTACAGGGTACAGGGCACAGGGCACAGGGCGCAGGGCGCAGGGCGCAGGGCGCAAGGTACAGGGCACAGGGCACAGGGCGCAGGGCGCAGGGCGCAGGGCGCAGGGTACAGGGTACAGGGTACAGGGCGCAGGGCGCAGGGTAACAGGGTACAGGGTTACAGGGCGCAGGGCGCAGGGCGCAGGGCGCAGGGCGCAGGGTACAGGGTACAGGGCACAGGGCACAGGGCGCAGGGCGCAAGGTACAGGGCACAGGGCGCAGGGCGCAGGGCGCAGGGTACAGGGACAGGGTACAGGGTACAGGGCACAGGGCCCATCCGCCCACCCGTCTCGCCCACAGATCCACACAGATGAACACAGATCCACACAGAAAAAACCATCTGTGTATATCTGTGTGATCTGTGGGTAGTTTCGCTTCAAGGGCTCCGGCGGCCGGAGGGTCGGCGAGGCTCCGACGGCAGTTGCCTCAACGGTACCCGCCAGGCGCCGCGGCCGTGCGTGAACGCGAAAAGCAACGGGCTGCCCTGATCATCGGTCCCGAGCGCCAGCCACTCGGTCACGGCGTTCGCGAACCCGGTGTTCTCGACAGCCCAGGTCCGCCCACCGTTGATGCTCGTCATGACGCCGAGGTCGGTTCCGAGAAAGAGATGGCCCGGGTTCGATGGGTCGACAACGATCGAGTGCACGGGAATATCTGGAATGGCGGTGGCGCCCGTGCCGTCGATCGACTCCCAGGTGACGGCACCGTCGCCTGAGCGCCAAACGTGTGGGCCGCCGAAACCGGCATAGGTGGCGTAGACGACCCCTGGCGTTGAAGGATCGAAGGCCAGGGACGAGACGAAACCAACGCGTGGACGACTGTTCTGCCAGACGGTATTGGATCCGGCATCCAAGGCAGCATCGCTGCGATAAATAAAGCCGTCGGTCGTGCCGACCACCACGAAATCGGAATTGCCCGGCGCAACGGCGAGGGCGCTGACCTGGGCGGACCCGAGGTTGATCGAGCTGGCGGCCGTCCATTCTTGTGCCCTGTTGTCCGTTCGCCACAGGCGGCGTCCGCCTGTCCACAAACGTGCGCTGTTATTGGGGTCCATAACAAAGGGTGTGATAAATAGGAAGTTCCGAAAATCCTCGGTGATGCCGGCAACCGCGTCCTCAAAGTTGTGACCGCCGTCGGTCGATCGCATGAAGCCGAGCCATTGGCTCTCGACATAGAGGTTTCGGATATCGGTCGGGTCGACTGCCGAATAGCCGCCGTCGCCCCCCGCAACTCCGATCCAGCCGTCGCGGCCCCACTGGTCGAACCCTAGAAGCGTGCCGTTGTCCTGGGTACCTGCGAGGTAGCCGTCGCCACTGGGGTACGGAGCCCCGTGGTAGAACTGGGTGATGCCGAAGCCGTGGTTGAGGTCGCTGAACTCGACCGCGGAATGCCCCGGATCACAGATCGCCGCCTCGGTAAGACCGATATACCCATTGGGATTGTCAGTGCGGAAGATTCCGCCGTCGGTAGCAGAGAACATCGTCCTGACACTCACGCCGTCGTAGTCGGGGTGGAAGACGATCGCGTGCTGGTCCGCGTGAACGTAGCTCGGGTATCTCGTAGGGTATTTGGCGAACCAATATGAGGCGAGGCCCCAGTTGCGGCCACCGTCGTCGGACCGGAAGAGATCCACGCCCCCCGCCCACACCAAATCCGGATCGACTGGATCAACCGCGATCACGTTGCAGTACCAGCCCATGGGGACCCAGGCATCCTCGTCGCCCCAACCGCAGTCCACATAGGAAGAACCCACCGGGTTGGTCAAGATGAGGGTGTTGAGCTTGACGGGGTCGGTATTCGCAACCTGCACTCTCCAAGTTCCCGGCGCGCCAGCACCGGCGGATCGATACACCGCATGAAGAGCTTGCTCGAAGCGTCCGTTAGGCCCGGGATAATTGGAGGCAGAGAGGGCATAGATGACCCTCTGGTCAGACGGCGCGATGGCGAGGCTGGTGCGGCCCATGCCTGGTTCTGAAAGCACTGCCTCCCACTCTTCATCGGCGGCCATCCTGCGGCGATAGACAGTGGACTGTTCAAATGTGCCGCAGGAGGCGAAGAGCCAGTCCACCGCGAGGTCTGTCCGCAAAGCCAGATCGAGGCAGCCACCGTTGACCTCGGGATCGAGAAGATGTGACCAACTCTCGCCGCCGTTTTCGGAGAGATGAACCCCGGTGCGGGTTGCAGCGTACATCCGCTCTGGATCTTTGGGACTGATGATCAGATCGTTCACCCAATGAAAAGCGGGGTTGGCCGTAGTTGAAAGCTGGGTCCACGTCGCACCGCCGTCCTCGGTCTTGAAGATCCCTGCGCCCCGCAGTGGCAGCCAGGTGCCGCGGACGATCTCGCGGAAATAGCCTTCACCTGTGCCGACGTAGAGCACGTCCGGATTCTCCGGGTGGATGGCCATCGAGTTGACGGCGATGTTGGCGATCCGATCGGCGAGGGGAGTCCATGTCTGGCCGGCGTCGGTGGTTTTCCACACGCCGCCCGAGACACCCCCCGCATACATGATTTCGGGCTGGGTGGGATGGATCACGAGCGTGCGCGTGCGACCGCCGATATTTCCCGGCCCCAGTGCTTCCCATTGGCCGAGTGCGGTCGCCGCGACGAATCTTTTGGTCGGCTCTGCATCAAGCCGTTGCGAACTGGGGATAGGAGCGCCCAGCCTCGTTGACTGGCGGGGCATCGCGTCGCGGTGAGCGTGGGCCGCCCTGTATGCGGCAGCGGTATCGAAGTCAGGTGACGGGCCCTGCCGTTTCATCCTCTGGTAGATGGCGGCCTGATCGGGTTCGTCGAAGCGCTCGCTCGGCATCGGTGGGCGATTCGAGGGGCC
>Ga0316193_10004044_pt1 | contig 10729 bp, 9 predicted proteins | sample MerIslsedime2_MG_FD_207735 | JGI IMG/M metagenome (GOLD analysis project Ga0316193, IMG submission 207735) | Coastal sediment microbial communities from Maine, United States - Merrow Island sediment 2 | ecosystem: Environmental > Aquatic > Marine > Coastal > Sediment | place: USA: Maine... | reverse complement strand
TTCAAATGTCACTAAAAATTACATGGTACAGTCACGCCAGTTTTCTGATTGAAACCGATAAGGCCAGGCTGCTGGTAGACCCGTTCATTACTGGCAACCCCCTGTCTCCAGTGAAAGCCGATGAGGTTCAAACCGATTATATTCTAATATCCCACGGCCACGGCGACCATGTCGGCGACAGTGTCGCGATTGCCAAACGAACCGGAGCCATGGTGATTTCAAACTTTGAAATACAGAACTGGATAGCAGCCCAGGGAGTGGATAACGTTCACCCCCAGCATATCGGCGGCGGATTCGATTACCCCTGGGGACGGGTTAAACTGACAATTGCCCAGCATGGATCGGCGCTGCCGGATGGCTCTTATGGAGGCAACCCTTGTGGTTTCCTGTTTTATATCGAGGGCAAAAAGATTTATCACGCTTGCGATACCGGGCTGTTTTATGACATGAAACTCATCGGGGAGGAAAATATCGATCTGGCAATATTACCCATCGGGGATAATTTCACCATGGGGCCCGATGACGCTCTGCGCGCCGTAAAACTCATCGAACCCGGACAGGTGATTCCCATTCATTACGACACTTTTGAAGTGATCAAGCAGGATCCCCATGCTTGGGCCATACGAGTGGAAAAAGAGACCGCAGCCAAAGTGACGGTGATGAAGCCCGGGGAAAGTCTGGAACTTTAGTTGTTCCGTAATACCAGTTAACCAATTTTAAACTGAGGTGTTTTTATTCCTTAACCTAAGGAAGGGTCAAATTCCTCAGCCGGACGGCTTGCAGGATGGTGCGGTGAAGCCACCCGAACCGGTAGCTATCCCCGCAGGCCTGAAACAGCCTGCTGACATTAGCTTTTCCACATCCGCACAGTCGCAATCGGGACATTTCGGAGGCGGGTCATTGGCGGACAGGGTCAGTTCTTCAAAACAGCGACAGCAGGCTTTGCATTGGTACTCATAAATCGGCATCAAGAACTCCTTTTGATAATTTTCTGACTGTATTGCCGGATAAAGCCTCCGGCGTAATGCACAATAAATTCGGTGTTGATCGAGTAAAAGATCGCTCAATATAGGTCTAATATAGTAACGTCTATCTTGAGCAAGTCAAGTTTTGTTTGAATGCTTTAGTTTTCTGGCCAGATCCTCTGAAGAACCCTGCCATCTGGTTAAAATGAAATGATCATCATCACGGATGCCCACATCAGCAAAGCCAATGGAAATCATGCCATTTTTTTCAAGATGCTTGAATCCCTCGAGAAAAATAATCAGGATTTGATCTTTCTGGGTGACATATTTGAACTGTGGGTCGCGCTGCCCCGCTATGAGGAGAAAATCCAGCGGGATTTTATCGCTTGGTGCCGTGGACAGAAAAGCCATCGCACCATCGGCTATATGGAGGGCAACCATGAGTATTACCTGGCAAATGAAAGAGCATCGGACTTTACATGGTGTTCTACGAATGCCTGGCTGCGGGATGCCACCGGAGTCCTTTTTGTGCACGGCGATCGGATCAATCGCAAAGATAAAAATTATCTGGCATTCAGGAAGCTGGTTAAAAATAAAATATCAAAATTTATTATCTGCCACTTACCTTTCGGCCCGAAAATCACATTATCAATCAAGCAAGGATTGAAAAAAACGAATACCAGGTTCCGTTTGCAGCTGCCCAAAGCGGAAATTGAAAAGTTTGCGCTGGCCAGATTCGCAGAGGGCGTCAATGTCATTTTCATGGGTCATTTTCACCAGCAATATCGATACCGGAACCGTGATGCCGGGGAACTCCATGTATTGCCGGATTGGTTCAGCACACAAAAGGTCACGATCTATCACCGCGGCTCAAAAGAAATAACGTCCATTCATTGGGAAGAGGTGGGCAACTTATGAAATATTTTTGTTCATTTTGGGGCTAAAAATCGGGTTGGGATATCTTTGCTATCTTCAAATGATTGAAGATTGTCGATTCTCCGCATCCGATGGTCATCTCAAGGTGCAGAATAAATAAGAAAGAGTTCCCAGGCGATTACGGTAATGAAAACAAAAATCACGCAGGGAAAAAGGGAATGAGTATATATTTTTAATCTGGTGAGAAAAACATTTTTAAAAATCAACAGAATGAGCACCCCGACGCTGGTCAATATGTACTTGGCAACGATGAAAGTCGACGTTCCGTGTTCCAGAAAATATGCCATCACCGGATTAAGCTCTTTGGCGCCCCTTTGAATTACGGTCAGAGTTAACACGGCATCCAAAACACTCAGTATCAGGATGACTGTTATGGCCAAAAAAAATTTCTGATTGTAACGGTCGAAAATAAACGCCTTTCCACTGTCTTCGTCACGTCGGGAACGCTCTCTGCGGCCATTGAACAACAAATATTTGAATCGCGCTTTGTTATTCGTCCTGCGATCGATGCCACGGCGGTTTTCCGTGTAAGGAGACTCACATGAGCCGCAACTCAGGCCGTTTTGGCGTTCATATTCTTTTTCCATTTTACTTAGATGGTTTCGTTACAATAAATAGCGTCATCTTTGTCGAAATTACCCCATCGGTTTCGAGTATCCCGGTCGCTTCAGAATAATATAAGGGGTTGATGATGGTACCCGCCGACGGCTACCAATACTTCGTCGTTTGTAAATTAAGGATAATATCGGTAAAAACAATGATATACTTTAGATCCTCGCCGATCAAAAACGCGAATTTCCTGCTTGAGCAGGATGCATATTGACAATTATCGCCACTTTCGGTAGGCATTTATGATGAATTCTACTCAGTCACATTTATTCTAATTCGGTCTCTTGTTATAACAGGCTGATATAGCGGAACAAACTAATGCCTAAATCAATTTCCGTTCATCCGGGTCAGGAATTTAGCGAATGAACTTGCTCAGCGGCATAAAATATAACCTGCAAGGATTGAGTTTGGGGTTGAAAACGCCTAAACTGCTTTTGTTAGGGATCATTCGATTTATGGTGGTGATCATCATCACTATTCTCTCCGCCGGTTTGATTCTGGTTTACCATCAAGAGATTTTAAACCTCATGTGGCATAAACCTGAAAGTCACTGGTTTATATGGTTATGGTACCTGCTTTCCTGGATGCTTTCGGCAGTTTTAGTCGGCTGTGCGATTGTTTTGTCTTACCTGGTTTCTCAAATTCTTTTCAGTGTCTTCATCATGGATCTGATGTCTAGAATTACCGAGAAAACAGTGACGGGCAGTATACGGGAGACGAATAAAATCCCCTGGTGGCGGCAATTTTTATTTTTGATTAAACAGGAAATCCCCCGGACAACCTTACCCGTCCTGTTGTCTTTAGTGCTCATTGGACTCAGCTGGCTGACTCCCCTGGGTCCGATTGTAACAATTTTATCTTCGGCGGCAGCGGTTATTTTTCTTGCCTGGGACAATACGGATCTGATTCCTGCCCGGCGGATGGCACCTTTCAAAGAACGTTTCCGGCTATTAATGCGCACGCTTCCCTTTCATTTGGGTTTCGGCCTTCTTTTTCTGATTCCACTGCTCAACATTTTATTTCTTTCGTTTGCGCCTGTAGGCGCAACCCTTTATTATATTGATAAATACAGAACATAGAGGACATGTCGGTGATAATCAGAAGCTCCCAGAAACTCACGGATTTAAAATGGCTGAATTTGTTTGAAGTTGCATATGTCGATAAAAACGGTCGCAACAGATCCTGGCAGGTCGCCTCCCGCGCCAAAGAGCCCAAATGCATCACTAATAAATTTGCGGTACCCGATGCCGTGGTCATTGTTCCCTGGCACTCAAAGGAAAATAAAATCGTCATCACCAGAGAGTACAGGATACCGCTGGCGGATTTTGAATATGGTTTCCCGGCCGGTCTGATCGATGCAGGGGAAACCATCGAGCAGGCCTCCCGTCGTGAGCTTAAAGAGGAAACGGGGTTGGACGTCATCCGGTTTACCGAAATCAGTCCGTCAATATATTCCTCTGCCGGTATGAGCGATGAATCTGTGGCCATGGTGTATGTTGAATGCGACGGCAATCCCTCCACTGCCCGCAATACCGGTTCTGAATTCATCGAGGTTGAGCTCATTTCCCCATCCCGGGCATCCCGGCTGTGCGAGAATCCGGCATTAAAATTTGATGCCAAAGCCTGGTTGGTACTTTCCGGATTTGCTAAGCACGGTCATCTCTGATCTGGAATTCCCTCATTTGGCTTTAGACCCGGAGCTCGATGTCCACCTGTTTCTTTATTAGGATTTCCGATAGCAAACTCACCCGCGAATAACGTTGACTTATAGTAGGTTATCCTTAACATATGACTGTTTATCCCATGAATTCGCACGGACAAAAGGAAATACAAGACAATGGTGCAAGAGGACTATTATCAAGTTTTAGGAGTGGATAAAAGCGCCACGGCTAAGCAGATCAAAGAGGCCTATCGGCAGCTGGCCTTTAAGTTCCATCCGGATCGCAACAAGGAAAACATGGGCGCGGTCGAGGAGATGAAAAAGGTCAATGAAGCTTATGCCGTTCTCTCCAATTCAGCCAAAAAACGCGAATATGATACCCTGAAAAATCAATTCGGATCCTCGGCCTATTCGCATTTTAGAAATAATTATTCCGAACAGGATATATTTAGCGGTTCGGACATCAATCACATTTTTGAAGAAATGGCCAGGAATTTTGGGTTGAGAGGCTCTAACGAGATCTTCAAGGAATTTTACGGCCGGGGATACCGTCAGTTCGAGTTTAAGAAGCCGGGCTTTTCGGCCAAGGGATATTTTTTCGGCAGACCGGCCACAGGGACCGGCTATCAACAACAGGAAAATTTCCCGTTGGGTGGCAATTTCGGGAAAGTTTCCCGCTTTTTGCTGCAAAAAATCAGCGGTTTCCAATTGCCTGAAGATGGAACCGATGTTCACGACCACCTTTACCTGGATCCCCAGCAGGCGCTGTATGGAGGTCCTTATGCATATTATCTGCGCCATAAATCAAAAAAACTGGTGGTAAAAATTCCCCCCGGTGTCCGCCAAGGTCAGCAGATTCGACTGACGGCAATGGGCCAGGACGGCAAAGGTGGCGGCAAACCTGGAAACCTGCTCTTAAAGGTTCACATTCGCAAGCCAATGTTCAAGTTCGCCAAAGATCTTATTTCAAAGTGGAAAGAAAAATTATGAGAACAATTGTATGCCATGGTGACAGCCTCACCGAGGGTTCCGATCTGGAAAAAAATTATACCTGGCCGCACCTGGTTGAAAACAATATTAAGGTAACCGTCATCAACAGTGGTATCGGCGGGGATACCAGCGGCGGACTGCTGGGCCGTTTTAACCAGGACGTGGTTCGATGTCAGCCTGACATGGTGGTGATACTGGGTGGAACCAACGATTTATGGTGGGATCTTGATATCAATTTGATTCTGGCCAATATATTCGCCATGGCCTGCCAGGCCCAGCATCGGAATATCGTCCCGCTCGTGGGTCTGCCCTTACCCCTGTGCATGGAAAACATCCGGCATCAAAATATGATGTCACCCATCGCCGGGTGGGATAAATGCCTCAACAAACTATCCGAACTGGTAGACGCGTTGGTTGTTGCAGCCAAAGAAAGCGACATTGCCTGTCTTGATTTCCATCACCCCTTTTTGGACATAAATAGAAATGTCCGGGCAAAATATTATTCAGAAGACGGTCTTCACCCCAATAAATTGGGGCATCTGTTGATGGCGGAAAAAATGGTGGCGTTGCTGCGCAGTCTATTTTATTTTTCATGAAACAGAGATATCCAGAAAACAGGGATTTCATTCTGATATTGTGTATACACCTATTTTACTTCGATGTCGCCTCGGAGCGTCTTTTTCAACCCCTCAAGTGTACCCCGCCATGAGGCATTTTCCCCGGCCATTATGCCGATGATAACATCTTTTTCGACACTGACTTCCAGGATAATCTCTTCTTCACCGATCTTGAAAACAGCTTCCGCCCACCTTTCCGCAGGAAGACCACTGGTTTCACAATCATAGTCCGTGCGGATCTCTCCGGTCATCCTGATCTGCCCCATTGCTGCCTCCTTTTATCATGTCAATTTATGGAGTGTTTGCATCAGATCTTCAAATTCGCCGCCGGCAAAACAGTACCGCATATCTAAAAATTTTTTGCGCAGGGAACTGACTTCCCGCTTAACATTGCTATCCCTGAAAATGACATCCGCTATGTATTGAGCCAGTTCTTTAAAATCATCTTCTCTCATCCCAAAGCGGGTCATCTCCTGCACCCCGGTCCGCAGGGACCCGGCTGCCGTAAATCCTTCTTCTTCCGGAGCTGCCTGGTAATTGAGGATAATATTGTTGCTTTCCAGGCGCCGGGCAAATTCAGGTCCCCGGGCATATCCCACGTCAATGATTACCTGATGGGTTTCGGTATAGGATACCTCCGGGTCGCCCGCCACAGCCAAACCACAATCCTTCAGTGCCAGGGCAAAAGCTTTGGCGTTGGCCAGGACGTTTTTCTGGTACTCGTCTTTAAAATAGTTCATCTCATATGCAGCCATGAGCAACCCCACCAGGGTTCCCAGATGGTGATTGCTCATGGATCCCGGAAAGGACCGACGCTGAATAGCCTCCCAGAACTTATAGCGCAGGTCGTTTTCGGTCCAATTGACAGCGATAATTCCGCGCTGTGTGCCGTAATAGGTTTTGTGAGTAGAGCCGGTCACAATGTCCGCGCCCTCTTTGAAAGGTTGCTGAAAATACGGCCCGATCAATCCCAAAACATGGGCCATGTCGTACATCAACATACAGCTCAGCGCAAGTTCATCGATAATTGCGCGGATTTCAGCCACCGGTTCACGCTGAATGATCATACTCTTGCCGAGTATGATCAACTCGGGTCGGTGTTCGATAATCAGATCCCGGGTCTCTTTCATATCGATTTTGTATGGGTTGTCTGCCAATACAGGGAAGTTGATCACCGCTGGCTTTTCCCGTTTGGGATCCCGCATCACAAAATCTCGCAATGCCCCCATGGGCTGCGCACTCAGATGCCCTCCTTTGATGATATGGTTGTTCATTATTTTTCGAATTCTGCGCTGTTCGCTCTTGCGATCGGCCCGGTTCAGGTAGTCCACCATGGCGCTGAAAACCGCTGTGTTTGCCATCTGGCCCGATATCACACGCGTTTCAACCTCGGCGCATTCCAGATACTTTTGCATTTCGCACGTCAGCAGATATTCGACCTCACAAATGAAATCCGTGCCCTGGTAGTAGAAAACATCCGCTTCTTTAAATGCCTTAACCTGTTTGTGCTCGGCATAACGTGCCGCCGGATCCGTGATGGATAGCCGTCGAACCATGGCTGAGGCGGTCTGCTCCGAAGGAATCAAATTAATGCATTGCTCCTGCCGCCAGCGGGTATTGGCAGCCGCCTTTTCAATCAGTGCGCGGACATTGTCTGTCATTTCTTCGCTGGCACAGATCGTCTTTTTTTCCTCCCGCTGCTGATCGCTTTTAATGGGCCAGCAAAACGGCGGAGCTTCGTTTCGAATAAGATATGGCACAATCACGGCCGCCACTCTTTTACCCCTGATGTCTATTTCGATCTCGTCTCCCTCAACCAGATTGCTGTCCATCATGGCCAGCCCGATGGCCCTCATTTTCCGATCTTCGCTCTGAATGGATGAAAGCCCGACACCTTCAGTTTGCCAATATGGGACCATGGTGCCGCTGGTAACATATCCCACCTTCTTTTGTGCGCGATACACGCCGGCCCCGGCTCGTGCAACCCCTTTGCCAGTCAGTTCGATGGGCTGAATCAGGCGGGGAAGGTCCTCTATGAGCGAATAGTCCCTGTCGACGATCTTTTTTAAGGCCTCAAATTGTCTCACCAAAGGCTGTTTTCCGACAAATTCTCCCTTGAGCGCTGAAAAGCTGACGGCAAAACGGGCTAAATCACAGGCAAAAATCGGTATTTCCACACCATCCGGTTCCAAACCTAATTCGTGACCGTAAAGTGGCAATCCAGCTTCCAGCCTCAGGGTATCGCGTGCCCCCAGACCCACCGGCACGGCACCCTTTTCCAGCAGCAAATCCCATACCTTTAAAGCATCCTTGCGGTCGATGAAGAGCTCAAAACAAATCGGTTCGCCGGTGTAGCCGGTACGCGCAACAAAAACTCGAGTCCCATCGATATAGAGGGTGCTCAAGTAGTTTCTCAGAGGCTCCGGCAGTCGCCCGGAATCCATCAGACCGGACAGAATTTTTTTAGATAGGGGTCCCTGCAGACTGAGCATCGTCATTTCCATGGTGCGATCTTCGATCACCACCGGGCCGAATTTATCCTTGAACGCCAACAAGTGATCCCAATCCTTTTCACGGTTGGCGGCGTTGACGACCAGCAGGTATTCATCCTCAACAAAGCGGTAGAGGTAAGCATCGTCCACGGCCCCGCCGTTTTCATTGGGAATCATCGTGTATTGCCCCTCTTCGATTTCCAGGGCGGCGGCATTGTTGGTCAGGGCATACTGGAGAAAATCAAGGGCATGGGCCCCGCCGATAATGAATCGGCCCATGTGGGAGACATCGAACAGCCCCGCCTGCCTGCGGGTACTTAAATGCTCCTGCACGATGCCGGATTCATACTGCACCGGCATATCCCAACCGCCAAATTCGACCATGTTGGCACCCAGATTGACATGCTTGTCGTAGAACACGGTTTTGAGGAGTTGTTTCATTGGTTTAATTCCTTTTTAATTCCATCGATACTTCTTATTGTTTTCATGTCAGGGCCTATTATCTCTGACCTGGCTCTCTGAGCCGGAGGCCCAGAGAACAGGGTTTTTGATGTTAGAATAAAAAGGTGGGTCGTGTCAAATGGAACATTTCCGGTAAAATTTGAAAGAGAAAAATGCTAGCATGCTGCTGTTCGTGGCAGTTGAGGAGAATCAGAAACAAAAATAATATTGACACTTCATTGGTAAACTATTAAAATTTATTTAAAAAATGATATGCTTAAATTCTTCGTCGAACAAAAGGAATAGGAGGGCTAATGAAATTCTTTAATATTCTAATCATTTCCGTTTTAACTTTTTTTGGTGTTATAACCTTTTTTTGTGTTTCAAGCCTGGCGGCTGAGATTTATATTTGGACCGATGAAAAGGGCGTTAAGCATTACAGTGATCACCCCCCTGAAAGCGCAGAAAACTACGAGGTTCAAACGAAATCTCAGACATCCCGGCACGATGAAGAAGCGGATACAAAGCGGACCGAAGCAGAGCAAGAACAGGTGCAAGAATTTATCAAAGAAACAGACGAAAATTATGAGAAACAGCAACTGGAAGAGAAGCTGCAAGCTGAAGAGGCGGAAATAAATCGACCGCCTACACAGGCAGAAAAGATTGCCGCTGAAAAGGAAAAACTTGAACAGAAAATCGCTGAACTTGAAGAACAACCGCTGGAATACTTCGGATCTCAAAGAAATAAGATCGCCCGTATCGGATTTTACCGCTACAGACTGGAAGCCCTGCTGGAGGACCCGGATAAGTATTTCAAGAATCCTGAAAATTTCGAAGGTAATATAAAAAAGTCCGAGTAAGCCGGTTGAACGGAGGTGGCATGCCAATTGCCAATATGTTGAGTATTACGTCAAACCCTTTCCTATCCATGATGATATGGATTGTCTTGCTGCTGGCCGCACTTTATTTCGCTCGCAAACCTTTTCATCGCGCGGTGGGTTCCCTGGCCAAGATTGTCCATAATGCCATGCGGCTGACTGCGACATCAGTGCTTTCAGCCGAAGGAAAACTGGCCCGGCGCAACCGCGAAGTTCTGATGGCCGCCGGCCTGGAGAAAGCCGAGCGGTTGGTGGAAAGGGAATTCGATCGCATCAACTCAGCCGTTGTCAGAGATCTGGCAGGTTTTCCGCATCTTCAGCGCCGGCTGCTGGAACTCACCACCCGCCTGGATGAGGACTACAGCTCCAGTGCGGATGTTCCCCCGTCATTACCGAACTGGCGGCCGATCATCGAATCGATTGCCGGTATCAAACATACCGGCGATTCCATGGTTGCCAATATGCTGGAGGAAATCAACCGCACCTTGACGGAGCAACACAAGTCAGCCATTGACAACTACCGAAAATCTAATTCTTTACGCTATGGAATCTTAAGGAAAATGCTGCCGGTTTGGCGTAAGGTGGATAAGACCCTCAATGATGTCGGCAATGCCATCGGCAACCTGAACAGGCGGGCTAAAAGTATTGACCGCTATATGGATGAATATGAACAAATTCGTATGCAGACGGATAAGGCCGCCAGGCTACTTTCATCTTCTTCACTGACCCAGTTTTTTATTTCCGGATTGTTCCTGCTGATTGCTTTTGGCGGGGCCTTCATCAATTTCAATATAATTGCATCTCCCATGTCGGAAATGATCGGCAGCTCAAGCTATATCGGGCTCTATAAAACATCGGATGTCGCCGTGCTGATATTTATTCTGTTTGAATTGACCATGGGCTTGTTTATAATGGAATCACTGCGAATCACGCGTCTTTTTCCCACCATCGGCAGTCTGGACGATAAAATGCGACGCCGGATAATCTGGATCGCCTTCGCGCTGTTGGCAATCCTGGCGGGTACCGAGTCGGCCTTGGTGTTTGCGGGTGATCGCATTTTCCGGGATTTAGGGACATTCGGCCAGTCAATAGCAGGTGCTGAACAGAGCCTGTCGGGCGGTATGATGCCCGCTATGGGTCA
>Ga0316193_10004042_pt1 | contig 10730 bp, 6 predicted proteins | sample MerIslsedime2_MG_FD_207735 | JGI IMG/M metagenome (GOLD analysis project Ga0316193, IMG submission 207735) | Coastal sediment microbial communities from Maine, United States - Merrow Island sediment 2 | ecosystem: Environmental > Aquatic > Marine > Coastal > Sediment | place: USA: Maine... | reverse complement strand
ACCTCCTGCATCTGGTCGAGGGGCGCGACATAATGCTGGAAGAATATGCGCGAGGACAGATCGCTGCCGAGAGCCGGCACGTCAGCGAAGTCGACAAGATGCTAAGGCCACCAGGCTGACGGGGGGGGGTTCGCACCCCGCCTTGCCGCCCGGCAGGCGGAATAGAATAGAGCTGGTATTACCGATATTTCGTCACACAATCTGCGAAAGACGTTTGCCACTCGCCTGTTAAGCAGAGGTGCTGCCATTACTGATGTTCAGCATCTTCTCGGCCATGCCTCAGTCAAGACAACTGAGAAGGCATATGCTGCATTCGTGAAGAATGAGAGGTTTAAGCAGACAATTGATTTATTGGATGAGCCGGTGGTACCGAAGTTGAAGGTTGTTAGGTGAATAGCAGCAAATCAGAACAAAGAGATCCCTATTGGTCACGAAGTAACTCATTAATACAAATGTAGCTCATGATCCTCTGTGCCTTTAGGTACAGGCTTTAACTCCCCTGTGTAACCATCTACCCTGAATTCCCAAACGATACCTTCACGTTCATAGTTTTCAATTTGCACGTTTTCCTTATGACCGGCTTGTATCAATTCTTCCTGTGCTATCCATCTTTCCACAGCGTAGCGCTTCATATACGCATCTGTTAGTGCCATCACCCTGACGCCAGCTCTTAACCAACGCTTTGCATCTTTCATTCGCTCCTCCGGACTCAGGCGCTTTCTTGATCTTTTTTTGGCCATCTAAATTCTGGTGTATCCACTTAGAACGACTCGTTAAGCTTCATTGTCTTCAGTCCTCACCGAATCTTCTCTCCTCACCGACTGGACGAACGTAGTAATTTGACGGACCATTTGACCCAATCTGGACAGTTGATCTCCAAAAAGTCCTTCATGCTTACCATTGGTATTTTTCCTTTGTATAGCATTCTCCAGTCTTCCAAGATAAAAGCAAAGTATTCGCCGGGTGCATCCGCTGCCCACTCTTTGTATTGCGTCTTAGAGTCCTTATCAAACGCGTAGATCCCCTTCAAAATCCTCAGACAATATAACGCGGCTTCTTTTGGCATTGACAATTTCTTGTACTTCACTACATCGTCTCGAAAAGGTCTCAATGCTTCTTCAAACATCTCCCAGGCAACATCTCCTGGCTCAACATATCCTTCCCTGTTCGCACCTGCCCTCGCCCAGACGTCCTCTACCTGAAGCCATTCCAGCGCCCTCTGAACATTTGCCGCTATCTCATCGACGTTAACTGCGCTCAATATATCCACCGCGATTTTCTCAATTGTTGTTTTGATTTTCTCATCACGCTGGGCAAGAGCATTCAAGATCGACAGTGCGTCGCTCCCGGTTATTGACTCCAGAATCTCAGATTTACCATTGGCCTTCCTCCTACTGGCCGATTTTTTGATCCGACTTACCATTATGGTGATACAACTCGCTTGCTGGTGTCCTGGCCCACCGAATCTTTCGGTTCACGATCGGGACCATAACATTCTGGATCGATGGCTCTTATTGTATCCTTCCACCGAGAACTCTCAAGCACTCGTTGTCGGAGGCCACTGCCTTCGCACGACTCTTGTAAATCGCCGGAAATCGGTTGATGGTGACTATGTATTCCCAGGCTGATTCGGGGGACACAAAACGATTCAGAACAATCGGGCATTGGAAGCTGCGTTTGGGAGAGCCGGTGTTACTGACGTTTCCTCGCACAATCTAAGAAAGACTTTTGCCACTCGCCTGTTAAGTAGAGGTGCTGCCATTACTGACGTTCAGCATCTGCTGGGACATGCTTCTGTCAAGACAACTGAGAAGGCATATGCTGCATTCGTGAAGAATGAAAGGTTCAAGCAGACGATTGATTTGTTGGATCAGCCGGTGGTGCCGAGGTTGAAGGTTGTTAAGTGACGCCTCAGTGGAAAAGCTTTTTCTTTCAAGCGGTCTAATCCTATTGCGACGCCCCGATCACCAGTCGCAGTGTGAGCCGCTAACGAAACAGGGTGGACACAAATGCTAACAGCGCCTAAATAATGGGTTTCATGGTTTCTGGATTCTGTTTGGCTGTAACTATGACCAAAGATTGCAGATTGACGTCTCCTCTGAAAACGGTCAAGGATATCCGGCGGTACGAATTATTGGGAAGGACAGGTGGGAAAGGGCGTTTATTCTGTCTATACTCGCATGTCCGGATCCAAGCGCCGATTGAACAATCAAGTTAAAGCCAACCAACACGGAAGAGGAAGCCATGACTAACTGTTACGAGATACACCCCAGGATCGGAGTCGCTCGACTCGGCAACAGCCCCACAGAGTTTTACTTGTCACCGGAGACCATTGGTGGACTGCCGATCGCCTGTGACGAATCCGGAAACGCTACCGGCGGATTCGTTGATCAGTTCAAAGACAGCCTGGGGCGAATCAAGCGACAGGCAGCGCTGTTCAAGATCTTCGAACGGTCTGAGAACGGTATGCGTGAGGTCAAGTTGTCAGACGCTGAGATCGAAAAGATCGTCTGGACCGTTCACATAGCGAACAAAAAGCCCATCTGGTACACATTTTCCGAACTTCAGGGCAACCTGGAGTTCGGACGGGAAAACAGCTACGAGCATCAGCACATTCCTCGTAACAACCCGGACGTCACTGGCGAGGCGCGACAACAACTCATCATCGACCCCGGGCCACGATCCATAGATAACCCAGGTGACGTGGTGCAATTCTCACGCTATAACATACCCGGTGCTTACCCCCATGGATCGTTTCCACCGGTGGGAATCGGCGGCACGCAAATAGATAGCCTGGGTGAATTACGCATGGACCGAGAAGGCAATCTGGTTGCCTTGGGTGCATTTGGAAATGTCACCGGATCGGGAAGCATCACGTCTTTCCGTGGCGCTGCCGGCTACTGGGATGATATCTCGGACGGCTTCGTGATGGCGACCATCCATCTGACGAACGGGGAGAAGATTGACGCGGTCCCTGGATGGTTACTTGTGGGCAGCCCGAAATACGCCCCTGAACTCGTCAACATAACCACCCTGTATGACACCATGTATAATGTTGCAATTCGTACCATGGACGCGGATCCGGACATTTTCAAAGCAGGCTCAAATACTGCGGATGCTTTCCCGAGTCACCAGGGTTACACGCCGCTGAACGGCTACAACCCGGACTATGTGGTCGACTACACAACACAGGTCAAGCCCATCATCAATCGCATGCAAGGGTATCGCTGGGTTGCGGATATCCCCTACTTGAATGACTTTGCGAACCCCTGCTTCGATCTGTCCGACCGATCGGAACAGAACAAGGACAATCGTTGGAAATATTTCAACTACTTCCGTGTGCCTGTGTTGCCGCAGGATTACTCGACGTGGGCGCACAAGGTCGAGAACGGTCCCAACCAGTTGTTCTCGACTGACGGTATACCGCTAATGCCGTTGAATTCGGGCGACAACTCGGTCACGAACAGCGGACCCATCTATAAGTTCGAAACCCTGTCTGCAACCCAGTACTTTTTCCTGCACCAATGGGCACTCGGCAAGTTCAAGGTGGGCGAACCTTCAACCAAGTGCCCCAGCGAAGAACTCGACGAGGCGGGTGTTGGCAACTGCGTCGGTGCTCCTTTTTCGCCGGGCATAGAGACTACCTGGATAACCCGCAACGGGCCTATCTACAAGGCACCGATGCAGCTCAATTTGGCGCACTACGACGGCGACAATACTCAAACACAAACCTACTACGAGGAGAATGGCCTCAGCACAACCGCCGACGAAGCAGAGGGACAAGGTTGCGAACCTGGCGATCTAACCAAACGCATGGCAATCCCATGGCAGGCGGATTTCAGTGAGTGCACCGTGCAAACACCTAACATTACCAACCCGACTGTCAATCAGTTCGCCGATGGCACCGGCATCGAGGTGCCGCCTGCCTATTACGTCTACTGGTGGCCGCCGCAAAGTCCGATGCACGTAGTGACCGGCAGCCAGGACCCAGGTGAACAGGTGCTCGACGCGATCGTGTCCGAGATCGACGGCCAGCCGATCATCCCGGCCGGGCAGCGTGTCCCCTACCAGCGCGGCATCAATTCCGTACAGGGCGTCATCGAAAGTTGGAGCCGGCTGGGCTTCATCGTGAATCAAGGCAGCGACGCTTACCCGTACTTTGTCGAGACAGAGCGAGATAGCAAGAGTCTCGGGCAGCTGGCGGCTCAGCAACAGGCTGCCAGGGTTGCAGCGGCGAAAGGCAAATAACTGTGGCTCCAGACGACAGGCAACGCCACTTCGATGTCATCATCCTCGGTGGCGGTCCGGGTGGAACGGCGGCGGGGATGACGCTATTGAAGCGCGACGGTGTGGACGTCGCTGTTGTTGAAGCATCGAACTATACGTCGCCACGTATCGGAGAATCCTTGACACCCGGCGTACGACCGCTACTTGAGTACCTGGATATCTGGCAGCGGTTCCGGAGTGAGCAGTCTCTGGAATCGTTCGGGAGCCAGGCAGCCTGGGGCTCCGACTACCTACAAGCACTTGATTACATGTTCACGCCCCATGGTGCTGGGTGGTGCCTGGACCGTGTCCGTTTCGATCGCATGCTGGCCAGTGCGTTTCGCGACAGGGGCGGCCATTTGTTGACCAACACACATTTTGTCGGATGTGTACGGAAATCGAACGGCAGCTGGGGTGTCCAGGTCAAGGACGCAGAAAAAAACCTCCGACAGATCAGTTGTAAGTATCTGATTGATGCGACGGGACGCCGTGGGCAACTCGCCAGACATCTGAACGTTTCGCGCGCGATGCATGATCGACTGGTCGGCATCGGCCGCATTGGTCAGTTTTCAGCCGATCAATCCGTCGAATCCGTAACCCAGGTGGAAGCATGCGAATACGGCTGGTGGTATACATCACCGGTCCCCGGGAACAAAATATCGGTCGTGCTGATGTGCGACGCCGACATCGTGAGTCGACGGCAAGCGGCCAGACCGGATCGATGGCAATCACTGCTGAAGGACACGAAGCTGATAGACGAGCGTATTCGCGGTATCGAATTCACCGCTAAGCCGGAAGCCTTCCCCTGTTTCTCTTCCTGCCTCAAACAAGTGGGCGGGAAAGACTGGGTAGCAGTCGGAGATGCCGCCGCCTCTCACGACCCGTTGTCTGCAACAGGTATTCCCCATGCCATCGGCAGCGGGATTCATGGCGCACTCGTTGCGGCGAACGCGTTGTTTTCGAACGGCGGCCTGTTACAGAGCTATCAGCAGAGTATCTACACCGACTTCCAACAGTACCTGCGCACCCATTGGCGATACTATCAGCGCGAACCCCGCTGGCCTGAGTCCACATTCTGGAAACGGCGACGTACACCGATATCCATTGATCCGAATGCAACTATTGGTCGCGCCGCACCTACATCTAGCGACTTGGATCAAGGCCTGGTTCACCTACCGGCGCGTCATTCCCAACAGCTATTCGAAAGGTGTCAACCAGGACACGCTGCCCATCAGATCGTGAGTGCATTTGCCAATGACCATCCGCAGATTCCGGATCAGCGGATCATTCTGGGGCTACAGGAGCTTGTGGTGAGTGGTTATTTGAAGGTCGGATCGTGAACATCGGAGGAGGATTGAAAGTTTCCTGAAAGGCCGTAAGGTCACAAAACACATCGCACTCGCTCGGCTGGCTTAAGTTTCAAGGGATCAACCCGAGGTTTTCAACGCCCGCCCAGGCCTTGACCAGTTGTGGTCCGCATTTATTCCTCGACTGCACGTTTATCCGGATTTTACGGTGAAGTTTAGCAAAGGATTTAAAGATCGGTGCATGCTGAGTCAATGGACTTGTTCTCTCTGATCATCAACCTGGCGGCTGAACTCGCTAAGCTCGCACGGACGCTGTTGACCGATGGCATACGTTTCGTGGCCTTACTTGCGCGATCCCGCACTGCCTTGGCAGCTGATACAGAACAATCGAGCACTGGAAGCTGCATTCAGGAGAGCTGGTGTTACTGATGTTTCCTCACACATAATCTGAGAAAGACGTTCGCTACCCGATTACTGAGTCGGGGTGCTGCCATTACTGACGTTCAACATCTGCTTGGGCATGTTTCTGTCAAGACAACTGAAAGGGCTCGTGCCGCATTCATCGAGAATGAGTGGTTCAAGCAGACGATTGATTTGTTGTATCAGCCGGTGCTGCCGAGGTTGAAGGTTGTTAGGTGATGATTCAATGCGCGCCGATCGCGTACCTTCTCTGAGCGACTCATCGGGACCATTCTCCGGGAACTTCTTGACCACACCCTCTTTTGTAATGCTCGGGACCTTGAACGGAAACTCGTGGACTTTAGGCAATACTACAATCAGGCTCGTGTTCACCAATCGCTAGGCGGAAATACGCCATCGGTTGTTAGCGGTGAATCCCAACCGCTGCGCGCAAAACTCAGCACCTATTCATGGACATCTCATTGTAATGGACTTTTTCACACGCCCATTGCCGCATGAATATTATTTCGCCACCCACGCACACCATTCCATTAGCACTCTGTGAACAATTACACTGATGCAGTGTGAATAGTCATATTGACGGAGGGATGCTCACTGGCTAACCTCAGCGACGCGAATGCCAAGGCATGTGGTCCAACCGTTTTCGTCGCATGCCACGACTGGCTTCTGGCATTCTTAGGATCGGTACCCAAGCACGCTATTGGCGATTCACTTTAATCCAAAATCCAAAAGAGGGATCTGAAATGACTGGTTGTCCTATTTCTCATCATGGCGTGTCCAAGGCATCCGTAGGCTGTTCCCATCTGGCTGCTTCCCACTTTAGCAAGCTCTTTCCTGGTTTGCCCCCGGTTTCCCTGACCGAGGAGCAGGCCGCTATCATCGGTGGCCCCGGCGGGCTGATGCACGATTTCGATGGCACCTCCAACGACTCGTCTATCCCGTGCGGTTACATATTCTTCGCCCAGTTCGTTGACCACGACATTACGCTGGACGTCACCTCCAGCTTGCGTGTTCAACAGGCATCTGACGAAGCCATCGCCAAACTGCCCAACATTCGCACTCCGAGCCTGGATCTGGATTGCGTGTACGGCTTTGGTCCAGAGGCGAGCCCCCACATCTACGACGGCAGCCGTCCCGGGCGCATCGCAATTCACCCCAACGGTCACGATCTCGCTCGATCCCCAAGCGGAAGTGCCTTGATCGGCGATCCGCGCAATGACGAAAACATCTTCGTCGGGCAGATGCAGCTACTGTTTCACCGCTTCCACAACAAGTTGTTTAACGAACGCGTTTATCAGGAAGCGGGCAGCGAACCATTCAGCCGCTTCGAAGAAGCTCAAAAGCAGGCGCGCTATCACTACCAATGGATCGTGCTCTTTGACTTCCTGAAACGGCTGTGTGATCCCGCGGTGTTCAGGTTTGCTGCCGGAAAGCTGATTGCCGGCAATACTGAGTTTCCATTCTTCCACAAGACCGACAGCCACGGCAAACTGGGCATGCCGGTGGAATTCTCGGTAGCCGCCTATCGCGTCGGCCATACCATGGTCCGCTCCAGCTACGCGGTCAATGCGGACGAGCTGGACGTGGAACTGTTCGCTCAAGAGTTCGGTACGGAGGGCTTTAGCGAGTTGCCGTCCGATTTGGTGGCCGACTGGCGCTACTTGCTGGAGGTAGACGAATGCATCCGCCCGCGCATGGCCAAGGCGATCGACACACTGCTGGCAAACGAGATTCAGGACATGCCGCGTCTGGTGGTCAACAGCAACAATCCTAACGACCGTGCGCTGGCGTTCCGCAATCTGTTGCGCGGCAGCTCGCTGCGCCTGCCGTCGGGTCAAGCGGTAGCCGCTCAGCTGGCCGCCAAGGGCTATCCGGTTAATCCCAACATCGATCTCGCCTTAGACGATTTGTCCGGCTGGAACCGGCTCGACCGTCTCGAGGAAAACAACGTCTCACCGCTGCGTACGGCAACCCCGTTGTTTTATTACATCTTGCGTGAGTCTGAGGTCAACAACCAGGGTGAGCGTCTTGGTCCTGTCGGTTCAGCGATTCTGATGGAAGTGTTTGGCGCCATGCTCTCATGCAGTCAGCATAGTTTCCTCAAGGCGCCCGGCGAGTGGAATCCGGACCCCTGTGTGTCGAAGGAACGTTGGGGCTGGTGGGGCGATAAGTACCAGGAAGGCTTCAGCCGTGAATCGCTGATAAACAACGAGGACTACTATCCGTTCGAACTGGCGGACGTCGTTCGATTCGTTTTGGCTTGATGCAAGCAAAACGGCCGGTCTGTCTAATGCGGACCGGCCGTCCAGGAACTGACACTTGAAAAACCAGGTCAACGCAGATTTGCCAACTTCGTACTAGCTGTGCCTGCTACGATCTTTTTAGCGCTTGTTAATGGTCAAGCTCGGTATTCTGACCCTTTACCCAGTACTCATAACCGCCTGTACCCTGTCAAGCTTATGCGGAAACAATAACTGAGGTGAAGCCTGCATTCATACCGTTCCTACGCTTTGCTTTCTCAGGCCTTACTCACATTTTCTCTGTAATGCTACGTCAAAGATATCACCATCCGCCTGTGGTCCAGGCAGTTCAATAAGATCTGCCGGAATGTCAATCGCCTTGGCTACTACACACCAGACTACGAATGGGGTGAATGGAATATAAAGGATAAGCCGATCCGGTATCTGAGCGACGATGAAGAGCAGAAGATTCTCAAGGAACTTGATCCTTCATCTGCCAAAGATCCAAAACACTAAAAAGGCCGGCAGGCGGCAAGAGACATTTTCATCCTGATGGTCGATGGTGGCTTCCGAATCAATGAAGCGAGCGTGTTGAAATGGTCTGATGTCGATTTTGATAACGGTGTCATTTATCTGTACCGATCGAAGGTGTCCAACGACGATTTCATTCCGATGACAAATCGGTTACGAGCTACCCTTCTGAATCGAAGGAAATCGGTTGATGGTGACTACGTATTCCCTGGCCGGTTCGGCGGTCATAAAACGATACAGAACAATCGTGCACTGGAAGCCGCATTTAAGCGGGCTAGCGTTACAGATGTTTCGTCACACAATCTGAGAAAGACGTTCGCAACTCGCTTGCTGAGTCGCGGTGCTGCCATCACTGACGTTCAGCATCTGCTTGGCCATGCTTCTGTCAAAACAACCGAGAAAGCATATGCTGCATTCGTCAAGAATGAGCGGTTCAAGCAAACGATTGATTTGTTGGATGAGACGGTAATGCCGAAGTTGACGGTTGTTAAGTGATTCGCAAAGCGAGCAGGCCACCCGGCCAGGGCCATTGTGATGAGGTGGAACGGTTGTATGCTCTGCGTCATTGCACGAATTGATTATCCGCAATATTGTTTGATAACAATACCATACGGCTCGTTCGAGTATTTGCACCCTACGGCCTCAAACGGGCCCTAGCAGCTTAATGGTTAAAATACTAACCAAGGCGACTGACAGGGTGACACCAACTCCGACATACACTGGTTTTAATCCAGCACTGCGGATTCGTCCGAGGTTAGTCCCAAGGCCAACGCCTGCGAGTGAGCCGAGCATTAGCCACCCCGAGGTCTTGTTTAAACCCGACTGGACGTTGTAGCCGACCAGCTCAGATAGATAATCGAATAAGCCCAGAGTATTCAAGAGTGCCATAACGAGAAAGCCAACTAGAAAAAGGGGCAGAGACTGTTTTAGACGTTTGCTTAAAGGTACTTTCTTGCCGCCGATCTGACCTCCAACCCATCGGGCGTAAACCAAGCCTACTAATACAATCATGATCCCCAGAAAGGCATTTCGCGTAAGCTTGACAATTGTTGCCACCTCGCCAGATTCGGAACCCAAAGCGAACCCCGTTGCCACGACTTGCGCGGTATCGGGAACTGCCAAGCCGACCCAGGTACCAAAGAACACGTCTGAAAAACCAAAGTAAGAGCCAATAAATGGATATAGCACCACCGCGGTGGTGCCGAACAATGTTGTTACTGCAACGGCCAGAGAGAATTCTTCCTCCCTCGCCTTTATGACTGGAGCAAGGGCGGCTATAGCACTATTCCCGCAGATCGCTGCGCCCATCGCGAGCAGTGTTGCCAGGCGTACAGGCAGCTTCACAATTCGCCCAAGAAGATGGGCCACCCCAAAGGCTGTGGCAATGGAGATGAGGATCATGATCACAGCCGTGGAGCCGATGTTAATGACATCGGTAAAAACGATTCTGGCACCGAGCAGAATAATCGCCAGGCGAAGCATGTTGTGTAGGGCAAAACGTATGCCCGGTTCCCAGTTTACGGGTAAGTTAAATGTATTTCCGATTACCAGACCCAGGACGATAGCGATAAGCACCGCACCCATGGTTTTAGCCAGCGGCTCAGGCAATATGCTATGTAACAACGCCGCTGTCACCGCAACGGCCGTAACTACCAGAAGTCCCGGTATGATTATCTTCCACTGACCTGAATTTTCAATGGTAAATGCAACTTCTTGAGTAAATTTCCTTATTTTTTCTTCGTCTTCATTGCTGAATGGACCGCCCGTATTTTTGTTGATGGCTTGTAAAACTCCGATGATCTCACCTTTGCTGTTAACAACCGGAGCTGAGATAATGGATTTACTGACGTATCCTGATTGCTTATCAATGTCTTTGCGAAACCTCTCGTCCTTGATGGCGTCTTTGACGTTGATGATTTCTCCGGTCTGGAAGGCATTTCCTGCCAAACCCTCATCATAGGGAATA
>Ga0316193_10004041_pt1 | contig 10731 bp, 10 predicted proteins | sample MerIslsedime2_MG_FD_207735 | JGI IMG/M metagenome (GOLD analysis project Ga0316193, IMG submission 207735) | Coastal sediment microbial communities from Maine, United States - Merrow Island sediment 2 | ecosystem: Environmental > Aquatic > Marine > Coastal > Sediment | place: USA: Maine... | reverse complement strand
GTACGCTCGACGGCCGCGTCCATGCGGCCGACGGTCCCTCAAGCTTATGTCGACCAACTTCTGTACTCCTTAGTAATAGCTCGAGTCATGACATTAATCGGCATATTCAGCCCCCCCCCGCTGATTCCTGAAGCCAGGATCGCAGTTCGGGCCGGTAGTGGGCGACGCCCTCCAGGATGCCGGCGCTGTAGTTGCCGTTCATGCCCAGAAAGCCACCTTTGGCAAAATAGATCGCGTCGAGATTAGCTGATCGTTCTGCTCCCGCCCTGGCTGCTTCACGAACTGTTTCTGCTGCGTTCAGAACCAGCACCGCCGGTAATCTGCTGGTGAGTACTGGCAGATCGTTCCCCGAATCGCCGGCAAACACTGTTTCAGTCAGCGCATAGTCCAGCCGTTCTCGAAGAAATTCGATGGCATGCAACTTGGTGGCACCACGTGGCAGAACATCAAGCAGCCCGACTGCAGTGGGTTCGTCGATACTCCAGATCAGGCTGGCGTTAATACCGCGTTGCGTCAGGCGTTCGTCCATTTTCTGGATCAATTTTTCTTTGTCTTCGTACAGGGAGACATAATAGCTCACCTTATGAGTGTTCTGCTTTTCGCGTTCTTGCAGATTCAGCGGCGTGAGGTCGTGAAACAGCTCGCACAGGTCCGCATGGGTCTGTCCAGCCCAGTCAGGCGTGATTTCCTTCTCCCAATCCCGCCATGTCGTCCAGTCTCCGGTGCGCAGATCATAGATTTTGGTGCCGACGTCACTGATTACCATGTCGGGTTGGGGCAGGCAGTAGCATTTGATCGCTTGCTGCACGAGCAGCTTGTGGCGTCCGGTGACATACACCAGCGTAACGTCCGGACGTTCGGTCAGTCGGGTGAAATATCGTCTTGCCTGAGGAGATTCAGGCTGTGTCCCATTCGGAAGCAGGGTGCGGTCGAGATCCGTACATAATAGAAGTTTGGGTTGATTCATACGGTTCCATCAGTGCTTGGTACGGTACAGTTATTATAGAAGTCGTAATGGTCCAGAGCCTCGAGAATTCCTCCGGCGTACGATTGTTTGGCAAAGTAGATACGATCCATATCAACCAGCTGCGACAGCTCCTCGTCGTGGCGGTTGGCGACGACGGCGGCCAGGGTATTGCCGCGCATCATGTCTTCATCGGCTCCCGAACCGCCCGCGGCCAGCACATGTTCCAGAGGAATGTCCCAACGGTGTGCAAAGTAGCGGAGTGCGAACCCCTTCGACGCCCTGATCGGGAATACGTCAAGAAACTGGCCGAAAGAGAGGTTGACAGTGACGGACAGCTCTTCCTGATGAAGCAGCTTGTTGATTTCATCCAGACCGGGTGCATTTCGAGGGTCAATATAATAGCTGATTTTGAAGCGGCTCTGCTCCGTTCTGGGCTGCAGTTTAAGTCCCGGCAGTTGGTCCAGCACACGGCGTACAGCGCTGGGTGCCCAGTGGTATTCGATGTGTCGCGGCCAGCCCCTGTCCTGTGTCAGTTTGGGTGCGTAATGGATTTCAGTGCCACCACTTGTAATCAGCACATCGGGTTCGAGAATGCCGTATTGTTTCATCACTTTCAGCGCCGATTCCAGGCGCCGGCCGGTGGCAATACCAAAGGTGGCACATTTTCGGTTTTCGCGAAGGACTTTGACGAGTATCGCGAGGGACTTCGGGTCGCCGAGCAGGTTCTGATCGAGGTCGGTAAAAATAGCCCTGTCGTGGTACAGCATCGCGCGGCGTGTGCGAGGCGGTTGGCGAACCAGTGCCTCGGTTTTATCTATGATGGGACGAACCACTTCCAGGTAGCGAACAGCGTGGGCTTGCCATGAGTAATGTTCTCGTACGCCCTGCAGGCCGTTGGATGACTTTTGTTGCCAGCCTTCCCAGTCAGACAGTACCTGCAGCAGGGCGTCAGTGATTGTTGATGTATCCAGGGGGTCGACGAGCAGCCCGTTTTCGCAATTGGAAATGATATCGCGTGGGCCACCGTCTTCCGTTGCTACGATAGGCAGCCCGCTGGCCGCGGCTTCAATCAGTGTCAAGCCGAAAGGTTCTGTTAATGCCGGGTTGACGAACACGCCTCCGGAAGCCGCTGCAAGGCGATAAATCAGCGGTACATCTTCCGAGCCATGGTGTTTCGGGTAGGCTACTTTACCATACAGGTCGTAACGGTCGATGAGCAGCAGCAGGTCGGTCAAAACTTCCTGCGCCCCCTCGTCCAGCTCCGAAATGTCATCCCGGTTGCCAGCCACTACCAGCAGGTTGGCTGCAGTCTGCAGCTCCTCTGATTCTCCAAAAGCGGTGACAAGAGCGCCGATGTTCTTGCGCGTGTCAGGGCGTGACAGTGCCAGGATGATGGGTTTTTGAGGGTCGCGGAGGAAACGGCAGATTTCCTCTGCAATAGGGTTTTGCCACTCATCGCCCTGTGGCGGATGGAAGTGGAGCAGATCAGTGCCCGGCGGAATGACGCGCATCTGTTCCGGTTGGTAATGGTCATAGAGTTCGTACTGCTGCTCTATTTCCTGGGAGGTGCTGGTGATAACCCGCTCGGCACTGGCCAGTGTCTGCTCTTCGGCTTCGATGCGGCGCGACATGCTGTATCGCTGTTCGATTGTTGTGGAATCGAGACCGGCTGCCAGCAGGCGTCGGCGTTTGACCCGACCGAGCGAATGACCAGTGTGGATCAGGGGAATGCCAAGCTGGTGCGACAGGCGGCTGCCGACATAGCCTCCGTCTGCGTAATGGCTGTGAACAAGGTCAGGGGCTTCGCCGATGGAACGCAGGTAAGTCAGCGCATTGTCAGTAAAGGTGTCGAGATGATCCCAGAGTGCTTCTTTGGGCAGGTAGTCTGCCGGGCCCGCATCGAGCCGAACAATCCGCGCACCGCCGCCCAGTTCCTCAACGGCCTGCGCATAATCATCGTCGATTTGCGCATCCTCGATCCGTCTGGTCAGCAGCGCTACTTGCGCGACCCCGGGCTGCTGTGCAAGTGCCTGGGTGAGTTCCAGCACATACTTGATCTGGCCGCCGGTGTCGGCATCCCGGCCAAGTTCCAGGTTTCCTCCCCGGATCAAACCGTGAATACTGATTAGCAGTATGAAGAGACCGTCTTTCCCGTTCTGGTCTTTCTGGCTGTTTCGGCCGTTCTCTGCTTCATAATCCATCACGATCCTATCGGGATTTTACAACGCGTGTCCTCATCATACTAAAACAGCCAATTATAAGAAACGACAGTCATTGCCGATTGAACAGGCTCGAAAGCAGCCCGGTTAGCCCGCAGCTGTAATGTTGACAATGGGAGTGATTCGCATTAACATCCGTACTGTCAGTAGGAGGTTGCATGTACATTTGCATCTGTCAGAAAATCACATGTGGCCAGATTCGAGCTGCTGCCAGCGAGGGGGTAAGCAGTATTCAGGATTTAAAACAGCAGCTTGGTGTTGCCAGCCAGTGTGGCAAATGTGCCCGCTGCGCGCGTGGCGTGCTCGACGAAGCGCTGCAGTGCAAGTCGCAGAAAGACGCGACACAGTCACCCTGATCGCGACCAACCGTTTGCTTTGCGTTCTTGACCTCTCATTGTGACGCGCTATATTCACAGCACGTGGCATTATTAACAGCGTTTGATTTCGGCTGCCGGGGAGTCTCTGTATGAAAGGCGATAGTAAGGTCATCAAGTATCTCAACAAAGCATTAAAAAATGAGCTGGTCGCCATAAACCAGTATTTTCTTCATGCCCGCATGTTCGAGAACTGGGGGCTGAATGAGCTCAATGAAAAAGAGTACGAAGAATCCATCGATGAAATGAAGCATGCCGATGCGCTGATAAAACGCATCCTGTTCCTGGAAGGTCTGCCCAACCTGCAGGATATCGGCAAAATCCAGGTGGGTGAAAACACCGAGGAAATCCTGCGCTGTGACCTCGCCATAGAACTCGAAGCCGTGCCCGTGCTGCGCGAGGCCATCGAATACTGCGAGCAGGCCAAGGACTATGTGTCGCGTGAACTCTTCGAGGATATTCTCGCGGGTGAAGAAGAACACATCGACTGGCTGGAGACCCAGCTGGAACTGATAGAAAAAGTCGGCCTGCAGAATTATCAGCAGTCGAAGATGTAGTACACGCCTAATACAGGGTTAAATTTCCCGTGACCGCGTCAATCCGGCTGGCCGGAGCGGGGCCGATGGCACAGGCCGTCAGGGTTGGCGTTCCCCCGAATTCCGTGCGTCCGCTGTCTCTTATCAGGAAGCTCTTGAGGCCTTGGCGCAGGGCTTTTTCATGGTAATCGAGGAGTTCTTCCTCCGAGCTGACCTGCAGACACACCTTTGCCATACCTTGTGAGAGCCAGGCTGTCTCATCAATGTTCAGATCGATAACGATGTTCGCGTTTTCATCCAATCGCTGTCGAATCTGATTGGCCAGAAACTCCGTCGAAGCGTGCGATCCCTGGGCGATCTCTTTGCCTCGTCGCATTTTCAGATCCTTACGAATAAGAATCACCTGTTTTATTCTTTCCATACATCTAATACCGTGCAACAGTTCGAGGTCAGCCCGCTGATGTCGTTGCCGGCCAGCAGAATGCGGCCTGCCTCGTTCGAACTCACGCCTTTCAAGCCCATGATTTTCTGCTTTTCCGGCAGCATGAGCGCAGTTACCGAAAAAACGCGGATTATCTGGCACACTTTCTGTTTTGTCATGTCTTTTCCATCAACCTGATCTGCTCCGGTTTGTCGCCGATTATTCCGACCAGCGTTTCCACACCTACCTGCAAGACGTGACACATATGGCATGCTTGGCAGGCATGTCATGACGAATCTGGCAGATCCGTGTGGCTCGGTTGAGTGGGGAATTCTTCATAAATAATATAAAACAATGGGTTAACAGTCATCCTGACTATGGCTCAGCACTTGCATAGGTAGAAACCCTAATGTGGAAAATACCAGTAGGGTAAACCCTACCTTGGTAACTGCTATTTGGTTATGCAGCCACATCAGAATTGCGAGAGCACCCGGATTTTTTTGACAAGGAGAGAAAGACCATGACCCCCGGACCACGAGTCAGCTGTTTTATTCCCATTGCAGGCTATCAAAGCAACAGGCCCATTCTGAGCCTTTTTATATTGCTGAGCGTCCTGCTCGGGCTGGTCGCGACCACGACCGCCTGGGCGGGTGATGATATTGATATCGATCGCGCGAGCTGGAGTAGCGACCGCGACCGACTGACGGTGCGCGGTGACAACGCGCCGGATAACTCGACCGTAATCATCCGCTACGGTGAAAAAGATGACAATGGTGCCGAGATCGGCCGCACCGAGGCGGATGATGAGGGCGACTGGACGTTCCGCATCACCGGTCTGAATCCAGTACCGTGTGACGTAACCGCCGAGGACGATGACGGCGAAGATGATGATAAGGAAGTACGCCGCGCCCCGAGCGACTGCAGCAACGACGGTGGCGACGGGGGTGTCCCGAACCAACCACCGACGGCGAATCCCGGCGGCCCTTACACGGGTACCGCAGGTACAGCGTTGAGCTTCAATGGGACGGGTTCGACTGACCCAGACGGCACCATCGTCTCATATGACTGGAACTTTGGTGACGGCAATACGGGCGCGGGTGCGACGACGACACACACCTATGCAACGGCCGGTTCCTACACGGTCAGCTTGACGGTAACAGACGATGGCGGTCTGACAGACACGGTCACGACGGCAGCCACTATCTCGGAAGCACCTACGGGCAACCAACCCCCGACGGCAAATCCCGGCGGCCCGTACACGGGTACAGTAGATACACCATTGAGCTTCAATGGAACGGGTTCGACTGACCCGGATGGCAACGGCACCATCGCCTCATATGTCTGGAACTTTGGTGACGGCAATACGGGCGCGGGTGCGACGACGACACACACCTACGCAACGGCCGGTAGCTTCACGGTCAGCTTGACGGTAACGGACGATGACGGTCTGACAGACACAGCCACGACGGATGCGACTATCTCGGCAGGGCCGGTGGCCTGTGTCGAGACCCCCGGCAACGGACCGCAGACCCACGCAGACTGCATCACGTCCTACACCGGCCCGGAGGTTTGTGTAGACTGCCACGAAGGTCAGGCGCGCGATATGCACGGCTCGGTGCACTACCAGCAGGGTGGAGCCTTCCCCAATGTGACCAACATTCCGCTTGATTTTGCGGCCGCCGGCGAGCGGCCTGCACAGGCTGCCGGCGATCTGGTTGCCACCGGCATCAACACCTACTGCGGCACCCACGAGAACTCGCCGCGCTTTACCTGCGCCGGTTGCCACGTGGGCAACGGCCGCTTCCCCATGGCCCAGTCAGAGTTCGAGCAATTGGCTCCCCTTTCCGCCGAGGCACACGCGCAGTTGGCCAATATCGACTGCCTGATGTGCCACCAGGACGCCTACAAGCGCTTTCCCGACTGGACGGAGCCCGCGGACGGCGGCAATGGCTACGGCTTTACTGACCTGATCCTGTTGAATGTGACAGAAGCTGCCAATGGAGATCTGCTTCACACGGACGGCGAGTCGGTGACCCGCACTGGCTTTGCCGGCATTCCGAACATCGATCCCATTACTGGGGATTTCCAGTTCATGCCTGCCGGCATCGACACCCTGCCAGCGAGCGTGCCGATGGCGCCGATGGCGCTCACCACCCTCGAGGCGGCACAGGCAGTCCACCTCACCACCCGTAAGTCCTGCCTCAACTGTCACGCCGGGGCGGCCGGTGGCAACGGCACCAAACGCGGTGACCTGTCGACGGAGAACGAAGACCCGAGTATTGCGATGGATATGCACATGAGCACAGCGGGCGGTGGCCTGACCTGCGCGGACTGCCACAACGAGACCCTGCCGGACGGCACTACCCACCGCGTACGCGGGCGTGGTGTGGACCTGCGGCCGAACGATGTGGCCGAGCGGTTCACCTGCGACAACAGCGGCTGCCATACGGATCGCCCCCACGGTGACTTCAGCAACACCAACCCGAACAGCAGGGACAGACATGCCACGAAGGTCGCCTGCCAGACCTGTCACATCCCGAGTTACGCCAAGGCGGCGGTGGGCACCGAGGTGGCACGCGACTGGCAGGATCCGCACCCCTCGGCGTCAGCTTGCAATGGGCGTGGCGGCTGGCTGCCGCGGGAAGACAAGGGCGGCCTCAATGGCGCGAGTCTGATTCCCAGTTATGCCTGGTTCGATGGCACCAGCGAGGTTTACTACCTCGGTGAGTCGCTTGCCAATGTTCCGACCGTAAAGCTGGATGCGGACGTGGCTGCGAGTTTTGTCGGCAACTTCTCCGAAACCGATGACGCTTACGTGATCGGTATGCCTAATGGTGATGTGACCAGCACCAGTCTCGCCACCAAGCTCTATCCCATGAAGGAGCACTGGGGCAAGCTGGCCCGCAATGAGGAGGATAACACCCTGATCGGTCACTCCACGTTCGAGTTCTTCCGCACCGGCAGTTTCTGCCGCGCGGTGGCGGTCGGCCTGGGACTGGACGAGGTCAACGATGCCACCAGCAGCGTGTGTGATGACGGCGTCCCGGGCGACACGCTGATGCCGCCGAACACTACAAGCGTTGCGGTGCACACCTACCAGACCATCAACCACGGCGTTGAAACCAGCGGCAATGCACTTGACTGTAATGATTGCCACGGGAGTACTGCCAGGATGGACCTGCAGGCAGACCTCGGCTATGCGCTGAAGGGGTCTGAGTCAGAAGTGTGCACCCAGTGCCACGAATCCGAAGACTCCATGAGCTTCACCGAAGTACATGACAAGCATGTGAGAAGCAAGGGCAAGGACTGCTCGGTCTGTCACACCTTCTCCCGGCCGGAACGAGGCCTTAGTACCGTGCTTAGCGACTAGGACAAACAGAGCTGAGAGCTAAATCCGGACAGGGACGTCCGGGCACAGCTCTGAATGGTCGAACACTCGATCAGCTGGTTTCTACCATGTGTCGCGGCAACGAGCCGTGATCGCTGGCGGGTCAATTGCTTGCAGCGTCTGCCATTGACGACCGGCCTTAGCTAAACCTCCTGACGGCTCGGACGCTGTCTCTCGCAACTGGCCCTGCCGGGCAATCCGGCGGGGTCTTTTTTATGGGCGGTACATGATACGGGAATGTGCCTGCTTCAGTCGACAGGGCAGTGCGCCGTACCTGTGATCAGTCGGCCGATGCGGGTCGTGAGTCGGCTTCTTCAAGCAGTTCGCGCAGCGTCGCGCGCACCTCGTCGTCCCAGCCCACTTCGCTGGCCATGCCGGGTGGCACCGCCCACAGCAGGCTCAGCACGGGCTCCAACTGTCGGATGATGAAATCCGTACACCCGGTGACAGGACGTGCACATCACCACCGGTGTTACCATCCTTTTCACCATCGACATCATTTTTATCCCGGTATTGCCCGAGCAGCGACAGATCACCAATGCCGTTTGCATCACCGTGATCGTGCGCTTCGGCTTCGCTATCTTCTAATGGCATTGAAGGCGGCCGAAGGACTGCAGTTCATGCCGGTACCTACCTACTCGGGCATCTCCAGCTCCGCCGGCGGTGGTTGTGGTGTCGGTGCGTTCTGGTGGACGATCAGACGCCAGCCATGGTTGCCTTTCCGGTAAATATTTGTGCCGTAAAACGGCGGCGGTGGCGGCGTGTCAGGTGGCACTTTCTGGACGGTTTCTTCGACCTGATGGATGGCGATATCATCGGTTTGAATCCAGTTCAGGTGGGCGACTGAGAGTTCCACGCCATGACCTTGAGAGAACAAGTGCGAAAATACGTCCTCTATATCCTTGCGACCCTGGATCATGGGGTACATGGGTAACAGACAACAGATGTCATCGCTATCCGCCCAGACCGAAAGCAGCTGGTTCAGGTCGCCTTCTTCCAGCGCATCGTAAAAAGCGTCTTCAGCTTCCTGGGGTGTGTTGTAGGTCTGGGGCATATTGTCTGTCCGGGCTGGTGATTCTCAGATGGTTGCATTGCCGACTATCAGAATCAAGCGTAATTTAAGCTGGTGCCAGACCAGCCACCTTCGGGTGACTTTGCTCCTTTTTGAACGGCACTCTGTGCAAGGGGTGTACGTAGTTCCCCTGATTCTGGCTGCATTCCTTATGCTTATAGCTCTGCTGGTGAGTACTGAATCACAAATTTGAAACATTGTGGCAAATTTATAAATCTTTACTACACTGAAAAATCTCATGCTCAGTCATTCGGCATGAATAACCAGATAAAGGAGGTATTCGATGAATCAAATAGTTCAACCTGTTAACAATGAAACCAGGGCAACTGTTGAAATTGTTGTGCATGTTACTGAAGGACTTGATGAGGACCAACGCGATCATCTGGCATCCGCGTTGAAAAACACCGACGGAATCACGGGTGCGGAATTTTGCCCCTTGCGTTACCACCTCATGTTAGTGAGATATGATACGGATGTATTTTCTTCACAGGATGTCATTAGAAGTGTTGTCGAACAAGATGTTCATGCGCAGTTGATCGGGCCTGTGTAATTAATCATTCCTGGGTTAAGCTTCAAAGGTCTTCTGTTGGGGGGGGCTTCATTAAATATACGTGACTTTGGCGACCTTCCGGTCGCCGTTGTTTTTTTGCCTCAATAAACTGAATCTGCCCTATGGATTTTGCGTTGGGTGAAGGCAACCCGTCTTTGCGCCTCTGCGTTAGGGTCAACTGACCCGCCCCGGGGGGGGGCGCTGGTCACAGCCTTTGCGACAGGGTAAACTTACTTCCCGGTTAACTTGTGGCGTTGCCGGTGGCATGGTGCTGCCTTGGCGTAAGGCCAACATATCCTTGAAATTTCTGTCCCTGGGACGGTACCGAGCATGCGCGAGCAAACATACCCGGTTCGTTGGGCCCTGGCCCGCCTGACGTTCATCGTTTACATGGTCTTTTCTGTGGTGAGTTTGGTGGGCGGTTTCCTCACGGCCCCGCTGATGACCTGGTACTTTTTCGGCGACTGGCGGTTCTGGCGCCATTGGCGGCCCGGGCTCGGCCTACTGCCCCACGCCCTGCGACTGACCGCGATGATGCTGGTCCACAGCCGAGCCTTCATGTTCTCGGTTCCGCTGACCAGCCCGCCGCGTTCGATACCCGACCCGTCAAATGCGGTTTGCCGCAGCAATTGGCCGCATGGTGATTCCTGTGGCGACTGTTCCAATTGCTGCAAGCCGGGTGGCCACGCCTGTCCGCTGCTCGACAACGAACAGCAGCGCTGCCGCGGCTACGACAGCTTCTACTGGCGTTATTTCAACTGCGGCCGCTACCCCTCCTTCGCCGAGGAGGTCCAGTTCTACGACTGCCGCAAGTGGGCGCTGACAACGCCGGGGCAGACAGATATGCTCCCGGCTGCCAATTACCGGCCAATCCCGGTTACGGTGGAAACGCTGCAACGGCAAGACGCGTGTGAGCCGGTGGCTAGGAGCCTGTCGGACTTTCCGTTTGTAATCCGATAAAATAACGGTACCCCGAAAGCACCCTCAAAGGGAAGCAAGATGGCTGTTGAATTTATCCCTGTCGACCGAGACACCCCGTATATTTTTCCGCCCTGTGTGCAGGATTATCTACCGGACGACCATCTGGCGCGTTTTGTGGTGGACATCGTGGAGCAGCTGGATCTGACCATTTCATCTGCTGGTAATCACCCTGGCGGGCTGGCTCAACCGGCACCAACAGGAGGTCATCGACTATCTCATCGAA
>Ga0316193_10004039_pt1 | contig 10733 bp, 7 predicted proteins | sample MerIslsedime2_MG_FD_207735 | JGI IMG/M metagenome (GOLD analysis project Ga0316193, IMG submission 207735) | Coastal sediment microbial communities from Maine, United States - Merrow Island sediment 2 | ecosystem: Environmental > Aquatic > Marine > Coastal > Sediment | place: USA: Maine... | reverse complement strand
CATTACAAAATTCAAAATGTGGTTGCGTAAAAAAATGAAACCTGCTTTGGGCTAATCAGCACACTAAATTATTGATAAAAAAAACCGAGTTATGCTCGGTTTTTTTTTGTCAGAACCAGAACCCAACATTTATATACCAAAAATCCCTATTAGTATCAGGGTTCCATGAGTAATGTAATTGAACGGGGCCAATAATGGTTTCTACTCCATAACCTGCCGCATAGCCTGATCTGGTGTCTTCAAATATGTTTCCATCGTTCCAAAGGTCGTCATTCAATCTGGCAAAATTTCCCGTGAAGGACAAATAGTTCTTCTTAAAAATCTCATACCTTACTGTAACTGCCGTTCTTAAAAAAGCCAATTGATTCAATTCGGCAAATCCATAACCATAAAAAGGTTTAAAAGTATTGATGTAATTTTCATTAAAGCCACCTAAATGATAGTCGAGAATCCCGTTTTCATTATTCCCAATAGTTACACCAGCTTCTGATACAAGGTTGAATGTTAATTTATCAAAAAAAGTATAGGCAAATCCCAATCTGCCAGATAATTGAGAAAAAGTAGAAAAATTACCATTATAATTGCTCGATATGCCATACAACAGATACTCAGTATCAAGATAAAATCCTTTTTTAGGGAAGTATTTTGAATCGTATGTATCCAGCATCACTTTACCAAAAACATTCAGGTAATTGCTTTTTTCAAAATAAACCCTATTACTATTGTCATCAACTACCTCATCAGTATGTACATCCAAATATTTGTGTTCCAGGCCTATCCTAAATGCCCATCTATCCTTTACGGTTGATTGCAAAAACAATCGGGTCGTAAAATCAATATATTTAACAGGAATATTTATTCCTGAACTTATGGTATCCTGATTCCTAACTACAGGAAGAATATTGGTAGCTATATCAGCCTTAAACGAATTATATCGAGTGGTAACCCCATAACTCCAATTAAACCCATTGTCATAAAAGTAATCTAAATTATACCTGATATTATCACCCACAACAACATCAGCTGAGATAAAATCATTCTTAAAAAACAAGTGTTTTGTAGTAAAATTGACCAATACGCCCGTTTTATAAAGATCATCATAGTGGGCTCCAAACTGTATTAAGGTTCTTTCATCGTTCTCTGTGATTTCGAATTCAACTTTTGTGCCTCCCTCCATTGGGATCAGTTTATAAAAGATACTTTCAAAATTATTGGTGGCGGTTAAAACATCGATGCCGCTCATAAAATCTTTATGACTTATGGTTTCGCCTTCCTCAATCCCTAATTTTTTTATACAATATTTATCGGTGAAATTTCTATTCCCTTTGATTTCTATTTTGACAATCCTCAATTCGTTCTTTTTAGGATATGATTTGATCGATCTTTTTGCCACAGACTGTTGTTGAGAAGCAATTTTAAGAAGCTGCTCTTTAACTTTTGCCGCAGCAACTTCACCTCTATTAATAATTTCTGCTTCATCATCCCATGAAAAAGTAGTGAATTCTTCTAAATCGGGATTTATATAAACATCAGATAGCTTTACCTTTTCATCCCACTGCTTATACATCTGGAAACCTATTATTTGTGTTAAAATCTCGGGTAAAGTTCGCAAATTTTCTATATCCTTTAAACCACCTGAAACGTTTACACCAATAATATAATCAACCCCCTTCTCTTTCATCTTTTCAACAGGAAAATTATCCACGATACCTCCATCCACCAACACTTTCCCATCAATATTTACTGGTGTCAATAAACCTGGAAAAGATCCGCTGGCCCTAATGGCCTCGGGCAGGAATCCTTTATCTAAAATTACTTCATCGCCATTTTCCAGGTTAGTCGCAATACAAAAAAATGGAATCGGTAGTTGACTAAAATCATCTATTTCATGAACGTGTTCTGTTAATTGGGAAAAAATATTAAATGCTTTTTGTCCTTTGGAAACTGCAGATGGTAATTCAATCTTTCTTTTTACCAAAGGCAAAGAAACTGCGTATTTACCGTCGTTCTCTTTTTGATAAAAGGACGAGACTTCACGGGGCAAATCATCATTCACTAAGTTTCCGAGGTCATAAGCTTTTAACACCGAGTCAAGCTCTGTGGCATTATACCCAGAGGCATATAAGCCTCCAATAATCGCTCCCATACTTGTTCCGGCAATATAATCTACTCTGATTCCGGCATCTTCCAACACTTTTAAAACGCCAATATGAGCAAAGCCTTTCGCGCCACCACCACTTAGAACCAATCCAACCTTTACGTCTTTTTTAACATCCTTGTCTTCCTGGCCCATTAAAGAACCAGTCCAAATTAAAAATACGATAAGAATTAAATATCTCATGTAGATGGTTTTGGGGGATAGGCAATATTGAACTGATCACATACTTTATACGCCTTGTCTCTTCCTATTAGTTGCTCTATTTCGTCAAACGTTGCATTTTTTAATCTTTTAATTGATCTAAATTTTTTCAGCAAGGCTAAAATAGTTTTTTCACCAATACCATTAATCATGGAGAGTTCCGTTTGTATGGCCCCTTTGCTTCTTTTATTTCTATGGTGTTTGATTCCAAATCTATGCGCTTCATTTCTAAGTTGCTGAATAATTTTTAGCGACTCTGATTTTTTATCAAGGTACATAGGAATAGGATCCCCGGGATAATAAACTTCTTCAAGCCTTTTGGCAATTCCTATAATAGCGATTTTTCCTCTTAAGCCCAATACATCCAAACTTTTCAAAGCCGAAGACAATTGGCCTTTACCGCCATCGACAATAACCAACTGGGGTAATTCCCTTTCTTCGTCCAATAATCGTTTATACCTCCTGTGAACCACCTCCTCCATGGAAGAATAATCATCTGGTCCAACCACAGTCTTAATATTGAAATGTCGGTATTCTTTTTTATCAGGCTTCCCATTTTTAAAAACCACACATGCTGCAACGGGATTGGATCCTTGAATATTCGAATTATCAAAACATTCAATATGCCTCGGTTCTTCGTTCAGTCTTAAATCTTTTTGCATCTGGGCCATAATTCTTTTAGTATGCCTGTCGGGATCTACGATTTGAATTTGTTTAAATCTTTCTTGCCTAAAATATTTAGCATTTCTCAGAGAGAGCTCCACAATTCTCTTTTTATCTCCTAATTTAGGTACGGTTACCTTTATCAATTCCCCTATCTCAACATCAAATTGTGTATATATTTCGGGTGAATTGGAATGGAACCTTTCCCTTATTTCAATAATTGCCAATTCCAACAGGGATTTGTCGTCCTCATCGAGTTTTTTTTTGATTTCGACCGTATGGGATTGAATAATCGCTCCATTGGTAATTTTCAGAAAATTAACATAAGCAAATGCTTCATCCGAAACAATACTAAAAACATCTACGTTAGAAATAGACGGATTTACTACCGTAGATCTAGCCTGGTAATTCGATAATAACTGTATCTTTTCTTTTACTTTATGTGCCTCTTCAAACTCTGATCTCTCTGCAAAATCATACATCAAGGCTTCAAAACTTTTTATGGAAGATTTAAAATGTCCTTTTAAGATGTTTCTTATCTCCTTAATTTCTATTTCATAAGCCTCCTCAGACTGAAGGCCTTCACAAGCACCTTTACAATTCTTAATATGATACTCCAGGCAAACTTTATACTTTTTATTTTTAATATTTTCCTCGTTCAAATTATAGGCACAGGTACGTAAAGGGTACAATTCTTTGATAAGAGATAATAGGATTCTTGCAGTCTTTACTGCAGTATAAGGTCCAAAATACTCTGATCCGTCTTTCCAAACGTTTCGAGTCAAAAAAACTCTTGGAAAAGGTTCCTTTTTAATGCAAATCCACGGATATGTTTTATCATCTTTTAAAAGGACGTTGTATTTAGGCTGGTATTTTTTTATCAGATTATTCTCTAACAGTAGCGCATCAGTTTCGGTTTCTACAACTATGTGCTTGATACTCGCAATCTTTCCTACCAAAACCCGAGTCTTACCATTCTCATGGTTTTTATTAAAATAAGACGAAACTCTCTTTTTTAAATTTTTTGCCTTCCCGATATATAATATTTTATCTGCCCGGTCATAGTATTGATATACTCCGGGGGTATTTGGAAGTGATTTTATTTGAACTTCTAATTTCAAATACTGATGATTGAATTGATTTTCTATTTGGCAAAAAAAATTAGCCCTGATTTAAACTAGTTCCCTACGTTTTTGAACAAACTCTAATAAAAAGACCAAAGGTTCATTCCCAAATCAATATGGAATTGATTAAAATCTTTGTTTTATGTCAGCGCCGAAGGCCATTAAAAATACAATTAAACAAATTAAAATTAATTCTTTGCCATTATGATAAAAGTTCCGAATTGGATTAGGCGCCTCTGTTTCACATAGCATTGTACAGGCATTATTCGTACTTTTACACCTCAGAATTATTAGCATAAAAATACGTTTTTAATATACAAGGAAATGAAATATTGGAAAAAACTTCCTCACCACAGTCTTCAAGCAAGAATCGAAATGGCGCTCAAAGAGAATGTTGACTTTGAGAAGGACACTTCTCTTGGGTATCCGGCTTCGAAACTCGATAATAAAGTTTTTTACAGCGATGCATCGTTTTTAAAAGACGCCCCAACTTTAAAGACTTTCGTAGCAAATCCTAATCATATTGGATGCCATACTTTTGGCGATTCTGAGAGTGCCTTTAAAGGTACTCAGGAAATTGAAAGGGAGGTCCTAAGAGTAATGGCCGTGGATTTTTTCAAAATGGAAGATGAACAATTCGATGGATATATTGCGCCCGGTGGTACCGAAGCTAACATCCAGGCCTTATGGGTTTTTAGAAATTTTTTTGTCAACCACTTCAATGCGAATGTCAGTGAAATTGCCATTTTGGCTTCAGAAGACACACATTATTCGATTCCTAAGGGTTCCAACCTTTTAAATATTGATCTGATAAGCGCCCCGGTACAATTTAAAAGCAGAGAATTAGATGCCGTTGCCCTTGAGCGTTTAGCAAAGGAGGCCATCGCCGATGGTAAAAAATATTTTATTGTTATTGCAAATATGGCAACCACTATGTTTGGTTCTGTGGATGATCCTGATGTATATACAAATCTCCTTGATTCATTGGGTGTTCAGTACAAATTACACATAGATGGTGCATATGGCGGGTTTGTTTACCCTTTCAGCAATTTAAAGTCCCCAATCAACTTCTCCAACCCAAAAATATCCTCTATAACTATTGATGCGCACAAAATGCTTCAGGCACCTTATGGTACAGGAGTATATCTCTGTAGAAAAGGTCTAATTGAAAATGTGATAACAAAAGAAGCTGAATATGTGGAAGGTATGGATCTCACACTTTGTGGTAGCCGGTCAGGTGCTAATGCTATTGCCGTTTATATGATTCTTTTTACCTACGGCCCATACGGTTGGTACGAGAAAATCAGCGTTCTTTTGATGAGAACCAATTGGTTTTGTAAACAATTGGATCAACTTAATATTCCGTATTACAGGAATGAACACATGAATATCGTGACACTGTATGCATCTCATGTTCCCAATGAGATTGCGGTAAAATTTGATCTGGTTCCAGAACAGCATAATGATAAAAACAAATGGTATAAGGTCGTTATTATGGACCATGTTGAGATAGATAGTCTTTTAAAACTTATTGAAGCCTTAAAAAAAGAACTCAATTGACTTTAGAATGATGCCATTTCTTCTTCGATACGTTCCGACACGGAGTCTTCTTTTTTTGGAAATATTTGCTTGTTGAAAACGATTAACAAGCCAACTCCTGAACTTATTGCCGTGTCTGCTATATTAAAAACCGGATCAAAAAAAGTAAAATTTCTATTTTCAAATAAAGAAAAATGATCCCCTCCAATAAATGGAAGCCATTGTGGAAAATCAAAACTTATACTGGGTACCCAATCAGGAAGTACAGTATCAACAATTGGAAAATATAACATATCCACTACTTTCCCGTGAAACAATGAATTGTATCCCCCTTCTGAAGGAAGAAAACTAGCCACTTTATGATAACTGTCAGAAAAGAATATTCCATAAAAAACCGAATCAATAATATTTCCCATGGCACCAGCAAAAATCAATGATATTGCAGAAATCAATATATAATGGGCCTTATTCTTTATCGCATCATAAAGCCAGTATCCGATACCTGCTATTGCGGCTAAACGGAACAAAGTCAAAAATAATTTCCCTGATTCTCCACCAAACTCTTTACCCCAGGCCATTCCATTATTCTCCAAAAAATGAATTCTGAACCAGTCCAACCCAAGCACTTTGATTTCCTCACTTAAAACAAAATGAGTTTTTATATAGATCTTTGAAACCTGATCTACTAGCAGTATAATAATGATGATAAAAAGTGCTCTCTTCACGAATTATATTTCTTTATAATATGGTATTACAGAACTACCTATTAAGGCGCTACAATAATACTAAAAATTAGTCTTTTGCCACATTTAAATAAATGTTGGCCATAATTGTTCGAATCATTAATGAATTACTACCATTCCCTATTTTATTCATCAGGTGTTTCTTGTCTTCTGATAATCCTTCTAAAGGTGGGTCGCTGATCAACGAACCTAAATTGGTCTTGGCATCAATAGATGTGTTTTCAATGTTTTCGGCATAAATACTTCCCGAACTCAGCCTTATATTCACTGCATTAGGCATGTGGTTCAGTTTTAAAATTCCATCTTCAGCGATCAAATTCAATTCCCCTTTAAAATCTTCTGCGAAGAAATTCCCTTCAATAAATGAGATATAAAGGTTCTTTCCTTCCGGGATAAAAACTTGATAAGCGGTGAAATTCGGCTCAATACTGCATACTTTATCAACGCTATAGGCATCCTCATCTGAAACTTGGTCATTTTCTTCCAAATAAACCACTCCGTTGACTTCCTTCAAACTAAAATCAGGAAAATAAGTGCGGCCTTCCCCTAAAACCACAAATTCAGTATCAGCTTTTGCATTGAAAAGTTCAATTTGATCAATTACATTAAATTCCAAGATAGCTTTATCAGCCCTGGAGCTAATCGATTTTTCAATAAGCTTCTGCCCAAAAGAATTCACAGAAAACAACACAAAGATCCAAAAGCATGAACCAATAAAGCGGTTGTATCTGTCAACAATTCTAATACTGTTGGTTTTTAGCTGCTATACTTAAAGTGGCATGCGGCACTAATTTTAAGCGCTCTTTTTGGATTAAACGCCCAGTTACCCGACATACGCCATAAGTTTTATTCTCAATTCTTAAAAGCGCATTTCTCAAGTCTCTGAGAAATTTCTCCTGCCTGATAGCCAATTGTACATTAGCCTCTTTTGACATGGTTTCTGATCCTTCTTCAAACGCTTTAAAAGTTGGAGAAGTATCTTCTGTACCATTGTTACTGTCGTTTTTAAAACTACTTTCAATCAATTCAAGGTCTTCCTTTGCCTGTTTGATTTTTTCTTCGATGATCGATCTAAACTCCGCTAAATCCTGATCTGAATACCTAACCTTATTCTCACTCATGTCCTACATTTTTTCTATAAATAACATTGTATCTACATTGTCAAATACAACATTACTTCCATTGTCCATTGTTTCTTTTAATATCAATTCCTTAGTTAATGTTTCATTCTTAATATAATCTACATTTGATTCTACTGCCTGGTCTATAACCCCATCCCTTTTTATATACAGGATAATCTTATCTGTTACCTCCAGTCCAGTCTCTTTTCTCAAATTCTGAATCCTGTTGATCAACTCTCTGGCAATCCCTTCATTTCTTAGACTATCTGATATAGAAACGTCTAATGCTACTGTTAAATTGCCCTGATTTGATACCAACCAGCCCTCAATATCCTGGGTAGCAATTTCAACTTCCTCCAATAATAATAATTCCGGGGCTCCGTTCACTTCAATATCCAGTTTCCCTTCTTTCTCTATGGTACTTATGTCATTGTTTCCCAGGCTACTAATGGCCTGACCAACAAATCTCATATTTTTCCCATATTTTGGCCCCAAAACTTTAAAATTAGGCTTAATATTCTTAATTAGAATACCCGATGCGTCTTGAAGCAATTCAATTTCCTTTACATTCACCTCTGAAATAATTAAATCTGACACCGCTTGAATGTCCAATTTATCTTGTTCATCCATAACAGGAATCATTATTTTTTGCAAAGGTTGTCGAACTTTAATCATTTCCCTTTTTCTCAGTGATAATACCATCGAAGAAATGGACTGGGCCTTCTGCATTTTTCTTTCAAGAGACGGATCTATAAAGGCTTGGTCTGCTTTTGGAAATTCACCCAAATGTACAGAACTTAATTTATTTTTAGAAACGTTTTTTGTTAAATCTTGATATAAGTTATCCATAAAAAATGGCGCTATTGGGGAAGCCATTTTTGATACATTTAGCAAACAAGTATAAAGGGTTTGATAAGCAGATATTTTATCTTTTTCATATTCTCCTTTCCAGAATCTTCTTCTGCATAACCTTACGTACCAATTACTCAAATTCTCACCTACAAAATCCTGAATGGCCCTTGCGGCTTTGGTTGGTTCATAATCGTCATAATAGGACTCCACTTTCTTTATAAGTGAATTTAACTCCGATAGAATCCAACGATCAATCTCCGGTCTTTCTGCCAGCGCTATTTCTTCCTCCACATATGAGAACTTATCTATATTGGCATATAAAGAAAAGAAAGAATATGTATTATACAGTGTTCCAAAAAATTTGCGCCTAACCTCTTCAATCCCATCAAGGTCAAACTTTAAATTATCCCATGGATTGGCATTGGAAATCATATACCATCTTGTGGCATCAGCGCCATATTTTTTCATGGTTTCAAAAGGGTCAACAGCATTTCCCAGTCTTTTTGACATTTTTTTTCCGTTCTTATCCAAAACCAGGCCATTAGAAACCACATTTTTATAGGCTATACTGTCAAAATTCATAGAAGCTATCGCGTGCAGGGTATAAAACCATCCTCTGGTTTGATCTACTCCTTCAGCAATAAAATCAGCCGGAAAAAATGTGTTAGCATCAATTTTTTCTTTGTTTTCAAAAGGATAATGCCATTGAGCAAAAGGCATAGCTCCTGAATCAAACCATACATCAATCAAGTCTGATTCTCTTTTCATCGGTTGCCCTTTGTCAGATACCAAAATAATTTGATCAACTATATTTTTATGAAGATCTACTTTATCATAATTTTCTTCAGTCATGTCTCCCACCACAAAATCTCCAAAAAGCGCTTCGCTCATAAATCCTTTGTCTAAAGATTTTTGCATTTCAGATTTTAATTCTGCTACAGACCCTATGATAATCTCTTCCGAACCGTCTTTGGTTCGCCAGATAGGCAAAGGAGTTCCCCAAAATCTGGATCTTGACAAGTTCCAGTCATTTGCGTTTTGAAGCCAGTTCCCAAATCTTCCTTCTCCTGTTGATTTCGGTTTCCAATTGATAGACTTGTTCAATTCAAACATTCGGTCTCTTTTTTCGGTCACCTTGACAAACCAGGAATCGAGAGGATAATACAATACCGGTTTATCTGTTCTCCAACAATTTGGATAACTATGTTTGTATTTTTCAACCTTAAAAGCCTTATTCTCCTCCTTTAATTTTATAGCAAGCTCGACGTCCACCGATCGTTCCGGCTGCTTATCGTCATCATAATATTCAATTTTTACATACTTTCCGGCATGTTCACCCATATAAGAATTGAATTTACCTTGCAAATCAACCAAGGGAACAGGGTTGTTATGAGCATCTAAAACAAGCAATGGAGGAACTTCAGGCGAAGCCTGTTTAGCGACCATCGCATCATCTGCACCAAATGTAGGAGCGGTATGTACAATTCCTGTCCCATCTTCGGTAGTAACAAAATCACCTGCTATCACCCTAAAAGCATTTTCAGGGTTTTTATAAGGCAATGCGTATGGTAATAATTGTTCATATCTGATTTCCAATAAATCAGACCCTAAACATTCTTTTATAACTTTATATGGAATTAACTTATCCTCTTTTTGATAGGCTATCAAATCAGCATCCTGATCAACCTCTTTAAACTTTTTTGCAAATTGATATGCAACCAGTTTTTTAGCCAAAATAACGTTGACAGGCTCAAAAGTATATTGATTATAGGTGCTTATTACAACATAGTCTATTTTCTTTCCAACCGTTAGCGCCGTATTTGACGGCAGGGTCCATGGTGTGGTTGTCCATGCGAGAATATATAGATCGCCGTGGATATTTTTTAACGATTCTGGCAGGCTTGTCTTGATTGTTTTGAATTGAGCTACAACAGTAGTATCGGTTACGTCCTGATAAGTGCCAGGTTGATTTAATTCGTGTGAACTCAAACCCGTTCCTGCTTTAGGCGAATATGGTTGAATGGTATATCCTTTGTATAATAAGTCTTTTTTATACAATTCTTTTAGCAACCACCATAGGGTCTCCATATATTTGGGCTTATAGGTCACATATGGATCATTCATGTCAACCCAATGACCCATTTTTTTGGTAAGGTCCTCCCAAACATCGGTATATCGCAATACAGCTTTTTTACAAGCCTCGTTATAGGCTTCGACGCTTACCTTACTCCCAATGTCTTCTTTGGTTATTCCCAATTCTTTTTCAACACCAAGTTCAATGGGCAATCCATGTGTATCCCAACCGGCTTTTCGCTCTACCTGGTAACCTTGT
>Ga0316193_10004038_pt1 | contig 10733 bp, 6 predicted proteins | sample MerIslsedime2_MG_FD_207735 | JGI IMG/M metagenome (GOLD analysis project Ga0316193, IMG submission 207735) | Coastal sediment microbial communities from Maine, United States - Merrow Island sediment 2 | ecosystem: Environmental > Aquatic > Marine > Coastal > Sediment | place: USA: Maine... | reverse complement strand
CCATGCCGAGAACCTCGGTATCACCGACTTTATCAACCGCTCCGATCCCGTTCTGCTGGCCTCGCCAACCGGCAAACGCTGGCACGATCTGAGTAAGTCGGGTGAGGGTTACACCGCGTTCATCGAATGGGTCGCGGGCAACGGGCGCGGTGAAGACCAGGTCAAGGCCCCCGAGATGATGCGCTCGGTCTGGGACAAGGTGGTCGATAATGCAGAGAAAAACTACGTCCCGGGTGCCTTCACCACCTTCGTCGCCTTTGAATGGACCTCGGGGCCGAACGGCAACAACCTGCACCGCAACGTCATCTTTCGCGACGGGGCAGACCGTACGAAACAGGTATTGCCGTACTCGCTTTATGACAGCGAGGACCCCGAGGATCTCTGGGCCTACATGGCCGCTTACGAAGACAAGACCGGTGGCAGGGCGTTTGCAATCCCCCACAATGGCAACCTGTCCAACGGCGTGATGTTCCAACTGGAAACGCTGAACGGCAAGCCGTTCGATGCCGACTACGCCAAACGCCGCCAGTTATGGGAACCGGTGGTAGAGGTCACCCAGCCCAAGGGTACCAGCGAAGCCCATCCACTGCTGTCACCCGACGACGCCTTCGCTGACTTCGAGCTACTGGACAAGAGCAACCTTGCCGGCTCCGAAGCCAAGACCCCGGAGATGCTCAAGACTGAGTACGCCCGCGAGGCCCTCAAGCTGGGACTCGCGCAGGAAACGAAACTTGGAGCCAATCCCTTCAAGTTCGGCATGATCGGCTCCACCGATGCGCATAACGCCATCCCGTCGACGCGTGAGGAGAACTGGTTCGGCAAGGCCTATATCGTCGAACCGACCCCCGAACGCTTCGAGGACGTGTTGATTGAAAGCCAGGTGGACCCGTCGCTGTCGATCATAGCGACGGACCTGGGTGCCTCGGGTCTCGCGGCCGTCTGGGCGACCGAGAACACCCGCGAGGCGATCTGGGACGCGTTCGCCAGAAAAGAGGTTTACGCCACTACCGGCAACCGGCTGCGGGTGCGAGTCTTCGGTGGCTGGGATTTTGCCGACAAGGAAGTACTCCGCCCCGACTTTGCCCGCGCAGGCTATGCCCGCGGCGTACCAATGGGTGGCGATCTGTCGGCAGCACCCAAGGGTGGTGCACCAAAGTTCATGGTGCGCGCCCTGCGCGACCCGGACGGGGCCAATCTCGACCGCATCCAGATGATCAAGGGCTGGGTGGACGCAAAGGGCAAAACACAGGAAAAGATTTACGACATCGCCCTGTCGGACGACCGGGTGGCTGGTCCGGATGGAACGGTACCGCCGGTGGGCGACACAGTGGATCTGTCAGGTGACAAGCCGACCTACAGCAACGAAATCGGCGACGCGGTGATGGCGGTTTACTGGGAGGATCCTGATTTTGATCCTGCCCAGCATGCTTTCTACTACGTTCGTGTGATCGAGATCCCGACCCCGCGCTGGACGGCTTATGACGCAAAGTATTTCGGTGTAAAAATACCGGAAGGTGTAACAGATCGCGTTCAGGATCGCGCCTATACGTCACCTATCTGGTACACGCCGCAGGGCTGATTGAGTTCAGGAACTGATACAACCGAGAGGAAAAAGGCTCCATCGAAAAGCACCACGATGAAGATGGCCTCGCCAAGAAGGCCACAAAGGGAGTTCTGAAAGACTGATCAGCAAGGAGAGGAAAGATGATGTCAGAAAATAATCGACTACAAGCGACAGCTGCCGAACTGAAAAACCGTGTAGGCGAGAAGATGGGTAACGTGTGGTGGGCCTTTATGCTACGGGGGTTGCTTGCTCTTGGGCTTGGGGTGAGCGCATTGATCTGGTCCAACTTGACCCTGGATCTGCTTGTCCGCCTGATTGGTATTTACGCCTTGCTCGACGGGGTTGCCGGGTTTATCAGCGGTATTCGTGGACAAGATCTGCACTCATATCTGCTGCCAGCCCTGGTGAGTCTGGCAGTGGGTGCAGTCTTGCTCTTTTGGCCAGGACTGACGGTGAAATGGCTGCTGATTACTCTCGGGGTCTGGTCCTTGCTGCACGGTGTAGATCTGCTCCTTGCCGGACGTAGCGCAGAAGAAAATGATCCCAGCCGTGGACTGTTGATGACGATTGGTATTGTGCTGGCTGTTATAGGATTGGTTCTGATCGTGTGGCCAGGTGCAGGTGCAGTGACAATTTCCTGGCTGGTGGCTGCGTTGGCATTTGTGGTCGGCGCCATGCTGGTATTTCTGGCACTCAGGTTTCGACGGGTAAAGTTACGCGTGGATAAACTAGGGAATGTGTCCCCGGTAAATCTTTTTTCTTGATTCTACCTTCGAAGGCAAACCGATCACAAAGGAGTGGGCGGAAAGCCGTGCCCGCTGGGAACCAGCCTTCGAGGTTACCCAGGGCAAGGGTACGAGTGAGCAGCATCCGTCGCTGGCCCCGAACGACGAGTTCGCCGGCTTCGAGATCTGGGAGCGTGGCAACCTGAGCCTCGTACCGAAGAAGCCGGGCGACATCAAGACCGAGTATGCAAGAGAGGCATTCAAGAACGGGCTGGCCCTCGAACAGAGCATTGGTGTAAATCCTTCAAGTTCGGCCTCGTTGCCGGCACCGACACCCATGCCGGCCTGTCAGCGCCTGAAGAGAATAACTTTTTCGGAAAATACGGCACCTCTGAACCGAGCCCGGAACGCTGGGATAAAGACGCCCTGAGTTTCGATGGCCGTGTTGTGAAAGGCTGGGAACTTAGCGCCTCAGGCTGGACTGGTGTCTGGGCGACCGAGAATACCCGTGCGGCAATCTGGTATACACCGAAATCCTGAAGATGTTCGCCGATTGAGAGCACAGGTACGTCGACCCATGCAGTTTCCCTGCCAGAATTGACTAAGCTCGTCAAACGAATACCCGTTTTGCGAAAAGTGGATAGACAACAATATTAGCAAATGATGATAATTCACATAGGCCTGCAGTTACAGGGTTGGCCAAGATAGTCGAGACAACCTTTCCGGGTCATTGACTGCATGGAAGCGACCGTCGAGAGTACAGGGATGCGTTCACGGCGTGTCCCGAGAGGTTGTCTCGGCAATCTTCTGTAGTCATGGGCAATAGCACCAGAGATGACCAAGGAGAAATACACGGATGTCCAATAACATCCTCTACACATGGCTTCGAGCCCTGCTAATATTAGCTGTAGCTACGCTAATAGCCTGGTTGCCACAATTGCAATATTAAAACTGCAACCCGTTCAGCTACCGTTGTGGGACCGAATTCATTTGGCGACCACCACTGGTCGAATAAATTCGACCCTGCAGTTCTGCTGACAAAATGTACTGATTGATGAGTTGATCGGTTATTCACCAAGATTTATCGGCGGGCAGTATCTCTATCGCAAAACCAGTAGGCACATAACTTGCTGATGCTATGAGACACATTAAATATACATTTCGCTTGTTCACCCTGACGCTCCTGTTCGCGGGTGTCTGCCAGCTTCCTGTGCATGCACAGGAGGAGCAGGGTCCTGCCCGTTTCAATCAAGAGGAAATCCGGGCTGCGGTAATGAGTTTTTCCGATACCTGGGCGGCGAGTATCTATGAAGTTGCCCTGAAACTGGAAACCACTGTCGACACCCCGGCGGCACGCCTGCAAATGGATCGGTTCAGGTTCTACAGCATGACGGCAGGCTATGGCATTGCCTCCGGCCCCTATCCCGGTGTGGCCCTGCTGGACATGATGGTGCTGACGGCTCTGAAGGTCATTATCTGGGAGGAGTACTGGTTACCCAAGGTCTATGGTGAAGCGGCCCGTCCGGTACTGGACAAGTTGCAGAAACTTGAGTCTGAGCTATGGGGATTTGCCGCGACGGTACTGACACCAGAGCAGATGCGGGCAATGCGGGAACTGACACGGGAATGGCGCGGCACTCACCCCGAGGCGATCAATGTCAATTATATTCGCTTTAGCAGCTTCGGTGAACTGGGCCGCAAACCATCACTGGAGGCGGCACGCGAGGCAGGCGGCCTGCTTGGACCGCTCAAGGAAGTAGCGGCCACAGCGGACGAAATCAGGGAGATGGGTGACCGGATGATGTTCATGATGCTGCGTATGCAGGAAATCGTCGGGACACGCGTTGAAATGTCCGTCAAGGAAATTCTCAGAACACCGGAAGTGACGGGACTGCTGAACAACATGAACGGTTTTGAACAAAATGCGGGCCGTTATGCGGAACTACTTGATACCCTGCCCGAGGATATCGCTGCAGCTTCCAGCACGACGGCCACTGACCTTGTCGAACGGGTCAGCACTGAACGCCAGGCGGCTATCAATCATCTGGTATCAGGTGTCGCACTGGAGCGTTCGGCGGCCATTGTGCAGTTACTGGATGGCGTGACACTGGAGCGACAGGCACTGATGCAGGATGTCAGCCGCCTGGTGCAGCACGGCAGTAACACCACCGAGGCTGCAGCCACTCATCTGTTCGTGCTTGTGGCAGCGTTGCTGCTGCTGTACTTTCTGATGCGACTGATGCTGCGCTACATCACCGATCATCCGTCGCGAACATTTTTCGGCACACTGGGGATCGGACTAATGCTGGGTGTGCTCGCCCTGGTGGTGATTGCCACGGCGCTTTCCTATATGCAATATACCCGGCCTGAACCGATTGAGTTTAGCGTAACGCAACCGACCCCCCTCACTGATCCGCCAGCCGTTACCGCGGAATCGGTAGCCGTGTCTGACCGCCAGGTGTTGTCCGTTCAGGCACTGTTTGGTTCACGCAGCAGCATTATCAAACCGCAATTCCATTCGGCACTGGATGCGGTCGCGGCCTTACTGGAAAACGACGATAGCCTGCAGGCTGAAGTAAATGGCTACTCCGACAGCGCCGGTGACCCGGCTCGCAACCAGATACTGTCGGAACAGCGCGCCTTTGCCGTTGCGCGTTACCTGGAGTCAGCCGGAATTGACGCCGAGCGGCTACAGGTGAGCGGTCGCGGTTCAAGCGCTCCGGTGGCCGCCGACGATACCGCAAGTGGCCGCGCCCGCAATCGACGTGTCGAGATCATTGTGATCAAGCCGGTGGGACCGGCCCCGTGATGCTATACAGCACCACAACCTGAAAACCAATCAATCTGGAAACAAGGAGAACTGAACCATGTACTCATCTGCCAATCCTGTCCTGGTGACACGCCAATGTGCCAACCGGGCGCTTACTATCCTGCCCCTGTTGCTGATCATGCTGATCACCGGTTGCGCCAGTCTGCCAACCGACTATGCTCGCACCGAGTCGACGGCGATGGAAAATCATCAGTCCACGTCGCTGGGTCAGTATTTCACAGCAGCAGAGACAGAACATCCGGGTGAATCCGGTTTCGCCATTATTCGTTATGGCCACAACGCCTTCACTACCCGTGTTGCCATGGCCGACCTGGCCGAGAAGACCATCGACCTGCAGGTCTATATCTGGGAAGCAGACGAAACCGGTCGCATCCTCGCTGAACGCCTGATAAGAGCCGCCAACCGGGGCGTAAGGGTGCGTCTGCTGGTCGATGACATGGGCGTTGCTGCCAGTGACGAGAAGATCGCTGCGATGGATGCCCATCCCAATATCGAGATTCGCATCTTCAATCCATTCGCCAACCGCAAGACACAGATGTTTGATTTCATGACCGATCTGGGTCGCGTCAATCACCGCATGCACAACAAGATCATGATCACGGATAACAGCATCACCGTCGTTGGCGGGCGCAACGTTGGTGATCATTACTTTTCCGTCAATCCGGATACCAATTTTCGTGATCTGGATATAGTGGCAGTGGGTCCCGTGGTACGTGATATATCCAGTGTCTTTGACCACTTCTGGAGTGGCGACTGGGCGGTACCGATTGCGGCACTGGTTGATCATCCGTACACCGATGCTGATTTACAATCGATGCACGAAGGCTTGCGCGAAAAAATTGCAACGGGTGAATACCCCTACCCTGTCGATGAAGACGTGGCCAAACTCCGGGAGATCATTGCGCAGACCAGTGACATCCTGACATGGGCACCCGGACGGGTGGTATGGGATGACCCGGCCGCGATCAAGGAGACGGGCGAGGCCGGCGATATGGTGGCAGCATTATTCAAGAAGCTTGATAACGTACAGAAGACACTGACTATCGAGTCAGCCTACTTTGTTGTCGGGGACAGGGGTGTTGCCCAGATAAAAAAACTGGTCGATAACGGCGTCAGGGTGCGGATCATGACCAACTCACTGGTCTCCAACGATGTGCTGGCGGCCCACGCCGGACATGCAAACTACCGAAAACAATTACTTGAAGCAGGCGCCGAAATATACGAGCTGCGGCCTGATGGCAGCGTTATTCAGAAGACCTGGTCCGGCAAGTCCCAGGCAGGTCTGCATACCAAGGCGCTGGTGTTTGACGATGAGACACTGTTTATCGGCAGTTTTAACCTGGATCCGCGCTCGGCCAATATAAATACCGAGGCCGGCCTGTACGTGGAGAGCCCTGAACTGGCGGCGCAGGTGCTGGCCTACATGGACGAGGGCGTGCTGCCGGAGAACAGTTACCAAGTACTGCTGGATGAGAATGATGACCTGATCTGGGTCACCGAGAACGACGGTGTAGAGGTCCGCTATGACGAGGATCCCCTGTCAACCTTCGGCCAGCGTTTCATGTCCGGGTTCATTGGTATACTGCCGGTGGAATCACAATTGTAGGGAACAGGGAGGCAGGCCTGTCCCCCGATTACTTCACCTATGTATTGCGAATATAAGGAGTACCCTGAATGGTATCAATCCACGTCATAAGGCCTGTATTCTCTGCTGCAATCGCCGCCCTGCTACTTGCAGGCTGCGCTTCAACAGGACCGCCTCCCGAGGAAGAAACAAAGCATTACACGGAACGACTGCAAACCCAAACCAATGGTGGTCTGCAAGTATCGACCAGTGTACTGTCGGATATTGAGAGCGAGACTGTCTATGGGGTACCGCTTGCTACAAAGGGTATCCAGCCAGTCTGGATCGAGGTCAAGAATCATGACGACATCACCTACTGGCTGCTATCACCCGGACTGGATCCCAACTTTTTTCCTGCATCCGAGGCAGCCGATGCCTTTGCCAGTGACAGCATCCAAACCAACCGAGTACTGACACAGCACTTCGAGCAACTCGCATTTCTAAATCCCATCCCGCCTGGCGGCACGGTATCAGGCTTTGTACTCACAAATCACGACGAGGGCGTGAAAATGGTCGAACTGGACCTGGTGGCCAGTGGTCATCTGAAGACCTTTTCCACCATCAGCATAGTTCCCGGATTTCGTGCGGATTACCACGAACGCAACGTCTTCACGCAGGAAGTCTACACGCCCGGGGAAATTATCAACTATACCGATGATGCTGCTTTCCGTGCTGCACTCGAGGCCCTGCCCTGCTGCGTCACCAACAAGAAAGGTACACGCAATGGCGACCCCCTCAACCTGATTGTAATAGGCGGCCTGAATGATGCGTTTCCGGCGCTGGTACGGCGTGGCTGGCACCCGACAGAAGCCACCAACGCGGGATCGATCAAGAAGATGATGAACTCGGTACTGTCAGGTGAACGTTACCGTTATTCCCCGGTCAGCCCCCTGTTCCTGTACGGGCGTCCCCAGGAACTTGCGCTGCAAAAGGCGCGTAGCAGCATACACCAGCGCAATCACCTGCGACTGTGGAAGAGTCCGATGCAATACCATGGCAAGCCCGTGTGGGTTGGACAGATCAGCCGCGACATCGGCACCCGCCTCACCTTCCACTCGCCCTACCTGACGACCCACAAGATTGACCCGGATGTCGATGAGGCACTGATTGCGCTGATTGAGGACCTGGCCTACTCGCAAAACCTGTCGAAGATAGGACTGGTCAAGGGCGTTGGCGCTGCCTCTATCGACGAACCGCGTGAGAACCTGACCACGGACCCGTACTACACCAATGGCCTGCGCGGGGTGTTGATCTTCGATGCCGAACCCACCGCCTTGTCCGATATCGAGCTCCTCCCCTGGGAAGGACAGGAAGGGGGAATGGTCAGTGAATCAATCAGGAGGCAACGTCAATGAGTCCTGCAACGACAAAATACGTTTCCCTCTATAGGACATTACAGGTGTCGACCATCATTGGCATGATTGTGCTCTTCTGGTTGGGTGGTTGTGCCACCTTGCAGCTGCCGGTGGAAACCAGTGACTCTGCACTGCGTGCACGCGCCGTCTCGGACACGGTAAAGGAGGTCACCCTCAGCGCCAGCGTACTAAGTGCCGCCGACAGTGAACAGCTATTCGGCACCGACATCAACAGCACCGGGGTGCAGCCAGTCTGGATCGAGGTCCGCAACAACTCTACCCATACCCTCTGGCTGATGCGAGCGGGCACCGATCCCAGCTACTTTTCACCCCTGGAAGTGGCCTGGCCGCTGCACACCAAGTTTGCCAAAAAATCAAATGCCAGTATTGACGCCTATTTTAATGCTCACAGTTTTCAGAGCCCGATCCCACCGGGGTCAACACGCAATGGCATCCTGTTCACCAATCCCCACCTGGGTACATATGTCTTCAATGTCGATCTCATTGGCCAGCAGACCATCTTTCCGTTCACCCTGTTTCTACCAATACCCGGTGAACACGATGCGGATACCGAAGCCGCCCTCGCGCGTCTAGCAGAGTCAGACAACATCGATTACCGGGACTCCGACGCCTTCCGCAGTGCACTCGAGCAATTGCCCTGCTGCGCAAACGGTGGTGATCCGGTCAACATGGTATTTATTGGAGAGATCAATGACATTGGTGCCGCGGTCATTCGCCGCGGTTACCGCATGCAAAAGCACGACAGCGATGCCCGGCAACGCCTCTTTGAGCGGCCGCCGGATCTTGTCATGCGCAAGAGCGGCGATGGAGCCGTTGCAAACTGGTTGCGCATCTGGGTCGCACCCCTGCGCTACCAGGGTAAACCCGTTTTACTGGTGCAATCCGGGCGCCCGCTGGGTGGGCGCTTTGATGTTACCAGCAGCGACAAACCACAACCGCATCCGAATATCGACGAATCAAGGAACCTGCTGGTCCAGGACCTGCTGTATTCAGGCGGGCTGGCACAACTGGGTTATGTTGGTGGTGTCGGTGTCGTGCCCAGAACACTGCCGGAAAATACAGACAGTGCCACCCGCTACCACACCGACGGCCTGCGCGCCGTGCTCTTCTTTGTGACCCGCCCGCTAGCCCTGTCCGATATCGAGATCCTTGACTGGGTGCCGGTGTTACAGCAGCGCGAGACCAAAGCTGCTGAAAATAACATGAAGGAGAAATCCGATGCACAATACACACAGTGAGTATATGACCTGCTTACACCCGCGCCTTGTCACAGGATGACATCAGTTATTTCTAGGCTTACTAACCGCTGCTGCCATCCTCATCCTCAGCGGTTGCGCATCTAAACCGCTGATGCCCTATACCACTGGCACCACACCCATGGTGCTGGTGCCAGCTATACAATCTGCCGAGCAAGACAAGCGTGGACGCTTCCGTGAGATTTTCTGCGAAGTGCTCGAGGCACGCGGAGACAGCGTGCCGGACTACCGGCCGTGTGAGGATGCGCTGACACACGTTGGCAATGAACCCGCCGGTACCGGCAAACCTGTCAAGCTGGGCCAGTCAACGCGTCGATTGGTCATTGCCGGCGTGCCCGGCGTGGGCTGGGACTGTTTCTCAAAGTGGCTGGATTTGCAAAACACGATCCCCAAACACCTCCGTCAGTTCGATTATGACGAGATCGCCTATTACTCGTTGTCGACTTTCCCCGACCCCGAACGCATTTCATCTGTTCTCCACAGCAGTTACAAGAAGCTCGGGAAAGTGGACGCCCGTAATGACAGCCAGGTTATTTTCTACGATCAGTTCATAGATGCTGTGGACTAGCGGGCGCTGGGTCACACCCTCGTTGGTGGGGTTGAGACGGTCAGTTTTGCGGAGAGAGGACTTTATAGATGGAGCAAAAACACCGCACACTGCTTACATTTATGGGACAGAGTGCGCCGAGTGAAGAGTGAATAACTTCTTATAAAACTGGTAGCTACGGGTGGACTTGAACCACCGACCCCAGCATTATGAATGGCATTATTGGTCTGTATCTTGTTGTTTTAATTTGCATTAACAGGGGCGCCCGTTGCTCCAATTGCACAACAATGCATAACGATGCATAACTGATTCCCGTAAAATCCGGTACTGATTACGTGGGGCTTCGGGTCCACATTTACCATCATAGATAGTAATTCGCCACCCACAGGCTGAAAACACCCCTTCCCCCGCACCCGGACAATATTCCGGTCCTCATCACATCCTGCCATCGCCCTAACCCTCTGATTTGCAGGCATAAGGCTTCGATTTTGAAGCGGACACAAAACCGGACATTAAAGCGGACATACAACTGGTTGCTTGAAAGGTCATTATAAAGTTAACAACGTAGTAACACTATGATATATATCATGTAGCGACACTACATCAATGGACATAGAAGCGGACATGAAAGAGGACATTTTAGAGGTCATAGATAGAGAAGAATCGGTCGCCATCATGGAGCCGCTGCTGATCTCTGGCACCTCAAAGCATCGCGGACCCTTGAGCGACCTGGCGCTGGAGCTGGCCGCGCAGTCCGCACGCTTTAAGGGCAGCCTCCCAAAATACGCCCAGCACTCCCTAGCCGCACTGG
>Ga0316193_10004037_pt1 | contig 10733 bp, 10 predicted proteins | sample MerIslsedime2_MG_FD_207735 | JGI IMG/M metagenome (GOLD analysis project Ga0316193, IMG submission 207735) | Coastal sediment microbial communities from Maine, United States - Merrow Island sediment 2 | ecosystem: Environmental > Aquatic > Marine > Coastal > Sediment | place: USA: Maine... | reverse complement strand
TCACACTGCAGCGAGTTTCACGGCTTGTACGCAGTAAGACAGCGAAACAATCAACTAACTCATCAGGTGATATGTAATGAAAGCCAGGCAAAAAAGACTGATATTTATCCTCGTTGGCTTAACAATACTGGGCCTTGCTGCGTGGCTGGTGTTCAAAGCACTTGGCAATAACATGTCCTATTTCTATTCACCGACTGAAGTCGTGCAGAAGAAGGCACCTGAAAATCACGTTTTCAGGCTAGGTGGTATGGTCGTCAATGACAGTGTACAAAGAGGCAAGGAACTCACAGTGAGATTTGCCGTAACCGATACTGCGAATGTCGTCAATGTTGAATACACGGGAATACTGCCTGACCTGTTTGAAGAGGGGCAGGGCGTCATTGCCCAGGGCAAGCTTGCCGACAGCGGTGTTTTTGTCGCCTCTGAAGTACTCGCCAAGCATGATGAGAATTATATGCCTCCCGAAGTCGCTGATGCGCTGAAAAAGGCAGGCATGAAACCCGGAGGTGGTAAACAATGATTCCTGAAATTGGCCAGTTTGCACTGATACTGGGGCTGGTGTTTGCACTGGTGCAGACAGTATTGCCACTGGCTGGTGCTCATCGAGGGATTGCCAGCTGGGTGGCGGTGGCAAAACCTGCGGCCATGATACAGTTATTATTTGTCGGCATTTCATTTGCCTGCCTGACCTGGAGTTTTCTGACCCACGACTTCTCTGTCAAGTACGTCGCAATGAACTCTAACACTGCCTTACCGACGATGTATCTGTTTTCAGCTGTCTGGGGTGCGCATGAAGGGTCATTGCTGCTGTGGGCGCTGGTACTGTCCATCTGGACTGCCTGTGTCAGTGTATTCAGCCGCAGCATTCCGCCAGTGATGCTAGCGAGAGTGCTGGGCGTGCTGGGGTTTGTCAGCATTGGTTTTATGCTGTTTATCCTGGTGACATCAAATCCTTTTGAACGGCTGGTCCCTGCTGCACTAGAGGGACGGGACCTTAATCCGCTATTACAGGATTTTGGGCTAATCATACATCCTCCCATGCTGTATATGGGTTATGTAGGCTTCGCTGTGCCTTTCGCCTTTGCCATTGCCGCCATGCTGGGCGGCAAGCTTGATGCAGCCTGGGCAAGATGGTCACGCCCATGGACACATGCTGCCTGGGTATTCCTTACCATCGGTATCGCTCTTGGTTCATGGTGGGCTTACTATGAGCTGGGCTGGGGCGGCTGGTGGTTCTGGGACCCGGTTGAGAACGCATCATTTATGCCATGGTTAGTAGGCACAGCTTTAATGCATTCATTGGCGGTGACTGAGAAGCGGGGGGCTTTTAAAGCCTGGACAGTGTTGCTGGCAATTTTCACCTTCTCACTTAGTCTGCTCGGCACCTTCCTGGTACGCTCCGGTGTACTGACTTCAGTGCATGCCTTTGCTTCTGACCCGGAGCGTGGTGTCTTCATTCTTATTTTCCTTTGTGTGGTGGTCGGCGGTTCACTGCTTATTTATTCCTGGCGCGCAGCGCAAATCAGGAGCCACGTCTCATTCGATCTTTTATCGCGTGAAACCGGGCTGCTGCTGAATAATGTGTTTCTTGTGGTTGCCTGCTCCAGTATTTTGCTTGGTACCCTTTATCCATTAATTGTTGATGCCCTCGGAATGGGCAAGATTTCTGTTGGCCCGCCTTATTTCAACAGTGTCTTTATTCCGCTAATGGCGCCCCTGGTGGTACTGATGGGAATAGGGCCGTTATTACGCTGGAAACACGACTCATTTAATCGCATCCTGCCAAAAATATGGCTGGTTGCAGCAATCAGCCTTGTAGCCGGTCTGCTGTTTCCACTGCTTGTTATGGACTTTTATGACATTGCTGCAGCGCTCGGTATGGTATTGGCAATCTGGGTGCTTGGTATGACGCTGAAATCTCTATTTGAGCAGGCAAGAGGACGCAGTATATTTAACGTTTCGCGGTCATTCTGGGGCATGAGCCTGGGTCATATTGGTATTGCGGTCTTTATTGTTGGTATTACTCTAACGTCTATCTATAGTACTGAAAAGGATCTGCAGGTTAATCCTGGTGAAAGTTATGAACTGGCCGGTTTCAATTTTACCTTCGTAGGTGTTGAGGACATTGTTGGGAAAAATTACCGGGCAGCGAATGGCAAACTGACGGTATCCAAAAATGGCACCCATATCGCGACCATGGAACCGGAAAAACGTGAATACCTGGTGCAGAAAATGCCGATGACTGAAGCAGCGATTGATGCCGGACTGTTTCGAGACCTGTTCGTGGCACTCGGAGAACCGCTGGGTGATGACGGTGCCTGGAGTGTGCGCATCTATCATAAACCATTTATTCGCTGGATCTGGTTAGGTGCTTTGATCATGGCGCTGGGTGGACTGCTTTCTGCCACTGACCCACGCTATCGCAAACTGGCACGTGCTAAACAGAAACAGGCTGCCGTCGCTGCAGAGGCACTGGCATGAAGAGATATTTAATTCCGTTGGCAGTATTTATTGTCCTGGTGGTCTTCCTGGCAATAGGATTAAAGCTTGACCCGAAGCATATTCCTTCGCCGTTTATTGGTAAACCGGCACCGCAATTTGATTTACCGGTATTGCACAATCCTCAGCAGCGTATTACGACGGCTGATTTAAAGGGGCAGGTGTGGCTACTGAATGTATGGGCATCATGGTGTGTGTCATGCCGTGCTGAACATGAAGTGGTAAAGCGTTTCGTCGCTATGGGAGAAACGCCTGTCTACGGATTGAATTACAAAGATAAACCTGAAGATGGCAAGGGCTGGCTTGCGGCGCTAGGGAATCCTTATAAAGCCAGCTTGATGGATATAAACGGTGATGTTGGGATTGACTGGGGGGTGTATGGCGTCCCGGAGACCTTCGTCATCGATAAGAAGGGCATCGTGCGCTACAAGCAGGTCGGTCCACTGACAGATTCGATTGTTGATGAGAAAATTATTCCGCTGTTGCGGGAGTTAAACACGGAGGCAGGTTAGCGTGTGGATTAGAAGAGGGCTATTGCCGGTAACACTGGTTTTATTGTTTTTCGTTTCTTTTTCCTCGCAGGCCGCTATTGATGCCTATCAGTTTGATGACCCGGAAAAGGAAGCGCTTTATAAAAAACTGATAAAGGAATTGCGTTGTACTGTCTGTCAGAACCAGGACATTGGTGATTCCAATGCTGAACTTGCCAAGGATCTGCGGCGCAAAACCTACGAAATGATTTCCAGAGGTGAGGATGAAGAGTTTGTGCTGGACTACATGGCACAACGCTATGGCGATTTTGTTCTTTACCGGCCGCGCCTGAATACAAATACTCTGATGCTCTGGATAGGTCCGTTTATTATCCTCATCATAGCTGTGTTCTTATTGATCAGGTTTATCCGTCGTCCCGGCGATGAAGTCCCATTTACCGAAACAGACAAGGCGCAGGCTGAACAGCTGCTGGAGCGAGAAGAATAATGTCATTCTGGATTATAACTATACTGATGGTCGTAGCAGGACTGGCCCTGCTGTTGCCTGCCTTGCGTGGAAAAAAAAGCAGCGATCCTGATGGCAATCGTGAGCAGAACATCAGTATTGCCAGGGAACGAATGAGTGAACTCAAGAACGAGCTTGAGGCTGGTACTTTGAGCAAGGAAACATATGAAGAGACATTGGAGGAACTTGAAAAAGGTCTGCTGATTGACGTTGCAGATGTTGATGGTACGGCGGCTAGTATATCAGCAGCTCCTGCTGGCAAGATGATAATGATTGCCCTGGTTGTTCTAGTCCCCCTGTTGAGTTTTGGTCTCTATGATCTGCTCGGTTCACCGCAGTATCTTGATGTTGCAGGTCCCGGCAATCATTCATCAATGTCATCGAATACATCAGTGCCATCTACGGCCAAAGAATTGCCCTCGATGGAAGAAATGATCGTCGGTCTGAAAAAGAAGACAGCTGAAAACCCTGACGACCCGAACGCCTGGTATCTGCTGGGGCGTTTGTATGCAGCAACCGAACAATTTCCATTATCAGTCGAAGCCTATGAGAAGCTGGTAGTCGTGTCGGATCGACAGGCTACGGCTCTCGTTGTACTGGCAGATTCACTGGCAATGACCCAGGGTGGTAAATTGGCAGGTCGGCCGATAAGCCTGGTGAAGGAAGCGTTAGAAAAAGAACCTGCCCACACTACTGCACTATGGATGGCAGGGCAGGCTGCAGCAGATCAGAAACAGTACCTTGAAGCTATTGATTACTGGCAACGCGCCGCACAGGGCCTGCAGGATGACAAGGAAATGCTGGCTGAACTGCGCACAATGATTGATGAAGCAGTTGTTCTGGCGAAGGGCGCCGGCATGGAAGTTGCTGATGTCAGTCTTCCCAGCCTGCCGGAACCGCTACCAGGGAACTCAATCTCTATTGAAGTAACCATTGACCCTTCGTTGCTGCAGCAGATTGGCGAAAATGATGTCCTGTTCATCTTTGCCAGGGCTGTTTCCGGACCGCCAATGCCATTGGCAGCTATCAAGCGCCAGGCACGAGAGCTGCCAGTCAGTATCGTGCTGGATGATTCTTCTCTATTGCGACCGGGAACCAGCCTGTCACAATTCGAGCAGCTCAAACTTGGTGCTCGAGTATCACGCAGTGGTCAGCCGGTCGCTCAAAGCGGTGATTTACAGAGTACTGTGCAGGTGGTCGACCTCGGATCAAAGGAAGCAGTTCTTCTACATATAGATCAGCGAGTGCCTTGAAATTAGCACATGTCTCGCTTAAGCGGCCTCTGAAACAGGTAACATCCAATAGTCTGTATCAGGAGTCTGCATGAGGTTAGGAAGCAAAAATTTAGTGGTAAATAGTTATAACCTCGGTTTACGCGATATAATGATTTCTATCTTATTAGACTGATGCAAAGTCTATCTAGTCAACTAAATTGAATTGAGGCTATGAAATGTTAGGCGAAAAACACGATCTGCGTCATGAATTTCCTGAATACGTGGATCGTATTCATGACCTGAAAATGGAAAATGCACATTTTTCCAAGCTATTTGATGATTACCATGATCTTGACCAGGAAGTCAGGCGTATAGAGACCGGTGTCGAAAATACTTCAGATTTCTACCTTGAAGACCTGAAAAAGAAACGGCTGCACCTGAAAGATACCCTCTACGGCATGCTTATCAAGTAAAGATCATAGTTTATGAGCTATCTTCAAGCTAAATGCCGATTGCGTGAATGGCAGCAAGTTTCCTTTTACCCTGTATCAATTCAATGCCTCGTACCTTCCACAGAATAACTATGATAAGGCTGTCCTGCTACTCATTCTTTTGCTCTTTTTACATGCAATCAAGATTACCATAAAGTTAAAGTATTTATGTTAAATGCGTTTTTAACACACTGTAATATATACGTTTTACTCTCCCAATTACATAGAATTTGAATCTCATCAATGAGTGACGGCGTAAAGCATCATCGCTGCTCTTTACTGGGAATCTGTTGACTGCCCTTAACGTGAAAAAGTCGTTTCTCGTGTTCAAAACTTATAAACCTTACCTGGGAGCAAGTTGAGGGCATGATTTTCTGCTCAGGACGTCGATATAAATCCAGCTGATCTGGCCTGGAGTGGATACAGATGGCAGTGGAATAAATGTACGAATAATTAGCTATTACTGGGGAAATATAATTTGATGTTCTGGCAGCAGAGATGACTTTGAACTACGCTCATAGGGAGCAGATGGAATATTTTATACTAAAGATGATATTCAAAATGACAACACTTTGATCGTAACTCCTGGTAATTATGAGTTTATGTATTCTATAGAGTGCCAGTCCGATGTGGTTATAAATTGAGGCAAAATGATTATGGTGAATTTTTAGATGAGTGAATCTACTAACGAAGCCGACCCGCTTTTTCATCTAGTATTCTCCGGCTATATCTTGCCAGGTGCTGATCAAGATGAAGTTGCTCTAGACCTGTCGCGTCTACTAAAAACACCGCTAGACGGTGTGACCAAACTTATCTCGGGTAAAAGAAGATACGTAAAGCTCACATTTCCACTCGAAAAGGCGAAACAATTGCAAGCTCAGGTAATGCAGTTAGGTGTTGAATGTGAAATAAAACCAGTTGGTGAAGTTAAAAAGACGTCGACAAGCAGAAAGCATAGAAAGCGCAAAGAAGCCTTTCCTGATCCTGAAGACTTTTTATCTGAATTAAATCAGGAATCAGATGAGGCAACGTCATACAGTGAAACGATGGCGCAATTACAAAAACTGGCAGATGGCATAAATCAGGATAATAATGAAACAGAAATGTATGGTTTTTCACATAAAGAAGCTGATGCTGGCCAGGAAAAAGTAAAGGAAAAATATAAGCAAGGTGTCGCAATGGCGGCAGTCAAGCGTCGGCTGGCCTTATTTGTTGCTGAAAATTTCGATGACTATTTGCCAAAATTTGATAAATTTCAACAGGGTGGGCAATCCCACTTTGTCTTTACATGGCACTGGTCAGCATTTTTTGTTCCCTTTTTCTGGGCTATTTACAGAAAGCTATGGGGTTGGTCAGCGATTATCTTGATTAGTTCAATCTTCTGGCCTTTCACAAATATCCTATGGGGAGCCACTGCCAATTATCTCTATTTCAGGCACTGCGAAAGAAAAATAAAAAATGTCCGCAAGAAATTTTTACCGGTTGAAGTTGATGACAAATTGTTAGAAGCAGGAGGCACCAGCAGCACTGCGCTGGCTGCAGCAATTCTCGCAATGTTACTGCTAATGACAGGTTTCTATTGGTCAGAAAAATTATCACCGGTTTTTTCAACATTGAACGACAATCTTGAAAGAATTGAACAATCAAAATAACCTCAGGGTCTAGCCCCACATTGTCCTTCAGCTATAATGGCGCTTTGGATAAGTACTGGCAGACGGCAACACTGCCTGTCACAATTATTAGAAGATAAACATACAGGAGAATATGATGTACGCTTTTTCATGCACAATTAATCAATCCTATGACGAGGCTGTTGCTTCGGTAACGGCAGCTCTGCAGGAGCAGGGATTTGGTGTTTTGACTGAAATAAATGTCAGCGCTGTCCTGAAAAAGAAACTGGATATTGATAAGCGACCCTATATTATTCTTGGTGCATGTAATCCTGTGCTTGCTAACCAGGCAATGGAAGCAGAACCGGATATAGGTGTATTGCTACCATGCAATGTTGTTGTCAGGGAAGAGGAAAACGGAAGTGTAACTGTCTCTTTCATGGACCCATCTGCCGTATTAGCCCTGGTCGATAACCCGGGTGTTGCAGCACTGGCTGCCGAGGTGCGTGGACGTCTTCAGAAAGTGTCTGAGGCCATATCTGCGTTATGATTGTTATGATCTTGCTAGATCATTTATGCAGCTGAATGGTCTTCATCACTTATAACGGTTGTACAGAACCATCGTTAAAAGATGTGTGGATTTGCTCGCATAATAGAACTTGTATTCTTCAGTTATTCTTATGTTAATCATATAATTAGCAATATATTTGTTGCTGTAAAGCCATTCAAGCCAGGACTATTTCAGGTGAGAAGAACGCTTGCAAAGATGACTTTTAGTGACCCGCTTAGCGTCCTGTCAAAACGGCGACCTCTGGTCAAGTCAATGGGGCTGGTTCTTTAACAATGCAAGCATCATCAGATCAGTGCTACTCAGATTCAGATTGATCCTGGCGATTTAAAAGTATATTACTGATCTTAATCTGCAAAGAATATTAATTATCCTAGTCAACAGGGTTTCTTCATTCTGCTAAGTAATAAATAGTGATAGAAATATGTGTATATATAATATTGAACTGCATTCTCAAGACTGATGTTGCACGATAAAAAATGCTCTATAATGTGCGCTAATTGACAATAAAAAAGTTGATGTAGAACCACCCAGGTGAGTTTCTTTAGTTACTATCATTCACGAGATAGATTGAATACCCCGGATAAAGAAAAAAAGTCGCAGCTCTTGTTTCAATTTGTGGAGCTGGGCTTAATCAGAAATTCGTATGGCACGGGAAAAAAATTAATTTGCAGATAATTATTTGCAACAATCATAAGATTTAATTCTAGATTGATTAGTAAAGACCATTCTTTGCTAATTTTTGGAATTTCTGCGGATCAAAAGAGGAAGCCTGGTTAAATGAAGCGTGAAGAAAATCGAAAAGGGCTAAAACCAGTACCCGATAATCCACTGAAGTTTATGAACGAAGCACAAGTCTTTACATGTCGTAGGATGATGGCAATCGGTTGGCATATTAAATTTATAAGACGCCCATCATTTCAACGGCCTGTCTGTGTTATGACTGACGAAAATGAGAATACAATTGCGCTTATTGAGGCGAATGGTGTTCTTAACAAGCAACCCGACATTGCACTACGTAGGACATAATGCATGGCCAAAGCATGATTTCCACGAGTTGGTTTTATTTCATAGATAATCTCTCGTGGTGGCCACATGCCAGGAATTACCCCTGGCTGAGCGAAACTCAATGATACTTTTCTTGCCCTGGATAGAGTGACTCTTGATGCTGAGCGCATCATTGATAATAAATATGTCATTCCACAGTTTCACCAATGTCAAGGGTTGTCACTGGTATTACTACGCTGGCAAGCTGTAAGACTGTCCAGGGTTATGCTAGTCCAGCCGAATCCCCAGCGTGTCTATTTTATTCTTAGTGGCTTGAATTAACCCTGCTGAGACATTTCGTAATCAATGATTCCACCCATGGTTGAATGAATAACACTGGCTTAATGGCATTGATTCATTGGTTATGATTTATATAATGTCAGGTAATTTTACACGTTGATAGAAGGCGCTAACTTTTACGTATTTAAGCCTTTGATATTTCAAGATGGTACAACTATTGCATAGTTATTTTAACCAGCAATCAACGGTTTAAAGACTAACGGTGACATCAGAAAAACTAAGCGATGATGATATATTGAAGCTACCAACGGAGATTGTTGTCGTCGGCGTCTTGTTCATGTGGTTGAAGAGGTACATTTCAAGTACTGATAATCGTAAGATACTGATTTCGAACCTTCATTTTGTATGGTTTAAAGAAACTTCACATTTTGCCTTGAAGCTGATCCTCAATGTGATTGAACAGCTACTCCAGGCTACGAAACGCCATGTTGATTTACAGAATATAAAAAATTCATATATGTTAACTTGGCCAGATAAATTATTTTTGAGTCAAAATTTTGGCGGATGCCGTCAATCCTTATTCCGCTACTCTGGATATTATTACCAGAGAATGGTTACAGGATAAGTTATGGAATATGAAGAAAAGAGGGTAGGAATTAATCCGATTCCCGAAGACCCGCTGGGATATTTGAACGCTGCACAAATTTTTACATACAATCGAATGACTGAATCTGGTTGGCACATTAAATTCGTCAGACGTCCTATGTATGAAAGTCCACTTTTATTCATGACAGACTCAGATGAGGCCGTGTTGGCAGTTATTGAGGACAATGGTTATTTTAACCAGCAACCTGACATTCCGCTGAGAAGTTCCGAAGGCAAGTCCGAATGATAATAAATTACGGTTAATTTTAATTTTCAGACAATCATCTATGTCTCTGTCAGTTCCCAGTTTTGGTTTTGTTCGACTGCATTTATTTGGTAACAGAGTATTTCTGGCTAGGCAGCAAAAACTGTTTTACTAATGATGCAGATGACATCGAAATAGTAGAGAAAGACACTTAAGCATGGCTCGATATCAACACCGCTGTTGTCCCAGAACCAGCGAGTATTGCCTACTCGACCTTTGTCTTACATGTCCAGTTTTTACCCGAGAAAGAAAGTGTAGCTTGTATGATAAATATGTTGCATAAAGAATCTTCTCTATGCCATAGTTAAGCCATGTTACAGGTAGATAAGATTAATTCAGAGTATTTTGTTTCAGCAACACCCGTTGCTAAAGCGTCTTTGTCTGCCAGCCTCGCTCTCCTCAGCTCTCTGCTACTGCGCTAGTTCAGCGCATATACTCTAGACAATATAGATTTATTTTTTTACTCCATTTTTACATGGAGTGCATGTTAATCTTGGCACTGTGATTAACTTTAAGCGCAGCTGCCGCTAGCGATTCAGGATACGAAAATGAGCGATTCCTTGATTATATTTGATACCACATTGCGTGATGGTGAACAAAGCCCCGGAGCGTCGATGACCCGTGATGAGAAAGTGCGTATAGCGCGCAGTCTCGAACGTATGCGGGTAGACGTTATTGAAGCCGGTTTTCCAGCAGCAAGCCGTGGTGATTTTGAAAGTGTACATGCCGTCGCATCGGTGATTAAAGATAGCCGTGTATGCGGTCTGGCACGTGCTATCGAAGGTGACATCCAGGCTACAGCAGATGCGATAAAACCTGCGGAAAAGAACCGCATCCACACTTTTATTGCAACATCACCTATCCATATGCAGGAAAAATTGCATATGACTCCAGAGCAGGTGCTGGAGCGTGCAGTCTGGGCAGTAAAGTTTGCGCGTCAATTTACTGATGATGTTGAGTTTTCTCCGGAAGATGCAGGGCGATCTGAAGAGGACTTCCTGTGCCAGGTGATTGAAGCTGTCATTGATGCTGGTGCCAGTACTATTAATATTCCAGATACCGTTGGATATAACTTGCCGGGACAATTTGGCAACCTGATTGCCAACTTGCGCCAGCGCATTCCGAATTCAGATAAGGCGATCTTTTCTGTTCACTGCC
>Ga0316193_10004036_pt1 | contig 10734 bp, 7 predicted proteins | sample MerIslsedime2_MG_FD_207735 | JGI IMG/M metagenome (GOLD analysis project Ga0316193, IMG submission 207735) | Coastal sediment microbial communities from Maine, United States - Merrow Island sediment 2 | ecosystem: Environmental > Aquatic > Marine > Coastal > Sediment | place: USA: Maine... | reverse complement strand
GAAACGTTTAGCGAACTGCTCTGCCAATATGACGTTTGCCGGTATCTCGACCATCATATAGACTTGCAGGCCATCTTCCCCTCGCTGGAGCTCATGCTCCGCCATGACCTCAAGCACCTGATCCGCCTCGTCAAGCGTCCGGCAGAAGGGTATCATAACAATAATATTTTCAAGGCCAATTTCATTGCGCGCCATTTTGATAGCTCGACACTCGAGCTCGAAACCTGAGCGATAGCCGGATCGATAATAGCGGCTTGCGCCACGCCATCCAATCATCGGATTACACTCACGCGGCTCGAATACTTCTCCCCCAATAAGTTGCGCATACTCGTTGGTTTTGAAGTCACTAAGCCGGACGATTGTCGGCGCCGGATAGAAGGCGGTGGCAAGCCTCGCGATCCCACGGGCCAGATTTTCGACGAAGTAATCCGCCTTTCTCGGAAACATGCGCGTGAGATCATCGATTTGCGCCCGCGCCGTTGGGTCTGTGACCGCATCGAAATGGACCAAGGCCATCGGATGTATCTTAATATGATGGCCCACGATAAACTCCATGCGCGCCAATCCCACGCCGTCGCTCGGCAAACGCCACCAACGGTACGCTGCTGCTGGATTGGCCATGTTGAGCATAATCTTGGTTCGGGTCTGCGGCAGATGCTCGATGTCGATATAGTCTACATCGAACTGCGCCAGGCCATCATAAACGTTGCCGCGATCGCCCTCGCAGCAGGACACCGAAACTGTCCGCCCCGCTTTCAGTTTGGCTGTTGCATCTTGCGCGCCGACCACTGCAGGCAGCCCCATTTCGCGGCTTACAATCGCTGCGTGGCTCGTTCGCCCGCCATGATCCGTGATAATAGCTGCTGCTCGTTTCATGATCGGAACCCAGTCTGGATCCGTCATTTGTGTGACGAGTATCGAGTCGGTCTCGAATTGGTCAATTTCTGCCGGGCTACTCAATCGGCAAACGCGGCCGGTTGCGCCGGCATCGCCGATAGCCAGACCTTGAACCAGCAGCGGGCCTTTTTCGCGAATCGTAAAGGTTTGTATCGCGCCCGTCTTGCGTTGCGATTGGACCGTTTCGGGTCTCGCCTGCACGATGTAGAGGGAACCGGTCTCGCCATCTTTAGCCCACTCCATGTCCATTGCCTGGCCGTAGTGGTCCTCGATGGCACAGGCCCAGCGAGCGAGTTGAAGGACTTCCTCGTCGCTCAAGACATAGCTGGCACGCTCCTCAGCCGTGCTTTCAATGAGCTTCGTTGAACTCGTGCCATCGAACTCCGCGCAAACAAGCTTTGTCTTTTTAAAACCGAGAGATTTGTGAACGATTGGGCATTTGCCGGCATCAACGAGAAGAGGTTTGAACACCTGATATTCATCGGGTTCGCTCGACCCTTGAACAACCGTCTCCCCCAATCCCCATCCTGCTGTAATCAGAACGCTCTCCGGGAAGCCTGTCTCTGTATCGATGGAGAACATGACGCCGGCGCCGGCTAGGTCCGAACGTACCATGCGCTGTACTCCCACGGAGAGCGCGATAGCCGTGTGCTCGAAACCGTGGCTTGTTCGATAACTTATCGCCCGGTCGGTAAAGAGGGAAGCTAGGCAACGTTTGAATGCGTCCAACAAAGCTTGGTCGCCGCGCACGTTGAGATACGTTTCCAATTGACCAGCAAAACTTGCCTCTGGAAGATCCTCGGCCGTCGCACTTGAGCGTACTGCGACAGAAGGCAACGGGTCATCCGGGCCTGCCATTCGGTGGTAAGACTCCACGATCTGCTTGGTCAATGAATCGGGGAGCGTGACGCCTAGAATGGCGCCGCGGATTTCTTGCCCCACAATGGAGAGGTTAGACATATCTCGGCGCAACTTGTTTAAGGCGCCTGCGATGAACTCGCGCAAGCCGTTAGCATCGATAACGGACCAATAAGCATTCGATGTTGTCGCAAACCCTTCCGGCACTCGAACTCCGGCATCTTTGAGTTCCCGGATCATCTCGCCGAGCGAGGCATTCTTGCCCCCGACTTCACCTACGTCTTTGCGTCTCACATCTGAGAGCCAACGGATCTTCCTGTCCTGGGTCATCCGACTTCTCCAGTTTTAGGTCCGTCGCATTGTAGCGTGTTGGAATAACGAGCCGCGCTATCACTTGGTGTGGAATTGAAAGCCAGTGGTTCTTTCTCTGGCTGCGACACCAAGAGAAATCTGTATGTCTGACCTGGACTGATCCCACGGACGTGGCCACGGTAAGCGATGGTAATGGGGGCTGCGGTGCAACATCGGCTGGAGACTGAAAGCTCTCTTTGAGTGACAACAATATCGAGGTCATGGCCCCGATAATGAAAACAAGTGCGAAGGCATTCGAGCTCTTCGGGAAGAAGAGGATTGAAGCTTAGCATGTTAGCGCGCACCTCGATCCCAGTGTAACAGCGCTGAACAAGATCCACGCTCCCGGCCATGGCGCCAAGATGAATACCTTCGGCGGTCGTGCCACCTTGAAGATCTGTGAAGTCGCTGTTCAGCGCCTGCTTGAAAAACTTCCAGGATCCTTTGCGGTCCCACCGCGATAGGATCCACGCATGAGTTACCCAGCTCAGCGTGGAGCCATGCGAGGTTCGCCTATGGTAGTACTCGATGTTCCTGCCAATCATTTCGGGCGAAAAATTGTAGCCCAGTCGATCGAAAATCTCTTTTAGCTCCTCTGTAGAAAACAGGTAGAAGAGCATCAGTACGTCGGCCTGCTTGGCTACCTTATAGCGGTTCGCGTCATCGCCCTCTGCCTCAAGAATGCGATCGAGCCGTCGAACGTCGCCATATTTTTTGGAATAGTGCTCCCAGTCGAGTTCCTCAAGCCCCTCATAGCCCTCGAACTGGGAGATAATTTCCCCCTTGTGAAATGGCACGGTCAGTTTGCGACCGATGTTGTCCCAGTGCTCGATCTCTTCTTCGGTGATATTGAGCTTGTTACGCAGCCGAGATTGCTCAGCCTCGGGCAGCATGTCCCAGGCATCAAGGGTGCGTGCGACACCCCAAGCCACCATGATGTTAGTGTAGGCGTTATTCTTGACACCAGCGGCTTCCGGAGAAGCGGGCCCACGAGTGTGAAACTCATCTGGCCCCATAACTCCCTCAATATGGAAACGTCGCCGAGAGTCGTCATAGCGCGCCATACTCGCCCAGAAGCGTGTGATTTCCAGCATGAGCTCGGCCCCATAGACAGCTAGGAATTCGTGGTCCTCGGTGACCTGGAGATACTGCCAGACGTTATAAATAATCGCAGCATTGACGTGCCGCTGCAGATAAGACGTGTCAGCTATCCAGCGGCCGGACATGGGATTGAGATGTAAACGCTGTGACTCTTCACGCCCGCTACTACCGCTCTGCCAAGGGAACATCGCTCCCTTATAGCCAGCGCTTCTTGCTGCTCTCCTTGCCGCCGGAAGGCGCCGGTACCGGTATAGTAACAACTGACGCGTGATCACCGGCATGCGGAGATTGACGAACGGGAAAATAAAGAGCTCGTCCCAAAAGATGTGGCCACGATAGGCTTCGCCATGCCAGCCACGCGCCGGCACCCCCACGTCGAGATCGACGGAGTGCGGCGAGACAGTTTGAAGAAGTTGGAAGATATGTAGTCGCAGCTTCAACTCGGTATCGCCGCCGGCCAAAGTATCGATCTTAATGCCAAAGAGCCTCCAGAGATGTTCCCAGGCCAGCTGGTGCTCCTTCTTCAGCTCCGCGAAGTCGCCGCACTCGCAGAGCTCACCGATTGATGCTTCCGCTGGCTCTGAAATGGCCGCATCCTTGGATGAGTGTAAAGCTACAACTTTTTCGATACGAACCGTTTCGCCCGCTGAGACGGTGGACCGAAAAAGAAGCGAGATTGTATTCTGCGTCTCCTCGACGCTTTCCTCAGTCTCGGCCGGCGCATCGCCAAACCGAACCCGTGTCCGCGCGGCGATGGCAAGCTCGCGACGTGACTGCTTCATCCGTGAGCGCAACAAAATCGTTTCTCGGTCGCATTGCGACTTTGCTAGCGTCTCCAGGTGGCGATTAGCCAGTGAGCTGTAGCGCGCCACTCCCTCATTGAGGACTGAGCCGTCAATGCCAGAGCGGACACTGACAGGTCCGGACCAATTCTCTAACTTGAGTTCGATGTTGAGTGCGGCGCAGTGAGGACGTGACATCGACACCATGCGCTCCTCCTGCCAACGTAAAACTCGCCCCTGCTCGTCGCGAAGTCGAAGCCAGCGATGCAGCACACCCTCTTTCATATTAAGTTCTTCACAGTGCTCCAGCGCCTCAAGATCGTTCAACTGTAGCCAAGGTGCATCGCCCAGCCGCACCATAAGCTGCAAAGCGTTAGGACAATTAACGAGATCCTCGTTCTCTATCTGCTGGTCGGCAACATGACTAACTAATCTGTTATAGCCACCGGCTAGGTACGTGCCCGGATAGTGCGTCCCGTCTGCGGTCGCATCGGCTGGCGCACCGCGTACGGCGAAGTAACCATTCCCGAGGGTGAACAAGGATTCCCTTGCACCCTGTTGCAACGGATCGAAGCCCCTAAAAGCAAGCGTCCAACTATTAATTTGCCGCTTCATCCAAAACCTCGGCTAGATGCTGCAAAAAGTTGCGCACCCCCTCTGGATCTGCCACACGGTATCTCGCGCGCGTCGGCTGGGCCCCGCCAACCTTCAGGCTAATGCCACGCTTGCTAAGTAGTTCGAAGGCATCCTCGTCGGTCACGTCATCACCAATAAAGATCGGCACGACATCGGGACTATCGAGATTGAGCTCCCGGAGAATCCAAAGCAACGCTCGACCTTTGTCCCATTCTATGTTGGGGCGGAGCTCGTAGACTTTCTTACCCTTGATTTTGCTTAGCCGCGGTTCAGCCGCGAGCACTCCGTCAATTGCGGTCTTAACCTCGGCTAGCCGAGTTTCGTCGACCAAACGGTAGTGAACTGCCACCGAAAATGTCTTGTCCTCGATGATAACACCATCGATCCCGTTGAGACGCTTGTGAAGCGCTTTCACCGCCGACCTAACTGCTGGAACATAATCGGCACCGACTGTGTTGCGGATTGGATGGGCTTCCGGCCCGTCAATTTCGAAGCCGTGGCTGCCTGCATAGATGACGGTATCGATGCCGACACGCTTGGCGATATCGGGAAGCATCCGTCCACTAATTATTGTGACTGGGCAAAACGCTGCGAGCCGGCGAACGATTTCGCGCATGCCATCGTCGAGAATCGCCAGGTCCGGGCGTTCAACAATCGGTGTTAGCGTTCCATCATAGTCAAGAAACAGCGCAACGCGCTTGTTCTTAAGCTGCGCCTCCACTTCTCGAGTTATCTCCGCGGTCGAGTGCAGGACGTCCTGTTTTGACTCGTGATTACTAGCCGGTAGGAGCTGTGCGAGTTCGGTCACGACACAATCGGCGCCATTGGCCAGCAAGTCAGGACCGATGTTCAACCGGTCCACCCCAACGACAAACCCAAAGTGCCCGGCTTGAGCCGCCTGCACTCCAGAGATTGAGTCCTCGACGACCACCGCTTCGCGGGGCGCAACCTGAAGCTGGTGCGCTGCTTCTAGAAACGTATCTGGCGCTGGTTTACCAGCCAGCTGCATCCGCTGGGCAACATTTGCATCGATCTGAACATCAAACTTTCCAAGAAGTCGAGCCGATCGAAGTACGGAGCTGCAGTTTTGGCTGGAGGAAATGATCGCAAGGCGGCAGCCGAGCGCGCGCAGCTCGTGAATGACGCGCAGCGCACCTGGGCAAGCACCAATCCCGAATTTTTCTAAAAGCTTTAAGAATTTCTCGTTCTTTCGTGCGGCAATGTCTTTGATCGAAGGCAGCCCCGTCGCACCTTCGGCCTCGTCCTCGCCAATTCCAAAGCCGCGCGAGACGAGAAATGCCCTGATCCCATCTTCTCGTGGTCTTCCATCCACATATCTTGCGTAGTCCGTCTGGATATCAAATGGCCTGAACTCCACCCCTGTTGCGCTGGCGTGTATCCGCAGGATCTCATCGAAAAGTTCTTTCCACGCCAATGCATGCAGGCGCGCTGAGTTTGTTACCACTCCATCGAGGTCAAAGAGTACGGCCCTAAACCTACGCCAGTCGACAAATGCATACGGATCAGAATGCAGAATGCAGCGTTTCGAAAGGGGCTTGCCGTTTGAGCGACTCTCTTTGCTTCGCATAGCTACATCACTAAATTTTCCAGTAGTTTTGAGCCTATTGGCGCTCTGCGCCATAGCCTCCGCGGCCAAATGGAGAAAGGCGCCGACTAGGCAGCACTAGATTTCCACTCCCCACCCGTTAGATCAGCCAGTCGCTCGATGAAACGACTCGACCAAGCGTCTACACTACTCGCTTCGAGGATACGGTTCATCGACTCCCACCGAGCTTGTCTTTCTGCGAGTGGCATTTCAACGGCACGCCCCAGTGCTTCTGCCAAGCGCCCGATCTCAAAGGGGTTGACTATGAGTGCTCCGTCCAACTCTTCGGCGACACGAGCGAATTGAGAGAGAATGAGCACCCCTGGGTCCTCAGGCCTCTGCATGACGACGAAATCTTTCGCCGTAAGGCTCATCCCCTCGCTGAAAGGCGTGATCAATCCGACTCGACAAACCCGATAAAGAGCAGCCAACAGCGACGGCGGGAGAGCCCCATGGAAATACCTTATGGGCGTCCAATCGAGCGTCGAGAACCTTCCATTGATACGTGAAAATTCAATCTCGACCTCGGATCGAACATCCTGCGATTCCTCTAGCCAGGAGCGTTGCGGCACGATTGCCTGGATCATGATGTCGCGGCCAAACCGCTCCTTCCGGGCCTTCAGAAAAAGCTCGAAACTTCTGAGTCGCTCGACGATGCCCTGAGTTGGATCGAGCGTGCCCCACGATCCGATCAGGTTGCCGTCGGGAAAATTTGCTCGTAGCTTGGCTTCCTCGTGTTCGACGATTGGCGCCGCGGCCACCCTACGGACCTTCGCCACGTCGATAGGAATCGGAAACACGCCCGTAGCAACCTCGCCGTGCGGCCCCGTCAATCCTGTCGCGTGCAAACTCGCATTGAGCGTCGCTTCCGCGGCCTGCTCGAAGTTCTGCAGGCAATTGCGGCTCTGAAATCCCAAAAGATTGAAACGGCACAGGCTCTTCAAGAACTGAGCCTGCCTGGGAAGCGCCTCAAGGATTTCAGGCGCAGGAAATGGCGCATGTAAAGTAAAACCGAGCGGACCAGGAAAGCCTGCCTCTCGCAATGATTCCGCGAGTGGAGCGTGTAGGTAGTCATGGACCCAGATGATGTCGTCGTCCCTGAGAAAATGTTTGAGGCCACAGGCCAGCCTGTGGTTTGCATCCAAGAAGATGCGGTACGCCTCATCATCATAATTCATTAGGTCAGGCCGGCCATGAAGGATGGGCGTAAGAATATGACAATCGACGATATCTCGGACCGCGGATAGCTCGGTGCGTGACAGTCCAAGACCAGCCCAAGGATTTTGAAGGCAGTAATTAGGCTGCAAACTCTCATGCGGGGCGTCCGAGGCTTGACGCTCCCAGCCGGTCCAGCAAGCCGAACGCGCAACGCGGATACTCTCGATGACCTGTGCCGTTCGATCACATTCTAAGTCATGCAAGCCGCCGGGAATTGGGCTTGCTATAAGGTGCATGCGCGCTTGTGGCATTGAACTAGGGCTTAGCGGATTTCTGCTAATGATAACGGGGTTGGCTTGACCAATTACCCTGCAGCGAACGTGCGCAGAGAGTAACTCCTGCATTAGGCTTCAGCTAAATAGGAGGCAACCCTACCAGAGCATCCTGCGATGGAGATTGACACTCATCAATAAGCTCTTGGCCTCTCTGGCTGCTGTTCCCCGTCAGCACTTATGGGACAGATTGAGCTGATTGCGTAAGAGAAACTTTCCAGTTCATCGTAACCCTGAGGAGGGAGACGATGAGCGACGGGAATGGGCGCCATCTGGACAGCGCCGAGAAGACGGTTCGGGACATCCGTAGGGCGACGCGTCGGAAGTTCTCTGCCGACCACCTGCCAGGCGATATCGACGAGGCCCATGAAGCAATCCCCGCGTCTTGCGTCTTACCTGCAAAAGGATGAATATTCCAAGTTGATCAAAGTGCGTCCATAGCCGATTAATCAGAGTTTCAGTGCAACAGAGTCCACGAATGCGCTGTCATGATATCAGGCACCATATCAAACTCGAGTTCTGTTTAGACTGTGCGTCGCAGGTGTTAAGCAACGAGGCAACGACGCTGTTGCAGGCGTTAGCCAGTAGAGTAGGCGCAGGTTTTAGGCGATCCGCTTTGGTACAAATCACAACACCGCTCCTCGCTGTCGACTGTGTCGCCTTCGACTGGACAGGATGCGTGATACTTGTGAAACGACGTCACTCTCCCTTTCAGTCCCGTCTGGCGCTTCCCGGCGGTTTCGTAGAGATTGGAGAAACCGTCGAGAATGCCTGTCGGCGGGAGTTCTATGAGGAGACTGGACTGAATGCCGGTCGGCTCAACTTGGTGGGCGTTTATTCGGACCCTGAGCGTGACCCTCGCGGTCATGTCGTGAGTGTTGCTTTCGCGTCCGTCATAGCCCGGGAGCGCGCTCGGGCCGGCGATGATGCCGAGCATGTAGAATGGGTCTGCGACTGGTTCAAAGCAAGCTTAGCGTTCGATCACCAGCAGATTCTCATTGACGCCTCACGTACTATGCGGCGCCGGCACAAGATCCAAGCTGCATCGAAGGCTCGCGGGTTGTCAAAGTAAGATTCTCCGTTCGTGAAACACCTCAATCTGTCTCATGGTCGCTGACGGTAGACAGACCAACTCACGCGGACATGGGCGACGAGCAGCCTTAACGGGAGACGATCTCGACCCGCGCGTTTGATAGCCTTCGATACAAATTGCGTGTCCGCACAATGGGCCACCAGCCGTACAGAAAGGTCTCTATAGGCTTCCAGTTAGCCACCCACCCCACGATGATGAGGCTTTCTCTGATGACACGGCTAAGAGCGTCCGGCTCGACTGCTGCCGCAAACTGGCTAGCGATAAGACAAACCGCAAGAAGCGGGAGACCGATGGCGAGGTAGCGCCATCCATTGAAGAAATGCTCCTTAAGATCACGGTCGTACTTTTCCGCGCGGTTTTGAAAATAGTGGAGGACGGAAGCGGCAAGTCCGATCTCCCCGGACCGAATGGCCTCGCTGGACGGCAGATGGATCAAGATAGCGATGGGCGCACCCAGGGGCAATTCTTTGGCCCAGTCGACGATGAATTCTTCCGCATCTTCGTTGAGGTCACGCGAGCCGAATGGAGACGGATCAAGCGAACTGAACAAATGGCCAATCCGCGCGATTTGTACTTCTATCGATTTGCTTTCATTGGTCACGTTGATTGTAACAGCGCCGCCAGCGCCGTCGGCACAATAGCGATGCGGAGAACTTAAAGTATGTTCTCCTGAACAAACCTAGGAGGATCTTAGGGGTCACTCGGTTTATTGAGGGGTAACCTTATCATCCACTGAGATAAAGGCAGCTCGTGCCCGTTGTCGCATTGATATTGATCATGCAGCAGCGGGCACCGTACCAGACCAATCCTAGGGGGCCTCAACGGCGGCGTCTGGGATTGGCGTCACCGGCGATAAAACGATCCCTTACTCTAGGGGCCCGATCTCCCCATTCAAAATGCAGCGGACAGACGCGCGGCGTAGGGTTGTGTCTCATCACCTAATTTGGAGACTTTTCCCCGTCAGCTCAATCTGTCCCATAAGTGCTGACAGGGAACAATCCGGGCGTTACCCAGCGCCTTGCGGATGTCTGCTTAGGGGGCAATCGCGGACGTGCAGACTATGGGTCGTCTTTGTCCAGAGGCCATGGGGAAAACGTAATCGGTGCGTCGACCTGAAAAGTCAGGCCGGCGCCCGAATATATCTTCAATAAGGCAACTAATTCGTTGTTGATGGAGCGGTCCTATTCATGGGTAGAGCAACCGCCACAAGCTTTCGGTCCCCGTTTTTTATGGCAGTGCCAGTCCAGCGTCCGTTTGCGTCGCGGCTAAGTTCCGACACGTTGGTATGTCCCTGAGATTGCAGAAGCTTTCGCACCTGTTCGGCATTTGCGGCAACCGATAACTGCGCAGAATGGGTAGCAACAATATCGGCTGCCGTTAAAGTTGAGGACGCCGGCTCGCCGGCGATACCATGGACTGAGAAGATAGTTGCCAAAAGCGCGACGAAAGAAAGCGTACGTTTCAACTTCATGTTCCTCGTGTTGAGTTCAAGCGTATTTGCTTGCGTTCGATCGCAGTGGTCAAATTCACTGCGTCCGAATGAGCGGACTTGGTACACGAGGTCGACCACTGCCAATCACGACCTTGTTGAGATCCCGTGAGATTGCGTGATTATCTGGCTATTTGGCCCACTGGATAGGGGCTTCGCAGCAACTGGCCTTGCCCCCTAAAACTGGGCCATCATTTGGTTAGCAGTTGAGGGAGTTTGGCATGGCTCAGAAGCGGCATTCGGACGAAGACATCCTAAAGCTTTTGCGTGAGATTGAGCTGCACCTGGCTGGCGGGTCGGACGTTGCCACCGCGTGCCGGGCGGCCGGCGTGAGCGATGCGACCTACTACAATTGGCGCAAGAAGTTTGGTGGAATGGGACGGTCGCAATTGTCCGAGCTGAAGGCTCTCAACAGGCGTCCGCCAGGTCCG
>Ga0316193_10004035_pt1 | contig 10736 bp, 7 predicted proteins | sample MerIslsedime2_MG_FD_207735 | JGI IMG/M metagenome (GOLD analysis project Ga0316193, IMG submission 207735) | Coastal sediment microbial communities from Maine, United States - Merrow Island sediment 2 | ecosystem: Environmental > Aquatic > Marine > Coastal > Sediment | place: USA: Maine... | reverse complement strand
GGGTGGCTTCATCGAAGGCCCCCTGACCGAGCTCGCGGTTCGCAATCTCGGCCTCTTCGAGACCGTCGAGGATTTCGATCAGATGATCGTCTCGACCGTTGACGGTCGTCCGATCCGGCTCTCGGATGTCGGCTTCACCCAGCTCGGTGTCGGTGACGAACGCGGCATGGCCCGTTACAACCTGACGCCCACCCTGGGTCTCGGGGTCGCGCCACGATCCGGCGCCAATCTGGTTGACGTGAATCGGGCTGCACGGGACAAGATGGACGAGCTCGCCAAGGACTTTCCGCCGGGCCTTTTCTACGACGTCGCCTTCGACGGCGCCGAGTACGTCGAGAAGTCGATCGAAAACGTCCAGGTCGACATCGTCTATGGCGCCGTGCTGGCGATCCTCGTGGTCTTCGTCTTCCTGCGCTCCTGGCGCTCCACCTTCATCGTCTCGCTCGCGATTCCGACCTCGCTGATCGCCACCTTTGGCTTCATGCGCGCCTTCGGCTTTTCGCTCAACAACCTCACGACCCTGGCGCTGGCGCTGTCGGTCGGGGTGGTGATCGACGACGCGATTGTCGTCCTCGAGAACATCTTCCGCCACCAGGAGGAGGGAGAGGACCCCTTCACCGCGGCCCTCAACGGAACCAAGGAGATCGCCCTCGCAGCCATGGCCGCGACCTTTGCGATTGCCGCGGTCTTCATCCCTGTCGCCTACATGAAGGGGATGATCGGTCAGTTCCTCTTCGAGTTCGGCATCTCAGTGGCGGCCGCCGTTCTGATCTCGCTCTTCGTCGCCCTCACCCTGACCCCGATGCTGAGCTCGCGGATCCTAAAGGTGAAACCCAAGCACGGACGCCTTTACGAAATCCTCGAGAACGGCTTCCAACGCCTCGAAACCTCGTACTCCAGAGCCCTCGATTGGGTTTTGCGCCACAAGGTCATCACGCTCGTCGTTTCGTCTGCGATCGTTATCGCCAGCCTCGGGCTGACGCCCTTCATCGGCGCCGAGTTCGCGCCCGCCGAGGACATGTCGGCCTTTATGATCATGGCCGAGGCGCCGGTAGGAATCTCGCTCGAGGCAATGGACCACAAGATGCAGGAGATGGAGCGGATCGTGCTCTCACAACCCGAAATTCGCTCCGGCTTCGCCGCGCTCGATATCGAGGAACGCGGTCAGGTCAACTCGGGCATCATGTTCATGCGGATGTACAAACCCTCGCAACGTGAGGCGCCGCAGAGCGAGGTCGTGCAGCGGCTGCGGCGCGAGCTGGCAAAGATCGAGGGATTACGGGCCTCGGTCATCGAGTTCAGCTTCTACAACGTCGGTGGCGAGGGCGGCGAAAAGGCCCTCGCCTACTCGATCCGCGGCCCAAACCTCGGCGAGCTCGACCGGATCGGCAACCGGGTCATCGAAAGGCTCCGCGTCGAGCCCGGGTTCGTCGATCTTGACACCAACCTCGATCTCGAACAGCCACAGCTCTATGTCAACGTTGATCGCGAGCGGGCGGCCGATCTCGGGCTCGACGCGGCGACGATCTTCGAAACCGTATACGCCCTCATCGCAGGCCGCGAGGTCGGCTCCTTCACCGACGAGGGGAAGCGCTATGACGTGCGAATCAAGGTCCACCCGTCGCAGGCGCTGAGCCCGGAGGACATCGGCCGGTTGCAGGTGCGGACCAGGACCGGCCAAATGGTGCGCCTCGATTCAGTGGTGGAGATCAGCCATGGTGTCGGCCCGATCAACATCAACCGCACCAATCGCGAACGCAGCGTGCTCCTGACCGCCAACCTCGAAGGGGTCGTCCTCAACCGCGCCCTTGAGACGGTTGACCGCATCTTCGCCGAGGAGCTGCCTGACGGCTACTATGCCAAAGCCACCGGTCAGGCCGAGGAGTTTGCCGAGTCGATGAACTCGCTGCTCTTTGCCCTCGGCCTCGCGATCCTGATCGTCTACATGCTGCTGGCGAGCCAGTTCGACTCGCTGCTCCACCCCTTCACCATCATGTTCGCTCTGCCGCCGGCGATGACCGGCGCGCTGCTCGCCCTCTTCATCACCGGCTACACCATCAACATCATGTCGGTGATCGGGGTGATCCTGCTCTTCGGGCTGGTGACCAAGAACTCGATCCTGCTCGTCGATTTGACGATCCAAAAACAGGAGACCGGTCTCGACCGTGAGGCGGCGCTGCGCGCCGCCTGCCCGATCCGGCTGCGGCCGATTCTGATGACCGCGGTTTCCATGATCTTCGGCGTGCTGCCGGTCGCCCTTGCAATCGGTGAGGGCGCCGAGGCGCGCGCTCCGATGGCGGTGGCGACTGCCGGCGGCATGACCACCTCGACCCTGCTCACCCTCTTCCTGGTGCCGGTGGTCTATGCCTACATGGATCGCTTCGGTAGTTGGATTCGAGGCTCACGCGAGAAACACGGCCGCGCGGACACGGTAGCGGAGTCCAGTTGAGGCGTTAGGGATAAGGAATGCCGCGAATACTCAGCAACAAAGGGACCTCATAGGCCAGGTCCTCGAGTTCGATGTACATCACCCCGGTTTGAGGGGCTCCGTCCCGGTCGGGCCTCCGAGCTTCTCGAGATCGTCGTCGACCTCGAACCAGTCGACATAGTTGTCGTAGAAGACGTGCACCTTTGGCGAACGGTCGATTGGCCCGTCCATGGACGCGAGTGCGATATGCACCTCGCCGGCCCAGCGATCGCTTTCGAAGAAGATCGTCGAGCCGCAGCGCGAACAGAATCCACGCCGCGCCTCCGGTGTCGATTGATACCAGGAAAGGTCGTCGGAGCCGGCCACGAGCTCGAAGTTGGGCCGGTCGACTCCGAACCAGGTCACGAAGGCCGCGCCATGGGCGCGGCGGCACAGCGAACAGTGGCAGTGGGCGCACCATTTCGTTGGAGGTGTCACCTCGAAGCGAACGGCCCCGCACAGGCAACCGCCGGTCAGAACAGCGTTGTCAGTCATGGTAAGCCTCCGGAGATCATTGTAGAGGGAGGGGGATATCGATACTAGATGCCGGATGCCGGATGCTGGATGCTGGATGCCGGATGCCGGATGCCGGATGCACCACGATGATCGATCCGCAGGTCAGACTGTCAACCCGGGCGGGCGGGCGGATCTAGCATCTAGTATCGAGCATCCAGGATCGGGTGGGCGGGTGGGATCTAGCTCGCTCCGGCGGCAACCAGGCGGGCCATGATGGTTTCCGAGTGAGCCGCGTCGATCGAGATGAACGCGACCCCGACATCGAAGGTGCCGTCGTCGGCCGGTTTCTCCCACACCACCCTGCCGGTCGCCTCGACCTCCTCGGCATCGATGGTCAGCTTGAGGCGCAGATAGGAATCTACACCGAGGGACTCGACGCTCGAGATCATCAGGCCTCCGAGGCCGATCTGCCGTACCTTGGTCTGTTCTTCCTGTTCCGCAGGGCCGATGCGGTGGATCAGCACGACGTCCTCCGCCGGTATTCTGGGGAACTGGCGCCTCGTGGGTGTGAGTTCGTCCTCAAACATTCTCGATACCTCGGAACCATTGTACCCCGAATGTGATCGAGAAGGAGATTCAAAACGCCGAATCACCGATTCGGCGCACTCCATGCCGGGATACAGGATCCATTATCGCAGATTCGAAATTCCGCCGTTGGTTTTGTCCTGCACCACCTTGCCATCACGGATCTCGATCACGCGATTGGCGCGTTGCGCGAGGGCCTTGTCGTGGGTCACCACCACCAGCGTGCTGCCCGACTGCCACAGCTCCTGGAGAGCGCCCATGACGTCGGTTCCCGAGCCGGTATCGAGGTTGCCGGTCGGCTCGTCGGCAAGCACGATGTCGGGCTCCATCGCGAGAGCACGGGCAATCGCGACACGTTGCATCTGGCCACCGGAAAGTTCGGTCGGTTTGAACTCGACGCGGTCGGCGAGCCCCACAGCCTCGAGTCGCTGCCGCGCGCGCCGCTTCCGCTCCTTGCGACCGACGCCGCCGAAGAGCATCGGCATCTCGACATTTTCGAGGGCGGAGAGCTGGGGCAGCAAGTTGAAATTCTGAAAGACGAAGCCGACGCGACGGTTTCGGATGTCGGCGAGATGGTCGCGATCGAGGCCAGCCACCGTTTCGCCACTCAACCGGTACTCACCATCGGTCGGTGTGTCGAGACAGCCGAGCAGATTGAGGAGGGTCGATTTACCCGACCCCGAAGGCCCGACAATCGCCACGAACTCGCCCTTCTTCACCTTGATGTCGATGCCACGAAGGGCCTCGACCTGGATCTTGCCAGTGTCATAGACCTTGGTGATGGCCCGCATGTCGATGATGTGCCCGTTCGACTCGGCGGTGCCGTTCTTCTTCTTCTTCATTGGCCAATTCATGATCTGCTCCGATCCTCACTACTCATAACGCAAGGTCTCCGCCGGATCCACCGTCGCAGCCCGCCGCGCCGGGAAATAGCCGGCGAGGATGCCGATGCCGCCGAGAATCCCGGCCGTAGCGACCGCGATCTGCCACGACAGGGTCGGTTTGCCGAGGAACTCGAGGGCCTGGTTGCCTTCGACCGGCATGAGGCCGAGGAGGATGATCAGAATCATCGCGATCACCAGCCCCAGGGCTCCGCCGACCAAGGTGTAGGAGAGGCCTTGAAGCACGAACGGGCCGGTGACCCAGCCCCGGCGGGCGCCGAGCGCCATCTGCACCCCGATCTCCCGGGTCTTCTCCTTGACCACCGCATACATGATGTTGGCGACACCGATACCACCGATGAACAGGGTGAGAGCACCGATGATACCGAGGAAGCCCTGTAGCCCGATCATGATGTTGCCCATCACCTTCGCGCCCTCGACGGTGTCCCAGAGGCCGGTCACCTGCTCGTCGGTCGGATCGAAGCGGTATTTGGCCGCCAAAGACTCGTTGAACTGCTGCCGGGCCAGCGGCATGTCCTCGGCGGTCCGCGCCTTGAAGACGATGTTGGTCAGGCGCTGACGGCCGAACTGCGCCGCAAAGGTCGTGATCGGAATGATGGCGCCGTCTTCATCGGGCCCCTTGTAAGTACCCATCTGCATTTTGTGTTGCAGCTCGCCAACCACCAGGTAGGGCACCCGATCGACGAACATCGTCTTCCCCACCGGATCAATGTCGCCAAAGATGTCCTCCGCGAGCGCATCGCCGAGGAAGATCACGCGCCGCTTGTCGCGCTCGTCGTTGATATTGATGAACCGACCACCGGACTGGGGAAAGTGGTGGCGGATCTCTCCGTACTCCCAGTTTGCGCCAGTTACCCGACCGGTGATCGTGGTCTGGCCATAGGTCATCGAGGACGACCAGCTCGTGATCTCACCAATGACGCCGGAGGCCGCGGTCATACGCCCCCGCAGGTAGTCGATGTCGTCCATCCGTGGTCGGATGGGACGGCCTTCGGGAAGCCCCTGCCATACTTTTGACGTCTCATCCGGCCACCACACGGCGATGTTCTCGCCCATCCCGCGACGGCCCTTCATGAGCTGGATCTTGAGCCCCTCGCCAAAGGAGAGGAGCATGATGATGGCCACTGTCCCCCAGGCGATGGCGGCCACGGTCAGCGTCGCGCGCTTGCGCTGCAACGAAGACGCCTTCAGAAAGAGCTGACCGACCACCCGCCAATCGAAAAGTCTCATAGCGTCCTCACAGTTTCATCGCCACGACCGGATCGAGGCGCGATGCGGCACGTGCCGGGAAATAACCGGCGATCAAGCCGACCAGGCCGAGGATCGAGGCGGTGAGCGCCGCCAGACCCGGTGACAGGGTTGGCAACCCGGTGTACTCCTCGAGGTTCGTGGGAAAGGCCGAGCAGATTCCAAACGAAATGGCGAGCCCGATGCCGCCCCCGACCGCGGTCAGGATCATGGTCTCGAGCATGAACTGGCTCAGGACCGCTTTGCCGCGGGCGCCGAGCGCCATCTTGATACCGATCTCGCGGGTCCGTTCCTCAACCACCACATTCATGATGTTGGAGACGCCGATGCCGCCGACGATCAGGGTCAGCACTCCCATGATGCCGAGAAAGATCTGGAAGCCGAGCATGAATGCGTCCATGAAGACGAACATGTCGGTTGTGTCCCACAGCTGGACGGCCTGATCGTCGTCGGGATGGAACCGCAGCCGGCTGCTGAGCGCCGCGCGGACCTGTAAATTCAGGGCTTCGTTGAGTTCCGGAGTCGACGCCTTGTAAATAAAGTTGTCGACGTATTTCTGACCCGTGATGGCACGGAAGGTCGATTCCGGAACGATCACTTTGGAGTGGTCGCGGCCCGAGTAGGAGGAATCCTGCTCCTTGGGCTGGAGGGTTCCGACCACAAGGAACGGTGAACCGTGGATCATCACCGTTTCGCCGACTGCCTCCTGGGTGCCAAAGAGATCCTCCGCCAGCTCATTGCCGACAAAGGCTACCCGCCGTCGTCGCTCGACATCGAGGTCGTTGATGAAGCGGCCGCCGACCGCAGGAATCATGTTGCGCATGGTGCCGTAGGCCGGGGACACACCGGAAACGGAGACCGATCGTTGCCGGTCGCCGTAACGGGCGATCAAGCTGTCGGAGTACTCTCCCGAGATGCCGTCGATGAGTTCAACCTGTGCCTTCAGATACTGGATGTCCTCCTCCATCATCCGCATCCGGCGTCCCTTGCCGAGGCCCTCATAGGTCATTGAGGTCCGCATCGGCCACGCGATGACGATGCGATCGCCGAGACCGGCAACACTCTTGATCATCTGCCGGTGGAGACCGTGGCCGAAGGCGAGCAGGAGGCTCACCGCCACCGTTCCCCAGATGATGCCGAAGGTCGTAAGGAAGGTGCGCAGCTTCTGGCTCCACAGATCGCGGGCCAGCTGCCGGAAGAAGGAACCGAATCCGGTCATACCACCCGCCCACCCAGATTTCGGAATTCGGATTTCGAATTTCGGATTTTCCCCCACCCGCCCGGAGAACCCCAGGGGAGGACGGTCGGGAACACCGAATTCATCAGCTGATTTCCTTCGGCGGTCGTTGGACGATCTGCTCACCCTCGGCAACACCCGAAACGATTTCGACGTTGAGGCCGTCGGAGAGGCCCAACTCGACCTCGATCTTCCGAGGCTCCGCTTCGGGGCCGAGGCCGGGAACCTCGACGAATGTCATCTCGTCTTCGAAAAGGACCAGCCGTTCGGGGATGAGGACGATGTCGTTTTTCTCGCGGATCACGACATCGGCGTTGGCCGAGTAACCAGCTCGCAGGGTCACCCCTTGATCCGGATCGAGCTCGATCTCGACATCAAAAAGGGTCGCGCCTTCGCTCTTCTGCGCCTGCGGTGCGATCCGCGACAACCTCCCGGTGACGATATCGTCGGGGAGGGCGCCGACCTTGATGCGGCACGGCATTTCGACCCAAATCTTGCCGACGTCGATCTCGTCCACCGTGCCCTTGAAGATTAGATCGCCCATATCGGCCACCGCGGCGAGCTCGGTGCCGGGCTGGTAGGAGGTCAGCGGGACCACCGGGTCGCCGACGTTGACAGCTCGCGAGAGCACGGTACCGCTGGCAGTGGTGCGGATGATCGCCTCGACGTCGGTGTCGCCCCCGGTCACACGGCCGCTGCGGGTCAGGTCACGATTGTCGAAGGCCTGCTGGCGGGCGATGCGCGCGAGCTCGTAGGTCTCGCGCAAGGCATCGAGATCGCCCTTGGCCATCAAGCCGTCTTCGTGCAGCTCTTCGCCGCGCGCGAAATCCGCCTTGGCCTTCATGAAGCTGGCCTCCGACGAATGAACGCGGTGGCTCACATTCAGGAGCTCCTGCGGGGTGGGATCGGGAGCAATTTCAAAGAGGGCGTCGCCCGCTTCCACCCTATCGCCGACCTCTACATAGCACCGCGCGACGATGCCGGAGATCTTCGACTTGACCTGGAACCGCTCCCGCGGTTCGATCTGGCCCACGGCCAGCGCCTTTTCGGTGATCGAGCCGATTTCGGCCTCGACCAGCGTGTTTCCGTTTTCATCCGTGCCACGGGATCCGACCCACGCGTAGATTCCGCCGGCCGCACCCGCCACGATGACTACAATAAACAGCAATCTCAGTACTTTGGCCATCCTCGTCCTCCGTGAGTCATCCGACCCTGTCACAATGTACGCAGATTCGAATGAGGAAGTTCTCGGCTCGCAGAAATCCCCAATCTATAAGACACCGCTCGTGGTGAAACAGTTTCGATACTTGACAGTCTTCTTGGTGTTGGCGACTCTGAGACCGACACGGGAGGTTGCACATGCGCAAGCACGTCACGCTGATCACAGGCGCCGGCGGCGAGATTGGGCACGGCCTGATCGAGCGGCTCACCGCGGATGGCGACGCCGCGATCATCACCATCGACCTCCAGCCCCTCGAACACGGGCTGGCGGCAAGGGTCGAGCAGGAGTACCGGGGCTCGATCCTGGAGACCCACCTGCTCGAACGGATCCTCTCCGAGTACGAGGTCGAGAGGATCTACCACCTCGCCGCCATCCTCTCGACCCGCGCCGAGTTCACGCCGGTCACCGGTCACCAGGTCAACGTGGAAGGGACCCTCAAGCTTCTCGACTTCGCCCAGGCTCAGGGAGAGTCCCACGGGCGGGCTGTCGTGTTCCTCTATCCCTCCTCGATCGCGGCATACGGCCTTCCGAATCTCGAGACCAAGGCCGCCGCCGGCGCGGTGCCGGAGCACAAGTGGAACCATCCCACCACGATGTACGGCTGTAACAAGCTCTACTGCGAGCACCTCGGGCGCTACTTCGCTCGCCACTACAAGCAGCTGGCCGCTGAAACCCTTTCCGGCAAGGTGGATTTTCGCGCCATAAGGTTCCCGGGTCTGATCTCGGCGGTGACGGTTCCTTCGGGAGGGACCTCTGACTTTGCGCCGGAGATGGTCCATGCTGCGGCACGCAACAAGGCTTACACCTGTTTCGTACGGCCCGACACCCGAATTCCATTCATGGTCATGCCCGACGCGGTCGACGCCCTGGTGCGGTTGGCAAGGGCGGATCGCTCCACGCTCAATCAGAGTGTTTACAACATCAGAGCTTTCAACCCTTCAGCGGAAGAAATGAGCTCTTTGGTGTCGGCAGGATTCCCGGAGGCCGAGATCACCTTTGACCCGGATCTCAAACGACAGGCTATCGTCGATAGCTGGCCGGCTGATGTCGACGACTCTGCAGCCCGCGCCGACTGGGGTTTGGCGCCGCGATACGACCTCGAGAGCGGATTCGCCGACTACCTGATCCCCAGGATCCGTGACCTTTATCGGACCTGAACCGCTTTGAGTGGGCATTTACGAACGGTTGCCAAGGCGATCTGCCACGACCCATCAAACCCACGAGTCGGTGTCTCCTCTTCGGGTTGTTTTTCGAGATATAACACGGCTCCACAATATGGGTCGAAGGGGGTCGCCAGAAGTGACTCATCAATAAACACTTCCGGGTCAAAAATAATGCTCCAAGACCGCAAGATGTAGTGTTGACAAGAGTTGGGGGCCCAAGATATAGTGGTCGGAGTCGAGCGCATAGATTCCGCAAGCCGGTGCTTTTGAGTGGGTATCTGGGGGAACTTACGCGCTGAAAAGCGTGAGATCGAGGGGGGACGAGGGTACAACATGAAGGTCACACGTCGCTTTACATGCGCCGGTAAGGACCCTTACGAGAACATCGAGTTTGTAGAGCGATCGTCGGAGATCCGAAACCCCGACGGCACCCTCGTTTTTTCCATGGACGCGGTGAAAGTCCCCGAGAGCTGGTCGCAGGTCGCAGTCGACGTGTTGGTCCAGAAATACTTCCGCAAGGCGGGAGTGCCACAGTTCGGCGACGACGGAACCCCCGAGGTCTCGGAGAGCGGCGAGCCACTGACCGGACCCGAGCGCGATGCGCGCCAGGTTTTCAATCGTCTCGCAGGGTGTTGGACGCATTGGGGCAAAGAGCACGATTACTTCGACTCGGACGAAGATGCCGAGGCGTTCCACGACGAGCTCTGCTTCATGCTGGCCGCCCAGTTCGCCGCGCCCAACTCCCCGCAGTGGTTCAACACCGGCCTGCATTGGGCCTACGGCATCACCGGTCCGGCGCAGGGTCACTGGTACGCCGACCCGAAAACCGGCAAGCTCAAGACCTCGTCCAGCGCGTATGAGCACCCCCAGCCGCACGCATGTTTCATCCAGTCGGTGGGCGACGATCTGGTCAACGACGGCGGCATCATGAATCTGTGGGTGCGCGAGGCGCGCCTCTTCAAGTACGGCTCGGGTACCGGCACCAACTTCTCCAAGCTGCGCGGTGCGGGCGAACCGCTGTCGGGCGGCGGTCGTTCGTCGGGTTTGATGTCCTTTCTCAAGATCGGTGACCGGGCCGCCGGGGCCATCAAGTCGGGCGGCACCACCCGGCGCGCCGCCAAGATGGTCTGTCTCGACCTCGACCACCCTGACGTCGAGGAGTTCATCTCCTGGAAGGCGGTCGAAGAGCGCAAGGTGGCGGCCATCGTGGCCGGTTCGCGTCTCCTCCGGCGGCATCTGCAGGAGGTCCTCGACGCGTGTTTTCCGGAAGACTCGGCGAACCCGGTGATGGATCTCTCGGAGAACACCGAGCTGCGTGACCGGATCGTTTCCGCCCGCCGCCAGGGCGTGCCCGACGGCTCGATCCAGCGGGTGCTGCAGCTCGCGGCGCAGGGTATCCGAACCTATCCGGTTGAAGAGTACGACACGGATTGGGACTCCGACGCCTACTACACGG
>Ga0316193_10004034_pt1 | contig 10736 bp, 10 predicted proteins | sample MerIslsedime2_MG_FD_207735 | JGI IMG/M metagenome (GOLD analysis project Ga0316193, IMG submission 207735) | Coastal sediment microbial communities from Maine, United States - Merrow Island sediment 2 | ecosystem: Environmental > Aquatic > Marine > Coastal > Sediment | place: USA: Maine... | reverse complement strand
CCATGGCGGCAGACGGTGGAGGACCCGCAGCTTTTCGTTCTCTGGTACGGGGTTCGCACAGTGTGTTGCCGGCATCGCGAATCGGAACTGTCAAATGTCGTGCGTCTCGAACCGCAAGCACCGCCCAATCCACCGGCCGACCTCAATTTGGAGGCTGGTGTGGATGGTATCGACGTCAGTTGGACCCCGGCCGCCGACACGAAGACCCTGATCGAGCGGTCAGCGGAAGGAGCAGCCTGGGCAGCTGTGACGGATGAACCCGTGGATGGTGAGAGCTGGCGCGACGAAAATGCGCCCCAGGGGCAGGCCTGGAGTTATCGCCTGCGTTCGGTGATCGAGCTCAAGGGCGGTGATCTGGTCGTTGGTCAGCCGTCAGAACCGGCCCGCATCGATCACCCGGACACCTACCCACCCGGCGCACCATCGGATGTCGTATGCCTGCCGGAAGGAGCGCAGGTGCGGGTGCGCTGGCAGGCAGTGGCAACTGCGGTCGTCTACAGCGTGTCCCGTCAACACGGCGATGAAGCGGCCTACATTCTGACCGATGACCACCGGTCGATTGAGTTCACCGACCAGGAACCTTCGCTCGGTGAGCTCGTCTACTTTGTGACCGCCCGGGATGCTGCCGGCAACCGTGGCGAGGAAGCGAGCTGCGCGGTCGTCATGGGTGCAGTACCGTGAGGTCAGAGCTCTACAAGCTCGAGGGCGCCGGCAACGATTTCGTGCTTGGTGTCGGGGCCTGGGCTCAACGACTCGATGGCGAGCCCGATCTCGTACGACGGTTGTGTGACCGGCGACGGGGGATTGGAGCCGACGGCACGCTGGCGCTCGAGGCCATCGGGACTGACAGGGTGCGGCTCGGCTATCACAACGCCGACGGCAGCGAGGGGGCTTTCTGCGGCAATGGCACCCGCTGTGCCGCTCGTGCCGCGGTCGAACTTCTGGGTTGTCATCAGAATGTCGTGATCGAGACCGGTTGGGCTGAGGTTCCGGCCGCGGTTGCCGGTTCGTCGGTGAGCCTCGAGCTGCCGCCTCCGCAGTCCGGCCCGCAGCGACCGGAGGCCGCGGAGCTCGAGGGCATCCGCAACGGATTGCTCTTGAAGATCGGTGTCCCGCACCTGGTGATCGAATCCACAAGACTCGCCGATCTCGACCTCGACGTTGTTGGACCACCCCTTCGCCGCCATGCGGCCGTCGGCCCTGAGGGCGCCAACGTCGATTTTTACGAGGTGGAGACGGACGGCGCACTGAGAGTGCGAACGTGGGAACGCGGTGTCGAAGCGGAGACCCTGAGCTGTGGTTCAGGCATGGTGGCGGTGGCATTGCTGGTGATGGCGGATCGGGGCATCGATCGTGTCGAACTCCTGCCGCTCTCCGGTGACCGCCTGCTGGTGGAGGCGCTCGGCGAGCCACCCGTCTGCGCGACCCGCTTCACCGGCCCCGCACGATTTGTCGCCAGGCTCGATCCCTCAGATGATCTCCTTCACGGCCTCTGATCCCCGGCCCATCTCCGAGGCTTTTACGGGCCGACGGCTATTCGGGTTCCACCACCCACCCGCCCACGGCCATGCGGCTGGACGGCTATACGGCCCATACTCTTGACAACTCAGTCGCCAGGATCGATTGTTTCGCCGTAAAGCCGTAAAGCCGTAAAGCCGTAAAGCCGTAAAGCCGTAAGGCCTTACGCGAAGACTTTCCAGCCAATGATCAGACATGCCGCAGCGAAGTAGCCTGCCGCGAGGTCGTCCGCGACGATGCCGATGCCGCCGGGAAGCTTTTCAAAGGCTTTGATCGGCCACACCTTGACCACGTCGAAGAATCGGAAGAGGAAAAATCCGGCTGCAGCGAAGATGGCGAGATGGACGGTCGTCATCAACGGTACGAACGGCAGAGCCACGAGGAAGGTCAGCCACTGACCAGCGGCCTCGTCGACCACGATCGGGCGGGGATCACTTTCCTGGCGCCGTTCAGCCTCGATTTCTGAGGACCAGATCCCGATGAAGGCGAACACCACCAACCCGGCTGCAGTCAGCGCGATTCGAAGCTGGTTGGTTGGGACTGCCATGCAGAGACCCATCCAGAGAAGGGCGGGCGGCAGAGAGCCGACGGTGGTCCCGGGCGCGGGCAGCTTGTCTCCGAGCCCGCCAAAGGTCGCTACAGCTCGCGCGAGAGGTTGGTTGCCAGTCATCCGTCTTCTCCCGTCTGCAAAGCCTCGATCAATTTTTTGTGCATTGCATCGAAGGCGCCCGAGGAACAGCCTACCACCACATCTCCTGGTTTGAGGACATCGAGGAGGCTTTCGACGGGGTCTTCGTCATCACCGGGCATCACCGACGCGACGCCGAGAGAGTTGAGAGCAACCGATAAAGCGTTCCGATCGATGATCTCGGAGGCATCGAGGCGGTTCCGGTGGTAGGGCGGCGCGACCATCACGAGGTCGGCCGCAGAAAGGCTCTCGAGGTAGGCGTCCTGGAAGGTTCGCCGCGCTGCAGTCAACGAGCGCGGTTCGAAGGCGATGACCAGACGACGACCCGGCCAACGTTGGCGTGCGGCGGCGATCGTCACTCCGATGGCGGTCGGGTGATGGGCAAAGTCGTCGACGATCGTAACTCCTCCGGCCTCACCGACGACCTCCATCCTTCGCGCAACGCCAGGGAAAGAGCCCATAGAAGCCGCCGCCTCAGCGGGCGCGATTCCGGCATTGATGGCGGCGGCCACCGCCATTGCTGCGTTCTGGAGATTGTGGAGGCCGGTCTGCGGCAGACCCAGCTCCAGGGTCTCCCCCTGCCAGGTGATTTCTGCGGTGCTCCGGTCGGCTTCGGCCTCCCAGGACCGGAACCGCAGGTCGCAGTCTGATTGTGGCCCGACGCGGACCAGCGGCGCCGTCGCATCGCGAGCGGCGGCGACCGCCCCGTCACACCACGTATTGACCACCACCGCGCCGTTGCGCGGGACCTGCGCGGCGCCTGCCCGGAAGGCGGTCAAAATCGCCCCGAGATCGGGGTAGAGATCGGCGTGGTCGAACTCCACCGGGCCGATGAGGAAAAGGAGGGGCCGGTAGTGGAGAAATTTCGGTCCGCGGTCGAAAAAGGCGGTGTTGTACTCGTCTCCTTCAATGACGAGGTGGGCACCGCCACCGAGGCGAAAGCCTCGGGGGTTCCATCGCGGAAGGCCGCCGATGAGATAGCTGGGATCGGCCCCTGTCTGTTCGAGGATCCATGCCAGCATGGCCGAGGTCGTCGTCTTGCCATGAGTTCCGGCGACAACCAGACTTTCGAGACCGCGTGCGAGAACGTAGTGTGCAACCGCTTCCGCCTGCGACAGGTGGGGAATCCGGCGCGCGAGGACCGCCGCCACTTCCGGGTTGTGTCGCGGGACCGCGTTGCCGATGATCACGCGGTCGACGTCTTCGGGCAACCGGTCGGGATCGAAGCCGAGGCGCACCGGAATCCGGAGCTCTTCGAGCAACGTGCTCATTGGTGGGTAGAGCTGGGCATCGACACCTTCGACGTGGTGGCCGAGCTGGTGCAACATTCCGGCCAGCGGCGCCATCGCCGTGCCCCCGATTGGAAGGAAATAGAGGTTTTCCGACTTCAGGTATAAGTCCTGCAAAAATGCTCCCTCAAAGTTGCAGCTCAGCGGGCAGCTCCATAAGATTGTCTCTGTTTGCGGACGCTATGACAAGGAGGATTGCAGATGTCGAAATATCGCTTCGCGCTTCTTACTACCACCGTCATGGTGGTGACACTGGTTGCCACCGCTGCGGTGATGGATGCCGCCGATGGGCCCAAATTGGTGGTGCCTGAAAAGATCATGGACATGGGAAAAGTGGCCCAGGGTGAGGTACTCAACGTTGACTTCGCGGTCGTCAATGAAGGTGACGAAACGCTTGAGATCAAAGCCGTCCGACCGACGTGTGGATGTACGGTGGCTGATTTCGATCGCGAGATCGCCCCCGGCAAAACCGGCCACATCAAGGCGAAGCTCGACACACGGGATTTCTCGGGACCGATCTCGAAGTCGATCCTGATCATGACCAACGATCCGCAGGACCCGACGAGGACGCTGGTCATCAAGACCGAAGTCCATCCGTACGTCCAGGTGCTGCCGAGGGCATTGGTTCGGTTCAACGCCGTCCAACACGAGCCCATGGAGCAGAAGATCACAGTCGTGGCTGACGAAGAAGAGAAGGATTTCAAAGTCAACTCCGTTAAATCTTCGGTGCCATTCCTCCTCGCGTCCGTCCGTCCGGTTCCCGCCGACCAACTGCTGGCCGGAAAGTCACAGCAGCAGTACGAAATCACGTTGACCATGCAGGAGAACCCGCCGGTGGGACCGGTCAACACAATTCTCGAGATCGAAACCAATCACCCCAAGGCCAAAACGGTGCCGGTCAAGGTCTTTGGTGTCGTCAGAGCTCTTTTGCACGTGACGCCGTCACAGATCCAGTTCGGAGCGGTCGAGGCCAAGAAACAGCCGGGCCGAAACGTGATCGTCGTCAACAACCGTTCCGCCGGAGTTGCGGTCAAGGTGACCGGTGCGGCTGTCAACGACCCGGCCTTCAACGCAGAAGTCGTGCCGATCGAAAAGGGACGGCGTTATCAGGTGACCGTCACCGTCAATCCTGACGCGAGCGCCGGCCCTCGCGACGCCGTGTTGACATTGAAGACCAGCGATCCCGAGTTCCCGACGGTGGAAGTGCCGGTACGGGCCAATATCAGTTAAGAGGCAAGCTATTAGCGGTTAGCCATGAGCTTTTAGCTCATCGCGAAACGTCTGGAATTGGTAATTCTCAAGCGATCGCTTGACATCATATTTTCAGCGTCAATCCTTCTGCAGCTAACAGCTAACAGCTAACAGCTAACAGCTAACAGCTAACAGCTAACAGCTAACAGCTAACAGCTTTTCTCAGAGCTCTTAACCAACGAGTCTCTGGATTGATTGTGGAACTCGCGTTGGGGTTGGGCAGGCATCTTGCTTCGGACAATAGGCATCGAGACCTCTTGTGACGAGAGTGCCGTCGCGGTCGTGGATGGCGACGGACAGGTCGAGGTGAGTCTGTTGTCCAGCCAGATAGCGGCGCATGCGCCCTATGGGGGCGTTGTTCCGGAGCTTGCCTCGCGCGAACACCTCAAGGCCCTGCCATATCTCGTGGATCAGGCGCTGGAGGCGGCGCGCGGGCCGGTCGAGATGGTCGCCGTGACAGCGGGCCCGGGTCTTATCGGCGCCCTTCTGGTCGGAGTTCGCTTCGCCGCAGCATTCGCCTGGGGTCGGGGCCTTCCGCTGGTCGCCGTCGATCACCTAGAGGGTCACCTCGTGTCGTCGCTACTCAGTCTTGACGGTGGGCCGGCGCGGCCAGAGCCGGACCGTGTTTTGGCACTGGTAGCCTCCGGCGGTCACTCCAGCTGGTATCTGATGGACCATGGCTCCCGTGTCCGTCTCGGACGCACCCGCGACGACGCTGCCGGAGAAAGCTTCGACAAGATCGCCCAGGTCCTCGGTCTCGGATATCCTGGTGGGCCCGCTATCGACGCGCTCGCCCGAAGCGGCGATTCTTCGGGAGTGCCGCTGCCGCGGCCGCGCCTCAAGGACGCCCCGTTTGACTTCAGTTTCTCGGGCCTCAAGTCGGCGGCGGTCCGCTGGATTCGAGAACACGAACTGGTCGACATCGCAGCAGGCGGTGGCGAACCGTCCACGGCGGTCCATGACCTCGCTGCGTCCTTCGAGGCGGCTGTTGTAGAGCAGCTGCTTTCACCCCTGTCCGAGCTCGCTGCAATTCACCGGCCGCAGCTGGTGACCGCGTCGGGTGGTGTGGCAGCCAACTCGCTTCTCCGCAATACTCTTTCCGAATGGGGGCGCGAGCACGATGTCGAGACCCTCCTTCCGGTGCGCGCCTTGACGACCGACAATGCGGTCATGATCGCGCACGCGGGACAGCTTGCCCGCCGCGGTGGTCGCTCCGATGACCCAAGGCGTTTGGACGCACGGGCACGGGAGGTGTGGCAACCGCCGGGCATGCGCCGGGCGACGAGCGGGGCGGGTGTGTAGAATCGACGACGAACGGGGGTAATTGATGCGGAAATCCATCGCACGTGAGTACTATGAGGCCATATTGGTGGCTTTCATTCTGGCGCTTTTCGTGCGCACTTTTGTCTTCGAGAATTTCAAGATTCCGTCGGGATCGATGGAGGATAATCTCCTGATTGGAGACCACCTCGTCGTCAACAAGTTCGTCTTCGCGGGCAATGCCGAATCCATCCTCCATCGGGTTTTTCCCTACCGCTCTCCCGAGCGCGGTGATGTCGTCGTCTTCAAATACCCGGAGGATACGCGTCGCGATTTCATCAAACGGTGTGTGGCATTAGCCGGCGACACCGTCGAAATCAAGCGCAAGGAGCTGTACGTCAACGGGGAGCTTCAGATCGAACCGCTGGTAGTGCACAAGGATCCACGGATTTACGACGATTCACCGGCAGCTCCGATCTCGTCACGGATCCGGGATAACTTTGGGCCTTTCACGGTGCCACCCGGGACCATCTTCTGCCTCGGCGACAACCGGGATAACTCGCTCGATTCGCGGTTTTGGGGGCCGGTGCCTCTCAGCTACGTCAAGGGGCGGGCGGTTCTCATCTACTGGTCGTACGAGGCCGGGCGCAACGATTGGCAGTGGCAGGGATTCGGCCATCGACTCAAACAGCTCGCCGGAGTCTTCTTCAACTTCTTCACCAAGACCCGGTGGGAACGCGAGTTTCGGCTCATTCGTTAGCGTAGAGTGATACGATTCTGGAGAGAAGATTGAGCTCGGAGGCTGACCGATGAAGACGTGGCGATATCAACGGGGAGACGTGCCCGTAGGCTGTCTAGTGGGTGGCTTGGTGGCACTCATCGTGACGCTGGTGTCCATCAAGGTCGCGCCGATCATGATCCACGTGGGTGAGCTCGACAAGCAAATCGGGGTCTATGCCGATCGTGCCAACCGGCGCGAGTACAACGATAAGCGAATCGAGCGGGGGATCCTGAAGAAGGCGGAGTCGCTCGATTTGCCGTTGACGAAGAAGAGCATCTCTATCAAGCGGACCTCGAATCGCATCAAGATCACGGTTATCTACGACATCACAATCGATTTCCCGGGCTATACCTACGTCTGGCATAAAGAGCACTTTCACGAACGGCCGCTGTTCTACGGCTAGCAATTTCAGTCAGTCACTGACATCTCTTTGACGATGCTCTCTGCAGCTTCGACAGGGTCGCCTGCACCGGTGATCGGTCGTCCGACAACCAGGACGTCGGCGCCGGCCTGAATCGCCTCGGCAGGGGTCATGACCCTGCGCTGATCGTCGGTAGCGCTCGACGCGGGACGGATGCCAGGGGTGACGATGAGGAAGTCTTCGCCAAAATCGCGGCGAAGGGCCGCCGCCTCGTGGGCGCTGGCCACAACGCCGTCGAGGCCACTCTCGGAGGCCAAAACCGCCCATGCGCCGACCAGGTCTGCCGGAGTCCTGTTGATCTCGAGTTCAGAAAGCGCTGTGCCATCAAGGCTGGTGAGGACCGTAACCGCGACGATCTTTGGTGGGTCCTTCTCTACACCCTGACGCGCGCCCTCGACGGCGGCCTCCATCATCCTGCGCCCGCCTGCGGCGTGGACGGTGAGCATCGATGCGCCGCAGGCTGCACAGTTGGCCGCTGCGCGCCCCACCGTAGCCGGAATGTCGTGCAGCTTGAGATCGAGGAATACTCGCGGACCGTAGGCGGCCAGCTCTTCAACCAGGGCCGGCCCGTGGGCTGAAAACGCCTCGAGTCCGACCTTGAGCCAACCGACGTGATCGGCAAGGGCGGTCGCGGTGGACCGAATCCATTCGCAGTCACTGCTATCGAGAGCAACACAGAGATTTTCTTTGGCGCTCACTCCACCCCCAGGACTGAATCCAATGTTCCGACGCCGATTCGAAGTCTACGCTATCCGAACACGGTACTATGCTGAGCAATGAAGCGCCGTCTATGGGTCGATGCGCTCGGGGCCGGGGCTGCCACCGGGCTGATTGCCGAAGTCCTGGTTTTGCGGACGAACCCCGAGGTCACGCAAACGATGCGCGGCGTGCTCGTGGGCATGCCCTTGTGGGCGTCATGGGGCATGTTGATGGTGGGTGTGCCGCTGCTCATCGGTCTTGCCGCCCTCGAAAAACTCCGACCCAAAGCGGATCGGTGGCTGGCGCCGAAACTTTTCACAGCGGTCTTTGTCATAGCCGCTGTGCTCACCGCGGTTAATGCCAAGCTCCACGCGCTGCTGCTATCCGGACCGGCGCACCGTGTTCTCGTTCAGGATTCTGTGGGTTGGGGCATCGCCGTGTTTCTCGCCCTCGCAGCCGCCGGCGCAGTGCGGCGATTCGGTAGCGGACAAAAGTGGCGGGTTGCCTTCTCGATCGTGATGGTCGCGTTACCGGTGGTGCGCCTCATGACGGCGCCGACGCCGCCTCGGCAGTACCTCGAGGTCGAGCCACAACCGCTCGGCGAACCCAACCGTCAATTGTTGGTCGTTGGACTTGAAGGCCTTGACGCCAAGGTCCTCCTGGCCGATGCGGCAAGTGCGAGCTACCCGCATCTGGCCCGTCTCCGCGAGGAGGGTGTGAGGGTGCCTCTTTCTCCCCACCGTCCGTACCTGCGGTGGGCACTTTGGACCTCGGTTGCAACGGGCACATATCCCGGTCGCCACGGTGTCAAGGCCCACAGGGGTTGGGACCTGCCGCTGGTTTTTTCCGATACCCTGCGTCTGCTGCCGTGGACTCCGGAAGGCTCGAGGATGATCCTGCCGTGGGGCCTGTCTCAACAGGTGCCGCCACCGCCGGCGACGGTCGCACCACTGTGGTCTCGACTCGATGCCTCCGGTATCACCACCGAGGTTATCGGCTGGCCGGGCTCGTGGGGTGACGACCCGTCCCTTCAATCTGCGCCGGGTGATGAGGCTGGAGCTGGGTTGGAGCGGTCAATGCGCTCCTCACTCGAGGCCGCTCTCGAGCCCTTTCCCGAACGTCGGTCGCGAATCTGGTCCGCCATCGTGCGAGATCAAGCGCGGGTCGAGCTCGCCGTCGATGCCCTGGGCGCGGATGTTGGCAACGTCTGGATTCACCTCGAAACCCTATCCATGGCCCGGCGCTATCACGAACCGCTCAGACCACGCCATACTCGTGAGCGACTATTCCTCGAGCTGGTAATGGAGCTTGTTGACGGGCAACTCGGCGAACTGCTCGGTGCCGCCGATGGTCAGACCCTGGTTGCGGTGGTCTCTCCGTTTGGCCTCGCGCCGCCCGGGTCGTTCGAGCGAATAAAGAGGCTCTTCGGCGGTGGCGAATCGTGGCACACCTCTGCGGAAGGATCTCCCGACGGCCTCTTCATTCTTCTCGGAGAAGGAGTTGATCCAGGGCACAGACTGCCACCGGCCAATCCGCCGGACGTTGCTCCGACCCTGTGCTACCTGCTCGGCCTGCCGGTTGCCCAGTACATGGAAGGGAGCGTGGTCGTTAGCGCGGTCACTCCGTCCTTCCTTGCAGAGCACCCGTTGAGGGTGGTTGATTAGAACGAGTTTTGAGGTTGGCACCGCACGCTCGCCTTTCCGGGTGCGTCCATGACTCAAAACTCATCTCTCAAAACTCAAAACTGTCTGAGCTGGGGTAGGCTTGGGGTGATGAAGCTGTCAGTTGTAATCCCGGTCTACAACGAAGAGGCAACCCTCGGCGAGCTCCTCGACATGGTGGTGGCGGCACCTCTTCCCGAGCCGGTGCACGAGCTCGAGGTGGTCACGGTTGATGACTGTTCATCGGACGAGACCTGGTCCGAGCTCGAGACCTGGCAACCGTCAGACCGGAACGATGGTCGCGGCGTCACGGTTGTCCGCGAGCGCCACCCGCAAAACCGCGGCAAGGGCGCGGCCCTGCGGACGGGCTTTGCGTCCGCCTCGGGTGACGTGCTGCTCGTGCAGGACGCCGACCTCGAGTACGACCCGGCCGAGTATCCGGTCCTGTTGCAGCCGATCATCGACGGTCGCGCCGAGGTCGTCTACGGATCTCGGTTTCTCGGCGGACCGCACCGCGTACTCTTTTTCTGGCATTACCTCGGCAACCAGCTGCTGACCCTCCTGTCCAACATGTTCTCCGACCTCAACCTCACCGACATGGAGACCTGTTACAAGGTCTTTGTCAGCCAGGTTCTGGAGCGAATCACCTTGAAATCGGAACGTTTCGGTTTCGAGCCCGAGTTCACCGCCAAGGTCGCCCGGCTCGGCGTCAGGATCTATGAGGTGCCGATTTCCTACCACGGCCGCACCTATGACGAGGGCAAGAAGATCGGTTGGAAGGACGGGGTGTCGGCGATCTGGTCAATCCTGCGTTTCAACATCTGGGATCGCTGACGGAAACGCGGTCTGCCGCGTCTGAGATGCGGACCGGGCACCACCTAAATATTCGAACCTTCCAATATGAGATCTCTTCCGATATCTTATCGCCTGCGATCGGCGTTGAGCCGCGCATAACCGAGGAGGAATCGACATGACGAGACGATCGGTGGTCGTGATGCCTGGTGACGGAATCGGGAATGTCGTGCTGCCGGAGGCCCTGCGGGTACTCGAGGCGGCCGGTTTCGAGGCGGATTGGATCTCGGCCGGCATTGGTTGGGAGCATTGGGTTGAGGAGGGTAATCCTCTTCCCGAAAAGACCGTCGAGTTGATCGCGGAGTACAAGGTCGCG
>Ga0316193_10004030_pt1 | contig 10741 bp, 6 predicted proteins | sample MerIslsedime2_MG_FD_207735 | JGI IMG/M metagenome (GOLD analysis project Ga0316193, IMG submission 207735) | Coastal sediment microbial communities from Maine, United States - Merrow Island sediment 2 | ecosystem: Environmental > Aquatic > Marine > Coastal > Sediment | place: USA: Maine... | reverse complement strand
TGTTTTGTCTGGTGCCTTGGCTTTGTCCTGCGGCCCTTCCAGTGGCGGATTTTCGACCTTGAGCAGCTCGACTTCGAAGATCAGGGTGCGGTGCGCCAGCGGGCCGCGTTTGCCATAGGCCAGATTCTGCGGCATGAACAACTGCGACTTGCCGCCCTCTTTCATCAGCTGCAGCCCCTCGGACCAGCCCTTGATCACGCCGTTGACCCTGAAAGTGGCCGGCTTGTTCTTCTTGTAGGAGCTGTCAAATGGCTTGCCATCGACCATGGTGCCCTTGTAATGCACCGTGACCTGGTCTTCCGGGCCCGGGCTCTTGCCGGTGCCTTGTTTGATCACTTTATACTGCAGCCCGCTGTCGGTGGTGATGACGCCTTCCTTCCTGGCGTTCTGCTCAAGGAATTCTTTACCTTCCTTGATGTAGTCAAGTTCCCGTTCCACGTTGCGCTGGCGCTGGTTGGCAACCACCTTGCGCTTGAGCTCCGTCAGGGTCGCGCTCATCTCGGCCGGGGTCATTTTCGACTCTGCGCCGGACAGGGCATCGCGGATACCCTGGACCACGGCCTCGGCATTCATCTCCACACCCTGGCGCTTGAAATCACCACCGATCTGGTGTCCCAGGCTGTAGTTGATGCGGGTAGTCTCGTCTTCAAAATTGAGTGCGTCGGCTGCCAGTAGCGGTGAAGTCAGCAAGCAGAGCACAACACCCGGCAGGCAAATCGATAACTTCATGAAAATCTCCTGTTGATTTTTAAAATATTTTAGACCTGTAGCCTGATCATAGCAGAACCAGGGACCAGGCATAAAAAGGCCGCCATGCGGCGGCCTTTGCTTGTAGTTACGAGTCAGGTGCGACCGGTCTTACGGCCGGCCGCACCGCCTGACCATGCTAGTTGAACAGCTCGGTCGGGCAGTCGACACCCGGTGTACCGACACAGTACGGCACCATCATCTCGTTGTCCTCGTGGGACAGGATGTGGCAGTGCCAGACGTACAGGCCGGGTATATCGAACTTGGCCTTGACGCGGGTCACCTCGCCGGGATACATGATCGCGGTGTCTTTCCAGCCCGCTTCCCACGGCTCCGGCGGACGTACCGCACCACCGATAGTCTCGCGGTTGACCACCTCGAACGCGACCAGGTGCAGGTGGATCGGGTGGGCATCGGCCGACCAGTTCCACATCTCCCAGGTCTGGATATCGCCCACGGCCGGGTTTGTCGAGATCGGGTCGTCCCACAGCTGCACGGTACCGCCGCCGGAGCCATTGACGCCGAGCACGGCCGCCTTCGGCGCGAACGGCACGGAGCCCAGTACCGGGTCACACGTAGGCGGTACAGAGGTCGGATCCAGATCGATGACACCGGTGACCGCATCCACGGTCACGCACAACAGTGCCGACTCTTCTTCCAGCAACGCCAGATCCTGGGTCACAGTCGATGGACCGTGCTTGGCCATACCGCCGGGGTTGGCATCCAGTACCAGCGCAGGAGCCGGGGTGCTGGGGTCGCCGTTAGGGTTGTTCAGCGCCGCATTGACCACAAACTGCATCACCTGGCCGGTGGTGGCCGGATCAGCCGGAACGTCCGGGAAACCGCCGAAGGGGGCATCAGGTGCGGTGTTGATCATGCGCACGATGGTGCCGTCAGGCAGGGCGCTGAAGTCGACGATGACATCGGGGCGCTCTGCCGGGCCCATTAGCAATGCCTGCTCGGCAAAAGTGCCGGGAACAGCATTAATACAGCCGGGTACTGCGCCGGTCGCTTTTGGCTTGCCATTACCACCTGTGCAAATATCCGTGCCGTCACCAGGCAGGGTTGTTGCAAAACCGGTGTCGATACGCACCACAGCTGGAAGCAGGCCTTGATCGTTACCGATCACGTAGAACGGGATTTCCTTAGTAGACAACTTTCCGTTGCTCTTGACCTCAAACATCGCCAGGTTCATGAAGCGTGAGTCGCTGGCGTTGACGAAGCGCAGGCGGTAGCGCTCCTGCGCCACTTCCATTGCAGGCCAGGTGTTACCGTTGACAACCATGGTATTGAAGAAGGCCTCCGGGTTCCATATCGGAGCGATGTCCGAGGTGCCCTGCGGCAGGAACGGGATGTTGAGACCTGTGTTGTCACCGTAAATACCACCGGTGCCCAGTCCTTCAAAGAAGGCACGGTCAGCCGGATAGTACTGGCTGCCATCGGCATTGAAAGACTTGGGCTGGATGGCGATGGGGATTTCGCGGATCGCGTTACGGACTGCCGGATTGCCGTTGGGATCGTCACCCGCTTTGGGCGCCGGTCCCGGCAGTACGCCCGAGATCAGGCCGGTCTCACCATCGTTGGCATCACGGATCAACCAGAAACCGGCGCCGGCAGCGTACACGTTCAGGCGGGTCATACCCAGAGAATGGTCGTGATACCACAGCGTCGTGGTTGGCTGGTCGTTGGTGTAGCTAAACACAGCCGTTCCAGCATCAGCGGGTGCTGTAGTATCGTAGAAGGTACCCTGAGTCGCATAATCTGCAGGGATGTTATTGGCAGCAGGCAGCCACCAGGCCTCGGGATAACCATCACTTTCGGGCCCGACGTGTGCGCCGTGCACATGGGTCACCATGGGGATTGGGCCGGTATAGGGATCAGCGCTGGCGCCGGCGCAATCGGTGCGCGGAATACCTTCTCGGCAGTCCTGGTTAGGCGCCGCCCAGTGCAGGGTCTGGTCCACCAGCGGGTTACCGGCTGCGTCCTGAATTATGTGCTGCAGGAAACCACCGTTGGCATCGACCAGATCGTTTATCCAGGTCACGGTCGTTGGTATTTCCTTGGTCACCTCGATGGTAAAGCCAGGGTTGTTGAAAGTTGCCGGATTGGCCGGATCACCGTAAGCCCACAGCGGCGTGGTCGGGAAGCCTGCGGGCAATACCTGCTGATCGATCTGGCGCAATGCCACTTCGGCACTCATTGCTGCACCACCGTCATCGTGAAGCACCGGCGGGATCACCAGCGGGGTCACATACTTGGGTATGGTTAATGGATCAAGCGTGCCACCCGGTACTGGTTGAGCCATCGCCGTCTGCATGCCTAGTACCAGCGGTGTACACATAAACATGCCCGCCAGCACTCTAGATTTCATTCTACTCATTTGTTTCTCCTGTCCAGAAACCAGGCGATACCTGCTGCCCCAATTTTCTGAAAACCGTTTTTAAGCTCATTTGAAAAAATGTTCAGTGAAATCACCAGCAGCACTCCACTGTGTTAGTAACACCACTATGCTAGTAACACTACTGCAAAACCACTGAACCCACTCGGATTCTGTGACCTTCACTGGCCACGATAAAAACATACAAGCAAAAGTAATGCCATAACTGTGTCATATGACACAGTCAGGCCGGAAAACTCGCTGTAGCGGGTATTTATTCCCAAACCATGGTGCCAGAAGAATAGCCATAGCCAGCTGAAAATGTAAAAGATTCAGACAGTTTCTAAACTAATACAAACAGGATTTCGAAATTCTGACATGACAATAATGACAAATGTGCGCCAAATCACACATCTTGTTTTTATGATAATTATCTAAATATCAAGAGGCTGTGTAATCCTTTGTAAACATAAAAAATCATGACAGAACCGTCATAAATCAAGATTTTTAAAAGTGTAAATAAATTCAACAGACCTGGATTGCATCTTACTTTTAATTAAAACTGGAAGCCTTCTGTTGAGTAGCATGATCGTTTACATAAAAAAGGCCGCCATGCGGCGGCCTTTGCTTATCGTTACAAGTCAGGTGCGACCGGTCTGGCGACCGGCCGCACCGCCTGGCCATGCTAGAACAGCTCGGCCGGGCAGTCGACACCCGGTGTACCGACACAGTACGGCACCATCATCTCGTTATCCTCGTGGGACAGGATGTGGCAGTGCCAGACATACAGGCCGGGCAAATCGAACAGCGCCTTCACACGGGTCACCTCGCCGGGATACATGATCGCGGTATCTTTCCAGCCGGCTTCCCAGGGCTCGGGCGGAAGTACATCAGGCGCACCAATGATCTGACGGTTGACCACCTCGAACTTGACCAGGTGCAGGTGGATCGGGTGGGCATCAGCCGACCAGTTCCACAGCTCCCAGGTCTGGATATCACCCACCTGCGGGTTCGTCGAGATCGGATCGTCCCACAGCTGCACCTGACCACCGATGGAGCCATTGACGCCGAGCACCGCGGCTTTCGGAGCGAAGGCCTCACCGCCGCCCAAACAGACCGGGGGAACGGAGTCAGGCACCAGGTCGATAACACCGGTGACCGCATCGAGGGTCACGCACAGCAGCGCCGATTCTTCTTCCAGCAGCGCCAGGTCCTGGGTCACAGTCGAGGCGCCGAGCTTTGGCACACCGCCGGGGTTGGTATCCAATACCAGCGCAGGTGCCGGGGTGCTGGGATCGCCGCCCGCGGTGTTCAGCGCCAGGTTGACCACGAACTGCATCACCTGGCCGGTGGTGCCCGGGTCTGCCGGTACGCTGAAGTCGCCACCGAAGGGCTCATCCGGTCCGGTGTTGATCATGCGCACAACGGTGCCGTCAGCCAGGCCGCTGAAGTCGACAATAACATCCGGGCGTTCCGCCGGGCCCAACAGCAGTGCCTGTTCGGCGAATCTGCCCGGGACCGCGGTGACGCCGCTGCCGACATCACTGCCGTTACCCGGCAGCGTGGTCGCGAAACCGGTCTCGATGCGGACGACGGCAGGCAACAAGCCCTGCTCGGAGCCGATCTGGTAAAACGGAAGTTCTGCTCCCAGGCTGCCGTCAGTGTTGACCACTCGCAGCGCCAGGTTCATGAAGCGTGAATCGCTGGCGTTGACGAAGCGCAGACGGTAACGCTCTTGCGCCACATCGAGCTGCGGCCAGGTGCTGCCGTTGACCACCATGGTGTTGAAGAACGCCTCCGGGTTCCACACCGGCGCGATATCCGAGGTCGCCTGCGGCAGGAACGGAATATTCAGGTCCGTGTTAAGAGCGAAATTACCACCGGTGCCCAGACCCTCGAAGAAGGCGCGGTCAGCCGGGTAGTACTGGGTGCCGTCGGCGTTGAACGACTTCGGCTGGATCGCGATCGGGATCTCGCGTACAGCGCTGCGTACCGCGTCACCCGGGGTGTTCAGCGCAGCGGCCGAATCGCCGGCTAGAGGTGCCGGTCCGGGCAGCACGCCCGAGATCACACCGGTCTCGCTGTCGTCGGCATTACGGATCATCCAGAAACCGGCGCCGGCGGCATACACGTTCAGCCGGGTCATACCCAGCGAGTGGTCGTGATACCACAGCGTGGTGGTGGGCTGGTCGTTGGGGTATATGTCGATAGCATAGCCCCTGCTACGCGCCTGGACGGTATCCGCACCATTTGCACTCTCGAAGAAGGTGCCGTTGGTTGCATAGCCTTTTGGAATGTTATTCGCCGCCGGTAGCCACCAGGCTTCGGGATAACCGTCACTGCCGGGGCCGACATGGGCACCGTGCACGTGCATCACCATCGGTATTGGACCGGTATAGGGCAGGTCGGACGCGCCACGGCAGTCGGTGCGCGGAATACCATCGAGGCAGTCCTGGTTCGGCGCTGCCCAGTGAAGGGTCTGGTCGACGATGGGCACGCCATTCTGGTCCTGGATCACATGTGGAAGGAAATCACATTCAGGCCTTTTGCCTGTAGTTTGCTGTTTGGCTCTCTTAATGGTGCAGGTGGCCGGGTCCGCAATCAGCTGGTTTCGCCACGTGATCTCGGTCATCGTATCTTTGGTGACTTCGATGGTGAAGCCGGGGTTATTAAACGTGGCCGGATTCGCAGGGTCACCGTAGGCCCACAGCGGCGTGGCCGGGAAACCCGCGGGCAATACCTGCTGGTTGATCTGCCGAACTGAAACTTCGGCTGACAGCGGCGCGCCACCGTCATCGTGAAGCACCGGTGGTATCACCAGCGGTGTCACGTACTTGGGAATGGTTAATGGGTCCAGCGTACCGCCCGGGACTGGTTGGGCAGATGCGGTTTGGATCCCGACTACGAGCGGCGTACATAAAAACGCCCCCGCCAGGACTCTTGATTTCATTCTACTCATTTGACTCCTCTCCTGATATTGCAGGAATTCGATCTCCTGCGAACCGTTTTCAATCTCATTTAAGTCGCCGTTAAAAACGGTGCAAAAAGAACTCAAATCACACCGCTTTTAAAAGCCTGGAACATTCCTCTATGACCTTGCAACAGCCACAGCAGTAGTCTAGAAGCAAGAGTAATGCCAATAAGAGACAAGGTTACAAAATATAGTTGAAAGCCCGCTGCAACGGTTATTTCCCTGGTAATACGGGGACCGAAGGCTTACCAGTAACTGCTATGAAATGTAGGGATATGCCAGGAACACTGACAGCAATTGACATCAATGACATGACAATAATGTCAGCTTGTGTGTCATTTGACACAGTGGTTATTTTCTCATGCTATTGAGATGACGAATAATGAAAGAAAAACCAAGGACTGTTAAACCTGTCACAACCAGCCTGATTAAATTGTATAAAGAAACACAACACCGCGCCTGATCAGGCCAGGTCGAGCTTCTTCAGCTTGCGGTAGATGGTGCGTTCACTGACGCCCAGCGAATCAGCCACTTTCTTGCGGTTGCCGCTGTAACGGTCGAGCAGTTGCCTGATGTGATCTGCCTCGATATCTCTAAGAGTAGAGGGTATTTCGGCTACCGGCTGTGATTCGGACGACGATTGCGCAGCCCTCATCGGCGGTGTGTAGTTCCTTTCTGCACGGGTTGCGATATCTTCATCATTACATTGCGGCAGGTTCTTGATGACATTGCCGATCAGCTCGCCATTGATTTCCCGGTTTTGGCTGTGTGTCGCTGCAATGAACAGCACATTGCGAAGTTCGCGTATATTGCCCGGGTAGTCATAGGCCTGCAAACGCTCGTAAACATCATCAGTCAGATGATAACTGCAGCGCATGGCGCGATTGATGCTCTCGATCAGGTTGCGCGCAAGGGTAGGCACATCGTCGAGACGTTCACGCAGGCTCGGAAGACGGATATTGAGGCAGGCGATCCTGTAGTACAGGTCCTCGCGGAAGGTACCGGCCTGTACAGCTTCCCACAGGTGCCGGTTGGTCGCGCAAATGATGCGCACATCACACTTGATGGTTTTAACACCGCCAACGCGGCGGAATTCCCCGGTCTCCAGCACGCGCAATAACTTGGCCTGCTGTGATGCCGGCAGATCACCGATTTCATCGAGAAAAACCGTGCCACCTTCAGCCAGCTGGAACAGACCTTCCTTGGTGCCAACGCTGCCGGTATAGGCGCCGCGCTCATGACCAAACACTTCTGTCTCAAACAGGCTATCTGTCAACACGGTGCTGTCGACAATCTGAAAAGGCTTGTCACTGCGCATTGAATGCTTGTGTATATACTCAGCGGCGAGCTCCTTGCCGGTACCGGTTTCGCCCTGCAACAACACCGGTGCATCCGACCCTGCCGCCACGCTGAGCTGCTTGACACAGGCAAGAAAAGCCGGCGTGTTGCCAACCATGCGTTCACTGCCACTGCGGCGGTCGTCAGGCGATGTAACCTGTTCAATACATTCACCCATATACAACTGGCCGTCCGATCCGTACAGCGGATATGCAGAAACCCGGACCTGGTGTATACGGTGGCCGGCATCCACATGAACGTGGGCACACACACAGGGATCACCGGTATCAAAAATATGGGTATGCGGACATTCTTCGCCTTCCTCATGACAGGGGAGATCATGACCGTGGCTGACCTGGTGACACTTTTTACCGATGGCATTGTCATCAGGGTAGGAATAAATTTTTTTATACGCATCGTTTACTGCAACGATGCGGTAATCTCTGTCGATGACAACAAACGGCCTCTCATGGCTGTTGACCATGGACTGCAGCTCAATAGAAGACACAGGCTCATCTTCTTTTTGCATACCTAATACCCCCTTTGGTATTAACTTGCTGTCACGCAGCATGACATTTTGTCATTAGATTTGATCTACTTTTATTCTATTCTGACATAGATGTCATGCTATTGATATATGTCAATAAATGTAAATTTGAAATCAACTGATAATCAACAGCTTACAGTTTTCTCCAAACTGGCACGCCTTTTGCTCCTCTATTACCTCCCTGTCATTGTTCATGAATACCCATTCAGAATGAACGCAGGGTGAATGATAAAAATACGAGGTACTGTAAATGAATAAGTGGATACCGATCTCCCTGTTAGTGTTCCTGGGAATATACCTGCTGACAACAGAGCAGGCGCCAATCACCGATTTTCACGGAAAACAGGTCGCAGAGACCCTGTCATATGACTCCAGCAACTTAATAACATTTCCACAGCATTAGAATCTCTTTGGTGTGAGATACAAGGGACGCACGTCCCTTGTTTATGGGGCGATTCATGTCGCCCCCTTTTTTCGCGGGTTGACTTGTTACGCTACAGGCTCAAGATAGGCACCTGGTTAAACGCATCATCAAACAGAAATTGAAATTCCGCACAACGACAAGCCTTATCCTGCTAGCTCTCGCCTGCTTGCCGTTCGCGGCTGTCGGCGCAGAACTGGAATCCTTCAGTGAAGATAACCGCCTGGATTTTTCCTTAACTGATTTCAGGGATAAGGCGCATTCACTGGCTGACTACCGGGGCAAGGTGGTGCTGATCAACTTCTGGGCGAGCTGGTGTCCACCCTGCATTTACGAAATGCCGGAGCTGACTCGGCTAAAGCAGCAAATGGCCGACAGGCCGTTCGAAATTATCGCGATTAATGTCGGCGAAAAAAAATACAGGGTGAGGAAATTTGTTAATCTTGTTAACTTCGAGCTGCAGGTGCTGCTTGATACTTCAAATAAAGCTTTTAATGACTGGGACGTGGAAACATTACCAACCAGTTTCCTGGTTGGTGCCGACGGCACCGTCCGCCACAAGATTCGCGGCAATCCCGGATGGGAGCAGCCGGAAACCATTTCACTGATCGAGCAGTTGATTGCTGAAACAGCAACGTCTGCGACACTGAGTAATTAACTGTATACGAGGACAAAGATGAAACATTTGAAACCATTGATTGCTGTGACGGCGCTTATCTTTTTTTCAATCTCACAGGGATTGTTTGCCGCTGACAACAGCTCACATATTCAGCAGGTGGAAACCCTGTTCAAGCTCACACAAATGGAAAAGAAAGTTGATCAAAGCATCGATTCGATAATGGAGCTGCAGCTGAGCCAGAACCCGGCACTGTCTGTTCACGAGGTTAAAATGCGGGCGTTCTTTGAAAAGTATATCGGCTGGGCTGCCCTGAAAAACGACATTACCGCGATGTATCTGAAAACTTTCAGTGAGGACGAACTGAAAGCAATCAATGGTTTTTATATAACGCCTGCCGGACAGAAAGTCATTACCGCTTTACCGGGCCTGGTTCAACAAAGGAACCAGCTGGCGATGATGCGCCTGCAGCAGAATATTGGCGAACTGCAGCAGATCATCGGTGCCCCGCAACCCACCGCGCAATAACAAAACCACAACACTAGCCTGTAGTCTGGATGGAGCGTAGCGGAATCCGGGCTACAACGCTTTGAAAACTTTTTACTCTCGCAAAGGCGCCAGGAACGCAAAGAAATTCAAAGGTTATTATTTTTTTAACCTAAAAACCTTTGCGGGCTTTGCGCCTTGGCGAGATTAATATAAATCCCGGATTCCGCTACGCTCCATCCAGGCTACGGTACTGCACCAGATCGTCGCTACCCGGAAATTCGCAAGTTATGTCATGTCAGTTAAGACTGCTTTGACATGACACGCATGACACTATTGTCATGCTGTGATATCGCAGCAGAATATTAATTACCGTGATTACAACAACATATCATTTATGAATTTCTGGTCTGGTTCTTGCGATGAGTACCGCATGTTGAATGTTACAGAGGCGCTTCTGGTGTTTTCATATACATTCAGCAGACACTAACGAGAGGGGGACCTTACATGAAAAAATTTATTTACTTGCTGGTGGTGGTGCTAGCAGGTTCCGGGCTGTTGTTCAGCGGCCCGGTGCTTGCGAAAAACTCATACCTGAACAGTGTCAACAGCACCTGTAACACCAGCTATGATTGCGATCTGTGTCATATCGATCCCGGTGGTGGCGGGCCATTGAATGCAGATGGCCAGGCGTTTGTAAACTCTGGATACGATCCAACGTACTTTTGCCCGGGAACCACATGCACCGACAATGACGGTGATGGTTTTGCCGTCGAAGGGGGCAATTGCGGTGCAGTTGACTGTGATGATAATAATGTTGCAATCAATCCGGGTGCAGCCGAGGTTTGTGATGACATCACTGACAATGACTGCGATGGCAACGCCGACTGCGATGACAACGAATGTACCAATGCACTTGTTTGCCAGACCGGATCAGAGCCGGAAATCTGTGACGACGGTATCGACAATGATGGCGACAACAAGGTTGACTGTGCTGACAAGAAAGACTGCGGCAAGGATCCCGCCTGCACCGGCGGCGGTGGTGATGCAGAGGTCTGTGACGACGGCCTCGACAATGATGGCGATGGCAACATTGACTGTGCCGATCGTGATTGCCGCCGTGACGCTGCCTGCACTGGCGGTGGTGGCAGCCCGGAAGTCTGCGACGATGGCATCGACAATGATGGCGATGGCAAAACCGACTGCGCCGACAAGAAGGATTGCAGGACAGATCCTTT
>Ga0316193_10004027_pt1 | contig 10742 bp, 10 predicted proteins | sample MerIslsedime2_MG_FD_207735 | JGI IMG/M metagenome (GOLD analysis project Ga0316193, IMG submission 207735) | Coastal sediment microbial communities from Maine, United States - Merrow Island sediment 2 | ecosystem: Environmental > Aquatic > Marine > Coastal > Sediment | place: USA: Maine... | reverse complement strand
GCCTTCGGCTCGTTAACGGGGGAAAAGAAGCACTGATTGCTACGGTAAATATGCCATAATTCTACCATTATGCTTAGTCCCGGTGCGCCAGCTTGTTGTCCTCACAACCCGGGGTGTTTGGTTTTTGTGATTAGCTTGCCGTATCAACCACATGGGGAGTGCTATGAACAAGAAAAGAGGCTGTTCCAGGTGGCTGAAAGTATTCCCGCGCAACAGACTGTCCATGTTTGCCGGCTGTGCGTTGTTTGCCGGCTGTGCCGGTACGCCGAATCCGGTCCTCTATCCCAATAATCACCTGCAACAGGTCGGCCAGGCGGCGGCCGACCGGGATATCGCCGAGTGCCGGCAGCTGGCCGGAAGCTCCGGTGTTGCCGAGACCAAGGATGGCAAGGTGGCCGGGCAGGCAGCAGGCGGTGCCGCCGTCGGCGGGGCATCTGCCGGCGCCTGGGGTCTGGTTCGGGGAAATAGTGCCGGTGAGCTGGCCCTGGCTGGTGCGGCGGCCGGGGCAGCTGCGGGCACGGTGCGGGGCGCCATGAATTCCGGTGAGACGTCGCCCGTGTACAAGAACTTTGTGCAGAAATGCCTGCGTGACCGCGGATACGAAGTGATTGGCTGGCAGTAGACGCGCATTGATGGTCGATCAATCTGTATTGGTAATCGGCTCAGAGCGAGAATGATATCAGAGAAATGGAAAACGCACGCCGAATACTGCAAAACACCTTTGGTTATCACGATTTCCGCCACCATCAGGCGGAGATTATCCAGGCTTTGCTCGATGGCCGGGATGCCATGGTGCTGATGCCTACCGGTGGCGGCAAGTCGCTCTGTTACCAGATTCCGGCGCTTGCGCGCGCCGGTGTGGGGATCGTTATTTCACCCCTGATTGCCTTGATGCAGGATCAGGTGGATGCGCTGAGGCAACTGGGTCTGCAGGCCGCATTTCTTAATTCCACACAAGACAGCAGTACGCAACGTGCTACCGAGCAGGCCCTGCTCGACGGCGAGTTGGATCTTTTATATTTAGCGCCGGAGCGCCTGTTGACGCAACGCATGCTGGATCTGCTGGCACGTACCCGGCCGGCGCTGTTCGCCGTCGATGAAGCGCACTGCGTGTCGCAATGGGGGCACGACTTCCGCAAGGAATACCAGCAGCTTTCCGTTCTTCAGGAGCGGTTTCCCGGTGTGCCGCGCATTGCCTTGACCGCTACCGCTGATCAGCGCACCCGCATCGAGATTATCGATCAGCTCAAGCTGCAGCAGGCAGCGGTTTTTGTTAACAGCTTCGATCGTCCCAATATCCGCTATGCCATCAGTGAAGGGCAAAATCCGCGCGAGCGTTTATGGCGTTTCATCGAACGCGAACACCCGCAGGATGCAGGGATTGTCTATTGTCTTTCACGCAAAAAAGTGGAGCAGGTGGCGGCCTGGCTAAGCAGCAAAGGCAGGCAGGCCTTGCCTTATCATGCCGGAATGCCGGAGCGGCTGCGTCGTGAACACCAGGCGCGTTTCCTGCGTGAAGATGGCGTGATCATTGTCGCCACCATCGCCTTCGGCATGGGTATCGACAAACCGGATGTCCGCTTTGTCGCCCATCTGAATCTGCCGAAAAGCATCGAGGCCTATTACCAGGAAACCGGGCGTGCCGGCCGGGACGGTCAGCCCGCTAATGCCTGGATGGCCTATAGTCTGCAGGATGTGATCATGCTGCGGCAGATGATGAGTGAATCGGATGCCGATGAACAGTTTAAACGTGTCGCGCATCACAAGCTGGAAACCATGCTGGGACTCTGCGAGTTGACCAGTTGTCGTCGCCAGGCCTTGCTGAGTTATTTCGGTGAAACACCGGACACCGCGTGCGGAAATTGTGATACCTGTCTCCAACCACCCGTTACCTGGGATGGGACTGAGGCTGCGCAAAAAGCGCTTTCCTGCGTCTATCGCACCGGCCAGCGCTTCGGTGTCAATTATATGATCGACGTACTGACCGGCAAGGATGATCCGCGTATTCGGAATAACCGCCACGACCGGCTCAGTACATTTGCTATCGGTAAGGAGCACAGCGCGCCGGAATGGCGCAACATCATGCGCCAGTTGATTGCTCAGGCCTATCTCGATATCGATCCGCAAGGTCACGGTGCTCTTCTCTTGACCGAAAAGGCCCGTCCTCTATTGCGTGGGGAAACAGAATTACAGCTGCGCCATCAAGCCAAGGCGGAGAAAAAGACCAAACAGAAAAAAGTGAAAACAGCCGCTGAACTGAGTGCCTGCGACCAGCCCCTGTTCGAAGCACTGCGCACCCGCCGCCTGCAACTGGCCCAGCAGCAGGGTGTTCCGCCTTATGTCATTTTCCACGACAGCACCTTGCGCGAAATGGCGGCTGAACGGCCTACGAATGAGGATACCCTGAGCAGGATCAGCGGTGTCGGTGAACGGAAACTGACACGCTTCGGCAAGATTTTCATCGATGTGATCAGGGATTACCCATCGTCTGCTTTATCGAAGACGGATTGAGCCGACTGCACTCAAAATTAATTTGTTCCGTGCAAGCCCGGGCAGTTCCAGCCAGTGCTGTGGGGATATCGGCTGGATGGATGCCCGCTCAATCACAGGCGGTCGCAACCGGCGGGCAGTGCTGGCCGAACATTTGCCGTTGATTCCGTCCAGACATAGATTTCCGTCGCTGCCGGATCACACTGGTAACAACTATCGCCGCATGATGCAGTGGCCATTTTTCTGTAGACCTTGTCTTTGCGTATCCACACGTTCAGCATGCCGCGCACGGCGTCGGGGTCTGCATCGAAGTGCAGTGCGATATCGGCCAGCGTGGCCTGGCCACGTTGTTGCAGGTAACGCCTGATATCGGACAGGATCATGCCTGGGCCCTGACAGGCTGCGCCACCCGTCCCCGCTCGCGCTGTCCCCAGCGCCGCAACAGGTATATCAACAGCGTGAAGCCCCCCCAGAGTCCCACCAGCCAGGCAGCGGAAGTTGCGGGGTGATCACTGTATGTCGCTATCTGATAGAAACTGACCGCGGTGATGTAGGCAACGGTAGTCGTCCAGGCTGCCACGAATATTGCCCACGGCCGGCCTGCTTCTCGCTTGATAGCGCCGATGGTGGCTACGCATGGAAAATACAGCAGTACGAACAACAGGTAGGCAAAGGCGCCGGCCTGGCCGTCAAAGCGGCTGTTCATGGCGCCGAAGACACCCTGGTTGATGCCCTGATCCTCGGCCGCGCTACCGATGTCGCTGACATCGCCGATGTCCAGACCGAGCGGATCGAGCAGAGATTCGCTTAAGGTGGCCAGATTTTCCGGTACGGTGGCAGCGGCATCCATCAACTGTTGCCAAAGGTCGAAGTCCGCTTCTTCAGCACTGGCAGCATCGACGGCCAGGTTGGAGTACAGATTGTCGAGGGTGCCGACGACGACTTCTTTGGCAAGGATGCCGGAGAACACCCCGACCACCGCAGGCCAGTTGTTCTCATGGATGCCCATGGGAGCGAAAGTCGGTGTCATGACACGGCTGGCCGCACTCAGTACCGATTTTTCACTGTCTTCGTTACCGAAGGAGCCGTCTGTACCGATGGAGTTGAGCAGGTTCAGTGCAAGTACCATCAGGATAATGACTTGACCGGCTTCTTTCACAAACAGCCGTACCCGGTCCCAGGCACGCAGTGAAATACCTTTCAGCGTCGGCAGGTGGTAGGGCGGCAGTTCCATCATGAAACCGCTGCTCTTGCCCGGCAACAGGGTGCGCTTCATCAACAACCCGGTAACAACGGCGACAGCGATACCGGTCAGGTACAGCGCAAAGACGATGTTCTGTCCAGAGCTTGGAAAGAACGCCGCGGCAAACAGCGCGTATACGGGCAGACGCGCTCCGCAGGACATGAAGGGATTCATGAGAATGGTGAGTTTGCGTTCGCGTTCATTCTCCAGGGTGCGGGTCGCCATAATGGCAGGCACGTTGCAGCCAAAGCCGACAATCAGTGGCACAAACGCCTTGCCCGGCAGGCCTATAGCACGCATGAAACGGTCCATGACAAAGGCTGCACGTGCCATATAACCCGAGTCTTCCAACACTGAGAGAAACAGGTACAGAGCTGCAATGATGGGAATAAAGGTTGCGACGATCTTTATACCACCGCCTACGCCGTCGGCAAGAAACACCCGTAACCAGGCCGGCGCACCCAGGCCGTCGAGCAGTTCACCCAGGCCCGCGACAAACAGGGCATTGGAGGTGCCGTCGAAAAAATCGATAAAGGCTCCGCCAATGTTCATGGTGAACAGAAACATCAGGTACATGATGACCAGGAACAGCGGTATACCGGTCCATTTTCCCAGCACCATACGGTCGATGCGGTCGCTTAGCGTGCGGGTAACCTTGCCTTTACTGTGCGACACCGTCTGTGCCAGCGTGTGGGCGTGGCCATAGCGGGTGTCGGCAATCAGGATGTCGGCTCCCTCTCCTGCACGGTCGGCGATCTGATGGCGCCAGTAGGCGAGTTTGTCTTCGACCGACGTTTCCAGTTCATTGTCGTTGTCTATATTTTCAATCAGCTTGATGGTGAGCCAGCGCCGGTTTGCCGCAGAGAGCTCAGCGAGCGTGGGTTCCAGATCCGTAATCGCCTGTTCCACCACTTCGTCCAGAGCCAGCGGAAAGCCGCCTTGTTCCAGGCCGTCGGCGACTGCCAGCATGCGGGCTTTCAGTTCCGTCGTTCCTTCACCGCTGATGGCTACCACCGGTGTAACCGGGCAGCCCAGTTGCTGTGACAGCAACTCGGTGTCGATCTGGATGCCGCGCTTGCGCGCCACGTCCATCATATTCAGAGCCAGCACCACCGGCACGCCCATCTCCAGCAATTGCACAGTGAGATAAAGATTGCGTTCCAGGTTGGCCGCGTCGATGACGTTGATGATGAGATCCGCGTCTCGCGATAACAGGTAATCACGCGTGATTTCTTCGTCCAGGGAGCTGGCGTCGAGTGAATAGATGCCGGGAAGGTCGATAGCCGCCACTTCGCGGCCGTCCAGTTCAAAGCGGCCCTCCTTGCGGTCGACGGTGACCCCCGGCCAGTTACCGGTCTTCTGGCGAATGCCGGTGAAGGCGTTGAACAGGGCGGATTTGCCGCAGTTGGGATTGCCCGCCAGGGCGATGGTCAGGGCCGCCCTGTTTCTCGATACCGGCCTGCCGGTGTCATGACAGCCGCCCATCATTCGAGGTTCTCGGCCCGCAGTTTTTCGGCGATACTCTTACCCAGCGCAACACGGTTGCCCTGTTTCGCAACAACGACACCACGGCCACGATGATGCAGGATTTCGACTTCTGAACCGATAGTCAGCCCCAACGCGAGCAGGCGGCGTGTCAGTTGCCGACCGCCATCGATAGCGACCAGGCGTACCTTTTGACCTACCGGGGTTTCGCTGAGCGATTGGCTGGACATGTTCGCTATAGGTCCGATAAACGAGAATGGTTATCATTATATCCGTCTGCAAAGGGTTTAGTAAATGCTCAATCTTCGCGGCGGAAAACGTCATGGGGATATCTGAACCCGCGAATTTGTGGTAGAAATACGAATCGGGCAATCACGTTGACATCATATAACTATATTTATTGACATATATCATTTGGTTATTTTTATGGTGTGATAAACTTGCCAAAGTGATTTGGCAGTGTTGATGATCAGAAATAATCCATGCCCGATGCCTTATGTTGTTGTTTGATAAGGTGTGAATTTAACGGCATATGTGGTGTGGTATCCCTTTTCACGAACAGCAGGTAGCATTATGACGCCCAAAAACATTGAACCGGCACGCAAATACGGAGCAGGTGACGCAATGACGCCTAAAAGCCTTGATCCAGTGCGCGAGCACATAGCATCCCTGGTCATCGGTCAGCATAACCTTGTTGACGGTATGCTTATCTGTTTGTTAAGCGACGGTCACCTGCTGGTCGAGGGTATGCCTGGCCTGGCCAAAACCACGGCTGTCAATGCCCTGTCGGAAGCCATCGAGGGTGATTTCCACCGTATCCAGTTTACCCCCGACCTACTGCCATCCGATCTGGTGGGTACCGATATCTACCGGCATGAAAAAGCCGAATTTGAGTTCCGTCCGGGCCCCCTGTTCCACAATATTCTGCTGGCCGATGAAGTCAACCGTGCCCCGGCCAAGGTCCAGGCTGCACTGCTCGAATCCATGGGGGAACGCCAGATCACGGTCGGACAGAAAACCTATCCGTTACCCGAACTTTTCATGGTCCTGGCGACCCAGAACCCGGTAGAGCAGGAGGGAACCTACCATCTGCCCGAGGCGCAGCTGGACCGCTTCCTGATGCAGGTGGTGGTGGATTATCCGACCCACGAAGAGGAATTGAAAATCCTTGCCCTGGATAACGATCGCCAGCGGGAAGTTCCCGGACCGCCCGCCACTCCTCTGCCCCAGGATGAGTTGTTTGCCATGCGAACGCATGTCGCTAATCTTTTCCTGGACCCGAAACTGAATCGCTATATTGTCGACCTGGTCCAGGCTACCCGGAATCCAAAAGCCTACGACAAGGAAATGGCGCGCTGGTGCCGATTTGGTGCTTCACCGCGTGCCAGTCTGGCACTGGCACGATGCTCCCGAGTGCGTGCCTGGCTACACGGCGAAAATTTCGTGTCCCCCGAGCATATTCAGGAAATCGCGGCAGACATACTGCGTCACCGCCTGTTATTGACGTTTGAAGCGGAAGCCGAAGGCATCACCACTGATGATTTGATCGAGCGACTGATCTCACTGGTGGCGATTCCCTGAACGTTTATGAGTCAGCAGCCCCGTCTTGACAATCTGCTGGAACTGCGTCACCAGGCACACACGCTTGGTCTGGCTTCACACCACCTGGTCAATTCCTCCTTCAGCGGCCTCTACGCCTCGGTGTTCCGAGGTCAGGGTCTGAATTTTGAGGAGGTGAGGGAATACAGGGAAGGCGATGATATCCGCAACATGGACTGGAAGGTCACGGCGCGCACCGGCGACCCGCATCTCCAAGTCTTCCGAGAAGAAAGAGAGCGCGCTGTCATGCTGTGTGTGGACACTGGACCGCACATGGATTTCGGTACCCGCAGTACCTTCAAATCAGTTCAGGCGGCCCGCGCAGCCGCGCTGTTAGGCTGGGCCGCCAATGGCCTGCACGATCGCGTCGGTGGCGTGCTGTTCGGTGGCAGTGACTGGCAAAGCAGATACTTCCGCCCCACCAAGGACCGTCGTGCCCTATGGCAGCTGCTTAAAACCCTCGCCACACCAGGCAGTAACGCCGATGAATCTCCGCCCGAACTGCTCTCGGAGGTATTGCAGCAGTCTGCCAAGGGCCTCGGCACAGGGGGGCTGGTGTTTGTCATTGCCGATTTCAACCGGGACCTGGAAGGCCTGGGTAAAGGACTGGGTCAGCTGCGTCAGCACCATTCTGTGGTACTGGTACCGGTCGATGATCCGGCCGACCGTGAATTACCTGACATGGGGGATATCCTGTTCCGTTCTGCCGACGGTGAACTGCTGTCTGTCGATACTGCCGATAAAGCGGGCAGAGAGGCGTACCGGCACGCCTGGCAACAACGGCGTGACCAGCTCACTCAACTGGCCAACGGTTCGGGTTGCGCCATGATTCCGCTGCTCACCAATCATGACGTCCATACCTCACTGGTGAAGGGACTGGAACGCCGCATGCGCATGAGGGCTTTTCTGTGAACGCGGAACTGGTCGCGCAACTCAGGGATATCAATGGTCTGGACGCCATTCCATGGTGGCCGCTAGCCACCGGCTGGTGGCTGCTTGCCGCGCTGTTTATCGCGCTGCTGTTTGCGCTGATTTCCCTGCTGCAGAATCTGCGCCACTATCCCGCCGGTTCCTGGCATCGCGATGCCTGGAAACAGCTGCGCGATCTCCGGCAGCGGGCTTCCAGCATGCCTGTGGACCAGCTTGCCAGTGATCTGTCGGAACTGTTGCGCCGAATCGCCGTCGCCCGCCTTGGACGGGATCAGGTCGCCGGGCTGACAGGCGCGCGCTGGCTTGACTGTCTGCAGAAACACGACCCGGCAGGATTTGCCTGGACAAGATGGGGCAAACCTTTGTTGGCGTTGCCCTATGCACCGTCCGGGACGCGCCAGGAATACCGGGAACAGCTGGTGCCTCTTATTGACGCGGCGCTGGTCTGGACGGATAAACGCGGGACCCCCCGGCATGTTTAATTTTCAATGGCCGTGGATGGTATTGTTTTTGATATTGCCGACCCTGATGTGGCTGAAGAGTCGTAATCGATCCTACGCCTCAACCGATACCCGGGAACGCAAGGTGACTTTATTGCACCCCGACCTGCACAATCTGCAGGCCGCCTTCCATGGCGAACAACCCACCATGACTCTGGGCTCGAAGGTCTATTACCTGTTGCTGGCCCTGCTCTGGATTGGTCTCACTGTCGCCATCATGCGGCCACAGTGGCTGGAACCCCACACCGAGGAGCGCTCCGAAGGTTACGACCTGATGCTGGCAGTCGATGCTTCTCATTCCATGGAAGCCCTGGATTTTACCGTGGAGGGTCGGCAGGTCAGCCGCATGCAGGTGGTTAAAGGCGTTATAGGGCGCTTTATAGAGGGCCGACTGGATGACCGCGTCGGCTTGGTTATTTTTGGCAGCCAGGCCTTTGTGCTCTCTCCCTTGACAGTGGACCGTGAGGCAGTCCGCCATCTGTTGGGCGATCTGGTACCGCGTATCGCCGGTGACGGTACTGCCATGGGAGATGCCCTGGGACTTGGCGTCAAGAAGTTGCGTGAACGCCCGGAGGGGTCGCGGGTGCTGGTGCTGATTGCCGACGGTGAAAATACCGCGGGTACCATTCCGCCGCTGGAGGCTGCGCGGCTGGCGGCAAGGGAAGGCATTCGTATTTATGCCATTGGTGTCGGCAGTGATCAGAAAGAGGTCCCCATCATGGAGGGCGGACGCCTGGTAACCCGCGACGATCTGGGTTTCGATGAAGAGGTGATGCGCCGCATCGCAAATACCACCGACGGCGCCTATTTTCGTGCCACCGACACCAGTGCGCTGGAAACCATTTATCAGCGTATTGATGAACTGGAAAAAAGCAAAGCGGAATCAAGAACGGTCATGATTCCCCATCCACTGTTCCGCTGGCCCCTCGGCCTGGCACTGCTGGCACTGCTGGCTTTGGGGCTTTTCCCGGGCGCCCGTCTGCGCCGATTAAGCTGGAGTCGCCATGGTTGAAACCGGCTTCCATTTCGCACAACCGATCTGGTTATGGGGACTGTTGGTGGCCCCACTGGTACTGGTTTGGCTGCTGTATTCTTCGCCTTTCCGGCAACACGGACAGGAAGTGAAGTATGCTGACCCCGAGCTGCTGCCATACCTGAGTGGTGCAGCCACCACCAGGGCTGTCAGGAGCAGGAAACCGCTGCTCGCCTGGGTACTTGCGTGGAGTCTGCTGTCACTGGCAATGGCCGGGCCGCGCTGGGATTTTCGTCAGATGAATCCGTTTGACCCCGGGGCCGACCTGGTCATCCTGCTCGATATATCACGTTCCATGGATGTTGCGGATGTCAACCCCTCACGTCTCGACCGGGCCCGCCAGGAAATCCAGGACCTTATCCGCTCAAATCCCGGCATGAGTGTCGGCCTGATTGCCTTTGCGACAATTGCCCACGTTGTGACTCCCATCACCGAGGATGGAGAAAGCCTGTTGCGGCAATTGCCCGCCATCTCAACCGATCTGGTCCGACTGCAGGGCAGCCGTCTGTCTGACGCCATCAATCGGGCGAACCAGTTGCTTGACGGGCAGGGAGAGGATGTCGCGCACAATATTTTGCTGATCAGCGATGGTGACTTCGCCGAGACCGGTATTGAACAGCAGGTCAAGGAACTCCACGAGCGTGGCACACGCTTCCACATTCTCGCTGTCGGCACCGGCAGTGGCGGCCCGGTGCCTGGCGTGATGGCGTCTAACCGCGAGCCCGTTTTATCCTGGGTGGATGAGGACAAGCTTCGACAGCTGGCGAAAGCCGGGGGTGGTGCGTTCCGGCTTGCTGGCTACCGGTCCGATGACATCGATGAAATTCTCGGTGCCATTATGTCGCATGCCAAAGCCAAACAGAACGAAAAAATGCAGACTCTGGTCTGGAACGAGTATTTCTTCTGGTTGCTGGTTCCAGCGATAGTGCTGCTGCTGTTTCTGTTCCGTCCCGGAGCAGGTGCTGTTCATTTCGGTCAGAGCGAACGGGCATGATGATGCAAGGGCGGCTTTTGTTATTACTTTGCACGCTATTCGTTGCCCAGGCAGGTCAGGCGGGCCTGTTTGAAAATCGCGAGCAGCGGGCAGCCAAGTCGTTCGAAAAAGGCAAGTTCGAGAAAGCCGCCGAAGAGTTCACAGATGGTTACCGGCGCGGTGTCGCGCAATACCGGGCCGGTCAATACGCGCAGGCGTCCGAATCCTTTGAGGAAGTCGATCGTGAAAATGTAAAAACGCAGTCGCTCTACAACCTGGGCAACAGCCGGTTCCAGGAGGGTAAGCTGGAAGCTGCTGCCGAGGCTTATCGGAAAGTCCTGCTGCGTGATTCCACGCATGAGGATGCACGCCATAACCTGGGGCTTACCAGCGCCATGCTTGCCGAAGCCAAAACCGAAGCGGCTGAAAAGAAAAAGCAGGAGCGGAAAGCCGACAAGAAGAAGAAAGAGAAAAAGGAAGACAAAGAGG
>Ga0316193_10004022_pt1 | contig 10745 bp, 7 predicted proteins | sample MerIslsedime2_MG_FD_207735 | JGI IMG/M metagenome (GOLD analysis project Ga0316193, IMG submission 207735) | Coastal sediment microbial communities from Maine, United States - Merrow Island sediment 2 | ecosystem: Environmental > Aquatic > Marine > Coastal > Sediment | place: USA: Maine... | reverse complement strand
GTCGCACAATGAAACCGCAAAGACGCAAGGGTCGCTAAGCTGCCGCGAAGTTATCCCATTGACTCATCGCACTCCCCGGAATTGAGCCCGTTTCCCGAATCGGAGGGAGCCCGGGTCAAACAGCGACGCTTGGCGGTACCTTGGCGTGCTTCGCGCCTTTGCGGTTCCATTGAGCCTCGCGGTACAGATCGCAGGCTATTTCCATGAGTAGGTGCCGCCCCGCGGCGTGGCGGCGCTCAGGGTGACATGGTGTTTGGGAGTCGCTCACTCGCTGCCGCTGCCGCTGCCATCGGGACCGGGATCGGGAACGGGATCGGGTAGAGGAACGGAGATGATGACCGTCAACAGCGGCGAGCTCCGCGTCAGCACTCCGTGACGTTGATGGCCAAACCGCCGGTCGAGGTCTCCTTGTACTTGGACTGCATGTCGCGGCCGGTCTCACGCATGGTGACGATGACCTGATCGAGGGAGACATGGCGGGCGCCTTCATCGCGCAGCGCCATGCGCGCGGCATTGACGGCCTTGACCGCCGCCATGGCGTTTCTTTCGATACACGGGATCTGAACGAGACCGCCGATGGGGTCGCAGGTGAGTCCGAGGTTGTGCTCCATCCCGATCTCGGCGGCGTTCTCGATCTGGCGAGGTGTTCCGCCTGCGGCCTGAACCAATCCGCCCGCAGCCATCGAGCACGCGACTCCGACCTCACCCTGGCAGCCAACCTCGGCGCCGGAGATCGAGGCGTTGGTCGCATAGAGCGCTCCGATGGCCCCAGCGGTGAGGAGAAAGTCGCGGGCCGCCGTTGGTGGTGGCCGTTTGATGATCCGCTCGAGAAAGCGGAGACACGCGGGAACGATCCCGGCGGCGCCGTTGGTCGGCGCCGTGACGACGCGGCCTCCGGCAGCGTTTTCCTCGTTGACGGCGAGAGCGTAGAGCGTGATCCAGTCCATGGCGCCGAGGGGATCGCCGAATGCCTGCTCGTTCTCGGTGGTCAGTGTCCGATGGAGGGCAGGGGCCCGTCGTTTGATCCCCAGGGTCCCCGGGAGCATGCCCTCAGCCCGGCAACCGCGTTCGATGCACCCGTTCATGGTGTCCTGGATCCGTTCGAGACCTGCCTCGATCTCCGCCGATGTGCGCCACGCGAGCTCGTTGGCCATGACGATTTCGGCGAAGGATTTGCCTGTTGTCGCGGCGATCTCCAGCAACTCGTCGCAGGAGGAAAACGGGTACTCAACCCGCACCGTTTCTTTGATCAACTGATCGTTCTCGGCGGTCTTGTCGCCGACGACAAAGCCGCCGCCGATGGAGTAGAACTGCTTGATGTAGAGCTCATTGCCATCAGCATCGAATACGGTGAACCGCATTCCGTTGGGGTGGTGAGGGAGTTGTTCGTCGGCTGAGAAGACGATGTCGCGATTGGGGACGAAACCGATGGCGCGTCGTCCGCCTAGACGCAGCTCCCCGGTTTTGACGACACCCTGATAGAGCGGTTCCTGTTCATCGGGCTCGATGGTCTCGGGTTCTTCGCCCTGGAGCCCCCAGATCACCGCCCGGTCGGTGTGGTGGCCTTTCCCGGTGGCTGCGAGGGAGCCGAAGAGTTCGCATTGAATTCGCTGTGCCTGATCAAAGAGGCCGTGGTTGTTGAGCTTGACCAGCAGAAAACCCGCCGCCCGCATGGGCCCCACCGTGTGCGACGAAGACGGCCCGATCCCGATCTTGAAGATGTCGAAAACACTGAGTTCCATACAACGGAGCCTAGCAGACGATCGGCGGACTTGATGGCCGAATCACACAATGGAACCGCGAAGACGCGAAGAACGCAAAGATGTCGCAAAGCGACCCAGTTGACTCGGGCTCCATGGATTCCTCGGCGCGAATCCCAGAAGCGGTCTGCGACGGGTCAAAAAAGGACTTAGCGGGTCCTTTGCGATCCTTGCGTCTTGGCGGTTCCATTGAGCCCTGAATGTCCAATCGCCGTTTCCGAAGAAGATTTGCTTTCCGGCTCGGTTGGTCCGCCGGTGAGATCGATGAGGCGCTGCTCGATGTACGGGAAGAAGGAGTTGGAGCGGAGGCGGTTGAACTGATCGGCGGAGATGCTCAGGAGTCCCTTTTCGCCGCGTGGCTCGAGCATGCCCAGCGGGATGCCGTAGCTCTCGTCGGTGTTGGGGACGAAGCCGTAAATCGGATCGTCGGGCGGAAAGGGAATCGCGACGTGGGAGAGTGAATAGAAGCCCCGAGGCCACTCGAGTTCGAGATCGGTGATCTCCGGTTCGGTTGCGCCGCCCGCCCGGCTCCACTCATCGAGAATATTGGTGGTTTCGTCGAGCGTCGAAATTACTGTGACCCGGTAGGGGGTCGTTTCCCGCTCGGTGAGTGATCGCAGGCGTCCAGCAGGGTCGGTGCGGAAGAAATCGCGCATCCTGGCCTGCCGGTTGATGTCGAAGACCACCAGCTCGTTCTCGGGCTTGGTCAGACGATCGAAGAGGCCGCTGACCACGGCCTCGACCAGGACCGTCGCGTCGGCCAACGACATAAAGGCCAGCACCGGAGGAAACGCATCGGCGCCGTTACCGAGTTTGGCCAACCGGGCTCGGATCGAGCGGGTGAGGACATGGGTCTGGTAGCCCGAATCGGTGGGGAACGAGCTGTACTTGAAGGGGTCGAACTCGGGCTCGATGTCGCTCCATGAGAGTTTCGAGAACCACGGCATCCAGCTGAGGAGGTTGGGGGTTCTCGCCAGGACGGCGGCGCGGGTGATTCCGATGGCGGGCGAGAAGAGCACGATCTGATTCGGCGTCCGCAGTTTGCTGTCCTCGAGGGTATCGAGGGTCAGGTCGAGGGAAAGCGCAGCGCCGTTGGAGTACCCGGCAACCATCACGGGCACGTCATCCCCGACCGACGCCGCGAGGTATTGGTAGGCGATGCGGACGGCGGCGACCCAATCTTTGACCTCGGCGCGAGCCAGCATCGACGGCGCGGTGCCGTGGCCGGGCAGACGAAGCCCCACGACCGAGATACCCTGGGCGTGGAGGATCTCGGCGGTCCGCCGCATGCTGTAAGGCGAGTCGGTGAGACCGTGGATGAGCAGGGCGCCGCCGGTCGGGTTCGGCGTCGGCAGTTCGAACGAGCGGTTCCAGTTCCTTGGGAACTCTGCCGGATTGTTGACGCCGCCGTCGGCATAACGATTCCAATCCGGGTCGGCTTCGTCCCCACTCGGTTGGATGATCTGTTCCTCGAGTTCGTCGAAGAGGCGGTCCTCGAGTTCGAGATAGTCCTTCCATCCGAAGTCGTCATCGGCGTCCGAGGCCTGGAACTCCTCCTTTAGGTTGACCGTGTGCCAGAGCGAGAGATCCGGTTTGGAGCGCTGGGAGAGCAGCGCGAAGGCGATGATGAGGACCGCCAGCGAGGCGGCGACGATACCGGTGACTCGCAGAATTCGTTTCATTGTTTGCTTCATGGGTTTCATCTCCCCGCCCGACTACAATGAGCGTGAAGCGATCATGACACACACCCCCCATGAAACCCGTCCCCGTCGTCGTTGGAGAATCTCCTTCGCCCGGGTGTTGGCCTTCTTCGCGGTTGTGGTCGCCATCGGGGTTGCGCTGCCTTTCGGCTGTGTCGGCAACCGCGAGTTCAACACCGCACCGGAGGATTACCTGCGGGTCAACCGGACTCCCGGGGGTCTGCCGTACGCGGTATCGGTGGTCGAGTTCGACGACCAGGGCGAACCGTGGAATCTCGCGCAGCTCGATGCGGTGATCGAGCTCATTCGTACGCTCAACGCCGAGAGCCCGCACGGCATCATCCTCCACCAGTTCATCCACGGCTGGAAGAGCAATGCATCCAGGGACCAGAAGTCGGGGCAGCGGTTGGCTTGGTTCGAGGGTGAAATCGAGCGACTCGCAGGCTACTCGGAGGCAGCCTCGACGAGGGATGGCGCACCGGCCCGGCCGGTGGTCGGTCTCTTCATCGGCTGGCGCGGCCGCACCTACTCGCTGCCGGTTCTCATCGACGCCTCGTTCTGGAACCGCCGGGTGGCGGCTCACCGGGTGGCCTCCATCGGTCTGATCGAGGCCCTTCAGCGGACCCTTCGAGCCGCGGGTGAGAACCCGGACTCCAAGTGCTTTCTCCTCGGCCACTCCATGGGTGGCCTCATCCTCGAAAAGACCATCGGCCCTGCGGTCATGGGCGAGATCCTGCAGGTCGAACGGGCCGGTGTCTCGCTGCCCATCGGCTACGATCTCGTCGTCTCGGCGAACCCGTCCACCGAGGCCCTCTACACCAAACAGCTCACCGATGTGCTCAAGAGATCGCGCGTCAGACTGGTCCTCGAGGACGATGTAGGTCGTCGCCGTACAGCGGATGGGCCCATGATGGTCTCCATCACCTCCGAGAGCGACGGCGTCACCAAGTGGATGGTTCCGTTGGCCATGAGGGTCAATTCAATCTTCGTTCGCTATCGTGGCGGTGCCGATGCTGGCATGCCGTCGCAGAAGAGCCTGGGCCTCCATACCGCCGGACATCTGCCCGCCCTTCACAGCCACACCGCCGAGGTTCGGGGTGACGAGGTGATTCTCACCGAGATCCCGGGTCGGTGGAATGACACCCCGTTCTGGGTCTTCCAGGTCCCGGCCGAAGTCAGCGCGAACCACGGCGATATCTCGAGCCCGCTCTGGAGTCGGCTCATGCTGGAGTTGATGGACCGCAACGAGGTCTTTAATCCCGATCTCGAACTCCGGCTCGCCGGGCCCGCACCTCTCGACTGACGAACCGTTCTCTCCTTCTCGATGCCAATTGTCCAAACCGTGTTTTCGGCGGAGAGATGGTTCGGGGCGTGAACGTCGGCGGAGTTTTTGTCTCTGACGACAGCACTCAGTCGTTCAGCTTTGAGGGTCTTGCCGGCCACTCGATCAGTTCTCTGGCCACCAACGGCAACAGTACGAAGATTCTCGCAGCAGGGTATGGCACCGGTCTTTGGCAGGCGGAGATCGACCCAATCATCGAGTGGACACACGAGGTGCTCCTGTTTGAGGATGACTTTGAATCAGGAAGTACCTACCGTTGGATTCAGGGATCTGCACGTTAGGTGCCCGGCAGGGAGATCCCAGAGTAAACTCTGGTCGATGAAGATAACGGTGTGCTTGCGGATCCTGCTTGTGGCGGTCGTGTTGGCGGCAGTGTCACCTGCGTTGGCCGACCAGTGGTACGAGCACTACGCCCGCGCCGAGAAGGCGTTGGTGGACGCCGATCACGAGACCGCGATCGCCGAGCTCAATCTCGCTTTGGAACGTCGTGGGGACTCCGGAGCGCGGGTGCGCACCTACGGTATGCGGGTCACCGACTATTTCCCGTACCTCAAGCTCGGGATCGCCTATTTCGCGGCCGGAGAGTACGAGGCGGCCCTCAGGGCCTTCGATACCGAGGAACAGCTCGGCGCAGTCCAGGATTCGCGCGACGCGTTTGCTGAACTCGGCAGATTCCGTGCCCGTGCATCCGAGGCGCTCGATACCGAGCGCGAGGAGCAGCGACGGGTGGTTCGGGGTCTCGTTGAGCAGAACCTGACCCGAGCGCGCGAACTGGAAACCTTCGGACGACTGGATGAGGCCTTGGCCGCCGTCGATCGGGCTCTCGCTCTGGAGTCGGACAACACCGATGCCCTGGCCCTGGCCGAGGCGCTTCGCGAGGAAATGGTGCGGCGTGAGGACGATGTCTCTCGACGTGAACGTGTCTCGGAGCTCGTCGCTGAGGGTGAGACGCTGCGCGCGAGCGGCCGGCTCGCCGAGGCTGCGGCCCGATTCCGATTGGCGCTGGATCTCGATCCCGAGGGCGCGGCCGGATCATTGCTGGCGGAGGTTCAGGCCGAACTCGCCGGGATTTCGGCGACCGAACCCGCACCGGATTTGACCGAGACTCTGAATCGAGCGGAGGCGCTGCTCGATCGAGGCGAGCTCGAAGGGGCCCTCGGTCTGGCCCAGGAGGTGCTGGCTGTGGAACCCGGCAACAGTCGGGCCACCGGTTTGGAAGACCGTCTGCTGAGGCGCATCGCCGATGATGAGATGACCACCGAGGTTCGAGGGAATCTGGCCGACGCGGAACGACGTCTCGGTGACGGCGATCTCGAGGGCGCCATCGCGAGCGCCAATCTGGTGTTGGCTCGCGATCGCGGCAACCCGGATGCGCTGCGGGTCATCCAGACGGCCTACGCATCGCTGAGCCGCCGCCTTCTCGGTGAGGGACCGGTGCAGAACCTGCCGCCGGCCATCCGCTTTGCGGATCTCCGCGAGATCGCCCCCGACGGGTCGCTCGTCCATGTGGTCGAAGACCCGGATTTCCGGTTGAGCGGTGTGGTCATCGACGACTCGGGTGTCACCCTCGTGGCGACGAAAGCCGGCGGGACCGCGGTGGCGGTCGACCATTCGAGCCAGGTCATCGGATCCGTGACCGTCACCGAGTTTCGGGTTCAATCGATCCTGCCTGTGGGGGTCACGGTCTTCGAGGTAGCGGCCACTGACGAGGGTGGTCTGAGCTCGCGCGGGGAGTACGTCGTCGACTACCGGCGCCCGTTGGTGTGGTCGCCGTGGTTCTGGGGATCACTCATTGCCCTGTCGACGCTGGTGGCTGTGGGTGTCCTCGCCCGTCGGTCCCTGCAACGCCGTCGTTTGTTGCGACGTCGATTCAACCCCTATATCGCTGGGCCTCCGGTGCTCGACCCCGAGCTCTTCGTCGGTCGTCGCGACCTCGTGGACCGGGTCTTGGCGACGGTGCCCAACAACAGCCTGCTCCTGCTCGGGGAACGACGGATCGGAAAAACCTCGATGCTGCATCAGCTGAGCCTTCAGCTGCCGAAGCTCGATCACCCGCGATTCTGTTTCGTGCCGGTCCCCATCGATCTTCAGGGGGTTGCGGAAGAGGCGTTCTTCGCCACCGTTGCCGAGGCCGTGGGGGAGATTGTCTGCGATGAGCGCATGTCGGCGGCTCGAGCCTCGGACGGGTACGACTCGCGCGAGTTGGTCCGGGATCTCAGACGGGTGCTCCCCACCGTCGAGTGCGTCGATGACCGACAGGCGAAACTGGTCCTGCTCTTTGACGAGATCGACGAGCTCAACGGTTACTCCCACCGCACGAATCAGCGGCTGCGCAGTCTCTTCATGCGCGGTTTTGCGGATCAGTTGGTGGCGGTGGCCGCCGGGGTCGGCATCGCGCGCCAATGGGATCACGAGGGCAGTCCCTGGTACAACTTTTTCGAGGAACTCGAGGTCGGTCCCATCGATGCGGTGGCCGCCCGGACGCTGGCGACTCAGCCGCTGCGTGGGGTCATCGCCATCGACGACGAGGCGGTGGAACGACTGCTGGCCGAAGCCAACGGTCGGCCGTATGTTCTTCAAAAGCTCGCGCTGGCCACGGTCCAGAGGGTGCACGAGAACGGCCGAAGTCGGATCACGCTCGACGATGTGGAAGCGGTGATCTGAGGCATCGCGAGGGCGGGTATTGAACCCGCCCTCTACGGGTCAACCTCTGATGAAAGAACCGTAGGGGAGGGTTTTACACCCTCCCTCCAAAGTCGTTGAGGTTGAGTAATGATTTAGAACGTGAAGATCATCGAGAGCGATCCGATGGTGGTCCTCTCGGAGAAGTCGGCCGCCAAATCGAGTTGGAACTTCCTCCAGGCGAAACCGATCCCGCCGGAGTAGTGCACCACGCTCCCGGCCTCGACATACTCACCATCCTCGCCGGTTGAGATCAGGATGCCCTTGGGGTCGTACCAGACTCCCGCCCGGAGGCCGATGAGCGGTTTGGCCTTGAGAAAGACCCACTCGCCGCCGAGGTGGAGTCGGGTGCGGTTCTCGAGCCCGCTGAGATACTCCACCTCGGCGGCGACGGTGGCGCTCCCGCCTGCCGACTTCCAGCGGGCGCCACCGGCCAGAATATCGGGGATCGTCGCTCGTACTTCGCGCTCGAAGGTGAAGTCGGCGCCGCTCCGGTAGGAGGCCCCCAACGACCAGGCGTCGTCGAGAGCCCACAGGACGCCGGCGGTGGCTCCGGCATCGGATTGAGCGTTCTCGTCCCAGAAGGGTTCCGTCGAATCGGGATTGAAATCGCCTTCGGTGAAGACGCCGGCAAACGCGGTGAGTCCGAAACCGATGCTCACCCTGTCGCTCAAGCTGAGCGCGGCCGAGATCCCGAAGTTGCCGACAATGAGGCCGGAAAGTGGATCGACCTCAGCACCGTTGTTGTTCCACTGGGTCGGGAATTCGAGACTCGACAATGTCTGTCCGTAGAAGGCGATGGACCACTTCTGACGCGGCAGGACAAATGCCAGGAATCCAAGGCTCGATTGATTCGAAGCCACACCTACGCGGTCCTCGCTCCACGATCGGCCCTCCAGGGAGATCTCGGGTCGCGCCAGCTGCATCAGCCCGGACGGGTTGGACCAGGCGGCGGTGGCGTCGTCGGCCATCGCGACAAAGGCGCCGCCGAGACCCAGGCTGCGTGCGCCCGGGCTGACAATGGGCGGCTCGACGGTGTTCTGAGCCGAGACCACGGAGCAGATCATGACTGCGAAGACCGCTGCGAGCCACCGAAGAACGGATGTGTGCTTCATGATCACCGGCGACATCCTATCCGAACCCTCATCCAAACCTCACAACTCCGTCAGGCGTTCCGAGCGCCGAGGGCCGACACTCAGTCATGAAGTACGAGGTCGAACAGAAATCGGCCCTGAAAATCGGAGGAAGAAATGAAGAAAACCAATCTGACCGTCCTGATGCTCATCCTGGTGGTTGTCACGCTATTGCTGTCCATGGCCTCCAGCGCCTTTGCCCATGAAGAGCCCGTCTCTGAAGAGGGAGCGGTCGTCGAGCAGCCGAAGGTCCGCGACTGGATCCTGCGCTTCGGCCTGGTCGTTGCGGAGACCAGCGGGAGCACCTCGGTGGAAGTCGATCCGGGGACGGTCGACATCAGGCTCAGTGGGGGAGCTGGCGGCTTTGCCAATATCGAATACAAGGTCCTTCCGTTCCTCGGTCTCGAGTTCGGTTCCACCACCATCGGCTCGGACATGAACGTCTCGGCCGGCGCCGGGATCAAACACGTCTACACCGATGTCGATGTTCTCGGCTTGAGCTCTCTGAGCATCGCCGCCAACTTCCATTTCGTCAGGACGCCGACCGTCAACGTTTATGCGGGACCCATGCTGGCTTTCAACCGCTACAGCAAATGGACCGTTCACTCGGGCTGGGACGATGATTGCTGGCCGACCAAGCACGGTTGTGACGAGTGGGTGTCGGTGAGGTCCAAAAGCGACTCGGAAGTTACTTGGGGCGCCAAGCTGGGGATCGACATCGTTCTCACCAAGAGGGGCAACTGGGCTCTGAGCGGCTCGATCTCCTATCTCGACGCCACCTACAATTTCGACGAGGGAGAAGGGCAAGGCCACGGATCCATCAACTTCAATCCCGTCATGTTCAGCTTCGGTGGCGGTTTCCGGTTCTAGAACCCAACAAGCAGCCCCGAAAATGCCAACCCCGCCAATTGGCGGGGTTGGAGTTTTCGGGGGAAAGTCAACCATATCAACCGGGAGACTCTAGAATGTCCAACAATGAATCCCTCCGACTCCCCCTTTTCACTCGGCGAGTGGCTGGTCCAGCCTCAGCTCAACCGCCTGTCGCGTCCGAGCGGCGCCGATGTCCAGCTCGAGCCGAAGATGATGGATGTCCTGGTCTGTCTCGCGCGAAACCCCGGTGATGTGGTTTCGCGCGAGACCCTGATCGACGCCGTGTGGCCGGAGGTCTTTATCTCCGAGTCGGTGCTCACCCGCGCCATCGCAGGTCTTCGGCGCGCTCTTGGCGACGATGCGCGCCGGCCGCGCTTTATCGAGACCATCGCCAAACGGGGGTACCGCCTTATTGGCCCGGCCGCACCGGCCCCCGTCGTGGTGGCTGCGCACCAGCGCCCGGGATTTCCCGGTGGGTCGTATGTGGTGGGGCAGTGGGTGCGGGCTGAAGGCTTCTACGGTCGTGGGGCCCAGCTCGCAGAGGTGCTGGACGGCCCCCGCAATGGATTCTGGGTGGTCGGCACCCGGCGCCGCGGCAAGACCTCGTTCCTCAAGCAGCTCGAACACGTGGCGATCAGCGAGCCCGCGCGAGGACTGGTGCCGGTGTTCTGGGACCTACAAGGGGTCGATGATCTCGACGCGCTGGCGTTCAGCCTCGAAGAGGCGCTTGCGGATGCCGAACAGCGGTTGGAAGCTGCCGGTCTCTCTCTGGCTGAAATCATCGATCCGGATGTCTTTCGCATGCTCGGTACGCTTCGTCGCCGGCTGAATGCCGACGGCCGAGAGCTCTTCCTCCTCTGTGACGAGGCCGAGACGCTGCGAACTCTAGTCGAGCATTCGGAGGCCGCCATCGGACGGTTGCGGCGTGCCCTGCTGGCAAACGAAGGGGTGCGTACGGTGATCTCATCCGGTCCGCGGTTGTGGGATCTCGCCACCGGATCCGCGACCTCGCCCTTCCTCGACGGTTTTCTTCCCCCGCTGTACCTCGGGCAACTGAAACCGGAGACGTCCTGCGCCCTCATCCGTCAACGCCACCTCGCGAGTGACGCCCGTCCCGATCTGACCGATGACGACGTCGATGCTATCTGCCGCTGGGGAGGAGGCCACCCGTTCCTGCTCCAGCTTCTGAGCAAGAGAGTCATCGAGTACGGGAGCGTCGAACGGGCGGTGGCGGCTGTTGCCGGTGACCGATCGATCA
>Ga0316193_10004021_pt1 | contig 10745 bp, 10 predicted proteins | sample MerIslsedime2_MG_FD_207735 | JGI IMG/M metagenome (GOLD analysis project Ga0316193, IMG submission 207735) | Coastal sediment microbial communities from Maine, United States - Merrow Island sediment 2 | ecosystem: Environmental > Aquatic > Marine > Coastal > Sediment | place: USA: Maine... | reverse complement strand
GAGCTCTGGAGGTGATACCGAGTGGTTTTGCGATGGTGTTACCGAAGACATTTTAACCAATCTTTCTAAATTAAAAGAATTAAAAGTGATTTCACGTACTTCAACAGAACGTTATAAAAACACGGATAAATCCATACCAGAAATTGCAACAGAATTAGGCGTATCGTATGTAGTTGAAGGTAGTGTTCGCAAACATGAGGACAAAATCATTATAACAGCGCAATTAATAGATGCCAATGATACCCATGTTTGGGCACAAAATTACAAGGACGTCTTTAAGGAAGTGTTTAAAATTCAGCAAGATGTGTCACAAAAAATAGTTAATCAATTAAAGATTGCCATTAGTCCGGAAGAAGAAAAAGAAATGAATAAACTTCCAACAGAGAATATCGAAGCCTATAAGCTCGTTCTGCAAGGGCGGAGTTTTATAGACAAAAGAACACTAAACGAAACATTAATCGCTAAGAAATTATTTAAACAAGCCATAGAGCTAGATCCTAATTATGCAGATGCATATGCAGATCTTGCTAATGCTACAAGCAATCGTTATCACGACGGAACACTTACGCGGCAACAAAGAAATAAATTGGCAATGGATCACCTTAATAAAGCCTTAAGTCTAGATATTAATTGTCACAGAGCATATGCCCTTAAAGGAGCGCTCTATAATTATGATGGAAATCCTATATTGGCTAAAGAAAATTTGGACAAAGCAATCGCAATTAACCCAAATGATGCTCTTACGCATCAAATGTTCGTGTATTATTATTCTTTTGGTAGAACTAGGGATATTGAAAAGGCAACCTATCATATCGATAAAGCACTCGAATTAGAGCCATTTTCTATTTCATTAATTGTTACTAAGATTTATAATCTTGCTTCAGAAGGAAATGTTGAAGCCGCCGAAATATTTTTTGAAGAAAAAAAATTTCTAATTTCCGAAAACAGACAAAGGAGAATTAATCGTCGGTTAGTGAGAGCTAGAGCATTGGCTTCTACAAAACTACATAAAGATCAAAACGAATACTTTAAGTTTTATGAAGAGGCAATCAACACATTTCCAGAGGACACTGCATATTATTATACCCTGTTAGCATTAACCTATGACTGTGTATTAAATGATGACGAAGGCTATGTAAAATATACTAAAATGGCATATGATCTTGAGCCTGACAATCTATCTTACGTGTCTGAATATTTGTTGGCTTTGGTTGAAAATGGCCAATTTGAAAAAGCGATGGAAGTCTTCGAGTCAAAGAATTATAAGGATCTATCTGATGAAGCCCAAGAGCTCTCAACTTTATACTTCTATTATTATGCGAAAAGAGATTTTGAAATGGCAAGATCGACAATTGAAAATAAAAATTTCGTTAAAAGTTTATTTAAAGAAACAATAACGTCTGCGCAGTTAGGAAATCGTAAAAAAGTAGATAGTTTGCTTGCTCTACCAATGATAAATTCCCACACTAAAGCTTATGTTTTCGCTATTTATAAAGAAAGAGATTCTATGTATTATTATTTAAATAATAATGAATTTACTATAAATAGTGCGCAAACTATAAATAGTAGACATGAATTCGACCCTTACCGAAAAGAACCTCGTTATATTGAATTCTTAAAGAAATATTATTTCCCAATAGATCAGCAACAAGATTAATGGGTGAGTAAACTTTTTGAAAATCTTAAACGTAGAAATGTTATTAAAGCGGCCATAGCTTACGCGGTTCACTCTCAGCAGAAACCATACACGAACATATTAGACTTTAAACCGTCTTTAACAAAAAATAGTTCTTTTTACCTCGTTGCAACAGTATATACTTGTTGCTTATCAAGTCGTTGATTGAAAGTTGATAGTCTTCAGAAATTTTTTCTTTATTAATTGAAATTGAGTTTTCTTTTAAAGCTCTTCTTGCCTCTCCATTTGATTTTAAAAAGCCTGATCTTGCATTTAAGGCGTCTATAATGTCAATACCCTTTTCAAGATCACTGAGAGTGACTTCTGCCTGAGGTACACCATCAAAAACATCTAAAAATGTTTTTTCATCCAAACTTTTTAAATCATCAGCCGTAGATTGACCAAATAATATGTTTGACGCCTTTATGGCATTGTCTAAAGCATCTTTTGAGTGTACCATTTGCGTTACTTCCGTTGCTGCCTTTTTTTGAAGCAATCGCAAATGTGGAGCTTCTTTATGCTCATTAATTAATTCTTCAACCGTGTTCTTATCTAAGAAAGTAAATATTTTAATATACTTTTCGGCATCAGCGTCAGAAGCATTCAGCCAATATTGGTAAAATTTATAGGGTGAAGTCCTTTCTGCGTCTAACCAAATATTACCCCCTTCTGATTTGCCGAATTTTGTGCCGTCAGCTTTTGTGATCAGAGGACAAGTAATAGCAAACGCTTTGCCTTGTACTTTACGCCTGATTAATTCAGTTCCCGTGGTTATATTTCCCCACTGGTCAGAACCGCCCATTTGAAGTTTACAATTGTTTTCAGTATACAAGTGCAAAAAATCATACCCCTGAATTAACTGATATGTAAATTCTGTAAAACTCATCCCTTCTTTTGCATCAGGGTTTATGCGGTTTTTTACGGAGTCTTTTGACATCATGTAATTTACCGTAATATGTTTACCAATGTCTCTGGCAAAATCCAGGAATGAAAGATTTTTCATCCAATCAAAATTATTAACTAATTCTGCTGCATTTGGCGAATTTGAAGAAAAATCCAAAAATCTTGACAGCTGATTTTTCATTCCTTCAATATTTTTATTCAGTGTCTCTTCATCGAGTAAATTTCGTTCTGAAGACTTACCAGAAGGATCTCCAATCATCCCTGTAGCACCTCCTACCAAGGCAATAGGTTTGTGCCCTGCCTGTTGAAAATGCATTAATAATATGATCTGCACTAAACTGCCTATATGTAACGAATCTGCCGTGGGATCAAAACCTATGTAGGCTGATGTTAATTCTTTACCTAATTGTTCTTCCGTTCCTGGCATTATATCATGCAAGAGGCCTCGCCAGCGTAATTCTTCAACAAAATTAATCTTCATTGTTTATTCTTATTTCGGCAAAGATATACTTAATCATAAAAAGACAAAAGAAGTCTTATAAAAGATATGTAAACGTCTAAATAATTATTTACATTAGGGGTATGATTTTAGTTACCGGAGGTACGGGTTTAGTAGGTTCTCATTTGCTATACAAATTGGCAAAACAAAAGGAAGGTGTAATCGCTATTCGTAGAAAATCAAGTGATATGTCTACCGTTAAAAAGGTATTCTCTTACTATACAGATAATTTTGAAACATTGTATTCTTCTATTCAGTGGCTTGAAGCTGATATTAATGACGTTCCTTCTTTAACAAAGGCTTTTGAAGGGGTAACACATGTTTATCATTCTGCCGCTCTAATTTCCTTCGACTCTGCTGATTACAAATTAATGCGGAAAGTTAACATTGAAGGCACAGCAAATATTGTGAATCTATGTATTTTAAATAAAATAGAAAAATTATGTTTTGTGAGTTCTGTAGCTGCAGTAGGTAAGCCATTGTCTGATGAAGAAATAACCGAAAATTGCGACTGGAATGCCGAAGAAAGTAATTATGGTTATGCCATTACAAAATATGGTGCTGAAATAGAGGTCTGGCGTGCCTCCCAAGAAGGAATAGATGTTGTAATTGTTAATCCGGGAGTCATATTTGGCTCTGGCTTTTGGCAAGGTGGTTCAGGTAAAATGTTCTCTAAAATATATCATGGGTTTAAATTTTATACTGAAGGTGTTACGGGGTTTATTGGAGTTACTGATGTGGTTACGGTTATGATAAAATTGATGAAAAGCAATATTAAAAACGAGCGATACATTTTGGTCTCTGAAAACGACTCTTTTAAAAGTGTCTTTTTTGCAATTGCGGATGGATTCGGGAGTATAAAACCATCAATCCAGGTTTCAAGATTATTAAGTGGTTTGGGCTGGCGTATAGGGTGGATATTACATAAAATAACAGGTAAAAAGCAATTGATAACAAGGCAGTCTGCCAATTCAGCTCATAACAAATATTTATTTTCTAATAAAAAAATAAAAGATACTCTTAATTTTGAGTTCGAACCATTAAAAGATACTATTCAATATACCTGTAAGAACTTTTTAAGTGATAAGTAAAAAATGCAATTAGAATTCTTATTCTAAAATTTCTTGCTTCGATAATTTCATTAATGAATCTAGTTCGGTTTCAGGGTCGTAAATGTTTTTTAAATCATTCAGACGTTTTTGTACTTCTTCAAACATTTCTTCATATTCTTCTATTCTTGAGGTGTAATAAATATTGCTTTTACTAAACTGTATACTATCAATTTTATACTTTTCTAGAACTAGTGGGATATAATTTTTTTTCTTTTCTAATTTTTTCGTTTTTATAGATTTTGCACCAATCGCAATATAAAGATCTGTCCATATATTGATCATTTTATCTTTACCAATTAAATTTTCTGGTTTTTTATAAATTGTTCTGCTTGTGCAGGATGCCAATGTGAAAAAAATAAAAAATATATAAATTGTCAGCTTCATTTATCTATTAAAAGTTAGTTGCATTCCTTTAGTTTTATCATCAAATTTTCCATTTTTATAAATTAAATTGCCATTTACAAAAGTATGGGTAATCTTTGAATTAAAAGTTGTGCCCTCAAAAGGAGACCATCCACATTGATATAAAAGGTTTTCTTTAGTAACTTCTTGAGAAGCGTTTAAATCAACCAACACAATATCTGCGTAGTATCCCTTTTTAATATATCCTCTTTTTTCGATTTGAAATAATATTGCCGGGTTATGGCACATTTTTTGAACCACTTTTTCCAGTGATATTTTATTGCTATGAACAGCCTCTAACATAGCTAAAAGTGCATGTTGAACTAATGGGCCGCCACTTGGTGCTTTTAAGTATACTTGTGACTTTTCCTCAAGGGTGTGTGGAGCATGATCTGTAGCAATCACATCAATTCTATCGTCTAATAAAGCTTTCCATAAACCTTTGTTGTCTTTAGCTGTTTTTACTGCGGGGTTCCATTTTATCAATGTCCCTTTTTCTTTATAGTATGAATTATCAAACCATAAATGATGAATACAAACCTCAGCAGTAATTTGTTTTTCTTCAAGGGGAATATCATTTCTAAATAAATCAGTTTCTTTAGCTGTTGAAAGATGAAAAACATGAATTCTTGCACCTGTTTTCTTTGCTAAAGCCACGGCTTTTGATGATGATAAATAACAAGCTTCTTCACTTCTAATAATGGGGTGCATTTCTATAGGAATATCGTCTCCAAAATTTGCTTTCGCTTTGTCCAAATTTTTTCGAATAGTTTGTTCGTCTTCACAATGAACTGCAATTAGCATTTTAGTTGAAGAAAATATTTTTTCAAGAGTTTCTTCATTATCTACCAACATATTTCCTGTTGAAGATCCCAAAAATAATTTAATGGCTGCTACTTTTTTAGGGTTGGTTTTTAACAGCTCTTTTAAATTATCATTTGTGCCTCCAAACATAAATGAATAGTTGGCATATGAGGTTTTTGAAGCTATATCAAACTTATCTTGTAATAATTTTTGTGTTGTGGCTTGCGGAACGGTATTGGGCATTTCAATAAAAGAGGTAATTCCACCAGCAACAGCCGCTTTACTTTCAGATGCAATAGTTGCCTTATGAGTTAATCCCGGTTCTCTAAAATGGACTTGATCATCAATTATACCAGGCAATAAATATTTTCCCTTAGCGTCAATTATATTTACGTTTAAAGGTCCTTTTGGTCTCGAACTACTGACTTCTGTAATAACGCTACCTTCAATCAAAACATCTCCTTTGAAGATTTTACCTTCATTTACAATTTGAGCATTTATGATTAATGTACTATTCATTTCTTTCTTTATTAGGTAATCCTTTCAATTTCATTTTTATAACTCCAAAAACAGCTTCACTAATAATAGAGCTATCCATTTTAGATTTACCCAAAGCCCTATCTGTAAAAATAACGGACACTTCTTTAATATTGAATCCGTGTTTCCAGGCTTTAAATTTCATTTCAATCTGAAAAGCATAGCCAATAAACTTGATTTTATCAAAATTAATGGTTTCAAGCACTTTTCGCTTATAACAAACAAACCCTGCCGTAGTATCATGAATTGGAATTCTAGTTATTAAACGCACATATCTTGAAGCAAAATAAGATAATAACAAACGTTTCATATCCCAATTAACGACATTCACTTCATTATCCTTATATCTCGATCCTATTGAAACATCAGCGCCATCTATTGCACACGCGTTGTACAACTTTATCAGATCTTTTGGGTCATGAGAAAAATCAGCATCCATTTCAATAATATATTCATACTTTTTTGCTAATGCCCATTTAAATCCGTGAATGTAAGCTGCTCCTAAACCCGTTTTTTCTTTCCTGTTTTCAATAAATAATTTTCCGTGAAATTCTTGTAGTAAATTAGACACAATCTTTGCTGTTCCGTCTGGTGAATTATCATCCACAACTAATATATCAAAAGGCTTTTCTAGAGAAAATATCGCTCGAATAATATTTTCTATATTCTCTTTTTCAATATATGTAGGGATAATAATTAAAGCGTCGTGCATTGATTTTTATTTGATTCGCAAAGATAATATAAATTAATGCTAATTTTGTGTTAACATTTATTCAGTCGAGGTTTAATAAAAACAAAGTATTTTTACATTAAATGGGGGAAGTAATTGAGCGTATATTTATTTCAAAAGATTGGATTACAATTATTTTGTTGATCGTAATAACCTTGCTTATTTTTAATAAAATTAGAAACCCTTTAAAATTTACTAAGCTACAGACTTTACTATATAGTTCTAATTATTTTGGCAGCTATTCGAAATCATCTCCCATGCTTGTTTCTGTTTTTAATGCAATTTTTATTGTTATTTTTAGTATTGTTATTTCACTTTTATTATTTGTTGCTGTAATTCAATATGGATTGGCCAATAATAGTGATATAATACTTTTCTTTAAAATATTAATTTATGTTTTTTCTTATATTATAGTTCGATTTGTTGTTGGTTTTCTCTTAGCTATATTGTTTGAAATAGAAAAAGAACAACAATATTTCTCATTTTTAAAATTAAGCTATTTAAGTAGTTTCTCAATACTGATATTACCCTTTTTGATTGTAAATTTTTATATAAATTCACCATTTTTTTCACAAATACTAATAATAATTGCGGGATTATTATTGTTTTATTTCTTTGTCCTACAAATCAAAAACAATCAAAAATTAATTTTTAGTAAGATATTTTATTTTATTTTGTATCTTTGCGCCCTTGAAATTGCACCATATATGATAGTATATAAATTACTTATTGTATAGAGATTACATAAAAAATGAGGATTTATGAAAGTAAAAACTATTTTAGTTTCGCAACCCGTTCCAAGCAACAAACAATCACCCTATTTTGATTTATCAGCAAAACAAAAGGTGAAAATTGACTTCAGATCTTTTATACATGTCGAAGGAGAAATAGCTAGAGAAGTTAGAAACCAAAAAATTGATTTTTCGAAATTTTCTGCGATCATTTTGACTAGTAGAAATGCTGTTGATAATTATTTTCGATTAGCCGAAGAAATGCGTTTTAAAGTTCCTGATGATATGAAATATTTCTGTCAATCAGAAGCTGTTGCTTACTATTTACAAAAATATGTTGTTTACAGAAAACGTAAGATTTATGTTGGTGAGAAAACATTTCAAGATTTAACTGTGTTGATTAAAAAACATAAGACAGAAACTTATTTATTACCCTGTTCTGATAAATTAAAATCAGGTGTTCCAGAATTATTAGATTCATTAGACATTAAATGGGAAAAAGCGGTATTATTTAAAACCGTAGTTAGTGATCTTTCCGATCTTAAAGATGTTTATTATGATATATTAGTGTTTTTTAGTCCTTCTGGAATACAGTCCTTATTTGAAAATTTTCCGGATTTTAAACAAAACGATACCCGAATAGCAGTATTTGGTAATACCACCATTAAAGCTGCCGAAAATGCCGGATTAAGAATTGATATAGCAGCCCCTACCAAAGAAACACCATCAATGACTATGGCATTAGAACATTATATAAAAAATGTAAATAAGGGTTAATCTTAACAATTAAAAACAAAAAAGCGAACTATATATAGTTCGCTTTTTTTATGCATAAAACCATTCTGTTAGTTTACAGTAATAGCTTCAACTATTTTTGCCTCTAACTCTTCTGCCAATTCAGGATTGTCTTTTATCAATGTTTTTACAGCGTCACGACCTTGACCTAATTTAGTATCTCCATAGCTAAACCAAGAGCCACTTTTCTTTATAATACCAAAATCTACACCAAGATCTACAATTTCTCCTGTTTTTGATATTCCTTCTCCATACATAATATCAAATTCAGCAATTTTAAAAGGAGGCGCAACTTTATTTTTAACCACTTTAACTTTAGTGCTATTTCCAACAACTCTATCACCATCTTTAATTTGGGTTCTACGCCTAATATCAAGTCGAATTGAGGCATAAAATTTTAAAGCATTCCCGCCAGTCGTTGTTTCAGGATTACCAAACATGACCCCAATTTTTTCACGTAATTGGTTAATAAAAATGACCGTGCAATGAGTTTTACTTATTGATGCCGTTAATTTACGTAATGCCTGAGACATTAAACGTGCGTGTAATCCCATTTTAGAATCACCCATTTCCCCCTCAATTTCACTTTTAGGAGTTAGTGCCGCAACAGAGTCAATAACAACTATATCTATTGCGCCAGAGCGAATTAAATTATCAGCAATTTCTAAGGCTTGCTCACCGTTATCGGGTTGAGAAATAATTAAATTATCAATATCAATGCCTAAATTTTTTGCATAATAACGATCAAAAGCATGTTCAGCATCAATAAAAGCCGCTAATCCTCCTGCCTTTTGCGCTTCAGCAATTGCATGTAATGTTAATGTAGTTTTACCTGATGACTCCGGACCATATATTTCAATAACTCTTCCTCGTGGATACCCCCCCACTCCAAGTGCTATATCTAGGCCTAATGAACCTGAAGGGATAGCTTCAATATCTTCAACTATATCATCTCCAAGCCTCATTACCGCCCCTTTTCCGTAAGTTTTATCTAATTTATCTAAGGTTAATTGTAATGCCTTCAATTTTGCCGATTTTTCTTTGTCTTCTGCCATAATGCTGCTTAAATATTTTTAGTAATAAGAGAGGCTAAAATACAAAAAAGTCTTTGAGTTTTACAGATAAGAAGAAAGATTTGAAATATAAAATCCGGCAATTAATTAAATTAGGAAGTCTTGACTGTTTTTGTGAATAATTTAGCCGTTTTATAACAAATTATGAAGTTTAGCATATTGCAATAATATAATGGTTTTGGCGTCTTTAATTATTCCATTATCTATCATTTTTAATGCGCTATTAAAATCTATTTCTAAAACCTCTATTTCTTCTGTTTCTTCCTCTTTGCCACCACCTTCACTTATTTTCATCCTACTATTATATTCTGAAATAAAATAGTGTATTATTTCAGTAACGGCACCCGGTGATGAATAAACTTCGAGTACTTTAATGGGATCGTTTATTCTATAACCTGTTTCTTCTTCAACCTCTTTAATAATGCAAGATATTGGATCATCTTCATCCAATAATCCGGCACAAACTTCGATCAACATACCGTCGTCATTTCCATTTAAATAGCTTGGCATTCTAAATTGTTTAGTAAGAACTACGGTATTTTCCTTTGAATTATACAATAATATACAAGCCCCATTACCCCTATTATAACTTTCCCTATTTTGATTCTGCCATTTTCCGCTAATTAATTGATAATCGAAATTTACCTTATTTAATTTATACCAATCATTAGAAAGGTTTGTGATTTTTTTTATTTTAACTTTTGGATTATTCATTATTGCTTAGCTTATTAATTAACATATGAATATGGGGAATTCCGTCTTCAATATAATCATCACCTACTTGATGAAAGCCGAATGATTGATAAAAGTTATTTAAATACGTTTGAGCTCCAATTTTTATATTGATATTTCCAAATAATTTATGTATTTCAATGATGGTTTGTTCCACTAATTGAAAACCTATTTTCTGATTACGGTAATCTTGGTGTACCACAACCCTTCCAAAAGCAGCTTCTTCATAATAATCACCTGGTTTAAAAATTCTGGTATAGGCAATTATCTTGTTTTCTTTGTTTATTCCAAAAAAATGGAAAGCGATTTTATCCCTATCATCCAATTCTGGATAAGGGCAGTTCTGTTCTACAACAAAAATATTAATTCTTAACTGTAGAATATCGTGAAACTCATCAACTGTTAAATCGTGAAATTTTTTAAGAATCCATTGCATTTGTTAGTCTTGAATAATAATTTCTTTACTATCGTTTCTATTATATTCTGGTTGAAAGTTACAATGATTAATTTGGAATTTTTCTAGGAGTACTTGTTCTAATTCTATACAAATAGAGTCAAATTCTGATAATATTATATTATCCTTAAATTCAACATGTGCTTCAAAATGACAATTATGCTCATTGAGTTGCCAAATATGGATATGATGGATATTTTTTACGGCTTTATTCTTTGAAAGCTCATTTACGATCTCATTAATTTTAATGTGTTCTGGAGCAAAAAGCATTAGAATTTTTAATGAATCTTTAAATATA
>Ga0316193_10004020_pt1 | contig 10746 bp, 8 predicted proteins | sample MerIslsedime2_MG_FD_207735 | JGI IMG/M metagenome (GOLD analysis project Ga0316193, IMG submission 207735) | Coastal sediment microbial communities from Maine, United States - Merrow Island sediment 2 | ecosystem: Environmental > Aquatic > Marine > Coastal > Sediment | place: USA: Maine... | reverse complement strand
ACGATTGGTTGCGGTAATGATCCAGGCTGCCATTTTGACGTTTTTTTCGGAACCTAACGGGCTGAAATCACCGCCTTGCAACACATGCAGAAGTTTTGCCTGCAATGGAAGGGACATATCTCCGATCTCGTCTAGAAACAAAAGCCCGCCGCTCGCCTGTTCGAATTTACCCCGTTTGCGGCGCTCGGCTCCGGTAAAGGCACCTTGCTCGTAACCAAACATTTCACTCTCGAGAAGTGTATCCGGCAACGCAGCGCAGTTGACCTTGACAAAAGGTTTTCCGACCCGATTCGATTTCTGATAAAGATTCTGGACCACCAACTCTTTGCCGACGCCGGTTTCACCATAGACGACGGTATTCAACCCGGTATTCGCAACTTGTTCGATCAGTTCTTTTATTCTGCGGATATTGTTGCTGACACCAATAATTGTGGGGTTCATGGTAATTAACTGCCTATTTTATTGGTCCGTTAAATATATCGTCATAAAATGACGCGAGTCTGCTTTCCAAAATTGACAACAGGAAGAATGGTTCAGCCGGTTTTAGGCGATCTTAGCGGTTTTTATCCTGTTTGACAACAGTAAAGAAAGCCGGATGACCGATAGAACTTATTCAATCTGACGCATTAGTTAATTCTTTTGATGCCGATTTTGATAATAATGAACCAGATCTGACCTCTTTGCTTATTCCGCAAAATGCGCTTCAGACATTTTCGATTCGGATTGTTTTTGAATCTATTTGATTGGTGCTTAATAAATTTTTTATTTAATTAAAAATCGGAATGTTATATTGGTATAGATACCAAAAATGCTCTGGTTTGTCAACGGGTCCGGCAGAATTGACAACTTTCAAATTCCGCGTAATTGGTTGCAAGACATCATAATTTTTATTAAGAATCTGAGAGGCGTGATTCTTTTTCATAAAACCTACTGAGCTTTTGAGGGACTGCGCTTTGAAAAAGTGTTCTCTGAAGGGCAGCAAACACGTCGATAATTTAATGTCGAAAATTATAGGTTTCAGGCCAGCGGCGGTGTTCGTATGAAACTTCAGTTTCTTTTTCGATCAAACTGGCCGTTTCAGGCCGGCGGCTGGGCTGACACCTGACACCTTTAGTTTTTTACAACATGTTGTCAGATAAAGGCCCCTAAGGGCCTATAATCAACGGCACCTATTTTTTTGAGGTTTCACTAACTAAAGCATATCACCAATCATTAAAGGATTAAAATGGCAATTTTCAGTTACCGCGCCATTAGGGATGCCGGTACCACGACCACCGGCGAAATTGAAGCCGACTCCGTTGAAAAAGCCGGCTGTTTGCTGGCCGCCCAGGGATATATTCCAACGAAGATGAGGGAAAAAAGATCGGCAGGGACGGGTGCGCAATGGCGGACCATCCTCGATTTTTTTTTCGCCGGTCAAAACATCCGAACTGATCCTTTTCACCAAACAATTTAACACCTTGATACGTGCCGGCGTGCCGATGTTGTCTCTGTTAAAAATTTTAGAAGAGCAAACCGAGCATCCCGGGCTACGCAGAATTCTTGAAACGATCCACCAGGATATTAAAGAAGGCGCCAGTTTGTATGAGGCCTTTCGCCGGCACCCAAAAGTATTTTCGCCCTTGTACTGTGACATGCTCAGAGCCGGTGAAGCCAGCGGTTCTTTAAACGAAGTGCTCGATCGGTTGACCTATATCATCGAGCATGAACACAAGGTCAGATCGGACATTAAGTCCGCCATGATGTATCCGATTATCGTTGTTTGTTTTCTTTTTTTGGCCTTTATTGTGCTGTTGACAGCCGTCATCCCCCGTTTTGTCGGTATTTTCAAAGGTGCCGGCCTGAAACTTCCGCTGCCGACTCAAATCTGTATGTTCATGTATGAATTCCTCATCAATTATTGGTACATCGCAATCTGCATTTTTGTGGTCGGGGGTGGCGCATTGTATTTTTATCTGAAAACCGATCAGGGCAAGTACTTTTTTTATACCGCAGTGATGAAATTGCCACTGGTGGGACCTTTGTTCAGGAAAAGTGCCATTTCCCATTTCGCCAGCGTTTTTGCCATCCTGCAGTCCAGCGGTGTGGATATTCTGCAAACCATGGATATCTTGAGCGACACCATCGATAATGCGGCAATTTCGCGTGAACTGGAAGGAATCAAGGATCGTCTGGCCGAAGGTCACGGTATTGCCGACCCGTTGCGTTCGGCAAAATATTTTACACCCATGCTCATTAACATGGTGGCCATCGGCGAGGAGTCCGGCAGCCTTGAGGAGTTGCTGCAGGATGTGGCCGGCCATTACGATGCTGAGGTTGAATATGCCATGAAAAAATTATCCGACGCCATCGGGCCGATTTTAACCATCGGTCTGGCTGCGGTGGTCGGTTTTTTTGCCCTGGCTATTTTTCTGCCCATGTGGGATTTAACGCTGCTGGCAAAATAACATGAAACAATCCCGCTTTTACATAAGCCTGTATATTATTTTTCCATTTATTTTTACCGGATTTACCATATTTGCGGCCCTAGTCTCCTATCGGTTGACCCGGTATGCTTTTGCGCGGGGTACCGATCCGGTACAGCCGGTTTTCTGGTTTATTGTGGTGGTCAGCTTACTGGCCTATGCTTCCGGTTTTTTACTGGTGCGCCTTATCTTAAAGCCGATGGAAAAATTTATAGAAGATACCAGCAAGTTTCCTGCCTTTACAGGTGCTAAAAAAGCAATAAAAAAGGACTGGTCCGTCGACAAAATCCAACAGTTCTCCAATGTTTTCGACCAGGTTACCTCGGTTCTCAGTCGCATCGACGCCCGTCACTTTTTCCCGGGCATTATCGGCGAAAGTCTGGCAATGCGGGGATTGCTGAGCCTGATTAAAAAAGTGTCTCCAACGGATTCCACGGTGCTCATTTTAGGTGAAAGCGGAACCGGCAAGGAACTGGTGGCCACCAGCATCCATGATAACAGTGGAAGAGAAGACAAACCGCTTATCAAACTCAATTGCGCCGCCATCCCCGAAGAGTTGCTGGAAAGCGAATTGTTCGGCCATGAAAAAGGCGCTTTTACCGGTGCCACCACTTTTAAGCCCGGGAAATTCGATATGGCCAATGCCGGTACCATTTTTTTGGATGAGATCGGCGATATGCCATATAATTTGCAAGGCAAAATTTTGCGGGTACTCCAGGAGCAGGAGTTTTACAGGGTTGGTGGCAGTCGTACCATCAAGGTGGACGTTCGAATCATTGCTTCTACAAATAAAAATCTGAAAAAAATGGTCAAGGAAGGCACTTTTCGCGAGGATTTGTTTTACCGGCTGAATGTTTTCACCCTACACTTGCCGCCCTTACGGGAACGGAAAGAGGATATTCCCCTGCTGGTAGATTATCTGCTTCAAAATGCTCCGAAAAAAGCGACCATATCAGCCATGGCGCTTCAGATTCTGTTGGCATTTTCATGGCCCGGCAACATCCGCGAGTTGAAAAACACCATTGAAAGCGCGTCCGTGATTGCCGAAAACGGAACCATCGAACCGGCGCACTTGCCGGCTAAAATTGCCGGGGCGTTCGATCAAAACCGGATGGCCTTCGATAGATTTGCAGCGGACATATCGCTGGATGAACGGCTCAAGGAAATTGAAAAAAGTATGATTATCGAAGCCTTAAAAAAGACCGGCGGTGTTCAAGTGCGCGCTACCGAGTTGCTGGGGATCAATCAGCGCAGTTTGTGGCATCGTATAAAAAAGCATGGGATTGATGTAAAAAGTATCAAAAACTACGATTTGTGAAGAAATTAGCCTTGGAAAAGCTATATTTTTTGTAGTTTCTTAACTCCAAAAAATAATGAGATTTTTTTAAATTATCCTGAAATTTAATAAGCTATTTAAATAATTATAAATAATATTTAGCTGAAACCTGTACATATCCTGGCATCGTTTGTGCATTTATGACAAACGCTGTAGAGCAATTGTTCACGTGTTGCAAATTTAATTGGGATGGCCTATGCGATAGACACAGTGAGAATGATTAAACCCCTTAAACTGCATTGAGCGAGGGAACCACCATGAAAAAACAAAATCCATTGAACAATCAGCTGAACAATCAGCAGGGTTTTACCTTGATCGAAATTATAGCGGTTTTGATCATCCTGGGGATCCTGGCAGCCGTGGCTGTGCCACGTTATATTGATTTGGAAGTCAGCTCAAAGAAAAGAGGCCTCGAGGCTGCCGTGGCGGAATTGAACAGCCGGGAAAGCCTGGTTTGGGCCGAGACAAAAATATCTGGCTCTGGTACAGCATCGACTGTAATGCTAACAGGCGGCACATCTGAGGGCAGCTACTTATACTTAGGCGAAGACTACACGTGGGTTGACGATCCCGCTGATGGCAATGGCACATTGGATTTTCAAGGTCAGACGGCCACTGTAACCCGAACAACTGAAACGGATACAACGCCAGGGACCTGGACACTAGCTCATAGTCCATAACCACAATATTCGTTTTACGTATCAATCAGGTGGAACTTGACGGTCCAACCCAACCCCTATATCTTCACAATATCGTCGGTCACAGTCTAATAGGGCAGCTAAGCATCACTGCTCTTTTCGATTTTCCAGTCATTAAAAGCACCTCTCCTCTTGCCCGCATGATTTCCTGTGTTATATTGATGGATCAGAAAAGGTTGACCGGTTGACTTGTTGACTGGTTGTCATGATGGATGTATCCATAGGTGACTGAGCGGTTCCAAGTTCAGGGTTCAAGCCTGCCCTGGCGCAACGTGATCTGGCTATGAAATTGTTTTCACGTTCTATGGACTTGGCTTTCCATCACCACATCTTGACAGGTTAGGTCTGAGATAAGGGTTCAAAGGTTAGAACAGATGGATACTGCTCCCAATATTAATCAAAACCTGTAATACCCATCATACCCCATTGAGTGAAATGTATTTCTAGCCAAATGAAGACCCGATCCTTCGGATACGAGCCGTGCGGGTTTTTTTAACCTGGAACGTTTCACCCTGCGTGTGGGTTCGATGCCCGATGGGCGCAGCCCCAAACCAGTCAACCCAAAAGAAATAAAAAAAACAATGCCTCAACCTGCGAAACAATACGGAAAGGATAAACCCATGAAGCTTGCAGTCAGCGGTAAAGGCGGTGTCGGCAAAACAACCTTCGCATCTTTGCTGATTCGAACTTTCAATGAAACCGGAAAACGGGTGCTGGCCATCGATGCGGATCCGGATGCAAACCTGGCGGCCGGTATCGGCATCGGGAATGCCGGGGACATTGTTCCTATTTCCGAGATGAAAGAGCTCGTATTTGAACGGACCGGAGCCCAACCCGGCAGTATCGGCGGGTTTTTCAAACTTAATCCCAAAGTGGATGATCTGCCGGATGCACTATCAGCAACCTTTGAAAACATCAAGCTCATGCGCCTGGGCGGAGTGAAAAAAGGCGGGGCAGGGTGCATATGCCCGGAAAGCACACTGTTGCGGGCCCTGGTCATGCACATTGTTTTGGCCAGAGACGAAGTTGTGGTCATGGACATGGAAGCCGGTATCGAACATCTTGGCCGGGCCACCGCCAAGGCGGTCGACAAATTGATCGTCGTGGTGGAGCCGGGACGGCGCAGTATCGATACGGCCGAACATATCCGACGACTGGCCTCAGAGATTGGGATGAATAACATCGGTGTTGTGGGCAACAAAATTCGCGGAACCAAAGACGAAGAATTTCTTCAAAAACATTTAGCCGATTTTGAATTCATCGGTTTTCTTCCCTATGATAATTCCCTGATCGAAGCCGATCTCAACGGAGTTTCACCCTTTGACGTGGATTCTCCATCCAAGGCGCAAGTCGAAAAAATGATCACAAGACTATAACCAGTGAATATTGAATCTTCAATTTATAAATGATGTACCAACCCAAACAGCGCTACTCAAAATCAAGACGCCGGTTCAGCAAACCATCCGATACTCCCCAACTAAAGCCCGGTGCAGACGCCGGGCTCAAGAAAACTTTTGCCACCATCGGTGTCCCTCGAAGTCGGCCGTTTGTCCCCGACTCTTTTCAAACCCGGGCGGTGGCGGCGGTCGAACACACCGATTGTCTGGTAACCGTACCCACCGGGGCCGGTAAAACCTGGATTGCCGAACAGGCCATTGCCCGCATCCGTAAAAAAGACGGCCGCAGCTGGTATGCCTGTCCGTTAAAAGCCTTGAGCAATGCCAAATACGCTGAATTTTCCGATATTTTCGGAGCAAAAAATGTGGGTATTCTCACCGGTGATCACAAGGAAAACCCGGATGCTCCGATTATTGTCGGCACGACCGAAATATTGCGTAACCAACTTTATGATGCCATGTGCCGAGGCCAATCATTGGCCACCGATCTTGTGGTTCTAGACGAAGCCCATTTTCTCGGTGATGAAGATCGCGGTGTGGTCTGGGAGGAGATCATGATTTATCTTCCGGCCCGAATCCCGTTGCTGATGTTATCCGCCACCATCGGAAATGCCGGGCGGATTGCCGCCTGGCTATCGTCAATTCGCTTCAAACATTGCACGGTCATCGAAGAAACCATTCGCCCAGTGCCGTTATTCCCCCTTTTCTTTCATCCGACCGGTACGTTGCTGCCGCTGACCACTTCGGTTAAAGCGGGCGTACACCCGCAACTATGCAAAAAAGTCAAACAATTCATCAAAACCAGGAGACGGCGAAATTTAGGGCACCACCGCAATTTACCGCCTTTTGGCGATATTTTACGGGTCCTAAAAAGATATGATCTTCTACCGGCGATTTTTTTTGTGAAATCCCGGGCTGACTGCGATGCGGCGCTGGATTCGTGCCGGGGAAACCAGACATTCGCTTCCGGGCGCTTGCAGGAGCTCAACCGGAAAATAGAAGCGTATATTCAGCACACACCGCATATTTCCACCCATCGTCAGCGGTGGCATCTGGGAAACCTTGCTGTCGGCGCCCACCACAGCGGACAGCTGCCTTCCTGGAAACTGCTATTGGAAAGACTGATGACCGAAGGTCTTCTCGATGCTGTTTTTGCAACCTCCACGGTAGCCGCCGGGGTGAACTTCCCAGCCAGAACGGTTGTGTTTTTCAATTCAGATCGATTTAACGGTAAAGATTTTCTGCCCTTGACCCCCACCGAATTTCATCAGATGACCGGCAGAGCCGGCCGCAGAGGTATGGATAAGATCGGATTCGCCCTTGTGGTGCCCGGTAAGTTCATGGACGTGCGGTTAATGGCGAAGCTGCTCTCCCGGCCGGCATCTGACGTGGTCAGCCAGATCAAAATCAATTTTTCAATGGTACTGAATTTGCTGCTTTCCCATAATCCCGATCAAATCGAAGAGCTTTTGAGGAAATCATTTGCAAACTACTTAATCACCCGATCGAAACAAAAAAAAGGTATTTCAGATGGGCACAAATATCTCTGGCAGAGTTTTTTGCGCCATCTTAAATTTTTAAAAAACACCGGTTTCGTGACCGCCGAAAATGAATTGACCCGGGATGGGCAATGGGCCAGTCAACTGAGAGTGGATCAGCCGCTTTTAATCGCAGAAGGGTTTCGACGTGGGGTTTTCCCGCAATCGGACCCCGATATGCTTGCGGCCGTGATTGCCAGTTTTGTCAATGAGCGCGAAGTCGATGGGAGAATAAATAAAAAATTCGTTCCGGATTCGCTGGCAGATGCGTTTTCAAAGGTGACCGGAGCGTTAAAACCCTTTGCCGCCAGGATGGCCCAGGGTAAGTTCGACGTCCGTCCCTTGCAGTTGCGGCCGGCGGCCACGATTTACGCCTGGGCCCGGGGACAATCCTGGGAGACCGCACTGGGAATCGCGGAAATGGAAGAGGGGGATCTGGCCATGCTGATTGTCAGAACCGCCGATAACCTGCGGCACATTCGGGGCCTGAAAGATGTTTTCCCAGAAGTGGCTCAAACAGCGTCTGTATCCATCGAGAAGATCATGCGGGATCCGGTGGTAAATGAATATTGAGGTGTAAATGGGGATAAAGGGCAGAATTCAATAACTCTTCATTCTTCATTCGTCACGCTTCATTCCTGACCGTTTTCCCCTGATTTTCCCGATTTTTTCAGCCAGTCGATTCAAGTTGAACGGTTTTTGAATGAAACCGTCGCACCCGCGATGGAGAATTTTACTGGCCTGGCCGTTCACACTGTATCCACTCGAAAGCAGAACTTTGATGTTCGGGTTGATGGCTCTGAGACGATCAAAGGTTTCGCCGCCACCCATACCGGGCATAATCATGTCCATAATGACCAGATCTATTTTATCCGAGTTTTTCTGAAATATATCAAGCGCCTCGCGGCCGCTCAAAGCAGAAAGCACTGTATATCCCAATTCTTCCAGTAATTCACGGCCGACATCAAGGATCATTTTTTCGTCATCGATCAAAAGAATGGCTCCGGTACCCTTGAGCATCGCGGCAGGCACTGTTTTTTCACGGACAGCCTCTTTCTCCGATGCCGGCAGATAAATCGTAAATGTCGTACCCTTTTCTTTTTCGCTGTGCACATCAATGTAACCACTGTGGCTTTTTATGATGCCGTAAACGGATGCCAGCCCCAGACCGGTTCCCCGGCCCATTTCTTTGGTGGTAAAAAACGGCTCGAATATCCTTTCCCGGGTTTTCCGGTCGATGCCCACGCCGGTATCGGAAACCGAAATTTCAACGTATTTTCCCGGCTCCACCTTAAACGGTTTGACATAGCTGCTATCCAGCATGACGTTGCGGGTCTTAAGATAGACATCACCGCCTGCGGGCATGGCTTGCCAGGCGTTGACATAAAGATTGAGCAGGGCCTGCTCGATTTGCCCGCGATCGACCTCGACGGCCCAGATCTCGTCATGAAAAACGGTGTGGACCTGGATTTCTTTTTTCGTCCGGGCGAAGAGGGCGGAAGATTTTTCAATAACTTCGTTGAGATCGGTGGTTTTAACGAGGTATTTTCCGCGGCGGGCAAAACCGAGCAGCTGTCTGGTCAGTTCGGTACCATTTTGCACAAATTTTTCAATGCTTTTGATCTTTTTATAGTTCGGATGCTCGGATTCGATTTTAAGCAACATCAAGGTAGCATTTCCCTGAATTCCCATAAGAATGTTATTGAAGTCATGGGCGATGCCGCCGGCCAGGGTTCCAATGGACTCCATCTTTTGCGCTTGCTGGAGCTGGGTTTCAAGGAGGCGTTTTTCTTCTTCCGTTTCTTTGCGCTGGCTGACATCACGCACCATCCCCCTGAATCCCGCCGGTTTCCCATCTTTATCTGTCAGCAATGAAATAGAAAGCTCGAGTGCCGCCTCACTGCCGTCTTTTCGGATCACATCATAATCGGTTACATCTTCGGGCCTTCCGGTCTGTTTGATCTGCTCCATTATGCGAGGGATTTTCTCGGCGGTGTCTGGGGTGGTGTAATCGCAGGAATTCATACCCAGCAATTGATTGCGGGGATATCCCAAAATTTTGCAGAAGGCCTCATTGGAAAATGTTAGATTTCCTTTCTGATCGGTTTCGAAATAGCCTTCTTCAATGCTTTCCAGAATGGTCCGATATTTCTCCGAGCTTTCCCGCAGCGCGCTATCTGCTGCTCGGCGCTTATTGTAGGTGTATTGGACATGGGAACCAAAAATAGCAAATATGCACAAAACCAAAATCCGCGTCCATACCTGGAAAAGGTCAGGTCCGAGGATGATTTGAAAAATATTGGCTTCCGGTTCCAAAAAGAAATACATAAAGGATTCACAAACCCAGTAGACGGCGGCCAGACCAATTCCGGTAACGACCATCGATTCTGCGATGGTGTTTTTAAGTTTATTTTTCATTGGGTTCTCCCTCATGTAACTATTAAATAATATTAAAAAATCACATGGGTGTCAAATTAAAAAAGGTGGCAGTCGCGAGGTTTGTCTGGGCAAGCCGGCAACGTTGCTTTATACTCGATTTTCCAGTATCATATCCCAAACCGGAATGGTTTGTCTTATTTCATCGGTGGACGCTGAACCTGTGAACCCTAACAAAAAGCCTGGCTGCTCGGTTAATTGCAGTCCGAAATACGAAACCCTGCTCTTATCTCTGCTGGCTGTCGTTGTCATCCTGATTTATGCGGATACCTTGACCACTCCTTTTATTTTTGATGACATTGGCAATATCCGTCACAATCCCCATATTCGATTGACTTCTCTCAGTCTGAAAAATCTCATCCGAGCTGCTTTCCTGAGTCCGGAATCCAGCCGGCCGGTTGCCAATATCAGTTTTGCGCTCAACTATTATTTTAATGGTTTCAATCTCGTCGGTTTTCATCTGGTAAACCTCGTAATCCATCTTGCCGGCGGTTTCTTTTTGTATTTTTTTTCAAAAGCTACCTTAAAAACACCTGGATTGCGTTGCAGATCTGAAAAATGCGACTGGATACCATTTTTTACAGCGTTTATATGGATGGTCCATCCGCTTCAAACCCAATCGGTTACCTACCTTGTGCAGCGCATGAACAGTCTGGCAGCCATGTTTTATTTATTATCGATGTTGCTTTATGTGAAATTTCGTCTGGATACCGACATCCGGGGCAAATGGTTGTCATTGGCAGGTTGTTCCCTTGCCGGTATTCTGGCGGTCGGCACTAAACAGATTTCCGCCACACTGCCGCTATTAATCATTCTGTATGAATGGTATTTTTTTCAAGAATTGCGTTTAAAGTGGGTTAGACGCCATTTTCTGGT
>Ga0316193_10004019_pt1 | contig 10748 bp, 8 predicted proteins | sample MerIslsedime2_MG_FD_207735 | JGI IMG/M metagenome (GOLD analysis project Ga0316193, IMG submission 207735) | Coastal sediment microbial communities from Maine, United States - Merrow Island sediment 2 | ecosystem: Environmental > Aquatic > Marine > Coastal > Sediment | place: USA: Maine... | reverse complement strand
TACCTTCTATTTTTTCCGTCCTACGATTACATGCGCCTCGTTTATGAAGGCTTCAGGCAAACGTGTCCCGAGGTGGCCATGATCCTGCAGACGCCCGGTATGCCCGAGACCGACCGCAGCGCTTTTTTGGATCGTTTTTCACGCGACAACCCGGAGACGCTGGTCGGTTTCGCCGTCATGGGCGGCATCTTCGGTGAGGGCATCGACCTCGTCGGGGAGCGGTTAAGCGGGGCAGTGATCGTGGGGGTGGGGCTGCCCGGCATCTCGCTGGAAAAAGAGCTCATCCGCGACTATTACGAAACGGCGCTCGGGGCGGGGTTCGAATTTGCCTACATGTACCCGGGCATCAACCGGGTCCTTCAGGCCGCCGGCCGGGTCATTCGCTCCGAGACCGATCGGGGTGTCGTCCTACTGATCGATCAACGGTTCGGCACGGTGCGCTACCACGCTCTTTTTCCTTCCGAGTGGCGTCCTGTGGTATCGTGCAGTGAGGACGACTTAAAAATCCACCTGGATCGATTTTGGACTAAAACAGGATCCATATAGGGTCAAAAAGACGTTAGATTAGTGCCCATCTGTTTACAAAAGCATCGACAGCGTTTCTTCAGCCCTGCCGGCGTTCATCCAGCCACTTTTCGAGTTCGGGCAGAATTTCAAAAAGATCACCTACGGCATAATAGTAGCAGTTGGCCATGATGGCGGCGTTCGCATCGGAGTTGATGCCGTCATACCTTTTGGCCATGATGTCCTCCATCGAGTCTAATGCGTTAAGCAGAACCGGACATCCATTGAAACCGAATACCCGTTCAATAGCACTGCAGGCTGAAGCGGTATTGTGCTCTTCAGCCGCTTTGGTCACGCGATCAAACTGGGTCCCAATTCCGCATGATGGTTATCCCAGAAGCCCCTGAATCCAGTTGCTGAAGCGATTTTCACCGGCCGGTCGGAGGCCGAATTCGGCGCCGGCTTTTAGCACGGCGTGGACCAGGCTGTCGCCATAGCCCCGACTGCAGGTCAACAGGAACCCGCCGTTGCCGTCAGCAGATTTGTCCAGGGTGACGATCTGGCAGGGAACGTGGCAAAAGGGGCCCTGCAACAAGAAAGGCGCCTTTTTGGCCGGATCCATGAAGTCCAGACTGGTCAATTTTTCGGCGATAAAAAACACCTTGGGCCCGAAGAGGGCCACAAAGACCGTCGATTCGGTGACGTCGGTGTAGCCCGAAAAATCCGGGATGGCCGGCGCCGCGTCGCCCAGGTGATAAATGGACGCCTGGGTGCGGTTCATGCGGTTGACCAGCGTTCTGTCGGCAAAAGTGCACGCGCCCGGGACTGCCGGAACGGCCAGGCCACAGGGGGTCAGCTCGCCGACCTTGTTGTGCTGCAGGTCCCAGCGGGTCTTGTGGGCCAGGTCCACCAGCCAGGGTCCCTGGCCCTCTTCGTCGTATTCCAGTGCCACCGTCCAGTTGTCGCGCACCTCTGCCTCGATGGGGCTGACCTTGAACCGCACCGGGGATTCTCTTTTTATTTCAGCCATGATGGGTACCTCATTTTCATTTTCAGACCATGATTTTGGGTAGAGCGACAGAGGAAGATGTATGCGTTTAACTATCGAGGAGCGATAATGCCCCCAAAATCTTTTTCTGGAAAGGCTACATTTTCATCCGTTTGCCTTCGGGATCGTAGAAGGGCATAGGGACGATTCCGGCGTGCAGCCGCACCCCTTTGCACTCATCCTCATAAATCTCCAGCCGGACGCCGATTTCCGCCAGCTGGGATTCCACCAGGGCCATACCCACGGCCTGACCGGTGGTGAAGCTTTTACGCATGGTGGCCACGTAGCCGCGCACCTTGTTGTCGACAATCAGGGCGCCGTCGCGAGCGGGCCGGGTATCGTCTTCCATTCGGATACCGACCAGCTTGAGTCGGCCGGCATCTTTTTCGGCCTGGTGCAGCGCCACGGCACCAACGGTTTTGGCATCGGTCTTCTTGCGGTCCCATAGAAAGCCCAATCCCAGATCGATCAGGTTGGTGCGCTGTTCGGATTCGGAGCCGAGAATGACGTGGCCCTTTTCCATGCGCAGCACGCTCTGAGCTTCCACACCGAAGTGGTGGATATCGAATTCGGCGCCGGCTTCTTTCAGCATGTCCCAGACCGCCTGGGTATAGGAGGAGGGCAGGTGCAGCTCGTAGGAGAGTTCGCCCACGAAGCCCAGGCGCATGGCGCGCACGAAGATGGTGTCTTTTATGAAAAACTCACGGTACCCGGAGAAGGGGAAGGCCTCGTTGGAAAGGTCGATGTCCACGACTTTGGCCAACACCTTGCGGGCATTGGGGCCGGAGAGGTTGATCACGCCCATGGCGTCGGTCAGATTGACCAGGGCGAAATCCCAGCCGTCGAAACGGGTGTGGTAGCGAATCCATTCCACAGTCTGCCCGGCCCGGGCAGACGAGGTCGTGAAATAGTAGTCGTTTTCACCGAGCTTGACCACCACGCCGTCGTCAATGACGCAACCGTCGTCGTTGCACATGGCCGAGTATTTGATGCGGCCCTCTTTGACCTTGCTCATGTCCGACGCATAGACCCGCTGCAGGGCTTTGAGGGCGTCGGGTCCGTGGATACGGAATTTGCCCAGGGTCGAGCCGTCCAGTATGCCCACATTGTTGCGCACATTGAGGATCTCTTCCTTGCAGTCGATGTCTTCGGAAAAGTAGCGCGCCCGCTGCCAGACGCCAATGTTGCGGAAGATGCCGCCTTCCTTGATCTGGGAGTCGTGCAGCGGGGTATGCTTGAACATGTGGTGGTTGTAACCGGCATAGGTCGCAATGAAGGTGGGCACCAGCGGCGGACGCACCGTGGTGGGCACCGGTGTAGTGATGGATGCCGTGTACTTGGCCACGAACAGCGGCAGGTTGTGCCCCGGAATGCCGCCTTGGCCCGGGCCGGTGCCGGCCGAGGTAAAGCGTTTGATCAGTTCGGGGACATCGAAGCCCATATCGACGGCCTGCTTGATATTTTTAATCGTGGTGTCTTCATCAAAGCAGATGAAGCTCTTGCGCCCCTTGACCGGGGCGGTGACCAGCTTGCAGCCGCGCTCCGGACCGGGGAGGGTCGCTACGGCCTTTTCGGCTTCGGCAACCGCCCCGCTCATGTCTGCACCGGCCTCGGCGGCCGCCTTGAGGCCGGCCAGGCGCCCGGAAGCTTCGATTGAAGCTGGGTTGTTGACGCCGGTAATACGGCCGGCGGGGAACATCTTTTCAGGCAGATCCGTCGGCAGGAAGTATCCGGTGTGGCTGTCGTAGCCCATTTTGGCCCCGGCCAGGATAAAAGGACCGGTCAGCGGCGTAAGACCGGCGGATGCCACCAGCAGGTCGCAGGGAAGCTGGCGCTTGACGGTACCCTCTACGGTGGAGAGGGTGACCTTTTCCACCTGCTGGGATCCGTGAGCTTCGGCTGCCACCCAGCCTCTGAGAACCGGGATTTTACGCTCGGCCAGAGCCAGCATCAGCCCGGGATCCTGGCCGTCTTCGCGGATGTCGGCCACACAATTGATTTTCAGTCCCAAGTCGAACAGGTCGACGGCGGCTTCGAGCCCCAGGTCATGGCCAACGGAGAAAACCGCCTCGCTGCCCGGCAGCAGGCCGTAGGTGCGGGCCAGGCGATGGGCACAGCCTACCTGCATGACGCCGGGGCGCTCGTTGTGGTCGAAAATCAGGGGGCGCTCGATGCAGCCGGTGGCCACGACGACGCTCTCGGAGCGGATCTCGATGTAGCGCTCGGCGAAGACATCGTCGGCTTTGCCCACCTGGAAGGCGGTGATGAGGTTGTTGTTGTAAGCGCCCACCATCGAGGTGTGCTTGAACACCCGGATGTTGTCGGTCTGTTCCACCTTCCCGGCCAGTTCACGGGCCCGTTTGTACAGGGGCGTGCCGTTGCTGGTGGTGCTGGCCCGGTAGTCGAAGCATCCGCCCAGATGGGGGCGGGATTCCAGCAGCACCACCCGCAGGCCCGACTCGGCGGCGGACAGGGCGGCGGTCATGCCGGCGGCGCCGCCGCCGATGACGGTGACTTCGGCATTAATATACATTTCGTCGTACTGGCCATTCATCTGATAGTCGGCAGAAATGACACCCAGACCGGCGGCCTTGCGGATCTGCTTCATGGCCACGGGCCATATTGACGCGGGCTTGTGCATGGTCTTGTAGTAAAAACCGGCCGGCATCATCCAGTCCAGTTTGTCGATAAAAGCCAGCCAGTCACGATCCGCTGACCCTTTGACATTCTGCTCCTTGATCTCCATGCCGTCCTTCAGCAGCATGTTTTCCGTGCGCACGTTGGGAACGCCGTCGACCTCCATGCAGGTGTTGCTGCACTCGCCATCCAGGCTGTAGAGCCCGCGGGGTCGGTGGTATTTCAAACTGCGTGCAAAGATCCTGACGCCATTGGCGAAAAGGGCCGTTGCAACTGTGTCTCCGGCCACCCCATAGACGGTTTTGCCCCGGTGCTTCAGGGACAGTTTCTCCGAGGGGTCGATCCGGAGGGTGGGCAATTGGTTAAGCCGGTTCATTCGCTCGCCTCCGGTTGTTCCACTTCGAGGTTTTGGATTGTGTCACGATAGGTGGTGAACCAGGACCCGCAACCATCGCGGTGAACCCACCACTCTTTCTGGACGCCGGCCGTGCACTTGTTCATATGGACGTAGTCACACCAGGCTTTGGGAGTCAGACCCTCTTGCGCCGGGCGCGGTCCCTTGTCTTCTCCCCCATAGCGGAACTCGTAACCGTTGCGTTTGCCGCAGACGGGGCAGGTAAGCGTTAGGGCCATTGTTCAAGCTCCTTATGAATATCGGCTGTTGCGGCATCGACCGTGCGTTGAGCGGCGACACCCATCCGGTCAGTTGTTGGGCGTGTAGCAGACCAGTTCGGCGGTTTCACCCATCAACTGGTGGGTTTCATAGCGACGCAGGTTGAACGGCTTGAGCATGTCCGGGCAGCTGCCGGTGGCCATGTAGGCGGCCATGTGTTTGCCGACGGCGCTGCACGATTTGAAGCCGAAGTAGCCCCAGCCGCAGTCCATGTAAAAACCCTCGATGGGGTCGTTGCCGTCCATTATGGGCGCCATGTCCGGGGTCATATCGGCCAGACCACCCCAGATACGCATGAATTTGACGCCGCGCAGGCAGGGCAGCCAGTCGGACAGGGCTTCGGCCTGGTGTTTGATGTAATGGGCCGTGTTCTGAGTCGTGTAGTTGGGCCACTGGTCCATGTGGGCGCCGGTGGCGATCTCACCCTTCAGGGTCTGGTTGGCATAGCAATGGTATGCTCCGGAAGAGACCACGTGGTCGAGCAGCGGTTTCAACGGCTGTGTGACCATGGCCTGGATGGTGAGCACGGCGATGGGCAGTTTGATGCCCAGCAAGTGGTATATCAAGCCGGCACTGTAGCCGCCGGCAGTCACCAGCACCCGGGGGGTGCGAATGCGGCCGCGGGAGGTCTGCACGCCGGTGATCTTGCCGTCTTCGGCGTCGATGGCGGTGGCTTCGGTCTGCTGGTGGATATGCACGCCGTGTTTGGTGCACCCCTTGGCCAGGCCCCAGACCACCGCGTCATGGCGCACGATGCCGCCGGGGGGATGGTACATGGCCCCGTGGATGGGAAAGGTGATATCCTCGGAGATGTTCAGTGCCGGAACCATCTCTTTGGCCTGTTTGGCATCGATCAGGTGGCTCTCAACACCGTGGAACTGAGCGGTGGCGATGGTCATGCGGGCCGCCTTCATGGCCGCTTCACTGTGCATGAGGTTGAGATTGCCACAGTTGTTGAACATGAGATTGAAGTCCAGTTCTTTGGTGAGCACCGGCCAAAGGTCCAACGCCTCCTTGTAGAGCGGCACGTTGTACTGCGTCCGCTGGTTGGCCCGCACGATCGCCGTGTTTCTGCCGGCACCGCCGAATCCGATGAAGCGCTTCTCGATGATAGCGACATTCTGCATGCCATGATTGCGGGCCAGATAGTAGGCTGTGGCGAGCCCGTGCAGACCGCCGCCGATGATGACGGCATCGTAGCTGAACTTCATGGGATTGGATTTCCAGATTCGTTTTTTGGCAAGACCCAACATGGATTCCCCTTGTTTTGAAAAATTGAGTATCGTCCGGTTCGCAATTGACAATTTTAGTTTCATATGAAATATTTTATGTCAACAAAAATCTGAGCATATTTCAGTTTCGTTAAAAGGCGATCGAAGGATAATCCTCCGATGCGTTCGGGCGGGCTCAGGTCCGCGGCAAGAAGCGGGAAAAACGAGCCTAAATCGGGCCTTCGTTTTAGCCGAAAACGCCTGATGAACATCCGTTCCAATCGATAAAACGGCATTCGATACGATCTTGAAAATGAAATGAATGACATCAAATAAATATTTTATTCCAAAGCAGGAGACTTTAAATCATGCCCAACGTAATCAAGGCTCACCCTCTGCTGGAACGGATAGCGAAGTTTCACAAGGAACTCACCCCCAAGAGCCGCGTCATCGGTGACTACGTCAAGGAGAATCCGCGAAAGGTGATGTTTATGACCGTTGCCGAACTGGCCAAGGCCTCTGAAGTCAGCGAAGCCACGGTGGTTCGGTTTGTGGGCCAGCTGGGGTATGAAGGGTACACCGATTTTCAGCAATCCCTTCGGGACTTCGTGGACACGGAGCTGACGCTTCTGGATCGCGTCGACCTCACCGATATGCTGAAACCGGGAGCAGAACGGTTTCGTCAGGTGGTTTCAGAGGAAATCGACAATTTGAGGCTGCTTTTCGAAAAAACCGACATCCATCAGATGGACCGGGTCGTTTCTCTGCTTCATAACAGCCCGCAAATCTACGTCATCGGTTCCCGACTGTCCTACACGTTTTCCTACTATATGGGGTGGTCCCTCACCAAGGTTCGCGGCGGTATTCAAATCTTCAAAGGCAGCGACAAGACAACCCTGGACTGGTTGACCATATCACCGGCAGATGTGCTGGTGGTCCTCATCGCCGTTTCCCGATATCCCAATGACTTGATCCGCCTGGCCAAACTGGCGAAACGGTTGGGACAGCGTCTGGTGGTGCTCACGGATAGTGCGGCTTGCCCGATCACCCACGAAGCGGACGAAAGCCTGATTGCGCCTTCCCCTCACATCCCCCTGATTGGCTCCCCGGCCGCCTTGTCTTGCCTGATCAATTACCTCGTTATGGAATTGGCCAGCCGCTATGGCAGCGATCTGAAAAAACACCAGGAGAAACTGGAGCAGTCTTACTGGGAAAACGATGTGCTCTTCAACATGAAAAAACTGGCATGAATTTCAAAAGCGCCGTTTTCTTGCTGATTGAAAATCCACCTGAAGATCTTCTTGTCGAAAAGGAGAAAAGGCAGAAGCGGATTGAACTCGCATAATTTTTTATTGACAATAAAATTGCTCCGGTGTTATGGCGTTTTTATCTTAGTGTGTTAATGAGTTATGAACTGTATTTCAGTACGAAAATAAGGTGGGCGCCTCCGCCCGTATAACCGGTTTCGAAAGACGACTGAAACTCGCCGCAACGGGGTCTAAGCCCGGACCCGGCCCGTCTTCAAATAAGGTGTTCGGGTTTGTCCCCAATGTTGTGCCTTTCACGTGATATCGACATTGGGTCCGGTCTAAGACCTCGTAGGCGACTCAGACAGTCAGCCGCTATTCTCAACCGCTCATTCGGGCTCCGGCGCATCCTTTTCATGCACCGTGGTGGCCCGAAGGGTCATGAGCGTTTAACATGCAAAAAATATAACAATTGTTAATAACTTTCGACCTGAGGGCCCCAGCGAAAAATAATGCCACATCTTGCTTGTCTTTTGGTCCGTCTACTGCGTTACATCCACCGATACGTATCTCGATATGCGCCGCTGGATGTGCCTTGTAGGCAAACCCAAATCCGGCGCAATCTTGTGTCATTATTTCTTGCCGAGGCCCTAAATTCTTAATTTGTAAGCCGAGACTCCAAATGAATACGTGGAGAATTTTCCATAGAGGAAGGCGATGAAATTCGATGCCATACAGATTAATTCCGCCCCCGAAGCCCTGGTAGAACAAATAAGGGAACAAATCAGGTCTGGAAAATTAAAACCCGGGGAGGGCCTGCCTTCGCAGCGCGAGTTGGCAAAGTTGTTTCGAGTGGGGCTCGGGACCGTTCGGGAAGCGTTTAAAATCCTCGACGTCATGGGGTGTGTGGACATTCTGCGGGGCAAAGGGACGTTTGTCGCTCAAGATGCGTTAAGCATTCAAAACGAGGCTCCCAGCATTGAAAATGCGCTGGAGGCGGTTTCCCTGACGGAGCTGATGAAGGCACGTGAGGTGGTGGAAAGCGGCGCTGCGCGAATAGCGGCGAAAAAGGCCGATAATGAGAGCATCCAGCGGCTTCGGGAGATAACCTCCCGAATGCTTTCGGCCGACCTCTCCAGCGAAGCATATTACGAAAACGATTTCAGGTTTCACATCGCCGTGGCCGAGGCCTCGGAAAACCAGGCAGTCCTCGAGATCGTCAAACTGCTGGTCGATAAGGCGCACCACCATATTAACTTCATGAACGATGCCTTGGGCATCTCCTTGCCCGCGGCTAAGGGGAAGTGCGTCGGAAGCGCGGTTAGAGTTGTCGATTTCATTGCGGACGGAGACGCCGAGCGTGCCGGAGAAGCGATGTGCGAGCATTTAAATACAGTCAACGACAGCCTCTTGAAGGAGTTTCCGGGAAAGCGATTAAAACGCGGCACTTTTCAGTAAAATATTAAGCCAATAATCAAAAAGAGGAGCAGCTTCAAATGGCTTCAAAACTGGACGACAAAATCCGGGAAACCGGCATGAAATTGTACGATATCGCGGAAAGATCCAAACCGTCCTTGTTCAGAAAAGATTTTTGGACCGGCAAAGTCATGGATCTTTCCATGAAGAACGAAGCCTTCAAACAGGAGATGTTTCGATTCGTGGATGTGTTTCCTTATTTAACCAAACCCGAATCGGTGGCACGGCACATTCAGGAGTATTTTTGCCGGCCGGACCAGGATTTTCCGAAAACGATGCGCTGGGGGTTGTCCAAGGTGAAACCCGACTCGATCGCCGCCAAAATGGCGGCCAAGAGCATCGGGAAAAATATCAGCACCATGGGCAAGCAGTTCATCACGGGCGAGACCATCGATGAAGCCGCTAAAGTCATGTACAAGGGCCGCCAAAAAGACGGGGTTGCATGGACCGTCAAAATCCTCAAGGAGGCGGTTACGTCAACACGGGAGGAAGAGGAATTTCTGGAAAAACAGATCGAACTGATGGAGCGCTACAGCGAAATCGTCAAAGAGTGGCCCGCCCTGGGAACCGCTGAAAAAGGCGGTCCGGACTGGGGCGTCAGCCCCCAGGTCAATATCTCCCTGATGGCCTCCTGCCTTTATTCCCAGTATCTGCCTAAAAGCTGTGCCATGGACTATGCGATCGACCGGGCCAAGGAACGGCTGCGGCCGATCTACCGCAAGGCCCTGGAATTAAAGGCCTACGTGCTGATGGATATGGAGCACCTGCCGGCGCGGAAGTTTACCCTGGAATTGTTCAAGAGCATCAACGACGAGCCCGAGTTTCGCGACTGGCCCCACAAGGGCATCGCTTACCAGGCGTACATGAAGGATGCCGAACCGTTGCTTGCCGAGCTATTGGATTGGGCCAAAAAAGGCGGCCACAACTTCGGCATGCGCCTGATCAAGGGCGCTTTCTGGGACGAAGAGGTGGTGCTGGCCAACCTCTACAACTACCCGATTCCGGTTTTTACAAACAAGCACGCCACCGATGCCTGCTACGAGAGATGCGCCCACACGGTGCTGGAAAACCACCGCTATATTCAGCTCAAATGTGCTTCCCACAACATCCGCACGGTCGCCTACGTCATCGAATGCGCCGAGGAGCTTAAGGTCCCCGAGGACCGACTGGAGTTTCAGATGCTCCACGGCATGGCCGAGAACCTGCGCGAGGCCTGGAAAAAACACAACCTGCGGCTGCGCCTCTACTCGCCGGTGGGAGAAATCGTGCCCGGCATGGCGTACCTGGTGCGCCGCCTGTTGGAAAACACATCCAGTGAATCGTTTTTGAGGCAGAGTTTCGCAGACGGCGCGGCGAGAGAGGAAATGCTGAGAGACCCGGCGATCCTTGCTAACGAGAACCCGGAACCTGAGAAAGATACCGAAGCTGCATCTGAATATGGTGAAAAAGGTCCGTTTTCCAACGAGCCGCCCGTCGAATGGGACATTCCCACACATGCCGCTTTCGCCGCCGCGCTTGAAAATGCAAAGGCGTCTTTTCCCCGGCAAGTACTCCCGGTTGTTGACGGAGGCCCGATAGGAGGCGGAAAGAAAATGCTTTCCTGCGACCCCAATAAGCCCGAAAGAGTCGTGGCCGAAGTTGCTTGCGCAGACCCCGGCACGGTCGAAAAGGCGGTCGCCGCCGCTAAAACGGCTTTTGTGGACTGGTCCGCTACCCCCGCCGAAAAGCGGGCGGACTGCCTTTTCAAAGCGGCGGAGCGGGTGCGCGCCATACGGCACGACCTGGCCGCACTGCTCGTCTATGAGGGGGGCAAAAACTGGAACGAAGCCCAGGCCGATATTTGCGAAGCGGTGGATTTTCTCGAATTTTACGGCCGCGAAATGATTCGTTTAAACCAACCGCGCATGGCGTCCGAGCTGCCGGGCGAATCCAGTCGCCTCGGATACATTCCG
>Ga0316193_10004014_pt1 | contig 10753 bp, 10 predicted proteins | sample MerIslsedime2_MG_FD_207735 | JGI IMG/M metagenome (GOLD analysis project Ga0316193, IMG submission 207735) | Coastal sediment microbial communities from Maine, United States - Merrow Island sediment 2 | ecosystem: Environmental > Aquatic > Marine > Coastal > Sediment | place: USA: Maine... | reverse complement strand
CTGGCAGCGGACAACATGGTATGGAACATCACCAAGGACAAGATCACCGTAAGGATGACGGTATCACCTGACCAGGCCTGGTCGGTTGCCGGGCCCACCCCGCCGCCTAAGCCGCCGACATCAGGCGTGGCGGATCCGCTTAGCGACAAGATGAAGGCCGGCCGGTGGGATCCGCAAGCATCGGATGCACAGAAAAAACTGGTTGATACCTTCAAGAAAGAACACGACATGAAATGATTCGTACTGAACCGGGCGGCCCCATGGCTGGATGCCGCCCGGTCCTGCTGCAAGCCTTTCATTCATGTCGTATACGGGGAGGAAATTTTGAATACAAGAGCATTGATTTTAGTGGTACTGGTTAGCACACTGCTGGGAGCGCTAGCACAGGCGCATGCGGCAGGACAGAGCGATCTGGCCAAGCAGGCCCAGAATCCGATTGCCAATCTAATCAGCCTGCCGTTGCAGAACAACACCAACTTCAACGTCGGTCCGGATGACCGAAACCAGAATATCCTCAATATTCAGCCCGTGTATCCTTTTTCGGTCGGCGATAACTGGAATGTGATCACCCGTACGATCCTGCCTGTTATGTCACAGCCATTGCCCGATGGGGATCGACAAAATGGACTGGGTGACACCAGCTTTTCGGCATTCTTCTCTCCAAAGGATTCCGGCAAGCTGACCTGGGGCGTTGGACCGGTGGTGCTGATTCCGACTTCCACGGATGATTCGCTGGGCGCCGGCAACTGGGGCGGTGGCGCGTCGGCCGTGTTTCTCAGCATGCCCGGAAACTGGGTCGTTGGTTCACTGTTCAGCAATGTCTGGGCGCAGGATGTCAATCTGTTCACCTGGCAGTACTTCATCAACTACAACATCCCGGGCGGCAACGGTCTCTACCTGACCTCCGCACCGATTATCACGGCCAACTGGGAAGCCGACTCCAGCGACCGCTGGACCGTACCGTTCGGTGGTGGCGTTGGCAAAATATTCAAGATCGGCAAGCAGCCGCTGAATGGCCAGGTGTCAGCCTACTACAACGTGGACAAGCCGAAGTTCGGCGCAGACTGGCAACTCCGCCTGCAGCTGCAGTTTTTGTTTCCGAAGTAGGCAGCGATACGCGTTTAATACAAACCAGGACCGAGCGGGCACAGCGGCTAATCGGGGCTACAAATAATTGCTTATGAACCAGGAGGGAGCAATGAAATCCGGAGTGAAACACAAATTTATCACGTTGCTGATGGCCGCCTTGTTCTGCATGGCGGGGGGCAATGCTGCCCACGCGGCAGGTGGCGATTCGACCGGTGGGCAATGGGAGTATTCACTGGCACCGTTATTCCTGTGGGCGCAGGGCATTCAGGGGGATTCCGGGATTGGTCCGACAACGACCCCGCTGGATATAACGTTCAAAGATGCGCTTAATAATCTGGAGGGCACTTTTACCGTCCATGGCGAAATGAAACGCGATGCATTGACGCTGTTCGCCGAGTACCAGTATGTCAACCTGGGTCCGGAGGCAGAAGGCCCCATGGATATCAAACTGGATGTGGGTTTCAAGGACTACATTGCCGAAGCGGGTGTCGGCTACTGGGTCTTCGGCACTGACAGAACGGACTGGGAGGTTATTGGCGGCGCCCGTTACACCAAGCAGAAACTTGATGTATCCGTCAAGAACGGACCGGACCTGTTGAAGGTTGATGAAGACTGGTGGGTGGGTTTCTTCGGTGGTCGCATGTCGGCAGAACTCTCGAAGAACTGGACCTTCATCGGCCGGGCGGACTTTGGTGTCGGTGCGGGTGAGACCAACCGGATCTGGAATCTGGCTGGCATGTTTGACTACCGTTTCAAGGACTGGGGTTCGGTGTTTGCCGGTTATAAATATATGAATTACGACTACGACAACGGTGAAAAAGGGTCTGGTCGTTACACCTACGATGCCAGTCAACAGGGACCGTTGGTCGGGTTGAACTTTCACTGGTAACACAATACTGACGCAGGCTTCAGGCCGTCACCGTACACACGCCGGGATTGGCGTACGGGTGACAGCCTGAAGCAGTTATTTTTCCATCCCCTTGACCGGCATCCCCGGCTCCACGCGCCGCTCTTCCAGTAAATCCATCGCCGTGATCTTCCAGGCGCCATCAACCACCGCGATAGTGACAGCTGCATCGTAGTAGTTCTTGCGGGTGTGTACATGCCCCCAGTGACCGACACTGCCCTGCGCCGTCCACGACGCATCGAGGACAAAGGATCCTGACTGGTCTGCAACCGGCCCAGCCGTGGCAGCCAACACCTCGATCTCGTTGACCCGCGCCTGTGCACCACCGGCCTTCTGCACCGCAAACGACTTGCGGTTCTGCAGGTAGATATCCGTCAGCAGGTCACCCTGCACACTGATGGCGAGCTTGTCGTAGACATCCGATTCATCCCGGAAATCAAACGCACGGTAGACATTCTGCAACAGGCTGTCGAGGATGGCGCTCGCCTGCTGTTCGTCAAGATCCTGCAGCATCGCAGCAGGCCGCGAAACTTCCATGCGCCCGTAGGGATACAACAGCACGGCTGCCGCCAGCAGCGCAAGGCTGGCGATCACCGGCTGCATGAGTGCCCCGCCACCACGGTGTCGCCGCCAAAACCACAGCAATGCAAGCAGTAACAGCAACACGCACAGCAGGCTCAACAGGGGCAGCATCAGCCTGCCCACCGTTTCAGAGACATTGACGTTCGCGACCGTGGGCGGCGTGTAGTTTTTCAGGAAATTCGTCCAGCTGTGGACATTATCCTCCGGCGTCAGGAAGGTGGGCAGCGGCCCGGCCGGGTCCGTGGACGTCGCCGGCACGCGTTGTATCTGGTCATTGAACAGGTCCCAGTCAACAGTGACCTGCTGCGGCAGACCATCGACCAGGTAGGTGAGGATGACACCGACGATCGCCGTGGAGATTTCCAGGCGCTCGGGCTGCTCCAGCAGCTGGATACCGGCGATGCCGACCTTGACGAAACTGGTACGGTCGAGGATCGGTTTCACCGGCTTGCCATCGATCAGCACGGTGTTGCGCGACAGCAGGAATTCACCCATCCGTTGTTTCAAGGCATCCAGTTCATCGACCTCGATGTATTCATCACCGCGTAACCCGAGGTCCATCCAGTCGGCCATGTCCTTGACGCGCGTCAGCACCTCGTGGCGCACCTCGTAGTCCTCGACGTACAGGAACGACATCAGCGCCGACTTGTGGTGCCGCTTCAGGTTGGGATTATCGAACTTCGAGTACCAGGGGTCAGCCCAGTCGAGGTTGATGGTTGCCGCTGCGCCGAGGTAGCGGAAATCGATCACCGGCACGGACTTGTGATAGGCGATAAACCCGATCGACACCTGCGTGCTGCCCTCTTCATCCTGAGGCGGGATAAAGGTCAGCGAGGACGGTCGACCCGTGAACGGGTAGATGATCTCTGCATACAGCACGCGCTTGTCTGCCGGCGCCTCCGGCACACGCTGGCGCGTGTAGGGATTGAGCATGCCGGCAAAGGGCGACTTGCGGTCAACACGCTGGCGCGGCTCGACCAGTACCGGTTGCCCCTGCAGGCGTTCACCGCCAGGCATGAGGACCTGCAAGACCTTGTCAGAGAAATGCCGCATGCGCGCCGCACTGTCAGGCCGTTCGACATCCAGTTCACTGACCCAGTCATCCGGGACCAGGTCCTCGAAGACATCCAGGTCATCGACATAGGCCTCCAGCACCACCCGGACATGATCGTCCATGACATAGATCTCGGCGATATTGGGCGAGGTCTCGGCCCCGGTGAGATTGATCCAGTCAGCAAGTGCCGCGAACGGCAGCAGACTGGTGCTGATCAGGGAGAAAAACAGTAATGTCCGGAGTTTCATCTGCATACTATCCTTTGCATCATTTCTAGTTACAAACCCATACCCAAGAATGTCATTGTTCACTCATGAACAACTGTTTTCCGTTTACCGCAACCTGATACCGGTCATTCAGAGATGCCGGTTTTAGAGCGGCATCAGTTGATGCAAGCCGTCCGCAACACGGATTAACAAGACACAGGAAACAGCGCGCACTTGCAGGCCAGACACGCTTGAGGATTCGTGCAGAACACCATAAAAGCTATATTAACAGCAGGCTTTTCATCACCTTCAGTACTTCCTTGAGTGGCAGTTGCGTGGCACCGGCAGCCACCAGTGGCAGCAATGCCGCAAGAGAAAGCGGCAATAATGCCATCCGACTCACAATCATGCCTGACAGCTTCCGGGCTGCCGTGTACGCCTTGACAGGATCAGGGATGTCCGTGGTTGTTTCCTCAGCACTGTCTTCACTTGCAGCTATGTTCCTGCCCAGCAATTCGCGCTCGGACGCGCGGTAATGACGGGTGGAACTTGTACTGTATGCAAGCAATGTCCTCTCCTTCAACCTGCCCAACGGCTTGTTGAATGCCAGCAGTGGGATTGCAAACAGCACCAGTATCACCACCAGCCAGCCTGTCATGAGCATCCCATAGGTCGTTGCCGTGAGTGTCGCATTCATGAGTTCATTTGCCACAACAGCACCCAGGACACAGCTCACCGCGAACACGAACATGGCGTAGGCATTCGGATATTGACCGAGGAAGGCAAGACCGCCATGACCATCCGGGTGCGTGGCCACCAGGCGCAGATCCAGCCCGGCCAGATCGCGTAACAACAGCCCCCAGACACATAACCTCCACAGCCAGCGCATCAACAGAAATACGAAGATCGTATTACTGACAAAGACGGCCCACCAGCCAGCCAGCGTGAGGCTGTTACCAGTTGTGGCAACTTGCACGGCCCAGTTGGCACTAGCTGAATCCAGCACCCTGAGGTAAGTTGCCATTGATCCGAGTAGCGCAATCGCGAGACAGACAACTTCCGCGCTTCTGGAGTCGCGGCGCCTGAGGGCGCGCGTGACGGCAGCAGCAGCCGCATCGAGCGATCCGGGTGCCAGCAACGGCGCCTGTACGAACTGGAGCAGACTGGTGCGCAGCTGCTCCTCTACTCTCTTCTCCATCAGCAGGAACAGGCCAACGGCGACAAAAAATCGTGACCAGACGACCAGATCGTACAGGTAGAGTCCGTCGGAGACGGATCCAAAGGCACTGCCGGCTATAATGCTGAGCGCCAGCGGAACACCCCAGGCAATCGCTACGAACAGCAGCGCCCTTGGCGCGGCGTTGAAGGCATCCTCGCGCAGCAGGCCCAGCAGACGTTGCAGTTCATAGAATGGACCGCCATGCGCCAGCAGGAATTCACCGGCCTTTTTTTCCTCCGTAGTCATCATGTCATTCGCCCACCGTATTCCGGACACCATTAATCGGAGGGCGTAATTTCGTCTCCCGAGCCGACATCCTTACAATTGTAACTGTAATGATGTAAAAATATTCGCACCTATTGTAGCAAGTCAGATACCGATTCCTAGCAGGTCTTCCTCGATAAATCGCATCAATGACTCATAAAGCGCCTCACGCGGGTAATCATTTTTATCGACAAACAGGCGAACCAATGGTGCTGTGACTACGCGCAACCGGGACCGCCAGTGCCCAGTGGTCGGCATTGAGGTAGCCGACCAGCGTACTGCCCGGGATAAACTGATCGTAGAAAATCACCTGGCTGTCGTTACGTGCATCCACCTTGCCGAGCTTCTTGTAGCTGCCACTGAGGATGGATGAGATCCGGTCGGGATCCGGAAACGTGGACAGGCTGTAGTAGCGGATGCCGTCAGGCAGTGTATTTTCCGCCGGCCACGCCTTGCGTGTTGCCGGCTTCAGACTGTCCAGTCCGCCACCGTCACCGGCGCTGCAGCTTGATTCAGGAAAAATGTTTCAGCATATTGAGATCCGCCTGTTCCGCGTCGTTCGCCAGTGGCGAACCGCCAACCAAGCCGGCGGCACTGACCACGGCTGCCACGCGGGCATGGATTTCAGGGTGGTGGACCACATCTTCATGGGGGTTGAGGAGACGGTTATGAATGGCGAACTCTGTCTCCAAAGCAGACATTTAGCTAGGGATTATGGTCAGCACTCTCCTATTCGCTTCAACATCACGGTTTTGTTGTAGAAGCTTCCAGAAGAGCGAATACCCTCACAATCAAATCCTTATCTTTCCGAGCAACTCTGACGATCTGAATCAGTTCATCCTTCACGCCGGGTTGCAGCGGACCTGAGGCTGACAGGAGGATCGTAATTCCCGCCTCCGGTTCAATACTCTGACGGGCCATGAGAATCTCTTGAAGCTCCTGGCTGTTGCTGACGTACTCTCGTACTGCATTCCGCACAACGGCAGAGACCGGGTATGTAGCCGGTCGTGCCTGCCCGACACGGTTTTTTTCCAGCACATTTTCCAGCAGTGGTGCCGCGAGAATTACGGCCATCAGTGCAAATATCATAGTGGCTCTCCTCACCCATCTGGGCGCACCCGTTTCACCTCCTGCAACATGCATCCCTAATAACCTGAAGATCAAGGCAGCCCCAAGGATAATTGCGACCATGTTTGTCGCAAACAGGATTGCCGCATAACCAGCGACTATTGGTTGGCTATTTGTCAGCCCTATACCAACAACAGCAAGTGGCGGTAACAATGCAGCAGCAATTGCAACACCTGCAAGCGTACCCGAAACATTGGGACGCCCCATGGCATAAGCAGCCACCATGCCTGATGCAAGCGCAATGACAAGGTCAAGCACATCGGGATCACCCCGCGCTTCAATTTCCATTGATGGCTCAAACCCTGGATTTAATGCACCAAAAAACAACGACGCTGCCAGACCTATCAGGGTTCCCAGGCCACTAACGAACATTGCGCTGCGAAATAGTCTGAAATTCCCCTGGGCAAGCGAGAGACCGGCTGCAACGAGTGGGCCCATCAATGGCGCTACCAGCATAGCCCCTATCACAACAGCAGTAGATCCTTGAAGCAGCCCCAGAGACGCCAGTGTTGCAGCAAGCAGCATCATTACAATGAAATCGACGCCACCGTCTGCCCCTATTGTAATGCGTCCAACCAGCTCCTTTCTCTCGTTCCGATCAAGTGTAGGGAAATAATCAAAGATATACTGCTTGAGCTGTGGTTTATGAGGTGATTCGTTCATTCTGAAATCTCATTGGGCATTAGCTTGTTGGCTGAAAATAAATATCTGTTTACATAGTTGCCATTGTGAGTTCAAACCTCAATAGCAGGAACGGGTCGTCTCCCACCTTTTAGCAAATTACCAATAGTTATTTGCTAAACGAGCGGTTGAACCGGCAGGCAGAAACTTGTCGTTTATGGTTGCCACGGAATTACCACCTGGCAATGCCGTGTACGGGGAAGATCGCCACAACATACCCTTCCCGGGAGTATTGTGAACGCTGAAAATGCTGCAACTCATGACCTTCACATTCTGCAAGCCGTGCATTCACGCGTCTGCTTGATTGTCTTGTTAACTTCTTAGTACGCACCTTGCGAGTACGTTAGCTCATAGCTATGAGAATAAACCTCAAATATCAAGCCAAATGGATCTTCAACATAAACCATTCGGTAGGGTTTTTCTCCAGGATAGTATTCTCGAACAGGCATTCGCTGCTTGCCACCATGCGCTACAATTTTTTCTACAAGACCCTCTACATCAGGGTCCTGGACACAGAAATGAAATGTGCTGGTTTTCCAGTATTCAAAGTCTTTGGGACTTTCATTGTTTTTGAACTCGAACATTTCAACACCGATTTTATCGCCAGTGGACATGTGAGCTATTTTAAAAGAGCCCCAGCCTTCCCCAAAAACATCAATACACATTTGTCCTATTGCTGTATCTGATTCTTCGGTTATCAAGGTTGGTTTCATTATCTGATACCAGCCCATAACATTGCCGTAGAATTCGACTGCTTTCTCAACATCAGGAACTGAAATACCAATATGCGAAAATGTTCTTGGATAATTACTCATGATTATTCCTTTTTTAGGAGTTAACGTTCAAACCGAGCCACAGCCAGCTTCGCTGGCTGTCGGATGGGGAGCCTGGTTTCAACGGAACCAATATATACCACGTTCTTTTGTCATGGTTTGGAGATTTAACAGAATCACTAACAGATCAGTCAAAAACACGTTGCGAATATCTTGTTGGGCCAATGGCTGCCGTTAGCCACCTCTTCCGCGCTTTCCCAGCGCGATCAGCCACTTCGTTACCCCATGACTGCTCCGATTGCTTCCGGCTGGAGCAACATCGCCGGGTGGGATTCGCACCCGCCGGGAAGCGCCGCCTTTGCACGGCGCACGCCAGAACAGGAACTTTAGAACAATTGAAAACGGCCCCGAAGGGCCGTCTCTGTTGATACTGCTTTTACAACTTGACCCTTTTTCACTCACTTCACTAGAAAAATCGACGCAATAACAACCATCACAAGCATTAACAATATGGCTAGTATGACATCCTTTAGGTAATGTGATGATCTTCGAAATGCCATGACACACTTCCCATCCTCCTGTGCATATCTATAGCAGGCATGGGATTGCTCATTTTTCGACATAGTGTCGCATAGCCACAAAAATAGCGACTAGGAAAAAACCGCGCACAGGAAGTCAGGTTAGTGCAGTGTTCCTGCTAGGCAGCTACCGGCCAAAGAAGACATTTTCTGGTGGCGGAGTTTTCTTATGTGGCGACCTTAATGTAGATTCCCAATCATCACCATGTACTTGCATATTAATGTAATCAACTAAAAATGCGCACTTGTCTTTTTTAAATGCGGCTAAATTATTAGTGGCCTGTTCTATATCCACTGCAGCAATTACCAATTCGCCTTCAAGTAAATGTATCCCACCTTCAATATCCTTCTTCTCATCCTCGGAGCAGGTTGTGAGCTTTTTCTTTAAATTAGCCAGTTCGGCTTTTGCTTCCCGTATTTCGTCTTTTGTATTAGTGACCTCATCTTTTAAATATTGCTCATGACGCCTTATCTCATCACTCAAATAACCTACGTATTCGTTTAGTTCATCCTTTTCAAGATAGCCAATATCCAGCATGTGTTGTTTAAATATCGTCTTTGCATCTTTTGTTGTTATGGGCTGATCAGCGGGAGTAATCATGCTGATCGTTAAAATCGGATATTTCTTTTTAAATAATCCAAACATTTCTATCTCCCCCCTACCAATTAATGAATGCCAATAGTGTTGGAATGGTTAGCTGTTTTTTGCGTCTTGCTAATCTGATTACCCTATCAGGAATCTGCGTAGAGTTATTTACAGGGAAAGCTATGACATATTTTCTTCGTTAGCCAGCGCCTTTTCTGCGACCTCTTCGTAGAGATGTATCACCTTCTCGCAATACTCATGCCATTCCGGGTGTCGATCTATCAGCGGTTTGCTCCGCTGGGCATCAAGCGTAACTTGGGTCATAAATTGAATGTCGAACTCACTAAACACTCCACCCTTGTCGACCCTTTCTTTAAGCTCAAGTAATCGAGGAAGTCTCTGTTTCTCGAACCGCTCTATTAGAGCGTAAATAGTGCCAAGCTCATCCGTTGATTCTTTCATGCTCGCCCCCCCAGTAACCGATGAAACACCGGCCTGGTGCCGGGGTTTATTTATGGAAAAAAACGGCACCTCGAAAGCCATCGGGGCAGCCGTGAAGGGCTGCGCAAAAAATATAGAAAAATGACAGGGTCGTTGCAATACGGGAAATTACTTACACCAGAATCAGTCTAAATATCCTGACCATGCTTGCGATCCAGTAACGTAAAAGCAGCTTCGTTCGTTATCATCCCATCCAATACCTGATTCAATAATTCAAAGGCCATTTCTTTATTGCTGCCTTCCAATGCATCGTGCCAACGGCGTATCAATTCAAGCTGTTCTGGCTGAGAGTCACAAACAATCTTCTCTCTTGCATGATTCATAGCTGTACACGTGATTACAGAATTACCTATATTTGCTCAAAAATAACGTCAGCCAGTCGCTTGCGTCAAAAATTCGCGACAGCGACCAATATGGATACAAATACCAGAGCGAATATAAGACTCTCCCAACGATATGTTGATTTTCTAAGAGACATAGGACACCTCCTTATAATGGCCAGACTTCTATGTTGTTCTCATGAATATGCTGCCAATGAATTATTAGATTCTGATTAGGAAAGAAGGCGTGAAGGTCTCAAAAGGGTCGACAATCCCTTTCCAGAGTCCAGCCCGGGAACGGTAACTATCAGTACTTTCAGGAAGTAGCTATTGCGATGTTCCAGGTCCGCATTGGGGCCCTTTCTAGACCTTGAGTCGTCATTAATATAGGGAAGACAGGGTGACTGTTTCAGTGCGCCAGCGCGACACCGGGCACCATTACAGTGCACGTACGGCAAGCCGCGTCTCAAGCCGGGTGGGTTCTATGTCCACAAATCAAGCTGTTATACAAACAGGCACTGTTCGTGCATGGGTTCAGGCAGCCGGCATCAATCGGGTGCACGAGGACAATGCAGGAACACGAGGGCATGGCACAACGGGCAATACGCGAATACGAAGGCAAGCGCATCTTCCACCATAACTGGTCGCGCTATTTTGGCCAGTTTCAGTACGACTTTCAGGCGGCTTCTGTGGCCAGCGGTGATGAGTTGCGCGCTCTGGCCGGCGGGGAAGGCTGCGGGTGGCTGCAGGGTTCGCTGGTGGTCAAGCCCGACATGGTCTTCGGCAAGCGCGGCCTGAACGGTCTGGTTTATTACCAGCAGCAGCAACCCGGCGATGTCAGCCTGGAGGAAGCTGCGTGCTGGAT
>Ga0316193_10004012_pt1 | contig 10758 bp, 11 predicted proteins | sample MerIslsedime2_MG_FD_207735 | JGI IMG/M metagenome (GOLD analysis project Ga0316193, IMG submission 207735) | Coastal sediment microbial communities from Maine, United States - Merrow Island sediment 2 | ecosystem: Environmental > Aquatic > Marine > Coastal > Sediment | place: USA: Maine... | reverse complement strand
ACCTAGCGGCCCTGTGGGGCGGCGAACACGGTGAGGTCTTGCTCCAGGCGGGCTTCGTTCAGGATGCCGCCGATCTGTTGAGGCGAAATCAAAGCCAGATGGGTGACTTTGACCCATTTCGGACGAATCCCATGTTTCTCGGCGTTGAAGCTGTCGCACGGGCAATCCTCGGTAAGTCAGATGAAGCCAGCCAGCTACTCCAAAGCGCAGAACGCAAGACGATGGGACCGGACCCTCGATATCTGGTGCGATTCGGGCGTGCCCGAGGATGGTTATCGTTTCACGCCGGCGATGCCAACGCGGCGGTCGAGCTCCTAGTGACGACGGGGGAGTCAGCAATCGAGGCGAGCCATGTTCTGTGGGGCTGCGAGGTGCTCCATGACGTCGTGCGACTTGGCTTTCCCGAACGGGTCGCCGGCCGACTTCAGGCCGCGATTGCTCAAACGAACAATGCCGAGTACCCGAGCGCGATGTCGGAGCACGCGACTGGGCTCGCGGCGGGCGATGCGACTTTGGTCGAGTCCGCTGCAAAACGGTTTAGGAGCTGCGGCGCTCGTCTGCTGGCGGCCGAGGCAATGGTACAGGCTGCGTCGCTCTTTGACCGGAGCGCTGAGCACGCCAGGGCCCATCGCGCCGCGACCTGGTCTACGATTTGGCGACTGGAATGCGGCAATCCCGCAACCCCAGCTTTTGACTCCCGCTCGCCAGCGCTCTCGGATCGCGAATTCGAGGTGGCGGACCTCGTTGCCCGCCAACGGCTGACCAGTCCTCAGGTCGCACGCCAGCTCTTCGTTTCTGCGCGAACCGTCGACAATCACCTGCGCAGTGTCTACCGAAAGCTCGACTTGCATGATCGCGACGCGTTGGCTTCGTTCTGGGCGAGTTCGTCGCGGGCCGGTATCACATCTCGTTGACCATGGAAACGGAAGCTATCTGAGGACGGTGACGCGGTTCGGCGCCTGAGTGAACGGCATTGGTGTCGAACCGGCTATTCGAAAACAATTCGGTTTGGCGCGTCCGTTTGATAGGCTCGCGCTGCATGAGCATCGTCGTCAACGCATTCATCGTCTACGTCATCGTCTTCCACGTTTGGGCGATGGTGCTCGAGATGTTCTTATGGACAAAGCCCTTGGGCCGAAAGACGTTCGGGCTCTCGAGGGAGGACGCCGAGAACTCGAAAACCCTCGCTGCCAACCAAGGCCTCTACAACGGCTTCCTGGCTGCAGGGCTCGTCTTGAGCTTTTTAGTCGCGAACCCAGATACCGCGTTCACCTTGAAGGTGTTCTTTCTTGCCTGCGTGGCTCTTGCCGGGCTGTACGGTGGAATTACAGCCAAGATTTCGATCCTGTTCATGCAAGGTCTTCCTGCGCTGATCGCCCTTGCGCTGCTTCTATTCGCGCGAGGTTGAGGCCAGTGGTCAGCCTTGCTCAATCAAGGCAGCGGCACGTTCACCGATCATCATGCTTGGGGCATTCGTATTGCTGCCCGTGATCTTCGGCATGATCGAAGCATCGACCACGCGGAGCCCTTGGATGCCACGCACACGTAGATGAGGGTCGACGACGGCCATCTCGTCGATGCCCATTTTGCAGGTGCCGACCGGGTGGTACACCGTCCCTGCGCGCAGCCTGATTTCCTCGGTGAGATCCTCGTCGCTCGACCGCTCCGAACCTGGGCTGAGCTCCTCGCCGAGATGTTCGGCAAGCTCTGGATGACTGCAGATCTCGCGACACTTGCGAATCGCGTGGAGAAAGAACTGCAAGTCTTGCGGCTCTTTGAGAAATGCCGGATCGATGTGCGGAGCGTCGGCTGCATCTGCGGACCTGAGCAGCACCTCACCCCGGCTCTTCGGGTAGAGAAGCGTCGGGAGCACCGACAAGCAGTGCCCCGGATCGACATAGGCGCGTTCGGGGCCGTCCTGATTCGGATCCGGGTAGCCCCAGGGAAGCGTATGCAGCTGCAGATCGGGGATCGGCGTATCGGGATGGCTCTTGATGAATGCGCAAGCCTCGAAGACCGAACGTCCGAACCAGCTCTTGCCGAGCATGTACTCTTTGACCATGCCGCCTAGGAAATGGGCTGCAGTTCCGCGGTGTAGGCTTGTCCGCGCCCGAAACACTAGCGGCACCAAGACGTGGTCGTGCAGGTTCTTACCAACTCCCGGAAGATGGAGCTTCACCTCGATGCCCTGCTCGCGAAGATGGTCGGCCGGACCGACCCCGGAAAGCATGAGCAAGTGCGGCGAGCCAATCGAACCGCCCGAGAGAATCACCTCGCGCTTCGCATGGGCGACGATGCGCCTGCCGGACTGCTCGTATTCCACGCCCGTGGCGCGGCCGTGCTCGATGACGACGCGTTGGACGAGGGCGCGCATTTCCAAGTTGAAGTTGGGGCGCGAGAGGCTCGGTTGAACATAGGCTTCGCCGGTTCCGCTGCGAAGCCCGTCGCGGCACGACATCTGGAGGATGCTGGCACAGTTCTGGTTCGCCCCGTTGAAGTCATCGAGGATGGGCACGTCGCAGACGGCGGACACGGCCTTCATGAACGCGTTGGAGACAGGGCTGAGCTCATCTTCGGGGTGCCGGCTGATTCGAATCGGTCCGCCCGCGCCGTGATACTCGCTTTCGCCGTCTTGGTGGTCTTCGAGCTTCTTGTAGAACGGCAGCACTTCCTCGAAGCTCCAGCCTTCACAGCCCCGAGCCGCCCAGTCGTCGTAGTTCTTCTTGTTGCCTCGGAGATAGATCATGCCGTTGACCGAGCTCGAGCCGCCTACGACTTTCCCGCGCGTGTACGTGACGCAACGGTCGTTGAGTTGTGCCTGAGGCGCGGTGCTGAAACCCCAGTCGAGCTTCTCTTTGAGCTGCTTGACCTGCTGAACGACGCTGATCATTCCGGGTTTACGAACCAGTGTCGTGCGATCACTCCCGCCCGCTTCGAGTAGAAGGACGCTTACCTTGGGGTCCTCTGCCAGGCGGGCGGCGACGATGGCGCCCGCGGAGCCGGAACCCACGACGATATAGTCGTACTCAGCCATCGGCCCGCACAATTGGAACGCGTTTCACTCCCGCGGATATAGCGGGCGCAGGCGGATCTGGCCAGCGCGGATCAGCAGGGTGGGCGCTATGCGCTAGCTGGCTTGATCACGCCGATCATTGCGCCGAGCGGATCTCGCAGAATCGCGAAGCGTCCAGGTTCGGCGTCCATCGGCTCCGCGATGACCGTGGCTCCGTTCTTCTTGGCGCGCGCGAGCGTCTCGTCGCAGTCCTCTACCGTGATGTACTGCAACCACATCGTCGGGATGTCGGAGCTCGCTGCTTGCAGCATGCCGCCGCGCATTTCTTCTCCGTCCTTGAAGACGTAGTACGTGCCATTCGGCATGCTCATCTCTTCGTGTGTATACCCGAGCGCTTTCTCATAGAACGCGAGGGAAGCCTGCGGGTCTTGTGTTGCGGGACAAAGGCCCGATCGCTCGCGGTCGAGCCGGGAGCTGGCAATTCGACACCCGCCTGCAATTTCTTTCCAGCGACATCTTTCGACCGGCCGGCGTCGGCCTACTAAGCCCTATAAACCGAGGATTTAGAGAGCCTTCCCTTCCCCTGCAGCGCGGAAGCAGGCAATATGGTGACCATGCCACGTCAACAGTTGAACCAGGCGTTGGTCGCACTTCATCGCGAGCTCGAATCCGACGAACAGATAGGGACGGAAGACCGCGAGGCCCTGCTGCAAGCGGTGCGTGAAATAGAGGAAGCGCTCCAGCACGCAGACCCCGTTGAAGAGCCTGCGCAGGGTGGACCTCTGAGTAGACGGATCACCGCGCTCATCGAGGACTTCGAAACGTCACATCCAAAGTTCGCCGAAATCCTCGGCAGCGTTTCGGAAAGCCTCGCCAACTTGGGCATCTAGATCCCGAGCAGGAAATAGGTCATCCCCCGACAGCAGAGCCGGACTGACACTGTTCCAGTGATCAAAATCGAACCAGCCGACAGCCGCCCGAGTCGCGGACGGCGATTGTGGAACGCGCTCGTTGCAGGGTTCGGATGGCTGCTCTCGCCCTTGTCGTGGTGGAACGACCTGTTCGTCAACGTGCCGCTCGCATATCTCTTTTCGGCGCCATTTTCGCTGATCGACGAGCGCTTGTACGTACCTGCATTCGCGCTGGGCTACTGGCTGACCAACGTCCTGGGCTTCGTGCTGCTGCACAAAGGGCTCGTGGGCATGGTGAGCAGAAGAGCCTCCAGCCTGCGACGCGACCTGCTGGTCGCGACCGTGTACAGCTTTGCGGTCGCGATGGCGGCCTGGCTCGGCTGGCTGCCCTCCCCTGCCTCGCTTCTAGAAAAATGGGCAGTGGGTCAGTAGGCGAAGAGCAGCGTCTTGTTCAGCTCGCCACTCGCTCGACTAAGAGTCGGACCCTTCGTCGGTCATGCCATCGGAGTCTTCGTCGACCGGGGTTTCGCCTTGCTGAGTAGGCACCTCCGTTTCGGGGAGGACTTCTCCGATGCACGCACCAAAGGCGCTGCCATGGAGAACAAACCGGTGAGTTGCCGCATGGCGCGAGTATAGCCGAGTATCCTCCAGGGAGAGACCCGGTGGCGTTCTGGACTCCGATGTCGATCGCGATCTTCGGAGCGCTTGCGGTTACATCGGTGCTCCAAATCGTTTCAGCGTCGGGACTTCGGACACCCTAGATCGCGGAGGGAGAATCCGCGCACAGGGCGAGACGCAGGAGGCTGCCGAAGTGCAGCGCCGCTTCGAGACTGCCTGGCAACACGCCGACGTCGAGATCACCGCATCGCGATTCTAAGGGCCTGGCGAGTCTCCAATCGGCCGCCGCGAAAATCAGGCGCGCATCGCGATTAGATGGAGCGCAAGAACCGAAGGTACGCTTCGAGCACCTCGTTCGGCGCCTCTACCTGCGGATAGTGCCCGATCTGGGCGAGCTGCACGGTGAACTGGTCGCGACTCACGACTTCCCTGTATCGCTCGATCATGTGCGCGCCGGACACCGGGTCCGCCGAGCCGTTGATCAGTCCGATGGGGACGACGCTGTTCTGCAGGGCACTGACCCAGCGTTCCCGGTGTCGCTTCCGGTCGCTCATGTAGGAAATCAGATTGCGGAAAACATGCTTCCCGTCCCGTTCGTTGACGAGACTCCAGAAACTCTCGAGCTCTTCGGGCGACGGCTTGGTCTGGGGCCCGAACACCGCAGAGAATGACTTGTCGAACGAGCGCTTGCTCAGAAGCTGGTTGATCCACGGCCCAAGCGGACTGATGAGTAGCTTCTGAATCAGCCGCGCTCGGTGCGTTTCCGGAAAGAGCCCGCCGTTGAGAAGGCAGAGCGACACCCAGCGGCCGACCCCCCGACCCTCGTTCTGTCGAGCGAGAAGCTCTTGCGCGACCGTATCGCCGTAGTCGTGCGCGAGCACGTGAAACCGCGCGAGCTTCCGTTCGCTAATCAGCGCTTCACAAAGATCGGCTTGCTCCATGATGCTGTACGTGTGCGGGTTCGGCTTCTCGCTAAACCCAAAGCCCAGCATGTCGAGCGCAACCACGCGATACGATTCACTCAGCGCAGACCAAATAGGCGCCCAGTCCCAAGACGAGGTGGGAAAACCGTGGATGAGAAAGATCGCGGGCTTCTCTTGCTCGCCGGAGTCCAAGAAGAAGATCTCACGACCCAGCAGTCGCGTGAAATGCCCCCGTTCGCGCCACTGCTGAATCGACATGACCATTGCGCTTCGGAGGTTAGACCAGATGGTGTGGAAAGACCCTCAAGAACGATGCGAAAGCGACAGGCCGTGCGGCCTGCCGATCAGCGCTTGTGGGCAATGGGGATTCTAGTGTTGATGCTCGCGCCGAGCTCGCCCCGGAGGACCGGTCGCCCTGCAACCGAAGCCTCGACCTCGAATCTCAGCACGCCACTTTGCTCGAGCGTCCACTCTGCGCGGTATTCGAGCTGGCAGCCGGGCAGGACGGGTTCGAGAAATCGGACGTCGATGTGACTGGCGAGCCCCACGATCGGAGAGCGCGACATCTCTTCGAGGAGTGCCAGCCCATCATCCGATGGAGTCGCGCCGGGCCGAAGCGAATAGGCCGCGTCGAGCGCCTCGAGCGTTCGAAGCCCGAGCTCCGCATCCTGGCGCTCCTCACCCGCGCGCTGGATCGCATCGAGGGTCGCTAGAAGCTGCGCAGTCTGTCCGAGGCCCTCGACGACGTAGACGCCGGGCCAGACGGACCACCCGGGAAAGTGTCCATCGAACACCGGGTGACTCACCGAGATCTGAAATGTCGCTTCGATGGAGCGCGCCTCGCCCAGGCGGTAACGCTTGATCCGATCGACGAACAGAAAGGGCCTCCGATGCGGCAAGAGACGCTGCACGATGTTCGCGCCAAGACCGCGGTGCTCTTCACTCGTTCGTGTCATGCCAACTCCCTGACGACCGTCTGCAGCTCGTGAAGAGAAGAGGTTCTGTGAACTCTGACTGCGGGGTGCTCGTCGAGATGACGCTTCAGGATGTGGCGCAAAGCATGCTCCGGACCGAGCACGACCATCTCGGTCGCTCCCTCTTCGATCAGGAATTCGATCGCCTGGTGAAGCTTCATGGGTTGCGTGAGCTGCGAAAGCAGTAGCTCGCCGGTCTCCTTCGCATCAGAGGGGCCACGCGCGGCCGTCTCGTTGCTCAGCCAGGCTGTCGTTCCGCGCGCGTCGCCGATGACAGACTCCATGATGGGTCGCAGCTCGGAAACAGCCTGGTCCATGAGTGGAGAATGCCACGGCCCGGAAACCGGAAGTGGAGAAACACCATCTGCGCAAGCGGCGGCTCGCATCGCCGCGCGTTCGCCCGTGACGAGATGCGTGTCCGCTGTGGTCTGCCCGGCTTCGAAAATGGCGCCGGCCTTGGCTCCGCGCTCGACCACCTCTCGTAGCTTCGCTTGGGAGCCCCGGACCGCAGCCATCCCGCCGGGCCGGGCACGCGCAGCCGTCGCCATGACGCGTCCTCGCATCGCGGACAGATAGGCGGCATCCTCGAAGCTCAGATGGCCCGCGAGGGCGAGCGCCCCGACCTCCCCGGCCGAGTGCCCGAGCGCGATCGATGCGTCGATCCCCTGGTCGCGAAGGAAAGATGCGCTGCTCAAGGCAACTGCCGTCAGCGCGGGCTGTAGGTATTCCGTGCGTAGCAGGGGTCTCCCGCCGACCTCCGATAAGCGCAGCAAGTTCTTGTCGGCCGCGTCGCTCGCCCGCTCCCAGACCCTAGCTGCGGGCGCGTGCGAACGGGCGAGCTCGAGCCCCATACCCGCGTGCTCGGCCCCCTGCCCCGCGACGAGCCAGGCGATCATGCGGTCATTCCTCCGTCGACGGCGATGGTTTGCCCCGTGATGTAGCTGGCCTCGTCGGAAGCCAGGAAGGCCACCACACTGGCGAGCTCCTCTGAGCGCCCTGCCCGACCCATCGGCAGCAAGTGCACGCGGGCCTCACGCGCGCGATGATCCATGCGCTGCGCCATGCCCGCATCGAAGATCCCCGGAGCCACTGCGTTCACGCGAATTCCACGTTCCGCAAGCTCGCGAGCGAGTGTTCGCGTGAGCGCGATGAGGCCCCCCTTGGAGGCGGAGTAGCTCGCTTGCCCTGGGCTTCCATGAATACCCGCGACCGAGGCAACGTTGACGACCACCCCCTTGCCGGACCGCATCATGCCGGGGAGCGCTGCGCGAATACACGCCATAGCGCCGTTGAGGTTGGTCGCTATCACCTCCGCATCGTCGGCGTCGGACTGAAGCAAAAAGAACTGATCGCGGATGGTGGCGGCATTGTTCACCAACACGTCGAGTGCCGGTAGAGCGCAGACCGATGCGCGAATGGACGCGGCGTCCTCCAAGTCGAGCGCGAGCGGTGTGGCTTCGATTCCGAATGTGGCGCAGCGAGCGGCGCATTCCTCGGCCTCGTCCCGTCGGTTGTGATAACCGATGAAGACCGAGGCCCCTTCACTTGCGAAGCGCAGCGCAATGTCGCGCCCGAGGCCGCGCGATGCCCCGGTGACCAGAACTCGTTTTTCGGTGAATCTTTTCATGGCAGTGAGCCCTGCCAAAGGGGAGGGTCGTTGCTCGCATCGCGCGTGGCGCAGCTGTGCCGGTGCGGGTCGACGAGAAGACTCCGGTTGAAGAGGAGCGGGCTGGAGACCGTGCGAATCGGTCGATTAGCCTCCGGAGCGGGCACGAAGAACGCGTCGATTCCGGGGTGCGCGACCGAAACGTCTAGGAGCGCCATCCCCGCCACACCTCCAAGGCCGGGCGAGTATGCGGCGGCGGTTACGCGTCCCACCGGAGCGTCGGGTCCGTGAAGCGGATCACCCGTCTTGACTGATTCTCGCGCGACGAAGTGCGTCAGGCGACGGTTCATGCCCTGGGCCCTTCGCTCTTGGATCGCCGTGGCGCCTGGAAACCTCTTCCGTGCCGAGACCCGCCATTGAAGCTGGAGCTCGAGGGGTGTGAGTCCCTCGACCGGGCCGTGCCGGACCGAGAAGAAACCGTTTTCGAGAGCGCAGAGATCGAGCGTCCCGAGAGATACCTCGCCTCCGCCAAGGCCCTCGACCAAGTTCAGCAACTCCCCCCACGCTTGTTCCGCGTGCTCAGTGCGAATCGCGACGTCGTAGCCGTACTCGCCGGTCTTTCCGGCGCGAAAGCAGGTCCCTCGATCGAAGTGATAGAAGCTGAGATACGGCAGGCCGATGACGTCGGGCGTGAGCCATTTGCTCAGCACCTCCCAAGCGTACGGCCCGTGCAGGGAGATCAGCTCGTACGCCGGCCGAAGGTCTTCGACTTGGACAGCTAGCTCAGGGCCGGCATACCGAGCAAGGAGGGCTGAAATCTCCTCGGTCGTGATCCCTTCGAACATCAGGATACAGGCGTCGTCGTCCGGGCAGACGTAGACATCGGCGACGGGCTGACCCTGCTCATCGAGGATCAAGGTCTGGAGCATCCGTCCGTCCCGAACCCACAGATCGCCTGAGCAAACGGTGTCCAATGCTTCGGTCATGTCGTCGCCGCTCAGCCGGACGAGCCCCACGTGATCCATGCGACTCAGCGCGGCCCGGTGACGGACCGATCGGTATTCGTCCTCAAGACTCATCGCTGATCTCCATGATCGCGTCCACGATGGTGTTGACCGTGCGCAACTTCGAGGAAACATGCGGGGAGCCGGCCAGCGTCAAACCAAACACGGTGTCGAGCTGAACCACGAGCTCGATCGCATCGACGGAGTCCATCCCCAGACCCGTCCCGAAAAGAGGTGCGTCAGGGTCGATAGCCTCGGGTTCGATCCGCAGCTTCATCGCGTCACGGAGCATCCGCCGGACACGATCGAGAATCGCCTCTCGAGTTGAGACGTAGTCGTACAAGTCAGTCGTCATCAATGACCTCTGTCGAAGCAAGAATCATCGCAACGCTTGCGGTTGTACCCGCGCTCGCGACCAGCGCGCTTCTCGCTTCGCCCCGGCGCAGCTTGCCGAGTGCGAGAGCCAACGCAAAAGCTGACGAAGTGGCCGGCATGCCGCCAAAAGGGTTCGGCCGTTCGACGAAGAGCTCCGCCGGTTCCGAAGAGCCCCAACTCCTGCGCGCCTGGGCAATGGCGTCGTCCAGTTGCTCCGCTCCGGCAAGCCCTATGCCGGCCACCTCGACTGCTGTCGGTTCCGTACAGAGGACCAGTGCGCAGGCAGCATCGGCGAGGGCGGCTCCGGGCGAGTGCTCCGAGCGCACATCGACGGCGGCTGCGATGATTCGGTCGGAATCGCGTCGGCGAGCCAGCATCCATGTCGAGATCAGGGCAGCCATGAGGCCGCTCCCCTCGCCGATGGTGATCGTGCTCTGCGGACCGCGGATGTGGAGCGCCTTGGCACAAGCGCTCTGGGCAGCGCTTGGAAGCACTTGGGCAAACGCAGTCGTGTCGGGTTTGGCAAGGCCACGCCGCTCGAGACTCGAGTGAAATCGTTCGAGGCTGTCGGGGGAGGCGCGTAGAGCTCCTGCGATCAATCCGGTGCGGGCGCGCGCTGTTCCTCGGAGCTGCACTCCCGCGTCGGCGAGCGCTCTCGAAGCGACGGTCGTGAGAAGCTCCGAAGCTCGGTCGATTCCGCGAAGATCAGCCCTCGGGACTTCGGCCGCCAGGTCGATGTGGAGCTCCCGTTCCGCAGGAAGCGATGCGCCTTCGTAGATCCGGGCGAGATCCTCGATGCGGCTCACGCCAGCGCACAGAGCGGCGGCCCCACTCAGGTATACCGGCCTGCGCCTCTCCTCGGGCGTGGTCACGGGCTCTGGGGCCCCGAACACGAGCGCGCAGTTGCTCCCTCCGAACGCCGAGTTGCTGGAAAGCGCGAGCTCGTAGACAAGTGGCTTCGGCTGCTTGGAGCCGACGGGACGCGGCGGCCCTCCTGGACGCGCCGCTTCGAAGCCAGCCGTCGTCGGCGCGAGGCCGGCGCGCATGCACTCGAGCGTCGCGATGACTTCGAGCACCCCGGCAGCGCTCTGCGCGTGACCGAGATGCCCTTTGCTTGAGCTCAAGGGCAGCGCGCTGCCAAGCTCAGAGCCGAACACCGATTGGACAGCGCACCACTCGGCTGTGTCGTTGGCCATCGTCCCGGTGCCGTGCGCGTTGAAGTAGCCGATCTCGGCCTCGGACGCCCCAGCGTCGTCGAGAGCGCTTCGGATCGCCGCCGCCACGCCACGACCGCGCGGCTCTGGGGAGGTCTCGTGGTACGCATCGCCCGATAG